>Ga0180215_1000227_pt1 | contig 80456 bp, 71 predicted proteins | sample eDN3rd37CBELigBY_FD_128871 | JGI IMG/M metagenome (GOLD analysis project Ga0180215, IMG submission 128871) | Enriched backyard soil microbial communities from Emeryville, California, USA - eDNA 3rd pass 37_C BE-Lig BY (version 2) (version 2) | ecosystem: Environmental > Terrestrial > Soil >...
CGAAGCGAATGCCGCTGCGTAGGAGAGGGATGAGATCACGGTTATACCGGATCTTGCCGGCATCATGCGCCATGTGCTCGCGGTGTGGACGAGCTAGGCTAGCATGGATGAGGCTGTGAAGTCGAAGCGAATGCCGCTGCGTAGGAGAGGGATGAGATCACGATTATACCGGATCTTGCCGGCATCATGCGCCATGTGCTCGCGGTGTGGACGAGCTAGGCTAGCAGGGATGAGGCTGTGAAGCCGAAGCGAATGCCGCTGCGTAGGAGAGGGATGAGATCACGGTTATACCGGATCTTGCCGGCATCATGCGCCATGTGCTCGCGGTGCGGACGAGCTAGGCTAGCATGGATGGGGCTGTGAAGTCGAAGCGAATGCCGCTGCGTAGGAGTGTAGCAGTGAAGTGGATGTAGACGAACGGATGTGGAAGGTGAGACTGGCTAGCGTTATGTCAGACCTAGCGGGCATCATCGAGCAATTCCCTCTAACGGTCCCGACAGACACTATCTCCTTATTTTCAAGCTATTTGAATCTCTAACGGTCTCCACATACCTTATCGGCCATAAATGAGACATTTTCACGTGCGAAAGTGATCCATAGTGTCTCCTCGGACCGTTAGAAAATATTTCAGCCGGAAAACGACCATTTAGTGTCATCTGAGACCGTTAGTAGAGATGGTTCCTTCGAAAGGGTGACCGATCTAGCGATAAGCGATACCCTATGATGTATATTTCGGAGAGGACCGCCGCGCGATACGTGAGACCGCTACGGTAGGATGTATGATTTCGGAGAGGACCGCCGCGCGATACGTGAGACGCTACGCTAGGATGTATGAATTCGAGAGAGGACCGCCGCGCGATACGCGAGACGCTACGCTAGGATGTATGATTTCGAGAGAGGACCGCCGCGCGATACACGAGCCCGCTACGCTAGGATGTATATTTCGGAGAGGACCGCCGCGTGATACGCGAGACCGTTACTCCAGGATATAGGATTTCGGAGTACGGAGATGACGGATATAGCGATCCGAGCACTTAGATGGTGTAATTTAGTATAATAGCCGTGTGCGCAATTCAAGAGTTACAGTGAACCAACATAACCTATGAATTTGTGAAATGATAGGTTTATAGATTCGCCTTTCTGTCCATACTTGGTTGTAGGTGAGGAGAAAGGGGAGTCTGATGATGAAGCTGGTTTCATTCATTCGTTCTTATCGTAGGTTATGGTTCGGTTCCAGCAATAGTGTCAAACGTTATACTCTATATATGGTCATGGCTTTAGCAGTGATGATGATGTCCTGGGAGGCGAGCGCGGCAGATGTTGCGATCGCAGGTCAAGCGATCCCAGAGCAGTCGATCCGACTACGAATTCTCGCAAACTCAGATTCTCCAGCGGATCAGCTGTTGAAGCGTAAGGTGCGGGATGCGGTCGTGGATCAGATGAATGCTTGGGTAGCCGCCCCAGACCAGATCGAGCAAGCGCGTACAGTGATTGAGGATAACATACCGAAGATCGAGCGATTAGTCGAAGAGACGATGAGATCTTACGGGTATGATTATGAATATGCAGTGGAGCTCGGACAAGTAGACTTTCCGACGAAGATCTATGGTAATCAGGTGTATCCCGCCGGGCAGTATGAAGCACTTCGCATCTCGATCGGCAAGGCGGAGGGGCAGAACTGGTGGTGTGTCTTGTTCCCGCCGTTATGCTTCGTCGATATGGCATCTGGCGGTAGCGAGGCAGTCGCTTATGCAGCGGCCGAAGAGGATACGGATGTGAATAGAGATGCGGATGTATCAGTGGCATCTTCAGCATCATCAACTTCGGATACCCCGGTGGAACAGCCGCTTAGTGAGCAAGAGAAGGAAGCACGGTTCTTCCTCTGGGATATGCTGCAAGGTCTGATGCGCTGGATCGGCTCCTTATTCTAGAAGTGGATATGTCAACGAGCAGAAGGACGAAAGATTAAGATGATGAAGACGCACATATGGGTCATACAAGAGAGGGAAGCGCGAGAGGATCATCCCGCCATCCAGACAGCTGGAGCATGGCTAAGGAGAGGGGAACAGATCGCCTTCCCAACAGAAACGGTATATGGACTTGGCGCTGATGCCAGGTCTACTGCTGCTGTAGAGGGCATCTATAAGGCGAAGGGCAGGCCCTCGGATAATCCGCTCATCGTGCATATCGCCGATCGACAGCAGCTAGATGAGCTTGTGTCCGATGAGCTGGCCGCGGCGGAGCGGGAGCTGGCAGAGCGGCTGATCGCGCGGTTCTGGCCAGGACCGCTGACGCTCGTGCTGCCGGTGCGCCCGGGCGTTGTCTCGCCGCGCGTGACCGCTGGGCTAGCGACAGTCGCTGTCCGCATGCCCGATCACCCGCTAGCGCTGGCGCTCATCCGCGCAGCGGGATGCCCGATCGCCGCGCCGAGCGCGAACCGCTCCGGTCGACCGAGCCCGACGACTGCCTGCCATGTCGAACATGATCTAGCCGGCCGTATCGCCGGCATCATCGACGGCGGGCCGACGGCAGTCGGGCTCGAATCGACCGTGGTCGCGGTCGGCCCCCGCGGCGGCCTCGAGCTGCTGCGCCCGGGCGGCGTGACGCAGCAGCAGCTGCGCGAGGCGGCACCTGACGTGCCGCTCACGCTCGCGCCAGAGCTGCTGCCCAGCGCCGCAGGCGCAGCCGTGGCTCCCGCTGCCGGCACAGCCGTGGCAGCGCAGCATGAGCCGGTCGGCGGAGGGCCTGCGCCCCGCTCGCCCGGCATGAAATACGCGCACTACGCCCCGCAGGGCGAGATGCGCGTCATCATCGGCGGCCCATCCGCTGCTTCGCAGGGGGCCGCCGCAGCCTATGCCGCTTCGCTGCTCGCAGATGCGAAGCGGCAAGGTCGGCGCACCGGCGTACTCACGTACGCCGAGCATGCCGACCGCTACGACGGCGTCGATCACATCGCCGTCTGCGGTAGTCTGCGCGACCTTACGACTGTCGCGCATCAGCTCTACGACGCGCTTCGCAGCTTCGACGAAGCGCACATCGACTACATCGTCGCCGAGGGCTGTCCGGCGGAGGGCGTCGGCGACGCGATCATGAACCGCTTGCTGAAGGCTGCCGCCTATAGGGTGGAGCGGGTCGATTAGTTCTAGGACAAGTAGCAGTAGCTACTCGAATACAGTCATGTTTCACCCCTCGTCCGCATAAGGTTGTACAGACACGGCAGGGCCGGACAAGGGGGATGTGTGGGACGATGATAGTGAGTATGGCGACAGAAGCCGCAGCACAGGTCGGGCAATATCTTGCGATTCTGGTGATGGCACTAGCTCTCGGGATGGACGCCTTCTCGTTAGGACTTGGGATCGGGATGAAGGGAATCCGCTTGCTGGATGTTCTGAAGATTAGTGCCGTAGTGGGAATCTTTCATATCATCATGCCGTTGATGGGGATGTTTACGGGTGGGTATGTTAGCACATTGCTTGGTCATGTCGCCGTGCTTTGCGGAGGCGCGTTGCTGATCATCCTAGGTATCCATATGGTATATAGTTCATTGCATGGAGATCAGGCCTCATCGTTCGATCATCGTACATTCATCGGATTATTGATCTTCGCTCTGAGTGTAAGCATCGATTCATTCTCGGTAGGCATCTCACTGGGGCTGTTTCAGGCCGACATCCTTGTAACTGTCCTGTTATTCGGTTTCTTCGGGGGAATGATGTCTGTATTCGGACTGCTACTCGGCAGGCGGTTCAGCGGAATATTCGGGGATTATGGTGAAGCGGTGGGTGGTATGATCTTGATCGCGTTCGGAATCAAGTTTCTGTGGTGATGGGCGTGGATGGTACAAGACTTCGAACATAACGGATGAGAATAAGGTACAATATACACGAGATCTATCTAAGTAGGGAGGGGGATGAACATATGACGCGCGTAGTATTCGTATGCACAGGCAATACTTGTCGTTCTCCGATGGCGGAAGCTCTGTTCAGACAGCTGGCGGAGGAGGCCGGGCTCATGGTGGAGACTCGCTCAGCAGGCGTCGCAGCGATAGATGGTGCGCCGATCTCCTCACATTCCCGGTCTGTGCTAGAGCGGAGAGGCTTAAGCTGCGAGCATCGCTCGAAGATGTTAAGCGTGGAAGATGTCCGCTGGGCAGATCATATCTTGACGATGACGATGAGTCATAAGCGGATCGTCATCGAACACTTTCCGGAAGCCGTTCACAAGGTTCATACACTGAAGGAGTTCGCGATGGACGACCCAGAGCTGCTCGGTATCATCGAAGAACGCGAAGCGCTGATCGCGCAGCTACAACTGAATACGGCACTGAATCAACCGATCACAGAAGAACATCAGAGTCGGTTGATGGAGCTCGAGAAGATAGCTCCGGATTACGATGTGCAGGACCCATTCGGTGGTAGTCTACAGCTGTACGCAGCATGTGCGCTAGAGATCGAGATGGAGCTGCGTCGCGTGATAGCCCGGCTACGTGGCCAGTGAAGGCGACCATCAGGGAGATAAGTGCGTGGAGCATAGAGCGAGGACCATGGAGCGTAGAGCGAAGACCATGGAGCGTCGAGCGTGGAGCATAGAGCGTGGACCATGGAGCATGCAGTAGGGCATGGTGCGTGGAGCTGCATCTTAATCTTAGCATGGAGCATGCAGTAGGATGTCGGGTTCAGGATATACGCCAGGCAGCTAGGCTGCCATAACCGAGGCATCACTTGATCTCGTTATACGAGATTCGCAGCAGATCGGGGTCTACCACACCGGGTGATATCGCGGAAGATCTAGTGGCGGATGACCCTTTACAGACGAAGTGAAATGAAGTATCATGAAAGCAATATAGGCAGGCTCGATGTGACTGGCGACGAAGTGGGGAACCACAGTGGAGCATCGAGCGATACGGCCGGTCGCCTGGGCAGAGCACGTGCGCGAATGAATGCGCTAGTTGCTCTGCCCCTTTTTGGATGTGCGCCACAGGCAGGTCGGTGTTGCGTCACCAAAGGGTGGAAGGCCGATCATACGGAAGTTGGGTATACTACAAACAAACTTAGGTACTTTAGGCATCCAAGCATTCAAGTTACCGAAGGAACAGCGAGAAGGAACTTTATCAAGGAGGTATTCGCTTATGAACATCGCAATCGGCTCAGACCACGGAGGCTTCCGTCTTAAGGAAGAGATCGTGAAGGTCATCGAGCAATTAGGTCACCAAGTAACGGACTTCGGCCCAACATGTGCAGACTCGGTCGACTATCCGGACTATGCTTCGAAAGTATGTGACAAGGTCGTCTCTGGCGAAGTGGACAGAGGGATCCTGATCTGCGGCACGGGGATCGGCATGTCGATCGCGGCGAATAAGATTCCTGGCATACGCTGTGCGCTCGTACATGATGTATTCTCTGCGAAGGCGACGAGAGAGCATAATGATACGAATGTGCTGGCGATGGGAGAACGTGTTATCGGACCAGGGCTTGCGGCTGAGATCGTAAGCGTATGGCTGACGACGGAGTTCTCGAACGAGGAGCGTCATCAGAATCGGATTAATAAGGTTAAGGCTCTCGAGGAACGGCAATCTCTTCATCCATAAGGACTCCCTCACAACATAGAAGCTTATCGTTACAAGAAGGGGTGATAGGCAGATGACGGATGTGTCGAAGTTGCCCGGTATAGGGATAGCGGATCAATCGGCAATCGCCAGCCAAGTCGAGCAAGTCGTGCGAGAGACGGTGGAAGCAGGTCGTATCTCAGCTGGTCAGCTATTCGTCATAGGCACGAGCACGAGTGAAGTGATCGGCCAGCGGATCGGTACGTCAGGCGCGATGGAGATCGCGGAAGCGATCTTCGCGGGAGTGGAAGCGGTGCGTGAGCAGGTTGGATTCTACCCTGTGTATCAGTGCTGCGAGCATCTGAACCGGAGTCTCGTGCTGGAGCGGCGTGCGATGCTGGATTATCGGCTTGAGGAAGTGTCGGCAGTCCCGGTACCGAAGGCGGGAGGCTCGATGGCGGCGTATGCATATCGTAAGCTTCACGAGGCGTGCCTAGTGGAGACTGTTCAGGCTCATGCTGGTATCGATATCGGAGAGACGTTGATCGGCATGCACCTGCGTCATGTAGCAGTCCCGTATCGTCCCTCGATCCGCCAGATCGGGGAAGCGCGAGTGACGGCCGCCTTCACTAGACCGAAGCTGGTCGGAGGAGAACGTGCAGTATATAAGCTCACAACGGATGAGAGCTGCTAGGGTATACCGAGATAGTATAGCGAGTCTAGTGAGTCTAGGGCTACTGACCGTAATGTCAGGTGCTAAGCCATTCGATCGAATGGATATCATATGATCATAAAGGGTAAGGGTGATGACAAATGGAACAACTACGTAAGTCCGATCCGGAAATCTTGGCTGCTATGGGACAAGAGCTTCAGAGACAACGAGATAACATCGAGTTAATCGCATCGGAGAATATCGTCAGTGAGGCGGTTATGGAAGCGATGGGCTCCGTGCTCACGAACAAGTATGCGGAAGGTTATCCAGGCAAGCGTTACTACGGCGGCTGTGAGTACGTTGACGTCGTGGAAGACATCGCGCGCAACCGTGCGAAGGAGCTGTTCGGAGCAGAGCATGTGAACGTACAGCCGCACTCTGGAGCACAGGCGAACATGGCGGTCTATCTTGCTGCCCTTAAGGCGGGAGACACGGTGCTCGGCATGAACCTCGCACACGGTGGTCACTTAACGCACGGCAGCCCGGTGAACGCCTCCGGCATACTCTATAACTTCGTCGCATACGGTGTGAATCCTGACACCTTCACGATCGACTATGATGAGGTTCGTAAAGCGGCATTCAAGCATCGTCCACGGATGATCGTTGCAGGAGCGAGTGCATATCCACGCACGATCGATTTTGAAGCGTTCGCTTCGATCGCCAGCGACGTAGGCGCTATGCTGTTCGTCGATATGGCGCATATCGCAGGGCTCGTCGCAGCTGGTTTGCACCCGAACCCAGTGCCGCATGCGCACTTCGTGACGACGACGACGCATAAGACGCTGCGCGGTCCACGCGGTGGCATGATCCTGACGCGTAAAGCTTGGGCTCAAGCGATCGACAAAGCCGTCTTCCCAGGCTCCCAAGGCGGACCACTCATGCATGTGATCGCAGCGAAGGGCGTTGCACTAGGCGAAGCATTGCAGCCAGCATTCAAGCAATATGCGCAGCAAGTCGTGAAGAACGCGAAGGTATTATCCGAATCGCTGATGGCCGAAGGCATCAACGTCATCTCCGGAGGCACAGATAACCATCTGATGCTGCTCGATCTGCGTAATCTGAACATCACGGGCAAGGATGCGGAGCACGTCCTCGACGAAGTGCGGATCACCGTGAATAAGAACGCGATCCCATTCGATACAGCTAGCCCATTCGTAACGAGCGGCATCCGCATCGGTACGCCGGCAGCGACGACACGCGGCATGGATGAAGCAGCGATGAAAGTGATCGCAAGCGTCATCGCCTCCGTCCTCAAAGCACCGCAGGATGAGTCCGTCAAGGAGCGTGCGCGGGCACAAGTGCAGGAGCTGACGGAACGGTTCCCGTTGTACGAAGGACTTCGCTACTAAGATAGACGGTCTTATCTAGAATCGCAAACGAACGATAATAGCAGATACGATGGATAGTGGGGGTCATCAGGTGATGGCCCCTTAGATTTATTTCCAACAATTGATCCACATAACTCTACTGCTCTGGTGAAAAAATTTGGAGGACTTCCCATCCGAACTTTACACGCAAAGGAGCAGATCCCCAACATGAAACGAATCTTAATCCTGCCGCTGCTAGCCGCTCTGTTGGCAGTGTTGATCACTGTCGTACCGACCCACGAAGCGATGACGAATAGCAGCGAGGCACCTCATCACTTCGGCTTCAAGCGCAGTAAGAACGGCAGTCTGCCCTCCATCGATCAGGAAGGGTTCAAGACGATCCTGCAGCAGCATGAATCGATCTTCCTTGGCGATACGAGTCGTAAGGAGCTCTTCCTCACATTCGACAACGGCTATGAGAATGGGTATACACCACCGATCCTGGACGTGCTGAAGGAGAAGCAAGTGCCCGCAGCCTTCTTCGTCACAGGTCATTATGTGAAGAGTGAGCCTGACCTCATCCAACGCATGGTGGCAGAAGGACATATCGTCGGCAATCACTCCTGGTCACATCCAGATATGACGACGTTATCGGAGTCGCAGATCACGGAGGAATTGGACAAGGTGAAGACTGCTGTCGCGGATCTGACCGAGCAGAAGGAGATGCGGTATCTACGACCGCCGCGTGGCATCTTCGATGAACGGGTGCTTGCCGTGAGCCGTAAGGCGGGCTATACGAACGTCTTCTGGTCGATCGCATATGCGGACTGGGACACGAAGCAGGTGCGTGGTGCGCAATATGCGTATGACAAAGTGATGGCCCAGCTTCATCCTGGCGCCGTTATACTCCTCCACTCGGTATCGAAGGATAATGCCGATGCGCTTGGCCGCATCATCGACGATGCGAGGAAGCAAGGCTATGAGTTCAAGAGCTTGGACGAGCTGCAGGTGCGCGGATATTAATCGGGACTGAGAACGAGGGAAGCCGTCGGGAGCGGGTGGGCGTTAGAGTCGATAGAACCGTCTCTCAGCCGCAGAACGTAGCGATAGTAGGCCCGAGAGCCGAAAAAATCGTCTCTCAGCCGCGGAACGTAGCGGAAGTAGTCCTGAGAGCCGAAAAAACCGTCTCTCAGTCGCCGACCGCAGCGATAGTAGTCGTGAGAGCCGAAAAAATCGTCTCTCAGTCGCCGACCGCAGCGAAAGTAGGCCTGAGAGCGGAAAAACCGTCTCTCAGTCGCCGACCGCAGCGATAGTAGTCCTGAGAGCGGAAAAAACCGTCTCTCAGTCGCCGACCGCAGCGAAAGTAGGCCCGAGAGCCGAAAAAATCGTCTCTGAGTCGAGTCCATTAATCTCACGTCGGCTAGCAACTTCCGAGCATGGATAGAGCGGCTTCCATCAGCCGTGGTTCTTATTTTGTATCGTGATTTTAATCATGATAAGATGGAAGTTGATAAGAGGAGGCGATACTTGTCGATGACGACTTCTAAACCGACTTCTAACATTCAACTGGCCACGTTCGCTGGCGGTTGCTTCTGGTGCATGGTCTCTCCGTTCGAGGAGCTACCGGGCATCATCAAGGTTGTATCCGGTTACACCGGAGGGCATAAGGAAAACCCTACATATAGGGAAGTATGCTCAGAGACGACGGGACATTACGAAGCTGTACAGATCACGTATGATGAAGCGATCTTCCCATACAGCAAGCTGCTCGAGCTATACTGGCAGCAGATCGACCCGACGGATCCGGGAGGACAGTTCTATGATCGCGGACAGTCCTATCAGACGGTGATCTTCTACCATAATGAAGAACAGAAGGCCGCTGCGGAAGCATCGAAACGGGAGCTCGAGAGAAGCGGACGGTTCGACAGGCCGATCGCAACGAAGATACTTCCTGCCACAACGTTCTATGAAGCCGAAGAGCATCATCAAGATTATCATAAGAAGAATCCGATGCACTATAGGCGTTACCGTGATGCATCTGGCCGGGATACATTCATCGAGCAGCACTGGGTCACGAAGCCGAGTGATAAGGAATTACGTAAGCGACTGACTCGTGCTCAGTATGAGGTGACGCAGAACAATGCCACCGAACCGCCCTTTCAGAATGAATACTACGACCATACTGAAGAGGGAATCTATGTGGACATCGTATCGGGAGAGCCGCTATTCAGTTCGCTGGATAAGTATGATGCTGGGTGCGGATGGCCGAGCTTTACGAAGCCGATCAACAAGTCGAGTATTAAAGAAAAAGCCGATCACAGCCACTTCATGGTACGTACGGAGGTGCGCAGCAAACAGGCGGATTCGCATCTTGGGCATGTATTCGACGATGGTCCGCGGGATCGTGGAGGACTTCGATACTGCATCAATTCCGCTGCACTCCGTTTCATTTCGAAGGAAGACCTCGAGAAGGAAGGATATGGCGAATATACATTCTTATTCGAGAAACATGAAGAGTTATAGATCATTTCCCCGGAAATAGTCGATATTTGAAAGGAAGGGGCGAGCGTGATGAGGCCCTCAGTTCCCCGTCACAGGCTGTGCAGCGTAATGCTGTACGGAATCGAGTTCCGCGTCACAGGCTGTGTAGCGTCATGCTGTACGGAATCGAGTACCGCGACACAGGCTGTGTAGCGTCATGCTGTACGGAATCGAGTACCGCGTTACAGGCTGTGCAGCGTCATGCTGCACCGCTTCCGTTGCTCATACGACTGACCCTAGTATGCAATGAGACTTCGTGAAGAGTTTCGTGCTTCGGGTTGGCACAAAGTTGTGCAGAATTAGCATCGATATCGTGAGAATCGTCAGTTGCACAACCGCGCTTCGTATATTACGCTAGTAGAGGCCTACTAGGTTGCAGCTTCATGTAAACTTACACCTTAACGGAGGCAACAGACAGTCATGGGAAAAGTAGTGGTGTGTGATCATCCGCTGATCCAGCATAAGCTAACATTCATCAGAGATGCGGAGACGAAGACGAAGGATTTCCGCCAACTGGTCGACGAAGTCGCCATGTTGATGGCCTATGAGATTACAAGAGAACTACCGTTACAAGAGGTCGATATCGAGACGCCGGTATGTCCGACCAAAGGGCAAGTCATCGCTGGACGGATGCTAGGGCTCGTGCCAATCCTGCGAGCGGGACTTGGCATGGTGGACGGTGTGCTCCGACTTCATCCGACGGCCAAGGTAGGCCATATCGGTCTATATCGGGACCCGGTTACGCTGCAGCCTGTCGAGTATTATGAGAAGCTGCCGACGGATGTGCATCAGCGTGAACTGATCGTGATCGATCCGATGCTGGCGACTGGTGGCTCGGCGAATGCCGCCATCTCGCTGTTGAAGAAGAGGCAGTGCAACCAGATCAAGCTGATGTGTCTGATCGCTGCTCCGGAAGGGGTAGAAGCTGTTCAACAAGAGCATCCCGATGTGGATATCTACGTCGCTGCGGTGGATGAACGTTTGGATGAACACGGCTACATCGTCCCTGGACTTGGCGATGCGGGAGACCGACTATTCGGAACCAAGTAAACCAAGTAAACCAAGTAAACGCCTTGCTCAGTCGGTAGACAGCTACCAAGAGATTATGGTAGTACGATGGAGTGCTGGCGGGATAGGGCTAGGGATAACATGAAGACGGGCATATGAGAGAGATAACCGACTGTGATACGGCTACGGAGTATGTGTCCCGGATAATATGGTATGAGGATGAGAAGAGTATGTCCAGATTAAAGATTATGACGATCTTCGGGACGCGTCCCGAAGCGATCAAGATGGCGCCTCTCGTGTTGGAGCTACAGCGCCATCCCGAGGAGATCGAGCCGATCGTATGCGTCACGGCTCAGCATCGCGAGCTACTCGATTCGGTGCTGGATACGTTCAACATAACACCGGACTATGATCTGAATGTCATGCAAGATCGGCAGACTCTTCACGAGCTGTCGATTCGTGTGCTACAAGGGATCGAGCCAGTATATCGCGAGGCGAAGCCGGATATGATCCTCGTTCACGGGGATACGAGCACGACCTTCCTTGCGAGCTATGCGGCATTCCTGCAGCAGATCCCGGTTGGGCACGTCGAAGCGGGACTCCGTACTTGGAACAAGCTGTCGCCGTATCCGGAGGAGATGAACCGGCAGCTCGCAGGTGTGTTAGCGGATCTTCACTTCGCGCCAACCTCCTGGTCCGCGTCGAATCTGCTTAGGGAGAACAAGTCAGAGCAGGCCATCTATACGACGGGTAATACGGTGACCGATGTGTTCCAATATACCGTCCGTGAAGATTACTCGCATCCGCTACTCGAATGGGCAGGCTCGAGACGCGTCATCTTGATGACGGCGCATAGGCGGGAGAACCAAGGAGAGAAGCACCGGCAGATATTCCGAGCGGTGAAGCGGATCGCAGACGAGCACGATGATATCGCGATCATCTATCCGATCCATCCTAGCCCAGCGGTGAAGGGCCAGGCGCAAGAGATCCTCGGAGACCACCCGCGCATCCGGTTGACTGATCCGCTTGATGTGATCGATATGTATAACTTCTATCCTCATGCGCACCTGATCCTGACGGATTCCGGTGGTATACAAGAGGAGGCGCCTTCCTATGGAGTACCGGTCCTCGTACTCAGAGATACGACGGAGCGGCCGGAAGGTATCGAAGCGGGGACGCTTGAGTTGATCGGGACGGATGAGGAGCACGTATATGCGAGGACGAAGGCGCTGCTCTCGGACGAAGCGCTATATACGAAGATGAGCCGGGCTGCGAACCCTTATGGTGATGGTAGATGTTCACCTCGCATTGTACAGGCGATTTTGCATCATTTTGGACGAGCCCATGCACGCCCAGAACCATTCCGTCCATGATGCTATGACATATGTCACAGACGAGCATCGATACTCAGGCTCATATTCGTCAATACTTAGACAAATTCTGCTTCGTCATCGAATTGACAAACTTGATGGCACTTCGTTAAAATAAGTAAGGATTGTGGGTAATCGCCCTAACATTGCTTATCCGGTAACATAACGGCAAGCAACGCCAAGCACCCCGAAGCCGTTCGTCGTCAGTGAGGACAAGTTATGAATCCTAAGAAACCAACAGACGCATCCCTATGGAGAATTGCCCTATATTTTAGCGGGCTAGGCTTTATGTTTGCGATCTGGATTGTAATCGGATTCTTCTTGGGCGGATGGATCTCGGATCAGTTCGACCTATCTCCTGTCTGGAAGGGGATCGGAGCGATCGTCGGCATCTTCGTAGGCAGCGTGAATACCGTCTTGCTAGTCAAGAGATATCTGGGGGATCAAGATGAATGACTGACATGGGCTCCATAGTGAATACGATTACCAGAGTGGCATTCATCCTCATGTCGGCATCACTATTCGTGTGGGCGTTCGCACCGGAATATCAGGCTAGTAGCATGGGCTTTCTACTAGGTGTGCTCGTTGGGCTGATCAACATTCGGTATCTGGCGATGAAGATCAGGCAGGTCACCGAATCGATCGCGAACAAGCGAGGCGGGAAGCTAAGTCTAGGATTCCTGACACGGCTATGTTTTGGATTGCTTGTGATTATGGTTGCCGTAAGATTCGAAGAAGTATCATTGGAAGCGACGATCACAGGTTTATTCCTTATGCCTGTGCTGTTAGTTCCCGTGAGTATTGTACTTAGTCTCATCAAGAAGTGATATGTGGATCGTATATTTCGCGGAAAGGGGTGAACACGTTGAATGCATGATTCACCGATTATTGAAATAGGCGGATTTAGTATCGATCTGTCGGCCGTCATTATGTTGACCGTCACTTGTGTCATCGTCTTCGTACTTGCACGGCTAGCTGTCCGCAACCTGTCTGTCGAGAATCCTTCGAAGCTCCAGAACTTCATGGAGTGGGTCGTCGAATTCGTCCAGAACATCGTCGCTAGCGCGATGGATATTCGCAAGGGTAAGCCATATATATCGCTCGGACTTACGCTCATTCTGTTCATCTTCGTCGCGAACTTGCTAGGCTTGCCGTTCGCGATCATAACGGATGCGCACCATGAGATATCGATATTCGGATATCCGATCCAAGCGACCGTCGGTCTCGCACCAGGCGAATACGCGGATATACTATGGTGGAAGTCACCTACTGCGGACATCTCGATCACAGCAGGACTTGCGATTATGGTTTTTGTCATCATCCACGTTCAAGGCTTAAGATTGAATCGCAAGCACTATCTGAAGCACTATGTAGAGCCATTCCCGATCTTCTTGCCGATTAACATCATCGAGAACATCGCGAAGCCAGTCGCACTTGCCATTCGTTTGTTCGCGAACATATTCGCAGGTGAGGTATTGATCTACGCGATCCTTAAGGCGGGCATATTCGGTATACCGTTCCTCGCTGCATGGCAAGGCTTCAGTATATTCGTAGGTGGTCTGCAAGCATTTATCTTCACGATCCTGACGATGGTGTACATCGGTCAGGCGACGATTCATGAGGAACACTGATCCTCACGGATCACAGTACATCATAGATATCGTAATCAATCTATATTAACCTAGGAGGAATATGTCTAATGGAAATGTTAGCAGCAGCAATTGCAGTAGGTTTGGGCGCACTAGGCGCAGGTCTTGGTAATGGTATGATCGTCAGCCGTACGGTAGAGTCGATCGCTCGTCAGCCGGAAGCAAGAGGTCCTCTTCAAACGACGATGTTCATCGGCGTTGGTATCGTCGAGGTCGTTCCCCTTGCCGCGACTGTTATCGCGTTCTTGATCATGTTTTCAGCGTAATACACCATATTCGAATGAATGGCGGGGAAGGCAAGAGCCGTCCACGCCTTTGTTTTGCATGAGTCTAGAGACGTGATAGAAGGGAGTGACTTCCATGTCCATCCATTTGGAAAGTATCGTATTTGCGATTATTGCCTTCGGGATCTTATACTTCTTGCTTCACAGATATGCGTTCGGTCCTCTGTTCACCGTCATGGAGAAGCGTCGGGAGCTCGTTGCTTCCCAACTGAAAGATGCGGCTGATAGCAAGTCCCAGAGCGAGAAGCTAGTAGAAGAACAACGTGAAGCGTTGCAGCAAGTTAGGAAAGAAGCGTCCGAGATTATCGAACGCGCTAGGCTGACAGCAGCTAAGCAAGCGGAAGAGATCGTCCAGGCGGCGAAGGAAGAGTCTACTAGACTGAAGAATGATGCCGTGCTGGAGATCGAGAATGAGAAGAACAAGGCGGTCTCCGCTGTACGCAGTCAAGTTAGTGCGATGTCCGTCTTGATCGCATCGAAGATCATCGAGAAGCAGATCGACGAGAAATCGCAATCTGAACTGATTGACCAGTACTTGAAAGAAGTAGGAGGTTAATCGAGTGAGTGACTTCGTAGTAGCGAAACGTTACGCTAAGGCGTTATATACATCTGCTGAAGAAGCAGGCAGTGTGGAGCAGATCGCTGAGCAGCTGCAGCTTGCAGCTCAGCTGTACAAGCAAGAAGAGGGCTTCCGCGCGATCCTGTCACATCCCGCTGTCGCGAATGACGACAAGATCAACTTCATCAAGAAGTCATTCGGAGATTCTCTATCCGAGCTCGTATATAGCACATTGCAGCTGTTGATCGAACGTGGAAGAGTGTCGGTATTGCCGTCTCTCTCTCAGGCTTACGATGAGATCGCCGATGAGCGCTCCGGACGTGCAAGAGCTAGAGTGTACTCGGCATATCCACTCTCGGAGGCAGACGTGAAGGCAGTCGAAGCACAATTCAGCAAGATCACCGGTAAGCAGATCACGGCAGATAACATCATCGATCGCTCATTAATCGGCGGGATACGCGTACGTATCGGCGACCGACTGTACGAAGGCAGTGTTGCCGGCAAGCTGGAACAACTGCGTAATCAATTGAAGCAGAATGCTTAAACGATAGGGGTGAGGTTCTTGAGCATCAGACCTGAGGAAATCAGCACGCTGATTAAACAACAGATCGAAAATTTTAAATCCGTTACTCAAGTATACGACGTAGGTACTGTTATTACAGTTAGCGACGGGATCGCCCGTGCGCATGGGTTGCAGAACGTCATGTCCGGCGAACTGCTCGAGTTCGAGAACGGCGTTATGGGTATGGCCCAGAACCTAGAAGAAGATAACGTCGGTATCATCATCCTGGGTCCTTATACAGGTATCCATGAAGGTGACCAAGTGAAGCGTACTGGCCGGATCATGGAAGTGCCAGTCGGTGAAGCGTTGCTCGGGCGTGTCGTGAACACGCTAGGCCAACCGATCGATGGTAAGGGTCCAGCCGCTACGACGGAATACCGTCCAGTTGAATCCCCAGCACCAGGTGTTATGGATCGTAAATCCGTTCATGAGCCGATGCAGACAGGTATCAAAGCGATCGACGCGATGATCCCGATCGGCCGTGGACAGCGCGAGCTGATCATCGGTGACCGTCAGACTGGTAAGACTTCGATCGCGATCGATACGATCATCAACCAGAAGAACAACGACATGATCTGTATCTATGTTGCGATCGGTCAGAAGCAATCGACAGTCGCGAACGTCATGGAGACGCTTCGTAAGCATGGCGCGATGGACTACACGATCATCGTCGCAGCGAACGCATCTGAGCCTTCTCCGATGCTGTACCTGGCTCCATACGCAGGCTGTGCGATGGGCGAATACTTCATGTACAAGGGTAAGCACGTCCTCGTCGTCTATGATGACCTGACGAAGCAAGCGGCAGCTTACCGTGAACTTTCCTTGCTGCTTCGCCGTCCTCCAGGCCGTGAAGCATATCCTGGTGACGTCTTCTACTTACACTCGCGTCTACTAGAACGCGCAGCGAAGCTGAACGACGAGCTGGGCGCAGGATCGCTAACAGCTCTACCATTCATCGAGACGCAGGCAGGCGACGTATCGGCATATATTCCGACGAACGTCATCTCCATCACGGACGGTCAGATCTTCTTAGAGGCTGATCTGTTCTACGCAGGTCAACGCCCTGCGGTTAACGTCGGGATCTCGGTATCCCGGGTTGGTGGCGCTGCACAGATCAAGGCGATGAAGAAAGTTGCCGGTACGATGAAGCTGGATCTTGCCCAGTACCGTGAGCTTGCGGCATTCGCACAGTTCGGCTCTGATATGGACAGATCGACGACGGCACGACTGAATCGCGGTAAGCGCATGATGGAGCTCTTGAAGCAGGGTGTGAACCAGCCGATGCCGGTAGAGAAGCAGATCGCTTCGATCTACGCAGGCGTTAGAGGACATCTGGACGATATCCCGTCAGAAGACGTACAACGCTTTGAGCGTGAGTTCCTAGCATTCATGGATTCTTCCCACCCGGAGATCCTGCAGGCGATCGTTGAGAAGAAAGACTTGACTGACGAGATTGATAAGGCGCTCGCTGATGCGATTGCGCAGTTCAAGAAGGGCTTCTCCCCATCTGCATAATGGATCGTTCCTATAGGTATATGCCCTAATGTCACGAATATAAAGGTGGTGAAGAGATGGCAAAGGGATTACGCGAGATTAAACGCAGGCTCAAAAGCGTTAAGAATATGAAGCAAATCACGAAGGCGATGGAGATGGTCGCGGCGGCGAACCTTCGTCGTGCTCAGACGAGAGCGGAGTCGGCTCGGCCATATGCTGAGAAGATGCGTGAGGTCATCGCGAGCATCGCGACGGGTACGCAAGGAATCCAGCATCCGATGCTAACGAGCAGACCGATCAAGCGGACGGCATACCTCATCATCACCTCCGATCGTGGTCTGGCTGGCGGATACAACGCTAACCTGCTTCGTGAAGCGATGACGACGATTCGCGAACGGCATGCTTCTCCAGATGAATATGCGATCATGGTGGTCGGTCGTAAGGGACGTGACTTCTTCAAGAGACGCGGGATCGCGATCATGGATGAAGTGACCGGACTGCCGGATTCTCCTCGCTTCTCCGATATTAAGTCGATCGCAGCGAATGCTGTACAGAATTTCGCGGATGGACAATATGACGAGCTATATATCTGGTATAACCGTTTCATCACAGCACTATCTCAGCGGCCGACGGAGAGCCGTCTGCTTCCGTTAGCTGACGTAGGCGAACACTCGGGAATCAGCTACGAGTATGAACCAACTCCAGACGCGGTGCTCGAGGTACTGTTGCCAAGATATGCAGAGACGCTCATCTTCGCCTCGTTGCTAGATGCGAAGGCTAGTGAGTTCGGTGCACGGATGAATGCGATGGGCAACGCGAACCGCAACGCTACGGATATGATCTCGAGTCTGACGCTCGAGTTCAACCGTGCGCGGCAAGCTGCGATCACGCAGGAGATTACGGAGATCGTAGCAGGAGCGAACGCTGCGAACTAATACCGGGTAACGGCTTAGACGAACGAATAGCTATTCCATGATAATCGAGGAGGGAATCATAGATGCACACAGGTCGTGTTATACAGGTCACCGGCCCGGTCGTCGACATCGAGTTCGAACGTGGACAACTGCCGGAGATCATGAATGCGGTCAAGATCCAATATGATGCACAGTCTGATGGTGGACGTGCGATCAACTTGACCGTTGAAGTGGCTGTGCATTTGGGTGACAACGTTGCGCGTTGCGTAGCGATGTCCTCAACCGACGGCCTAGTACGCGGTGCGGAAGCGGTCGATACGGGCGCTCCGATCTCCGTGCCGGTCGGATCAGGCATCCTAGGACGGATCTTCAACGTACTGGGTGAGACGATCGACCATAAGGGAGAAGTACAGTCAGAACAGAGACTACCGATTCACCGTGAGGCGCCGAAGTTCGAAGATCTATCGACGGGCACCGATATGCTAGAGACTGGGATCAAGGTCATCGACTTGCTCGCTCCTTATGCTAAGGGCGGTAAGATCGGATTGTTCGGTGGTGCGGGCGTTGGTAAGACGGTACTGATCCAAGAGTTGATTAATAATATCGCGCAAGAGCATGATGGTCTATCTGTATTCGCCGGTGTAGGAGAACGTACTCGTGAAGGGAACGACCTCTATCATGAGATGAATGATACTGGCGTCATCAACAAGATGTCCATGGTGTTCGGACAGATGAACGAGCCTCCGGGCGCTCGTCTGCGCGTAGCACTTACAGGCCTTACGATGGCGGAGTATTTCCGTGATCATGAAGGTAAAGACGTATTACTCTTCATCGACAACATCTTCCGCTTCACACAAGCGGGCTCCGAAGTATCCGCCCTACTCGGTCGGATGCCTTCGGCGGTAGGTTACCAACCTACGCTTGCGACGGAGATGGGTCAGCTGCAAGAGCGGATCACGTCGACGAAGAAGGGCTCTGTCACGTCGATCCAAGCGATCTACGTTCCTGCGGACGACTATACCGATCCGGCACCTGCAACGACGTTCGCGCACTTGGATGCGACGACGAACCTGGAGCGGAAGATCTCTGAGCTCGGGATCTACCCGGCCGTAGATCCGCTTGCATCGAGCTCACGGATCTTGACACCAGATGTCGTCGGTCAGGAGCACTACGAAGTCGCACAAGGCGTGAAGCAGATCCTAGCACGTTATAACGAGCTGCAAGATATTATCGCGATCCTCGGCATGGACGAGCTGTCTGACGAGGACAAGACGATCGTTGCACGTGCTCGTCGGATCCAGCGCTTCTTATCGCAGCCGTTCCACGTCGCGGAAGCGTTCAACAATATTCCTGGTAAATATGTGCCGATCAAAGAAACGGTACGCAGCTTCAAGGAAATATTAGAAGGCAAGCATGATCAACTGCCTGAGGCAGCATTCCTGTACGTGGGCACGATCGAAGAAGCAGTGGAAAAAGCGAAGAACGTGTGACGTTAGGAGGCCAATTCATTGAAGACTTTTCAGTTGGAAGTTGTCACTCCTGAACGCAAAGTATATAGCGGTGAAGCCACGATGGTGGTTGTGAAAGGGATCGAGGGTGAGCTCGGCATCATGGCTGATCATATCCCTTTCGTCACACCGCTGGCGATCGCCCCCATTACGATCAAAAATCAAGGTGAAGAAGATCACATCATCGCGGTGAACGGCGGATTCGTCGAGGTTCATCAGAATAACGTGGTCATCCTAGCTGAGACGGCTGAATTACCCGAAGAGATCGATATCGACCGGGCAGAGCGAGCAAGAGAGCGTGCGGAAGAGAGGCTGCATCAAGCAAGGCAGCAGCATCTTGACCACCACCGCGCAGAGATGGCCCTGCAGCGTGCGATCAACCGACTACGGGTTGCAGGCCGAGGCGGACTATAAGATTATAGCGGTATTAGAGTATGGCGATGCTAGGGGAGCTTCCCTGCATCGCCATCTCTTTCGGCACAACAGAAAGGATGTCCCTCTATCCATCGATCGTGATGGGCATGGGGGACATCCTTTCGTGTATGTGTAAGGTTATGAAGGATATATGTTTAATCGATGTGATCAGGACGGTTATCCTCTAATAATCTGACGACGGGTGAAAGCTGATCCCATTCGATGACACCGTCTTGCTTCAGATGCCTAAGCTGTCTCGTCAAGGTGTTGAATGAGCGTATCCCAGTCATCTCCTGTATGTCCTGGATAGTCGGGTTCACATTGTTCGTCACATAATGATGCTTGATTGCACGATAGATGAGCTGTCGTTTCACCTCACCTTTGCTACTCGTTCGGGGTTCGGGCTCAGATCCCATTATTGATATCGTCTCCTCTCAGAATTCTATACACCATGATTATAACACATCGAACAAATCGACAGTAAACAGAAATAATAAGCGCTTTCAAGAGAAAGCATGGGGATAGGGCGAGGAAATAAGCGATTTTCCATCTATTTTTTGAATTTCATGAAAAATATCAAGGAAAGCTTTCATACGATGAAAATAAGGGGGGATTGGTGACGAAGCTGTGTCAAATATGTTAGACACATGAGCGAATCATTTGTTATAATTGATTGGACTTTGTGTACATACGAACAGGAGGCGGTTAGATGGGCTTCGGCAATAACTATGTGATCGTAATCATATTCATATCGATAGGGATTTTATTACCTGTTATTGCGTTGTCGCTAGGTAGATTACTCCGTCCGCATAAGCCGAACGAGATTAAGATGGCAACGTATGAAAGCGGTAATATTCCAGTTGGTGATAGCCAGATTCGATTCAATGTTCGGTATTATTTGTTCGCTCTGATGTTCGTTATCTTCGATGTTGAGACCGCTTTCTTGTATCCGTGGGCAGTCGCCTACGAGAAGCTAGGCTTGTTCGCGTTGATCGAGATGTTCATATTCGTAAGCCTGTTAATAGTAGGATTAATATATGCCTGGAAGAAGAAGGTGTTGAAATGGAATTCGATCTGAGCACAGTGAAGGTGGACGACCAAGAGCAGCTAGAACGCAACGTATTCCTCGGAACGCTGGAGCAGATAAAGGGCTGGGCACGAAGCCATTCACTATGGCCACTGCAGTTCGGCCTTGCTTGCTGTGCGATCGAGATGATGGGAACTGGCGGCGCTCACTATGATCTGGACCGATTCGGCGTCATCTTCCGTGCATCACCGCGTCAATCTGACGTGATGATCGTCGCAGGGACGGTGACGAAGAAGATGGCCCCGCTATTACGTCGTCTATACGACCAGATGCCTGAGCCGAAGTGGGTCATCGCGATGGGATCGTGTGCAACAGCGGGAGGTCCATATGTGAAGTCGTATGCAGTCGTGAAGGGTGTGGATCAGATCGTACCGGTCGACGTGTATATACCGGGCTGCCCACCGAATCCGGCTGCGCTTATCTATGGGATCAATAAGCTGCAAGAGAAGATCCGCTACGAAGCGAAGACGGGAAAGCGGGTGACAGACGGTGAGTGAGGAGCGCAAGGACGAGCTTGTGAAAGAACAGGATACCGCTAAACAATCGCTTGCTGAGTCGGTCGAGCAGCCGCAGGACGTGGTTGCATCTACGGCAGATGCTGCAGCGGAGAAGCCTCTGACTGATACAGAGGGGGGTAAGTCTGTGGCTGAGGGAGCGGGCGCTAATCAGCCGGTAGACGGTGTGGAGGCGACGGAGACTGCACCCGAGGCACCTGCAGCCGAAGAGCAAGCAGCTCCAGAGGCGAACGCTGCGAAGCCTAATGCAGAAGCTGCACCTGCAGCCGAAGAGGAAGCAGCTCCAGAGGCGAACGCTGCGAAGTCTGATGCAGAGGCTGCACCTGCGGCCGAAGAGGAAGCAGCTCCAGAGGCGAACGCTGCGAAGTCTGATGCAGAAGCTGCACCTAAGCCAGCGAGACTAACGCCAGAGGAACGTGCCGCGAGACGTGCAGCAGCAGCTGCAGCCAAGGCTGCGAAGGTAGCGGGCGGCGAGACTGAAGCGGCCACGAGCAGCAAGGCGGAGAAGAAGTCTGCAGCTGGAACGGATACCGATGGGGCAGCTGAAGCTGCAGAGGAACCACCGAAGGAACCGTCACCAAGACAGCCGTATCTGGACGAGATCACCGCTCTGATCCGTGAACGTGTAGGAGCTGATGCGGTCGAGGACGCTTACATCAACGAAGCCGATGGCCATCTACCCGTCGTGATCGTGAAGAACGAGCGATGGTTCCGCACGGCGGTGTTGTTGAGGGAGCAGTTAGGGCTTGATTACCTCATTAACGTATCTGGTGTCGACTACGAGACCTATATGGAAGTGGTCTACCACATCGAATCGTTGCAGACACGCGGGCGGGACTGCTGCATGAAGGTCCGCGCAGATCGCGAAGCGCCAAGTGTAGCCTCGGTCACACCGGTGTGGAGCACAGCGAACTGGCCCGAGCGTGAGATCTATGACCTATTAGGAATTGACTTCCCTGGACACCCTGATCTGCGCCGGATCATGATGCCGGATGATTGGGTTGGATATCCGCTTCGCAAAGACTATGAACCGCTTGACCCGGAGGTGTGAGCATTGACGATCCGTACAGAAGAATTACTACTGAACGTTGGCCCGCAGCATCCCAGCACCCACGGGGTGTTTCGCATCGTCGTCAAGATCGACGGCGAGGTGATCAAGGAAGCGACTCCCGTGATGGGCTATCTGCATAGAGGCACGGAGAAGCTCGCGGAGAATCTGAACTATACGCAGATCATTCCTTATACGGACCGTATGGATTACGTGTCTGCTATGACGAATAACTATGTGCTAGTATCAGCTGTTGAGAAGCTGATGCAGCTCGAGATACCAGAGCGCGCGGAGTACCTGCGAGTGATCGTGATGGAGCTGCAGCGCATCGCCAGCCATCTGGTCTGGTGGGGTACATATCTGCTAGATGTTGGGGCCATGAGTCCCTTCTTGTATGCCTTTCGTGACCGTGAGATCATCATCGATCTGTTCAACGAGATATGCGGCGCGAGGCTTACTTATTTCTACATGCGTGTCGGCGGCGTGAAGTGGGATGCGCCGGATGGCTGGATCGAGAAGGTTCGCGACTTCATCCCGCATATGCGAGAACGTCTGAAGGTGTACGATGATCTGGTGAGCGGTAACGAGATCTTCTTATCCCGGATCAAGGGAGTTGGTCGCTATGATGCACAGACGGCGATCGACTACGGACTCAGCGGTGCGAATCTGCGTTGTACGGGTGTGGCCCGCGATCTTCGCAAGGATGCTCCATACAGCATCTACGACCGATTCGAATTCGACATACCAACACGCTCAGAGGGAGACTGCCATGCGAGATACCTCGTGCGTGTAGAAGAGATTAAGGAAAGCTTACGCATCCTAGAGCAAGCGGTGGAGCAATTTCCCGAGGGGCCTGTCATGGCGAAGATCCCGCGGGTGCTCAGACCGCCAGAGGGTGAGGTCTACTCACGCGTCGAATCACCGCGTGGCGAGATCGGCTGCTATATCGTGTCTAGAGGCAAGGATAGCCCGTATCGCTTGAAGTTCAGAAGACCGTCTTTCGTCAACCTGCAGATCTTGCCTAAGATCCTGGTCGGAGAGAGCATCACGAATCTGGTCACGATACTGGGAGCGACCGATATCGTCGTTGGGGAGGTCGACGCTTAATGGGTGATTTACTCGTACAGCCTCTAAGTTGGGGAAGCTTCTTCACATTCGTGATGATGGCCGTTCTCTTCCTGCTGCTCATCCTCGCCATGGTCACGTACGCGATCTACTTCGAGCGGAAGATACTTGGCTATATGCAGCTTCGCCCAGGTCCTAACCGGACAGGGAAGTTCGGATTACTGCAGACGGTAGCGGACGTGCTGAAGCTGTTGATTAAGGAAGACACGATTCCGCAGAAGGCGGATCGTCCGTTGTTCCGGATCGCACCGATGATCTCCTTCGTGCCGTCATTCGTCGTACTGGCGACGATCCCTTATTCAGAGAATCTGTATTTTGCGGATCTGGATATCGGGGTCCTCTATTATGTCGCATTATCGGCGATATCTACGATCGGCATCGTGCTTGGCGGTTGGTCCTCGAACAACAAGTACGCGCTGCTCGGTGGGGCGCGTTCCGCAGCACAGCTGATCAGCTATGCGATCCCGCTCGTCATCTCCGCCGTCAGCATCGTGATGCTGAGCGGTACGATGAACCTCAGAGGGATCGTCGAAGGTCAGGCAGGCTGGATCTGGCAGTGGAACTTCATCCCGCAGATCGTGGCGTTCGTCGTATTCGTCATCGCGGCGGTAGCCGAGTTGAACCGTGCCCCGTTCGACTTGCCGGAGGCCGAGTCCGAGCTGGTCGCCGGCTATATGGTTGAGTACAGCGGGTTCCGCTATGCCTTCTATATGCTAGCTGAATATGTATACCTGATCGCGATGTCCGCTCTTATCACGACATTATTCCTCGGCGGCTGGCATGCTCCAGCACCGTTCTTATCGTTCATACCAGGCATCATCTGGTTCATCATCAAGTTCTGCTGCGTCGTGTTCTTCATCATCTGGCTTCGTGGTACGATGCCACGACTACGCACCGACCAGCTGATGAGCTTGGGCTGGAAGGTGCTTCTGCCACTGTCGCTCGCGAATATCTTCATAACGGCGATTATCATAGAGATCATCAAGGCAGTCAACGGGTAAGACTTACAAGCACAAGCACAAGGGGTGATTAGATGAAAGGCTTGGTCAAAGGGTTGGGCGTCACCTTCCGGAATATGATGAAGAAGAACATCACATACAAGTATCCCGACGAACCGATACAGATGCCGAACCGGTTTCGTGGGGTGCAGCATTTTGAGCCGGAGAAGTGCATCGTCTGCAACCAGTGTGCGCGCATCTGTCCGACAGACTGTATCAGCTTGACTGGCATGAAGAACCCGGATCCAGAGAGCAAGGTCAAGCTCGTGATCGATACATTCGATCTGAACTTCGAGATCTGCATACTATGTGACCTATGTACGGAAGTATGTCCGACCGAAGCGATCGTGATGACGAACAACTTCGAGCTCTCGACTTACAGTAGAGACGACTTGTTCAAGGACAAGGAATGGCTGGCTGCGAACAACACCAATGTACGGGAAGAGAATAATGTCTCCTTGCTCAAAGCGAAGAAAGGAGGCGCCAGTTAATCGATGATCCAGCAATTATTCGATAACTTGATTGCTTTTTTCGGCGACGGTTCGAACATCCTGTTTCTCATCTTCGCCTTAGTGTCTATCGGCGGCGCCGTATTCATGTTGAACCTGTCGAAGGTCATCCACATGGTGATCTCTCTGGCATGTACATTCATCAGCCTAGCGGCGATCTATATCTTACTACAGGCAGAGTTCGTAGCTGTCGTACAGATCTTGATCTACGCTGGTGCGATCACGATCCTGATGATCTTCGGCATCATGATGACGAACCATCGGGAGCTCGATCAGAGTATCGTACGGCCGCTGCATCAGGGCCTCGTCTTGATCGGTGTGATCGTACTGTTCGGTGTGATCTTCTATGCTGTGCAGCAAGCGGTGTTTCCAGCGACGACGGTAGATCTCGCGACGAACAACACGGAGAATATCGGAGTTCAGATCTTCACCCTGCACGTCATCCCGTTCGAGCTGATGTCGGTGCTGCTCACTGTCGCCTTCATCGGCGCGATCATCATCGCCAAGAGGGAGGAGGACTAAGCCTATGAATATGGTCGCATCGTTCTTGATCTTGGCGGCGATCTTGTTCTGCATCGGCTTGTACGGCGCGCTCACGAAACGCAGCGCGATCATCGTACTGCTGTCCGTAGAGCTCATGCTGAATGCCGTGAATCTGAACCTCGTCGCATTCTCTAGATGGGGGATCGCTCCGAACTTGACCGGTCAGATCTTCTCACTATTCACGATCACGATCGCCGCGGTCGAAGTAGCTGTCGGTATCGCGATCTTGATCGCGTATTATCGCAGCAAGGGCACGTCCGACGTTCGCGACATGAACGCGTTGAAGCGATAGTTGCTATGAAGCCTATACTAACGTTAGGAGGCTATAACCGATCATGGAAGCTGTATATGCACAATATGCATGGCTCGTTCCGCTGTTTCCGCTGATCGCCTTCCTGCTCATCCTCGGGATCGGGCGAACGGCGAACAGAACCGGCCCGGTTATCGGTGTCATCGGGACATCGATCTCCTTCGTCGTCGCGCTCCTCGTCTTGTTCGAACAGATGAAGGGTGACGGCATGGCCTATGTGTGGAATGATCTGGAGTGGATCCGGGCAGGGAACTTCGTGCTCGAGATGGGATTCGAAGTGAACCCGCTGAATGCTCTGATGCTGGTGGTCGTCACATTCGTCAGCTTGCTCGTCAACGTATACTCGATAGGGTATATGAAGGACGATGCTCGTATATCGGTATTCTTTTCTTACATCGCACTGTTCACATTCTCGATGCTCGCGCTCGTCATCTCCGAGAATGTCGTCCAGCTGTATATATTCTGGGAGTTAGTCGGTGTCTGTTCATTCCTACTGATCGGCTTCTGGTACAACAAGCCTGAGGCGAGAGCGGCTGCGAAGAAAGCCTTCATCGTGACGCGCATCGGCGATGTGGGCTTGTTCATCGGCATCCTGCTGCTCGTCTGGCATATGCCGGAGCATGCTTTAGATTTTACGAATATCGCGAACGCGTTCGGTAATGGCGACATATCAGGTGGCATCGCAACCTTGATCGCGATCTTGATCTTCATCGGGGCGATCGGCAAGTCCGGCCAGTTCCCACTGCACACCTGGCTACCAGACGCGATGGAAGGCCCGACGCCGATCAGTGCGCTGATCCACGCAGCGACGATGGTCGCGGCCGGTGTCTATCTCGTAGCACGTATGTACCCGGTGTTCGAGGCATCTCCTGAAGCGCTGCAGGTGGTGGCGTATGTCGGGGCATTCACGGCGATATTCGCTGCGATCATCGCGCTTACGCAACGGGATATTAAGCGGATCTTAGCGTACTCGACCGTCAGCCAGCTCGGATACATGATGATGGCACTAGGTATTGGTGCATATGCAGCAGGTATCTTCCATCTGTTCACACATGCCTTCTTCAAAGCGCTGTTGTTCCTTGCAGCAGGTAGTGTCATCCATATGCTGCATGAACAAGACATCTTCAAGATGGGCGGCTTGTGGAGGAGGATGAAGGTGACCGGGTGGACGTTCGTCATCGGTGGCTTAGCACTATCTGGTGTATTTCCGTTCGCAGGCTTCTGGTCGAAGGATGCGATACTCGCCGAAGCTTATCACTCGCAACCCGTATTGTTCTGGATCGGTTTATTCACGGCATTCCTGACGGCATTCTATATGGCGAGATTGTTCTTCTTAGCATTCTCGGGTCCAGCGAAGTCCGATCGAGCCTCGCAGGTGCTGGAGTCGCCATTCGTCATGACGCTACCGCTCATCATCCTAGCCGTCTTCTCGATCGTGGCAGGCTTCGTGAACATCCCTGGCAGCGATCGATTAGCGACCTGGCTGACAGGTGAAGCACCTGGCGAACACGGCAGTCTGCTGGTGATCATCTTATCGAACGTTGTGGCACTTGCCGGCATCCTGTTAGGCTGGCTGATGTACGGGAAGAAGCAGCTTCCGCAGGACTGGTTGTCCGGTCGAGCCGCATGGGCTCACCGACTCTCTTATCGCAAGTTCTATATCGATGAGCTGTACGATTACTTGATCGTCAGACCACTCCGGGTGATCGGATATTTCTTGCACTTATTCGATGAATTCATCGTAGACGGAATCGTTCGACTGATCGCGAGTATGACGACAGCACTCGGCAGGACCGGCACCAGATTACAGAATGGGCAGCTGCAGACCTACGGACTCGTGTCACTGTTAGGGCTCGTCATCATAGCTGTCGCATTCGTAGGATGGAGGTTTGTCATACATGCTGGATAATATCCCGATACTGTCTCTATTGATCTTCTCACCACTAGTGGGGATCTTGGTGTTACTCTTCGTTCGCAGAGAGAACGGACGACTCCTCCGCATCATCGGCGTAGCCGGAACGGTGTTGCCGCTGTTGCTTGCGATCTGGTTAATGAGTGGCTTCGACTATTCAGCCGGCCGTCAGCTTGTGGAGCAGTCGGTGTGGATCCACCTGCCACTACCGCAGGAATTCGTGCCAGCAGGTATCTCACAGTATTATCTTGAACTGAATTATTCGCTCGCGGTCGATGGGATCTCTCTGACACTCGTCTTCATGACAGCGCTCATCAGCTTGATGGCGGCGCTCGCGTCGATCGTACATATTAAGAAGCGTTGGAAGGCGTTCTATATCTGGTTCCTGTTACTAGAGACTGGGATGCTGGGTGTATTCCTATCACAGGACTTGTTCTTATTCTTCGTATTCTTCGAAGTAACGCTCGTGCCGATGTTCTTCCTGATCGGCATATGGGGGTACAAGGATCGTGAGAAGACAGCGAACAAGTTCCTCCTCTATAACGGGATCGGATCGGCGTTGATGTTGATCGCCTTCATCATCTTGATCACGACGGGTGGCTTCATGGTACGTGAGGCTGCTACGGCGGAGGGTAGTCTCGCGCTAGATTATGTATACAGCGGAGACATCCAGACGATCATGACGAACATGACCGCGACCGATTCTTTAGTGAAGGGAGCAGCGTTTACGACAAGTCCTTTCCATATGACCGAAGGGATGCTTACCTTCACATTCTTCTTGCTGCTGATCGCGTTCGGGATCAAGCTGCCGATCTTCCCGTTCCATACGTGGATGCTGAAGGTGCACGCGGAAGCCCCGCCAAGCGTCGTCATGATCCACTCGGGGATCTTGCTGAAGATCGGAGCCTACGGGTTGATCCGCTTCGGGATGCAGTTCTTCCCTGAACAGACGGTGGATTACGCTTGGTTGATCGCGCTGTTCGGTGTTATCAACATCCTGTACGGTGCGATCTTAGCCTTCGTACAGAGTGACTTCCGACTCGTGCTTGCCTATTCGAGTATCAGCCATATGGGCATCGTGCTCTTAGGCATCGCATCACTGAATACGACAGGTGTTGGAGGAGCTGTGTTCCAGCTCGTATCACACGGCTTGATCTCCGCACTGATGTTCTTGCTTGTCGGCAGCTACTATGAACGGACGGAGACGACGATGCTCGAGAAGCTTGGAGGGCTTGCGAAGTCGATGCCGTTCATGAGTGGAATCTTGCTCACCGCCGGGCTCGCACTGCTCGGATTACCCGGCTTATCCGGATTCATCAGCGAGTTCCTCGCATTCGTTGGATTATTCGACACGATGCCGGTGATGACGGTGTTAGGTGTAGCTGGCGTCCTGCTCGCTGCTGTGTATGTCCTTCGCGCCGTTCTAAGCATCACGTATGGGCCGATGAATCCGCGATTCGCAGAGGTGAAGGATGCGCGTCTGATCGAGGCGATCCCGATGATCGTGCTCGTCGCGTTCATCATCTTGATCGGCATCTATCCGGCTATATTGAGCGAGACGATCATGCCGGCCGTGTCGGATATCTTGAATGGGATAGGGGGTTAGACCGATGGAACGGCTGCAAGCTAGTGATCTCATATATTTGGCGCCGGAGTTAACATTGGTTATCTCAGCTATCATCATCAGCTTGATTGACCTGATGCTGCCGAAGCGGGTGAATCGCGACCTGATGGGTTGGCTGTCCTTGCTCGGTATCGTTGGTTCTGCGGCGTTTGTCCTTTTCTATTCGATACCTCTGGTGAACGGTGATAGCAGTACGGGGACGATCTCACTGCTCAGAGACAGCTATCGGATCGATGATTTTGCGAATATTATGAAGCTCATCCTACTAGGTGGTGGAGCACTGATCACCTTCATGAGCATCGGTGCTGTGAAGGAGCAGGAGATTCCTCATCGAGGTGAATACTATTACTTACTCCTACCGGCCCTAGTCGGCGGGATGATCATGGCGTCCTCAGGCGAGCTGATCACGTTGTTCGTCGGCCTGGAGCTTCTCAGTATCACGTCGTATATCCTGGTAGCGATACGGAAGAACCGTGCGGAATCCTCCGAGGGGGCCTTCAAGTATCTCGTAACCGGCAGTATCGCTTCGGCGTTCATCTTATACGGTATGTCCTTCTTATACGGGATGACGGGGTCGACGAATCTGACGGAGATTCGAACGTTACTGACGGATGCGACGTTCTATCCACTGCTCTATGTGAGCTTCTTCTTCATGATCGGTGGATTCGCGTTTAAGGTTGCAGCAGCCCCGTTCCATACTTGGGCACCGGACGTGTACCAGGGAGCGGCGACTCCTGTCACCGCATTCCTCGCCACGATCTCGAAGGCTGCGGGATTCGCGATCTTGTTCCGTGTCGTCTATGTGGCATTCTATGGACTTGGCTCTCTGTCGAACGTGCCGATTCATACCGATTTCTTCTTCCTGCTGATGCTGTTAGCAGCGGCCGCGATGATCCTCGGTAATGCGATGGCGCTTAGAGAGAAGAACGTGAAAAGACTGATGGCCTATTCCGGGGTTGCGAATGCAGGATATCTGCTAGTACCGATCCTGAATGATCCATATTCCACGCAGTCGACGATGCACTATACGATGGCTTCTGAGTTCTTCTATTACCTCGTCGCCTACGTCCTGATGAATATCGGCATGTTCGCGGCGATCATGATCGTGACGGGCCAATCGGACAACGAGGAGGTCAGTGCGTTCTCTGGTCTGTACTACCGAGCGCCTGGACTGGCCATCGGAGTAGTCATCCTCGTCCTATCGTTGGCTGGTATCCCGATCACGGGTGGCTTCTTCGGGAAGTTCTACATCATGTTCGGAGCTGTGCAGTCGCATATCTACTGGCTAGCTGTCGTCATGATCATCACGAGTGTCGTGTCCTACTACTATTACTTCTCGATCATCCGTCAGATGTTCATGCGTACAGCGCTTCAAGCGTCGAATCTCGTACGCAGTATCCCGCTTAGCTCGACCCTATGGATCTGTGTCGTGCTTAGCGTGGCGATGGGTGTGTTCCCGCACTATGTGATCGATTGGATCGAATCGATCTTCGTCTATGAGATTGATCTGTTCGGATGACTAACGGGTTGTGTATGGGGAATATTCTCGTGAGAGAGCATTTCTGATAGAGTGTGATGATAGGGATCATAAGGCTGTTCTCTCTATATTCGTATAGATGAGACAGCCTTATTTTTTTGCAATCTATTGCAGGATCGTAGATGTTGAAGCATATGTGGCTTATATGTCGGGTTATACGATATATGTCGTAAATTTTTCCGCCACTTGCCAGTGTATTTCTGATGTCTAGTCATCTACAATCTGATATGATAGAGTTAGTCACCGCATCGTTAGGTGAACTAGGTTGTACGGATGATTCTAGAAGATTACGTCACGATAAAGGTTGAACAGAGCTTATGAGCAGAACATGGAAGACTGGAATCTCATACTTGATCATCATATTCCTCATCATCACTTCCGCTCCTGTACCATCGGGAGCTGCGAGCGATATAGAGCCTGCTGGCCAGTCCACATATGCTGCGGGTCATCTTGGCCTTCTTACAGAATCTGATACATGGATCATCCGCTGGGAGGATGAGATCCATCCGGAATTCATAGAGCAGAGTATCATAACAGGGGAGCAGGAGTTCATACGAGTGACTGTGGCGAAGCCGCGGGATCACGTGGATCCGCTCGCTTGGTTAGAGCAGTGGAGTAAGTCTCCTGATGTTCGATACATACAACCGAACCATCAGATCAAGACGGCGGCACTATCGAACGATCCCCATCGTGCAGAGCAGCGCTATCTGGACACGATCGGCGCGAATGTCGCATGGGATCATGTGACGGGCAATACTTCGATCACGATCGCGGTCATCGATACAGGGGTAGACCTCGACCATCCAGATCTCGCCGCGAACTTGATAACCGGGTTCAACTTCATCGATCGGAATAAGCAGCCGGAAGACGATAACGGACACGGTACGAATGTAGCCGGTATCATCGCTGCAGTAGGGAATAATCGACTCGGCACATCCGGCGTCCTCTGGAATGCGAAGATTATGCCGCTCAAGGCACTCGACAAGTCCGGCTTCGGCAACGAAGACAAGCTCGGGGAAGCGATCCGTTATGCCGTCGATCATGATGCTAAGATCGTCGTCATGTCGCTCGGCTTGCATCGATATTCACCATATCTCCAGGATATCGTACGATATGCGGAAGCGAATGATGTGTTGCTCGTTGCAGCCGCGGGCAATGAAGGCAGTGACGTCAAGTATCCAGCTGCTTACCCGACGGTCGTCGCGGTAGGTGGGATCGGAACGAATGGTGCGATCGTTCACGAGTCGAACTATGGACCAGAGATTGATCTGGTCGCTCCGTGGGAAGTGTATACGACGGCACTGGATGGGAAATATCAGACGAATACGGGGACATCGATGGCTGCACCGCAGGTTGCTGCGGTCGCGGCGATGGTACTCGCGAAGCATCCGGAGTGGAAGCCGGCTCAGGTGCGGAACATGCTGCGTCAGTCGGCGGAGGATATCAGCTTGCGTGGCTGGGACGAACGTACGGGCTATGGCATCTTAAGAGCTGACCGCGCGCTGACGAGCCCATATCTAGCCGATATGTTCGAGCCGAATAACCGCCGTGACACCGCCGCTCATGTCCCGATCGATAATCATATGATCGCAGAACTATCAGGCGGAACGGATGTCGACTGGTATTACGTGCAGCCGCCTTATCGCGGACAGCTGACGGTGAATATAGCTTCTCCCTCGGCCACTACAGGCAGCCAAGCTACCCTAGAACACTATGATCAGAACGGTCAATTACTGAATACGTATCCGAATATACTCGGGAAGAGTATGTCGATCCCGGTGACGAGTGATCGCAGTTACTTGAAGCTATCACTGGCCAACACAGCGCTAACGACGCGCGTTCCATATGAGCTGACGACAACCTATCAGATCTATAGCGATGAATATGAAGATAACGATCGTCAATATAAGGCTTATCGACTGCAGGCACGTAGTCAAGTGCTGACCGGTACGTTCCATCAGCAGGACGACTTCGACTGGTTCCAGATCCCGATCACACAGAATGGAACACTGCGAGTGAAGGTCTCGACCGATACATCACGCATCGATCCTGCGATCGTCATCCAGCGACAGGGCGGTAGTCCGATCACGACGGATGTCGGAGCGGAAGGGAAGACGGAGTACACCGATCCACTGGATGTTACAGTAGGCACTTACTACATGTTGATCAAGAACGTGATCTCGGATACGACATACCCGGTAACGGGGACTTACACGGTAACGATCGAGTATACACCACAATATATCGATCCGAATGAACCGAACGACAAAGCTTATCAATCGGTCATGATGGCGGTTGGCACGACGTACAATGGTGTGATCAGTCAGACGACAGATCAGGACTGGTTCACGTTCATGATGGAGTCAGAGGCTATAGCGGAGCTAAAGATCGAACGCATCCCGCGTAATCGTACGATGAGTCTCTCGATCTATAATTCTGCGCAGAAGATGCTGGCCGTGTATACGTCCAAGCTAGGTGCACAGGATATGCATGTTCGTACACAGCTTGACCCAGGGATGTACTATATCCGATTAACAGCGAATCAGCCGTTCCAAGATCAGATGTATGGACTTACAGTCCAGATCAAGCAGCTGACGGCTGGATTCATCGATATCCAGTCGAACTGGGCACGGGAAGCGATCGAGAGCTTGGTCGAGCGAGGAATCGTTCAAGGATATGGTGACTATACGTTCCGGCCGAACGGTCCGATGATGCGGTCAGAAGCGGTGGCGATGATCGTGCGGGCGTTCGAGCTGCAGCAGCAAGGGCCCGTATCCTATCCGGACGTGCCGATCCGACACTGGGCGTATCAAGAGATCGTCAAGGCCACTTCGTCGGGCATCATACGTGGATATACGGATGGAACGTTTCGCCCGAACGACTATATGACGAGGGTCGAGATGGCCCAGATGCTGGGCAATGCTCTTAAGTTACAGCCGCTTGATGCAGATCCTGGGTTTCACGACATCGCACCGGGATACTGGGCTGCCGGCATGCTAGCAGCGCTGAAGCAAGATGGCACACTGACCGGTTACCCGGATGGCACCTTCCGCCCAAATGAGACAGCGACTCGGGCAGAGTTTGCGAGCCTGCTATATAAATCGTTGCAGTCTTCGTGATGGAGTTGCAGGGTAGGTTATTTAGATTAAGGGTAGAGTATTTGAGTTTAAGATGTTGGGCTTAGGCTTGAGCTCTAACATCCCATGGAAGCGTGGTGAGTAGAACCTTGTCTGATATCGCGATAGAGACAGGTAGTCAGGCTATCGCCTATATGATCGTCATACTCGCGTCGATCCTGTTGACCTGGTGGGCGTTGCAGGCTTTTCGATTCGATATATTCCTACGGGAGCCTCGGAGCTTCAAGGCACGGGTCCTACAGCTTATCATCGCTGTCGTGATCGGCTATAACTTGGCTAGGTTCTTGATGGATTATACGCATTTTGCCTCGCTCATGAGGTGGATGTTCTAAGCTTATTCGCATAACATGTCTTCGATTCGTCAACAATGGATAGTACAACCGTCATATATCAGACCGGAGCTTCGAATAGTATGCGTAATGACCCGTGTAACGCATCCGTATCATCGTTAATCATCCAGAATTTCAAGACGCGGAGGGAATCCAAGATGAGCAGATTTATCGTCCGCGGTGGCCAGCGCTTATCCGGAACTGTTAAGGTACATGGTGCCAAAAATTCGGTACTGCCGATCATCGCTGCTTCAATCCTGGCTACAGAAGGCAAAAGTATCCTATACGATGTACCACTACTCGACGATGTTGTGACGATCGGTAAAGTGTTGCAGTCGATCGGAGTAGCTATCACATATGTGCAAGATCAAGCGATCATCGATGCTGAGCAGATCTCCTGCTACGAAGCGCCGTATGATCTAGTACGCCAGATGCGTGCTTCGTTCCTCGTCATGGGGCCACTGCTGGCTCGGTGTGGAGAGGCACGCGTCGCGTTGCCTGGAGGATGTGCGATCGGCACGAGGCCGATCGACCAGCATCTGAAGGGCTTCGAGGCGATGGGCGCGACGATCAACCTCGGCCAAGGGTACATCGAGGCGCGTGTGGAAGGTCGGCTGCAAGGGGCGAAGGTGTACCTCGATGTCGCCAGTGTTGGTGCGACCGAGAATATCATGATGGCAGCAGCTCTAGCAGAAGGGACGACTGTCATCGAGAACGCGGCCAAAGAGCCGGAGATCGTCGATCTCGCGAATTATCTGAATGCGATGGGCGCCAAGGTCCGCGGAGCAGGCACAGGCCTGATCCGCATCGAAGGCGTCGAGAAGCTGCGCGGAGTCGAGCATACGGTCATCCCAGACCGTATCGAAGCGGGAACATACATGATCGCCGCCGCGATCACCGGCGGGGACGTGTATGTGGAAGGCGCGATCGCCGATCATCTGAAGCCGGTCATCTCGAAGCTGCAGGAGATGGGCGTCGATATACGGGAAGATGAGAACGGCGTACACGTCACGACTCATGGCAAGCTGCGCGCTGTGGACGTGAAGACGTTGCCGTATCCGGGATTTCCGACCGATATGCAAGCACCGATGATGTCGCTGCTGCTGGTCTCGGAAGGTACGAGTATCGTCACGGAGACAGTCTTCGAGAACCGGTTCATGCATGTCGGTGAGCTGAAGAATATGAACGCCGAGGTCAAGGTCGAGGGCCGAACGGCGATCGTTACCGGCGGCATCCGCTTGTCCGGTGCGAAAGTATGCGCCACCGACCTGCGTGCCGGAGCTGCGCTGATCCTGGCTGCGTTAGTCGCAGAGGGCGAGAGCGAGATCACGGGCGTACAGCATATCGATCGCGGATACGTGCGGATCGCGGAGAAGCTACAGGCGCTAGGCGCCGACATCCGCCGCGTCTATGAGGAGCGCGAAGCAGCGACTGAGGCGGACGAAGCCGCGGCAGCGCTAAGCTTCGGCATCCAGCCGACGCTGGCGTAGCGGCGCTGCGCTGTGCGACGGGGCGGAGGCGTGGTGATGCTGCGATGGCGTAGGTCCGGCGGGGTACGGTGCTCGGAGGAAGCTGCAGCAGTGGCTTAGCTTCGGGCGATCCAGCCGACGCATCGTTGAGGATGCGCAAGGCCTAGCGTATGTCCGCCGCCGACGTAGAGATGGAGGCGGGGAGTGCCGGTGAACATGAGGTGAATCTCACTGATGTAGGCACATGGCATGGGCTGGCTATGGCTATGTACCGACAGCCAAGTGGGTCGCTTCCCACGAGGCTTGATGACACATCCCGAAACCAGATATCGGAATCATTATGTCTATGGAGAAGACCTTGATCGTGCGGAGCACAAGATCAAGGTCTATTTATTATATCTTGCATCATGAAACTTGTATCTTTCGTAATTTATCGATATATCGATCATGATGATAATGATACAAGCGCGATATCGAGTACTATTTTATCGATCAATTTACAACCCAACAGCTGGAAGGTGCGAATGAACGGGAAAATTCCCGTTCAGAAGACGGATTGGCGGGTGGAAGGTGCAGATGAACGGGAAAATTCCCGTTCAGAAGACGGTTTGGCGGGTGGAAGGTGCGAATGAACGGGAAAATTCCCGTTTATAACTTCTGATGAAATACCGGTTCGGGGCAAATCCTCTATTCTAGAAATCCGTAACCGACAGTACGATTGATACCGAGCTAAAGACGAAGAGCAGAGCACTACAATTCGGCTCAGATAATCGGATATGGTACACTATGTATATAATTGGAAATAGGTTGATAATGTGAAGTGTTGAATGATAGGAAGTATTACTTAGTCAGGACGCCTCAACCGACACGGGGTGAATTTTTTATTTCCATTCTTTCAGTGTATTTGGCACCGTCCTATCGATCATCCAGCGTTCTAGAAGTCTCAGTACGGAGCATCAATGATCACTAGGTTCATACATAATCCCAAAAAGAAAACGATGAGCACCTTACTCTCCTACACTCTCCCCACTCCTCATCTATGACAAACTATCGACGATCCGAACATATCGGTTCTAGTAAACGGTCCATCCTCATATTTATAGACTACGTTCAGGAAGATGAAGTGATAGAACGCGTTCTAACGGAGTGGTCGACTGATGACCGCCCCCTACAGCGAATCTAGTCGCTAGCAGCTGCATCGAAGGAAGCCGCACAACGGTGCTAGGCTGCGCCAGAGAAGCACACGTCGCTAGCAGTCGCATCGAAGGAGGCCGCACAACGGTGCTAAGCTGCGCCAGAGAAGCAGCACGTCGCTAGCAGCTGCATCGGAGTTGTACGCGACGCGAACACCACTCGCGAAGCAGCTTACTAGACGCCTATCACTTGCGCGATGAATGGACGAAGACTACACCAGTCTTGATAGATACCCGGATGGAGGGAGCCGTTATGGCGGGCACTCGTTATCAAAATCGTAATATTAGATCCCAGAGAACACTGATCATCCTATGGGCTGCTGTGCTCATCGTCTCCACTCTCGCAATCCCTACGATCCTAGTCAAGAGAGTGAAGGTCGACCTTACCGCACCTCCGCCAATCTATGAACTGCCGATCACAACCCAGCCGAATGAACCGTCGGTGAACATCCCTGTCTATCTGTCACAGCAGCAGAAGGTGGTCGAGGTGCCACTCGAGCTCTATGTACGAGGAGTCGTCGCAGCAGAGATGCCGGCAGATTTCGAGCTAGAGGCGCTGAAGGCGCAAGCGATCGCCGCGCGGACGTATATGGTTCGGAAGATCGTCGAGCAAGACATCACGAGCGCACCGGATCCGCGGGCGTGGGTGACCGATACCGTGGCCGATCAAGCCTACGTGACGGAGGAGGAGCTGAAGTCGCGCTGGTCCACGCGAGAGTTCGCGGTGAATATCAGTAAGATCAACCGAGCGGTGGCGGAGACGAGGGGGCAGATCATCGCGTATGACGGGCAGCCGATCGACGCGACATATTTCTCGACGAGCAATGGATATACGGAGAATTCCGAGGAATATTGGTCGGAGTCGGTCCCTTACTTAAGAAGTGTCGCCAGTCCGTGGGATGCGGAGATCTCACCAAAGTATACAGCCGTCACGAGATTCTCCGTCAAGGATGTGATGAAGCGGCTGGGGCTGCAAGCGGTCCCCGCCACTTCAAGCACGGGGAGCATGCTAGGACTCGCCATAGCGGAGAAGACGAGCGGCAACCGCATCAAGACGATCAAGATCAACGGCAGCTCATTCAGCGGCAGAGAAGTACGAGAGAAGCTAGGCCTACCTTCATCGCAGTTCACATGGACGATGAAGGGTGATTCGATAGAGTTCACGACCTATGGGTATGGACATGGCGTCGGCATGAGCCAGTATGGTGCGCACGGTATGGCGCTGCAGGGCAGCACCGCGCAGGAGATCCTAACCTACTATTATCAGGATGTACAGATCATTCCGATGCAAGAGCTAGCTGGATGGCGCGAATTCGCTACCCCCGCAGCGGGTTTGCCGACAGCGCGCATAAGCTAAGTCGCTTTCGGGTACGATAACATTTTCTCGATTTTTGTGTCCTCTCTACGTTTAAATTTCACTCTAGCGGCAACAATGGTAGATGAGGTGATGGAAATGAGTGACCAAAAGAGAGACCAATTCGAGAAAAATGGATCCAAACCAGTGAATGCCGCACCAGTCCAGAAGGCTAGCGGCGAGCAAGCAGGCCGTACTGCACCGCAAGTGTCATCGTGGAAGAAGTTCACATCCCGCAAATGGGTCTTCCCGGCAGCCTATCTGGCAGCAGCGGCAATCATCCTCGGCATCATGATCGCTTACCAGGGCTCGCAGAACGAGACGTTGACTGAGGACGATATCGGCCTAGAGCAAGTCGGTCTCGTCGATGAGGCGAACACACCGGAAGATGATCTGCCTGTTGTCGCTTTGCCAGAATCGTTCGCTTGGCCGTCAGCTGACATGACCGGGGTCGAAGTCGTGATGCCGTACTATGAAGACAGCCTATCGAATGAAGAGAAGACGATGGCCGTGATTCAGTACGAGAACACCTTCGTGACTAGCGAAGGGATCGCACTGGCCCGTCAGGATAATCAGTCGTTCGATGTTACAGCGGCACTTAGCGGCACCGTGACTCGCGCGGAGACAGCTCCCGTGATCGGCAACGTCGTCGAGATCGAGCATGCAGACGGTCTATCCACGATCTACTACAGCCTGGCTAACGTCCAAGTGACAGAAGGTCAGGAAGTGCAGCAAGGACAGGTGATCGCGAGCGCTGGTCAGAACGAGTACGAGAAAGACCTCGGTGTACATCTACACTTCGAAGTCCATCAGGACGGCGAACCGGTCAATCCGTACACGTACTTGCCTGAGATCGACTAACAGCGAAGTGAGACAGTATGGCCTTACAGCGGAGGGGATATCCTTCCGCTTATTTTCTTTAAGCGAGGTGTTCGAGCAGCCCCTCGCATCGGGACAAAAAGTTTTTTTGCACTAGGGCTCATTCCCTTCTATGATCCGATGGTCTTAAGCCCAAGCTTCCATAGCTCGGAAAACTTCTTGTGCATTTTGGGCTTGTCAGGCTTGGTTACGAAGAATATATGGTCTTCCCACTCATATAATGTACCAATCTTATATCGAGTAGGGAGGCGAAGGGAGTGCACGATTACATCAAGGAACGTACGATCAAGATCGGTCACTGCATCGTCGAGACGAGGAACACGGTTCGTACGATCGCGAAACAATTCGGTGTCTCGAAGAGCACAGTGCACAAGGACTTGACGGAACGATTACCCGAAATTAATCCCGAGCTGGCCAACCAGGTCAAGGTGATCCTCGAGTATCACAAGTCCATACGACATCTGAGGGGAGGAGAAGCGACCAAGATCAAGTACCGAAAGGATAAAGAAGAAGAAACGAACGAAGATCTCGTGTCCTCCAACTCCTGAACGACGGTCATTGGCAGCTTTCGATGCGGAATTCGTCAAAAATATACAAAAAGAAAAGGATTTCGATATGCGAGTAGCGAATATTGCAATCATATCATTATAAAACTATGAAAAGCGGACCAATGACTTGAAGACCTGTATGGGTGGCTGTTAGGAGGATATTAGGATATGTTTAGCAAGGACATCGGTATTGACTTGGGGACTGCCAACGTATTGATCTATGTCAAAGGGCGCGGGGTGGTACTCAATGAACCATCCGTCGTCGCGATCGAAAGTGATACGAAGCGCGTACTGGCAGTCGGCGAAGAAGCACATCGCATGGTCGGACGTACTCCGGGGAACATCGTGGCGATCCGCCCTTTGAAGGAAGGAGTCATCGCGGATTTTGAGATTACCGAGATGATGCTCCGCCACTTCATCGCGAAGATCGGCGGCAAGAAGTGGTATAGCCACCCTCGAATCTTGATATGCGCACCGAGCAACATCACATCCGTGGAGCAGAAGGCGATACGCGAAGCTGCCGAGCGGAGTGGCTCTAAGGAGGTATTCCTAGAGGAGGAAGCGAAAGCAGCTGCCATCGGCGCGGGCATGGATATCTTCCAGCCGAGCGGCAATATGGTAGTTGACATAGGCGGAGGTACAACGGATGTTGCCGTTCTCTCGATGGGCGACGTTGTCACCGCCTCTTCCATCAAAGTCGCAGGGGACAAGTTCGACGTCGCGATCACGAAGTACATCAAGGACAAGTACAAGCTGCTGATCGGCGAACGAACCTCGGAGGATATCAAGATGAAGATCGGTACGGTATACCCGGGCTTACGCCGAGAAGAGATGGATATCCGCGGACGTGATATGGTATCTGGCCTCCCACTCAGCGTCACGATCACGTCGGATGAAGTGATGGAAGCGCTGGCTGACCCGATCTCCTCGATCATCGCGACGACGAAGTCAGTACTCGAGCGCACGCCTCCAGAGCTATCTGCGGACATCATCGACAGAGGCATCATCCTGACGGGTGGTGGCGCCCTGCTTCACGGGCTGGAGGAGCTCATGATGGAAGAACTGAAAGTGCCTGTCCTGATCGCCGAAGACCCTCTCGATTGTGTAGCGAAAGGAACGGGAATCATGCTGGACAACATGGATAAGATTACGCGTCGCAAGTAAGGTGACCGATATCGTGGGGATGTGAAGCTTCACCTCCTGCAACAGATTTGGCGCTTGTGACAGCAGGAATTAAACTATCGCCGTGTATAGGTCGATATAGTATAATAAGGCAAGATATACGCAAGATGGACAAGCTTGATGAGCGATGGCAGCATAAGGATACATGACATCGCTAGTCGGAACGGAATAAGACGAATTCGTCGTAGGTATAAGGAGAAGCGGGTATGATCAGAGGACTATATACAGCAGCTTCCGGGATGTTGGCCCAGCAGAGAAGACATGATGCGATCTCGAATAATATATCGAATATGCAGACGCCGGGATATAAGCAAGATTCGGCTGCACTGCGCTCGTTTCCGGAGATGCTGATCCACCTGATGGAGTCGGGTACAGGTAACGGCCCCGCGGCGCGGCAGATCGGCGCTCTGAATACAGGGGTATTCGTCGATGAGCTGATGCCTTCGTTCGTACAAGGTGACCTCATGAACACGAATCAGCCGGGCGATCTAGCGCTTCAATCGAATATTCAGGTCGTCATGAACGGTCAGACTATCGTCTTCGATCAGTCGGGTAAGGCGGTCGTAGACGGCGAAGTGATCCAGCAGCCGCAAGCATTCTTCACCGTGCTCGGGGCGGATGGTGAGCCTCGTTATACACGAGACGGCAGATTCCGCTTGAGTGAAGCAGGTCAGCTGACGACGGTGAACGGAGAGCCTGTGCTCGGAGCGAATGGACAGCCGATCATGCTCGCGGACTTGTCGCTCGATCAGGTCTACATCGCGGACAACGGTGCGCTCATGAACCGTACGAACGGGATAGCCTTAGGGCAGCTGCTCATCTCACGCATCGATCGGCCCTATGAGCTGATCCGTGAAGGACACGGTAGCTACCGGTTGCCAGCTGATGCTGGACAAGCCGTCCCTGTCGCTGTTGCGGATCAAGTTGTCGTAAGACAAGGCTATCTGGAACGATCGAACGTGGACGCTTCTCAGGCGATGGTCGACATGATGACGGCGCTGCGACTATATGAAGCGAACCAGAAGGTCATCCAGTCGTATGATCAGACGCTAGAGAAGGCTGTGAATGAGATCGGTCGTATATAACCGGTGTGAAGTAGAGGAGTTGTTGATGTGAATCGAACGATGATCAGCTCTGCCGTTAGCCTGAATGCGCTACAGCAGAAGCTAGATATGATCGCGAACAATATCGCGAATATGAACACATCTGCGTATAAGCGGCAGGAGGCGTCGTTTCAGGATGTTCTGACCTCGACGCTGAATCAGCATCCACATATGGAGTCGCCGGGCCGACAGACAGCTCTTGGTCTTACGGTAGGTGGAGGTTCACGCTTAAGCGGTCTGAGGACCGATCTGACGCAAGGGATCTTGAAGCAGACGAATAACCCACTGGATCTGGCGATCGAAGGCCAAGCGATGTTCGAGGTCGAGGTGCCGATCTTCGATGCGCAAGGGAATCCCGTGCAAGGACCGAACGGACCAGCAACAGAGATCGTATGGACGCGTAGCGGGAATTTCCAGTACTCCCTCATGCGGGATCTACCAGGGTACAAGGTGCTGACCACAGCAGATGGCTATCCTGTACGTTCAGTGGGTGACGGATACGTGGCGATACCCGTTCATGCACAAGTGCAGATTGATGCCACAGGCACGGTGACGTATACTAATGAGGAAGGCTTCACCGAAAGCGCTGGACAGTTGAAGCTCATGCGCGTAGTACGTCCAGAGCTGATCACGGCTGTCGGGGACAATCTGTACAACGTCTCGACCGACGTCCAAGCGCTGAACAACGTGCTGGAACAAGTCGACTTCGCAGGACCGAATAGTCAGGGGATCGCGGTCAGGCAGTTCTACACGGAACAATCCAACGTTGATCTCGCATCGGAGATGACGGAGCTCATCATGGTACAGAGAGCATTCCAGCTGAACGCTAGAGCACTCAGTGCCGGCGATACGATGATGAATCTGGCGAACCAGCTGCGTAGATAACGAGTAAGAGAGGATTTACGATGACACAAGAACATGAGCAAGCACCATCACCTAAGCCGTCTAAAGCAAGATCCACCACGAGTAAGACAGCGGCTAAGCCAAGAGCGAAGAAATCGAAGCATGCGAGCCCTAGATGGGTGACGATCACCAGACGAGTGCTGACGTATGCTGGGATTCCGCTGTTGTTCTTGGTCTGCTTGTATGTGGGGTTGTATATCGGCTACGTGAAGCTGGGCGAGCAACCGGCGAGTGAGATCTGGGACTGGAGTACATGGAGACATATGTATGACCTGGTCTTCGCAGAAGGGTAGAACGCCCTCCCACGAATAGGATATATGCAGGAAGTTGAAGGACTCTCGTGATGGCGGGAGTTCTCTTTTGTGCCTTGATGGCGTTGCTTTCATTCTAATATAGGAAAATGTATAATGAGGAAGGTGCTGGCTGCACCGTCTTCCCGCAACTAGGAGGGGCCCACATGAATATCCCGAACATGATCACGATGGTTCGATTCGCGCTGATACCGATATACGCGTACTTCATCTTACAGCACAGACTCTACGAGGCGTTAGCGGTTGTGATCATCGCGGGGTTGTCAGATGTACTCGATGGATATCTCGCGCGCTCACGTCAGCAGGTGACGATGATCGGCAAGATGCTGGATCCGCTCGCGGACAAGGTGTTGATGATCGCCATCATCGTGTCTTTCCTGTATCTTCGCTTCATCCCGTGGCAGGCGGCACTTGCGATCTTCATCCGAGAGATCGGGATGATCATCAGCTCCGCGATCTTCCACCTTCGAGGATATCAGACAGTTCCGGCGAACGTGCTCGGTAAGGTCACGACGATGCTATACTATCTGGCGATCTTGTTCTTCTTCTTACAGGTGGAGTTCGCTATTCCGTATCTGTGGGTGGTCATCGTCCTGTCGTACATCACATCTGTCGTATATATGCTACAGTTCCGATCGCTGAACGAGCTTCGCAAGGAGTAAGGTTCTTCCGTGGGAAACAGGACTAGCGATGGGCGAATGGATGTTATCATCAGGAATTAAAAGAGCATATTCGTTCGGCGCTTCGTGGCCTGGCGAATATGCTCCCTTATATGAACCCCCTCTGCTGCAGCAAAGAAGGACATTCTTATTGTAGCCGCTTGCGGCTGTTTTATACGAGTTACAGACCAATAAAGGAAGTGATGTTGTTGTTAGACGCTACTCAGATTAAGGAAATTATCCCGCACCGTTACCCGTTCTTACTGGTGGACCGCATCATCGAGCTGGAGGCAGGCAAGCGTGCGGTAGGGATCAAGAATGTGACGATTAACGAGCCGTTCTTCCAGGGGCATTTTCCTGAATACCCCGTCATGCCGGGTGTGTTGATCGCAGAAGCACTAGCCCAGGTAGGTGCCGTAGCGATGCTGTCGCTTGACGAGTACAAGGGCAAGATCGGATTCTTCGCGGGGATCGATCAGTTCCGCTTCCGGGATCAGGTGAAGCCGGGGGATACACTGCAACTTGAGCTGGAGATTACACGTCTTAAAGGCATGATCGCGAAAGCGAAGGGTAAGGCGCTCGTAGAGGGCAAAGTCGTAGCAGAAGGTGAACTCATGTTCGCGATCGGCGATGGGAATAAGGGATAAGCGATGTTGGCTTATGGATCATAGCCCGTTCTGTTCGTAGGGTTAATGCTCGCACCTATCATGTTATTCGAGTTATTCGAGTTAATTGAGTTATTCAACATAGACTACTCTTCAACTTAGATTGGAACAGATCGATAGGGATAGATGGAGAGGAGTAATAGTGCACATGGAGAAGCATAGTGTCCTTGAATTGTATAACGAATGGTTACACGATCCGATGATTGACGAGGAGACGAAGGCGGAGCTTAAGCAGATTGCCGATCGCCCAGAGGAGATTGAGGATCGTTTTTATCGCGAATTAACGTTCGGTACTGGCGGTCTTCGAGGCGTGATCGGTGCGGGGACGAACCGGATGAATCGGTATACGGTCGGCAAGGCGACCTTAGGATTAGCGCGTTATCTCCTGAGACTGGTGACGGCGGGAGAGGTTCCTTCGGTCGTGATCGCCCATGATTCACGTCGTTGCTCGCCGGAGTTCGCACTGGAGGCTGCACTCGTCCTCGCGGGGCAAGGAGTGCGGGCATACGTGTTCGAGGAGCTGCGTCCGACGCCGGAGCTTAGCTTCGCGGTTCGTCACTTAGCCGCTCACGCTGGGATCGTCGTCACGGCGAGTCATAACCCTCCGGAGTACAATGGATATAAGGTGTATAACCGTCATGGCGGACAGCTGGTACCTCATGAAGCGGATGAAGTTATCCGCGAGATCGGGCAGGTAGCGACTTTCTCCGAGATCCGGCGTATGACGCAAGAGGAAGCAGAGCGACAAGGGCTGCTCGTCTGGATCGGTCAGGAGATCGATGATGCGTATATCGATACGGTCGTCGCGGTCAGCCAGCGTCCCGATGCGATCCGTGCTATCGGCGACGAGTTGAAGGTCATCTATACGCCACTGCACGGTACAGGATATATGCCGGTCATGCGTACATTGCATCAGGCGGGCTTCACGAATGTGCAGGTTGTAGAGGAGCAGGCGAAGCCGGATGGGAGCTTCCCAACCGTCAAGTCACCGAATCCAGAGGAGCGAGAAGCATTCACCTTAGCGCTAGAGATGGCGAAGCGGGACGGAGCTGATCTGATCATCGGCACCGATCCAGATGCAGACCGGATGGGTGCTGTCGTTAAGGATCCGAGCGGGGAATATGTCGTCCTGACGGGTAACCAGTCCGGCGCGATCATGGTCGACTACCTGCTAAGCAGCATGCAGGAGCGCGGCGAGCTGCCTACGAACGGGGCTGTCGTGAAGACGATCGTGACGAGTGAGATGGGAGCGAGGATCGCCCGCAGCTATGGTGCAGACGTACCGGAGACGTTAACCGGGTTCAAATATATCGGAGAACTGATGACGAAGTTCGAGCAGTCGGGTGAGCGTACATTCTTATTTGGCTATGAGGAAAGCTATGGGTATCTCGCAGGCAACTATGCTCGCGATAAGGACGCCGTCATCGCGGCGATGCTGATCGCAGAAGCTGCGGCTTACTATAAGAGTCAGGGTAAGACGCTATACGATGTGCTGCTAGAGCTGTATGAGCGACATGGCTTCTTCATGGAGCAGCTGGAGTCGCGTACGATGAAAGGCAAGGATGGACTGGCGCAGATCGGCCAGATCATGGAACGGTTCCGCTCAGCTCCTCCGCAGTCAGTGGCGGGTGTGAACGTCCAGCAAGTGAAGGATTATGCGCCGGGTATCGATGGTCTGCCGCCGGAGAACGTGCTGAAGTTCTTCCTAGAAGACGGGTCGTGGTTCTGTCTGCGTCCTTCGGGTACAGAGCCGAAGATCAAGATCTACTTCGCGGTATGCGGAACATCACTGGACGATTCGCGTACAACAATAGATAAGCTAGTTCACGAAGTGATGGCGGAAGTTGATGCGTGAATGAGTCATTAGGTAGGGGAGTAGCACCAGCATGACGGTGGTCTCTTCATGCTTGGCAGTAGAGATGGAAGGCAAGAGCCCTGATGATTATGGGGAGGCGAAGGCGGTGCTACACGCGGTCGTTGGATGACGATACGATATGCTTACCGTGATATAGTCGGCCTCGAGCAGGTTTGCGGGCCGAGGCGATCGTCGATGTTGCAGCGATATTGTTGGGTGACGCCGACCACCGAGCGCCTGGAGCTTCACGCGGTGCGGAAGAGTTGCTGCGAGGCTGCTGCAAAACTGTGGGTGACGGGCGAAGAGTTGCTGCGAGACTGCTGCAAAACTGTGGGTGACGGGCTCAAGGGTTTTTGTTGATATGGCATGCATGATCGTAGGTGTTGCTGCGAGGCAAGGTGATTGACGCTCACTTATGAGATGCGACGCTGCACAACACGATCTATATACGATGATCGATCCCGACGCAGCAAGATATCACGACGACTTCACCCAACTTCACCGGGATGTTATGTGACGACTTCACCGAAATTCATCTAGATGTTACGTGACGACTTCACCGAAATTCACCTGGATGTTACGTGACGACTTCACCGAAATTCACCGGGATATTACGTGACGACTTCACCGAACTTCACCTGGATGTTACGTGACGACTTCACCGAACTTCATCTAGATATTAAGTAACGACTTCACCGAAATTCACTTCGATATTATGTATAGTAAGGCGGTAATGGTATGGAACAGAGTCAGATACAGCCGATCGCTGTGATCGGTCTAGGATTCATCGGGTTGCCACTGTCGCTCAGCTATGCGATGCATGGCGCTAGAGTGATCGGGATAGATGTGCTACCGAGATTACTGGAGGATATTAATAACGGGATCACGCATCATATGGAGTCCTACCAAGGCCAGACGATCCGTGATATTCTTCGTGAACAACTGAACCGTGGTCACTTCCGTGCCACTTCGGACTATGCGGAAGCAGCTAGGGAAGTGAGTACGTATATTATCACAGTCGGGATTCCGATCAAGGCAGGCACTCCTGACTATAAGGCGCTTGACGCAGCATGTCAGTCACTAGCGAAGGTGTTGAAGCGCGGAGATACGGTGATCGTTCGTAGCACGGTCGTGCCGGGAACGACGGAAGAACGCGTGTTACCGATGCTAGAGGCGAGTGGGATGAAAGCGGGAGAAGACTTCTACTTAAGCTACTGCTCTGAGCGGATCGCGGAGGGCAGGGCATTCGAAGAGTTCATTCACATGCCACTCGCACTTGGCGGGATCGGGGAGTTGAGCGTCGCCAAAGCGAAGGAGGTATTATCCTTCGTCACGAAAGCAGAGATCACCGTGTCAGATATCAAGGTTGTCGAGACCGCGAAGGTGATCGAGAACATCCAGCGTGATGTGAATATCGCGATGGTACAGCAGTTTGCACGGTTCGCGGAGCGGGCGGGTATCGACACGTTCGAGCTGATCAAGGTGGCGAACACGCATAAGCGTGTGAATCTGTTAGTACCTGGACCAGGCGTTGGAGGATATTGTCTGCCGAATGCGCTGTATTACTTGCTGCCGAAGGCTAGAGAGCTTGGCGTATCGATCGACTTGCTCGAAACAGCGCGTCGCATCAATGATTCGGTGCCAGGCATGCTGGTCGATATGGTCGAGAGTGCACTCGCCGCTCGTGGCAAGTCGCTAAGCGGGAGTAAGGTGGCGATGCTGGGACTCGCGATGAAGGATTTCTCAAACGACGATCGCATCAGCCCGCCGCATGACATCGTCCATATCTTCCGGGAACGCGGGGCCGAGGTGAGAGCGTGGGATCCTGCCGTGAAGAGCGAGTACGAGTACAAGGTGCAGACGTTAGCGGAAGCAGTGGATGGCGCCGATGCGTTGCTCTATGTGACGGTCCAGGAAGAGTTTCTGTCCATCGATTGGGAAGATACAGTCGGCAGGATGGCCCCAGACGCAGTATTGGTGGATACGAAGAACCGCATCCCGCGACAGCTGCCGGAAGGTGCGGAGCTGTACCGGATCTAGGGGCGGAGCGGCTCGAGAGCGATGGCTAGGAAGGCTCAAGAGCGCCAGACGGCAAGGAGCGGGTGATGCGAGATGGGCCGGAGCGGTGAGAAGGGCAGTATGAGGGGTCCGGTGAACTCCGAGGCGGGTGGCGTCAGGAAGGCTGGACTGCTCGGAGCGCAGGGCGTGGCGCGACCAGATCTAGCGGTCTCCAGAGACCTTAAAGTGTCTAAATCGGGCATCAAAAAAATGTAACGGTCCCGAGAGACCTTATCCGCCCCAAACGGCACGAAACTAGGCTCAAAAGAGCGAAATAGTGTCACCTAGGACCGTTAGAATAAAATATGCCCGAAAATCGGCCCAATAGTGTCATCTGAGACCGTTAGAATACTCAATGGTATGAGAGTGACTCGAGAGTGATGGCCGAGTGGCCGATTAGTGTCTTCTCAGACCGTTAGAATTCTCGATATCGTGAGAGGACTCAGAGTGTGGTGACTGTGAGCCGAGCCAGAGCAGATGCCACCCGATCTAACGGTCTCCAGAGACCTTAATGTGTCTAAATCGGGCATCAGAAAAATGTAACGGTCCCGAGAGACCTTATCCGCCCCAAACGGCACGAAACTAGGCTCAAAAGAGCGAAATAGTGTCACCTGGGACCGTTAGAATAAAATATGCCCGAAAATCGGCCCAATAGTGTCATCTGAGACCGTTAGAATAATCGGCGACGTGAGAGTGACTCAAAAGTGATGGCCAACTGGCCATTAGTGTCGTCCCAGACCGTTAGAATACTCGATATCGTGAGAGGACTCAGAGTGTGGTGACTGTGAGCAGAGCCAGAGCAGATGCCACCCGATCTAACGGTCTCCAGAGACCTTAATGTGTCTAAATCGGGCATCAGAAAAATGTAACGGTCCCGAGAGACCTTATCCGCTCCAAATGGCACGAAACTAGGCTCAAAGGAGCGAAATAGTGTCACCTGGGACCGTTAGAATAAAATATGCCCGAAAATCGGCCCAATAGTGTCATCTGAGACCGTTAGAATAATCGACGACGTGAGAGTGACTCAAAAGTGATGGCCAACTGGCCATTAGTGTCGTCCCAGACCGTTAGAATACTCGTTATCGTCGACGATAGGACTTATCGTCAAATCTGAATGAACTGCGGTGATCCAATATGGCACAGAAGAAGCAAGTGCTCTTAATCGCATATCTGTTTCCTCCGATCGGTGGGGGAGGCGTGCAACGAGCGGTCAAGATGGCGCGCTATCTGGGCGAGTTCGGCTGGCGGGTGCATGTGCTGACAGTCGAACCTCTCTATCATGCGACATTGGACGAATCACTGCTGGAGGAGATTCCGGAGGATGTCGTGATCCATCGTTGCCGAGAAGACGAAGGCTTGCTGAACAAGCTCCGGCCGAAGCCTCCAGGATTACAACAGAGCGCGACTGATGAATCTAGTTCGGTGATGGCTACGACGGAGACGAAGCAGCATCAGCATGCCGGTGAGAAGACGACCCGCGAGGCAACCGCCTCAGGATCGAAGCAGCAACAGCATGCCGATGTGGAGACGACGCCCGAGGCATCCGCCCCAGGGTCGAAGCAGCATCAGCATACCGGTGAGAAGACGACGCCCGAGGCAACCGCCCCAGGGTCGAAGCAGCATCAGCATGCCGACGCTGCGCTCGAAGCCCCTGTAGCTGTCGAGGTGCAACCGAGCCGCACAAGCTTGCTGAAGAGTAGCCTCTTCCAGTTGATGAAGAAGGCGAAAAATGCGGTGCTCATCCCGGATGATCAGATCCTATGGTATCCGGCAGCGAAGAAGATGGGGCTCGAGATCATCCAAGCGCATGGGATCGACGCGATCGTCTCGACATCCGGGCCGTACACGAACCACCTGGTCGGCCGTTACTTGAAGCGGAAGACGGGGCTGCCTTGGATCGCTGATTTTCGAGATCCGTGGACGCAGAATATGCATCGATCGGGCATTCGCTGGCGCGACTGGCTCGAGGAACGGATGGAACGATCGGTCCACCATGAAGCGAATATGACGCTGACGGTGACGCATTCGTTCGCGAGGAACTTCAATGAGAAGTTCGGTGCAGCGATCAATCGGCTGGAGGTCATCCATAACGGCTATGACCCGGCGGATTACACCGAGCTAGAGCATCTGCAGAAAGCTCCCGCTGATCAGGACCGCTGTGTGTTCATGTATGCGGGGATCTTCTATCAGGAGCGCAATCCGCGTCTACTGCTCCGCGCGGTGCGAGAGCTGATCGACGAAGGGGCGATCGAGCGGCAGCGAATCCTGCTCCGCTTCGCAGGCGTGTTCGACTATCCGGGCTACCGTGAGAATATCGATGCGGTGCAGGAGCTTGGGTTGACTGATATCGTCGATATCGTCGGCAACCTGCCGCATAAGCAGGCGCTCGCCGCGATGAAGCGAGCTGATGTCCTGCTGCTCGTCGGTGATACGGCGCCGGAGTCCGGCAGCTATATCCCGGGCAAGCTATACGAATACTTGGCGGTCGGGCATCCGATCTTGGCGCTGAGCATGCCGGGCGAGTCGACGAAGATCATCGAGAAGTATGGCCTCGGTGAGGTGGCCGATCCCCTCTCGCTCGAAGCGGTGAAGGCTGCAGTCAGGACGTTGATACGCAACTGGGAAGCTCGGCAGCGTGATGCACGGGCACAGCATGACGGTCAGAGTCAGGAAGCTCATCAGCATGATGCACGGGCACAGCATGACGATCAGAGTCAGGAAGCTCAGCAGCATGATGCACGGGCACGGCACGACGGTCAGGGTCAGAGTCAGGAAGCTCATCAGCATGATGCACGGGCACGGCACGACGGTCAGAAGCTCGATCGAGCGGCTTCGACGCTCATCTATCAACGTCGGGAGCAAGCCCGCAGACTGGCTGAATTACTGCATGAAGTAACCGGAAGTCGGCGCTAGACACGATTTCCGGTTTTTCTATATGGTGTGGGTGATGCCCGGCACGTAACGTACGATCACGACGAGAACGAGGATGTTCCTCGACTTCGATGAAGAAGGAGTATGGGATGAAGACGATATTGGTCGTAGATGATGATCGCGAGATTGCTAGATTATCAGCTCTATATCTGCAGAACGAGGGCTATCGCATCCTATCTAGGCATGACGGTCAAGCGGCGCTTCACGCAGTCGCGGAAGAAGAGATCGATCTGATGGTGCTCGATGTGATGATGCCGGAGGTCGATGGTCTGGAAGTCTGCCGCAAGCTGCGAGAGAAGAATAATACGATCCCGATCCTGATGGTGAGCGCGAAGGCGGAGGATCTGGACAAGGTCATGGGGCTCATGTCGGGTGCGGATGACTATCTGATCAAGCCATTCAACCCTCTGGAGCTGGTGGCGCGTGTGAAGTCGCTGCTTCGTCGAACGTTTCAGTATAATCCTCAGGCGAAGCCTGCGCAGTCGGACGAGATACAGGTACACGGTCTGTCGATCAGTCGTTCTGCGCATCAAGTGCAGTGGCAGGGTGAGGTCATTTCATTAACAGCTAGGGAGTTTGATATCTTGTTCTTGCTTGGTAGTCATCCTGGGCGAGTGTTCAGTACGGAAGAGATCTATCAGATGGTCTGGAAGGATCCGTATATCGGGTCGAATAACACGGTGATGGTACATATCAGCAACCTGCGAGACAAGCTAGAGAAGCATATCGGGTATAAGATCATCCAGACTGTGTGGGGCGTGGGGTATAAGATCGATGCGTAGGCTGCGGTGGAAGCTTATCTGGTTGTTCTTCATCAGTGCGGCACTTGCGGCTCTGACGAGTGTAGGGTTGGCGTATCTCGCTAGCGTACTATATTACAGTGGGCGTCTGCCGTTCGCGCGGATGTTCCTATTACTGCAGGATATGTTCGGCATATGGCCGATCGTCTGGGTTGTGGGCGTGATCTTGTTCATCGTCTACGTGTTAATCCTCAGCATGCGCCAGATCCGATATATCGAGAGAATCGGGCATTCGGTGCAGCAGCTGTCACTCGGTCAGCTTGACTATGAGGTGCCGGTTCGCACACGGGATGAGCTAGGGCAGCTGGCAGCTTCGATCAATCGCATGGCCGCACAGCTAAAGTCTAGCATGGAGGAAGAGCGACAGGCGGTGCAGGCGAAGCAAGAGCTCGTGACGAATGTATCGCATGACCTGCGTACGCCACTGACGTCGATCAAGGGCTATCTACAATACATCCATGAGAATCGTTATAAAGACGAGGTAGAGCTCATGTACTACGCCGATATCGCGTATGAGAAGGCGCAGCGGCTCGACCGCATGGTGAATGACCTGTTCGAGTATACCCGTGTGGCGTACGGACAGATGAAGCTGCATCGTGTGCATATCGACCTGATGGAGCTGCTCGGGCAGTTATGTACGGAGCTGCGTCTGCTCGTGACGGAAGCGGGGATGGAGATCTCGCTGGACGGGCCGCGGGGCTCAGGCGCAGGCTCGAATACGGAGGGGCGTGTGCTCGTGTCCGCGGACGGGGATAAGCTGGTGCGTGTGTTCGAGAATCTCATCGCGAATGCGGTGCAGTACGGCAAGGACGGTAGACGTATCGATCTTCGGCTGCGAGAGGAAGGCGGGATGGCTGTCGTGCAAGTCGTCAACTATGGTGAGCCGATCCCGATAAGTGATCTGCCACTCATCTTCGATCGCTTCCAGCGCGTGGACAAGTCTCGCTCCGATCGGACCGGTGGGACGGGACTCGGTCTTGCGATCGCGCGCAACATCGTCGAGCTACATGGCGGCACGATCGATGCGTCGAGCGATGCGACGGAGACATGCTTTACGGTGCGGCTTCCGCTGCCTGGGTGACGGATGCGTCAGACGGACGTGATAGATCTGACGGTCTCGGGATGCGTCAGACGGACTCGACTGACCTGTTGGTCTCGACGGACTTTATGGGTTCGATGAACTCGACGGACTCAACGGACTTTAGCTAATCTCATGACTTTCTTAAGACAATCTTAAGACTTCCTTAGTACGATGTTAAACTCCGGTTGGTACTCTGATGATGTACAGTGAGAGGTTGTTCTCTCGCAATATGGTCAGAGAAGGAGTTTATCAAGATGAACAAGACGAAGGTAGCGGTGCTATATGGAGGCAAGTCGGCGGAACACGAGGTGTCTCTGAAGACAGCCATGACGGTGATGAATGCGTTAGACCGCATGTACTACGAGATCGTACCGATATATCTATCGCCCGAAGGGGTGTGGCACCGTCTAGGGCAGGTCGAGCGGGAGCTGCTCAGTGTCGAGGAGCTACGACCGAAGCAGGCGCTGCTGGCCGCTGATCCGGCGACATCGATGGGGGATGTGATTGGCCAGGTATTTGCGCATTCGACTCGTACGGTGGCTTTCCCTGTGATCCATGGTCCGCATGGTGAGGACGGTACGCTGCAAGGTCTGCTCGAGCTGTTGAACGTGCCATATGTGGGCAACGGTGTGCTCGCTTCGGCAGCCGGGATGGATAAGGAGATGACGAAGCGGGTCCTCTATAGCGAAGGGATCCAGCAAGCGGCATATCTCTCGCTTCGGCTGCATGATTGGGAGAGAAGTGCGGTGGCCTGCACCGACCAGGTGGAGCGAGCGATCGGATATCCGTGCTACGTGAAGCCTGCGAATCTCGGTTCGAGCATCGGCATTCATCGTTGTGCGCACCGAGAGGAGTGGATGGAGGCGGTCGAGGACGCTTTCCGTTACGATCATCGGATCGTCGTCGAGCGTGAGGTGCCGGGTCGTGAGGTGCAGGTTGCGGTGCTCGGTATCGACGAGCCGGAGTGCTCAGTCGTGGGGGAGTTTGAACGGGCTCCGGAGTTTTTCGATTATGAGGCCAAATATAAACAAGGACCGCTTGTCCAGCTCATACCAGCATCTCTCCCAGGTGCGACGGTGGAGCACATCCGAGAGACTGCGCTGCGAGCGTTCCGCGCTCTCGGTGGATCGGGGCTTATGCGTGTTGATTTCTTCGTGACGGATGGACAGGAAGTATATCTGAATGAGGTGAATACCTTCCCGGGTTTTACACTTAACAGTATGTTCCCGGCGTTATGGAACCGCACGAATGGCATGACTTACGCCGAGCTGATCAACCGACTGATCCGCTATGCGCTGGAGAGGCATGTCCGCAAGCAGTCGATCAGCTTCAGTCCGCCTACCGAACGACTGACACAGCCGGTTGCGATCGGGAAGGAGCGTGTGAGCCGATGATCAAGCGGACATTAGCTAATATCGCTCGGATGATCGGTGCCTCAGTCGAGGAGAGATGGGGTGAAGTAGAGATCGCTGGAGTCTCCACCGATACGCGCACGTTACTGCCGGGCAATCTATATGTGCCGATCGTCGGGGAGCGGTTTGATGGGCATCAGTTTGCAGAGGGTGCGGTAAGTAAGGGTGCAGGGGCTCTGCTGTGGAAGCATGGTGTGACAGGTGCGCCGGATGATGTGCCGGTCGTGTACGTGGACGATACGTTGCATGCGATCCAGCGATTAGCGGCGGCCTATCGTCGGCAGCTTGGCGTACGCGTCATCGGAGTGACGGGTAGTAATGGGAAGACATCGACGAAGGATATATTAGCGGCTGTTCTCGCTACGAGATATAAGACGCAGAAGACGCCAGGTAATCTGAATAATCACCTGGGCGTGCCGTTGACCTTGCTGGGGCTTGAGGAGGAGACGGAATATGCGGTCGTAGAGATGGGCATGTCCGGCCTAGGGGAGATACGGGAGCTGAGTGAGATCGTGAAGCCGGATACGGCGATCATCACGAGCGTGAGCGAGGTGCACCTGGGCGACCTAGGTACGAGAGAGCGCATCATGCAAGCGAAGCTGGAGATTACGGAAGGTCTGAAGACACTAGATCATCTGCTGATCTATAACGGCGACCATGAACGGCTATACCGAATCGTGCATGAGATGAACTTGCCGTGCAAGCGGGTGACGTTCGGTGAGCGGATGTACAACCAGCTGCGAGCAGAGGAGATCCGCGTGACGCGCCATGGTATCTCGTTCAAGGTGGGGGAGATGCGGGTGCAGTCTCCTGTGCTGGGCAAGCATCAAGTGTTCAATACGCTGGCGGCGATCGCGGCGGCGAAGCATGCGGGTCTGACGGACGAAGAGATCCGTCGCGGTCTCGAACAAGTACAGCTCACTGGGATGCGTACGGAGTGGGAGGAAGCGGGAGGGGTTAGCATCATCAACGATGCTTACAAGTCTAACCCCTCCAGCGTGAAAGCGGCGCTCGATCTCGTGTATGCGCTAGAGCCGTATGATCAGAAGATCGTCGTGCTCGGTGATATGGTGGAGCTAGGGGAGGAGTCGACGGCACTACACCGAGAGATCGGGCGGTACCTGCGACCAGAGCAGCTGGACTATGTATTCACGATCGGCTCAGCGGCTCGGGATATCGCGGTAGTGGCGGCTGGCCGATTCGCACGAGGGCGAGTCATCGCCTGTGCAGATCAGGACGAGCTCATCAGTAAGCTCGCACCAGTAGTCAGTGAAGGGACGCTCTTGCTCGTGAAGGGCTCACGCACGCTAGGTCTGGAACGCTTGGTGGAAGCCTTGAAAGAAGGTGCGCAGGCGGGATGAGGAGCGGAGTGGAGTATGCGGCTGAACGTGGTGGTGTTGGCGGGATGAGGAGCGGCGTGGTGTGTGCGGCGGTGTGTCCAGGGTATGACCATCAATCGGACTTAGTGTGGGCGGAGGTGCGACTGGATCATCTCCAGCATAACCTGCGAGTGATACGTGACCGGCTCCCCTCGGATGTAAAGTTTATGGCAGTCGTGAAGGCGGGTGGCTATGGACATGGTCTGGTGGCAGTAGCTGTCGCTGCAGTGGCAGCAGGTGCCGATGCACTGGCGGTGAGCACGTATGCGGAAGGTGTAGCGTTGAGGCAAGCTGAGATCACACAGCCGATCCTCATACTCAGTCCGATCCAACCGGAGTATGCAGATGCCGCGGCCGAACTGGATCTAGAACTGACGGTGTTCCAAGCGTCGTGGCTCGCGGAGGCGAGCAGACTGCGGACGTCACAGAAGCCGCTTCGTGTGCACATCAAGCTGGATACGGGAATGGGACGGTATGGATTGCGTGAACGGAGCGAATTCGAGGAGATGATGCCGTACTTGCGAGCGGAGGATATCGAGGTTGTCGGCGTGTATACGCACTTCGCAACGGCGAACCAAGCGGATGAGACGTATGTTCGGGAGCAGTTTCGGACTTTTCAGCATATGCGTATGTGGGTGGAGGAGGCGGGCTTCGGTGATGTGGTGGCCCATTGTGCGAACAGTGCAGCTGCCATCCGGTATCCTGAGCTCGCGCTCGATATGGTCAGAGTCGGTGCGGCACTGTACGGCATCCTGCCGGTGGATCGTGAAGTGGTGGAAGACTTGGAGGATGTAAAGCTCATGCCGACGTTGTCGATCCGTACGAAGATCAGGCATGTGAAGAAGGTAGCCGCAGGGCGATCGGTCAGCTATGATCGTTCGTATCGGCCAGCTGCAGACGAATGGATCGCCACGTTGCCGATCGGCTATGCGGATGGGTGGTTCCGTGGGTATAGCGGATGCCAGGTGCTCATAGGAGGCCAGCGATTCCCGATCGTCGGGAACATCTGCATGAATCAGACGATGATCCGCATACCGAGCGAGATGCCGATCGGGACGCAGGTAACGTTGCTCGGTGTGGATGGTGAAGCCAGCGTGACACTAGACGAGCTAGCCGAGCACATCGGCAGCATCCCGCAGCAGGTGCTCGTTATGCTGTCAGAGCGATTGCCGAGGGTGTATAGGTGGAGTTGAGGGGATAGCATTTATATACCTATAAGTAGTAGAAACGTCATTTCTGATCTAGGTTTATCAGTGGTGGTTGATATTCGAGCCTTACCTAATGAACCTCATGCAGGTCGAATTCGCGGATCGAGGTACGTAGCTTACCGGAGGCGGATGGCGGGATCGAATCGGTGAACTCGATCTGAACGTCAGCGCCTTCCAAGACTTCTTGTGCGCGGCTCGCGATCTTATCGAGCTCGTCACGGACATGCTCGGCATCAGCGGAGGCAACGACCTTCAACGTTAGGTTGTCCACATCGTGCTGAACGACTTGGTATTGTTCAACTCCGTCGATCTGGCGGATCATGTGCGCGAAGATCTGTCCATGTACGAACTTGCCATGCTTCGTTACGAATAATTCCTCTACACGACCGGATAGACGGTCGAGTATCGGCAGCCCTAGTCCGCACGCACAGTGGCGGTAGCTGATGGCACCGTAATCCCCTATCTCATACCGCAATCTCGGCATCGCGAAGTTATGCAGATCCGTCACGACGAGCAGCCCGTCTTCACCGGGAGAGAGCGGCTGCTTGGTGCGGATGTCGACGGTTTCGAGCCATAGATTCTCCGCTTGGATATGCATCTTCCCATGTGAGCATTCGTAAGCGATGATCCCTCCGTCGCGCGCTCCGTACTCGTTGATCACAGGCGATCGGAACACTTCGCGCATAAGCTCCCTTTGATACTCATGCAGTGTCTCGGAGGTCGAGACGACCCCCTTCAGCTTGAGAGGAAAGCGAACTCTTGCATCGCGAATCAGCTTGGCTAGCATGAATAGCGCCGAAGCATAACCATACATATACGCGGGGCGGAAATCTCGGATCTTCGTTAAGATCGAATGGATCTTCTCCGCTTGTAGGTCGAATGCAGAGATCATGATTCGGTTCTTCAGCAGACGTTCTTTCCATTCATACGTCCATTTCTGTCGCTGTGACAGCTCGATCGGGGAGCCCCACACCATGACCGAAGGATCGCCGATGTGGATGTCATGCCATGACAGTCCGCGCCACCTCGCGGCTTCATAGTGTTCGACGGTGTAACGGTCCATGTAGAAGGCAGCAGGGTTACCCGTCGAGCCGCCGGTACGGTTTAGGATGAGTGAGGTTCGGTCGGCGGTCGTGGACAGGTATGCGTCGCGGTTCTGGTTGAACGTTATTTTATCTAGGAGGGGGAGTCTTTGTAGCGCTTGTATGGGATCGTGATCGATGATATCGCGCATCTCCTGCTGGTACGGTCGGTAGGCAGGCACGGTATGGATCGCGTGGTGGAGCAGCTTGGCTAAGCTCTTCTTTTGCAGTACTATGATCTCTTCCTGGCTTAGTCGTTCGGTCGCACGTAGCTCATGGAGGAATGCTCGGGTTCGGTTGCCTTTCCATCTCTCCATCATAGGATAGAGCATATGGCGAATGAATAGCTTATGCACGGTTCACAACACCTCGTAGAGTAGCCTTTCCTGGCAGGCTTCGGGATCGAGTATGGCTGGAGGGAGGCTGAACGGAAGGGAGCGCCATACTATGTATACAAGTGTTGCCAACATCTCGTATTCAATACATGGTGGTGACCGGATCAGTGACGAATGGGCCGCGACGAAAGGACTGCTATAGACGGTCTCGGACGAATGGATGGAGACGGATGGGTCTTACGGACAGATGGGTATTGAGGAACGAACTCTGACGAATGAATGGAGACGGATGGGTTTTACGGACAGATGGGTATTGAGGAACGGTCTCGGACGAATGGGGCGAATGGTATTAGCGAACGGACTCGGACACGAATGGATCGAGGTGAATGCGTCTTAAGGACAGATGGGGACAGATGGGTATGGATGATGTTACTGCGGGAGTATCGGTGTCGGATTGATTCTGTTCATTGCAGGAGAGGGAGTAGAAGCGGGCATGTCATCGTGTAAGATCGGTGATGTGAGGTGGGAGCGTGGGAGCTGGGAGGCGGAGTGTTCCATCAAAAGGAACAACCTACAACTTTAAATCTTCATTCTAGAGGTCATTCTGATCCATGTAGCGCGACCTCATACCAGGATAATATCGCAATGAACATGGGTTAATCTATCAACGCATCTTTCCTCGTATAATAAGATACGTTATTCCGGGAACGATGAAAGCAAAAATAACCTGAAGAGGCACAACGAGCAAAAGCCAGTATATAGTTGTACCATCATATTGATTGTTGAATATATCCTGAAAGTAATAGGGATAAAAGATTGCTGAGATCATCACGAAAATGCACAAGATGAAGGCTGGAGATAACCAGAGCAGCCTAGGTCTAGTCCAGTACACAAGCAGACAACATAAGATGGGATTAATGATAAAACTTAATACTAGGTATAGCTCGTACTTCCATTCAAAAAAAGGAATCAATTCATTATCTCCCATCTGAAAGAATATGCAATGAAATAAGGAAAGGAGCGTAGAATTATTTATCGTTCAATTCATTTACGCTCCCATCATTAACAAGATCCATTGGATCGATTGTTACTCATAACATAGTCCTACCAAATGTACCACCAGTTTGTAGTGTGTAAGCTAGAACGGATTGATGAAGATACGGCGGAAGATGTTTCATTTTTGATTAATTTATCAGCATTCCAAGCCATAGTAAAGACGTCATCGGTTGATGAAGATGGATGGGATTTACCGTAATCCCTTCCGACTTTGTTGTTCCAGAAGTCCATAATGTATGAGTTGCTAGTAAAAGTTGAATTGAATAAAGCCAGACTGTTTTTACAATTCTCAATTAGTTCATCTCTGTATGTTATTGCATACGCATCAGCATCGGCTTTTGCCATGGCTCTTATGTCCATTATACTTATAAGTCCTAGCATTATGAGATTATAATACTGGTCGAAGTAATAGTCGAACCTTTCCTGCTCGTATCGATTAATTTCAGGAAGTATTACATACGCCCACTCATGATTTATCGATGCAACACGTGTTTTATGTACTCCAACATCTTTGAGTGACCGAAAATTCCATGTCATATGTCGAAATGCATCCCGTCTCATTTCAGTTGTAGTATCTTCATACAAGTCGACAGCTTCATCCCTAGCGGCATTTGCGTGTGTCACACCAATCTTAAATATATCTATTACTGTCAACCCGTCATTCATGTTTAATAATGCTTCAAGAGAAATTGAGTCATACGTAGCAAAAGGGGTTACAATTTCAGTCGATATATTTTTATCGTTCAATTCCCCCCGAATTTTGGCGACCTTTGCTTTTAATTCGGGAGTAATTGCGGCCTCTGCATTGATACGGATTTGTTCTAAGGCAAGCTCATATTCATTTGCCGTAAGAACTGTATTACTATAGGATGATTTTAATGTGAATTGATTAGAAATCTGAGAATCTAGTGAGATTGCTTGGGGGGGTTGTTGGTCATAAGCTACACCCACAGCTGCAAGAGAGGTTGTAGTAAGCATAGAAAAGACCAACATCACGGTTAGGACAAAACTAACAGCTTTTAAGTGTTTTTCCATTATCAATTCATCCACCTTTACTTATAAAATACTGCTGACTGAGTACGCACTACCCCTTCTCTCTTCTCGTACAATTAATCAACACGCCTTTTGAAACATGGATATGCTACTACTGTTGCTCCTTCTGAAAGTTGAGCATAATAACCTCCCTATGATCATAATCAATCACCTATTGGATCGACCATCTATCACCTACCCCCATATAACGGATATTAACCTAGTTCAGTTCAGTTTAATTGTGGTATCTCATAAATTAGAACGCTATGTCTTCCAAATCAGTTGCGTTTTTTCCGATAAATAATATAAATTTACAAAAGAAATTTAGAGATAAGAGGATGTCAATAAACCTGTGCAGCAATGAACAGAAGTATGTTTTTTGAGACGAAGAAAAAACGGTGGGATCGGGCGTGAGAGCCGGGGTAGTCGGCATTCGCGATGAGGGGCTCGCCTGTATCGGCAGTGGGATAAGACGTCACCCAATATAACGGAAGTCGAACTTCCGTTATTCGATGGGCTGCGATGCCCGCCACAAAATAGAGGAAGTCAAACTTCCGTTATTCGCAATCGCCCCGTTAGAGGGCTTAGAATAAAGGAAGTTAAGCCTGCGACAGACTTCCGTAAACATCTCGCGGGCGCGGAGGATACGAAAATAGCGGAAGTTCGACTTCCGCTAATCCTCCAAAACGGGCACCAAATACATAATAGCGGAAGTTTGACTTCCGCTATTCCATCAAAGCCCGGTGCTACCCCGTAAACCGACCCGTAGTACGATAGATCCGAAGCCACACACTGCTTAATCGGTCGTACCCGGTTCCGTCGCCTCAGGATTCTCCACTTGCTCGAATTCCGCATCCAACACATACTGTTCCACCCGCTCTGGTGAGGACAGCTGGCTCACGATCGCCGGATCGCCATGCTGATAGAAGCGGAAGAACGTCTCCTGATCGAAATAGCCGCCGCCCGGCAGAGGCATCACGATCCACGTGCTGTACTGGAGGATGTAGCTCGCTTGCTTCGGTGCGTCTTCCTTACCGATCCAGAGGGTCATCTTCACGACGGTGTTGTCCAGCACATGCTGCAGCGCCTCATCGTCACCTGCGGCTTCGCGAAGCTCCGCGAACAGCTCGGACGGTGATTGCTCGACCCATGCTCGGGCATCCAGTGAGACCTGAACGACGTCAGTCGGGGTCGACAGCACCGCGCTGTCTGGCAGCTTCACGGCTTCGTCCATGAACGGTAGCCAGTCACGGAAGCCACGCAGTGGTTCGAATGGGAGCACCAGCTCGGGATCACCGTGAAACCAGTTCGAGCCACGGCTGATGAAGCTCTTGTCGCCGAAGTGGAAGTATCGGTAAGTGCGTGTCGCGACACGGCCGTTGACGAGGTAGGCGTCACCCGGTCGATAGACGATGCCATCGTACATACTGGTCGTCGAGCGGCGTCCGATGTTATTCTTGACGTAGCCCGTGTACCAGAACGACTGCGCTTCTTCGTCGGTGTCTGTTACTTCGATCGCCTTCGTGAGGAGATCACTTGCATCGATGGTTGTCATCTCAGCTGCAGCAGCTTCCTCCGGGAACTCAGTCACTTCCGACGGATAGGTACACCCTGCAGCCACGACGATCATGAGTACAGTAGCCGTGAATAACGGCACTCCGAACCAGCCACGCCACCTGCTCCATCTATTGCTTCGCATGCCGCCACCTCCATCTCCTAACTGCCAGACCCGCGATCAAGAGTGCGGTCAGTCCGATCAAGATCTCGTTCACCGGTATGTTGTGCGGTGTCCAGATGTAGAGCTTGTGGATGCCGGCACGGCTCATGACGATCTCATCTCGTCCATCGCCATCGAGGTCGCCTGCAGCAACGCGAACGACTGCCGGCATGTAGATCTTCCACTTGCGCTCCAGCCCTTCGTCCGTATACCGGAAGCCCGTCAAGTAGTTCGTCTCGCTAGCACGAACCATACTCTTGCTCATCGCGAGCAGCGTCTCGTGCTTCGTGCCCTGATCCAGTACCGCCTCGAATCGGAAGCTGCGTTCGCGCGTACCCCATAGGATGCGCCACTCGCCGCCATCACTAGGCTCTAGGATGATCGTATAAGGGAAGGCGATCGTCATCTCTTCGACGCCATCGCGATCCACATCCGTGATCATGATGTTGCTCTGAGCCAGATTCGTCTGCATGCTGCGCGTGAGCGTATGCGTCTCCGTCAGCGTACCGCGTTGCAGCTCATATAGGCTGATATCCATGCCTTTCACGATGAGCCCCTGCCGGTCCTCGCCCAGCTTGATCGCCCCGATGATCTCGGTCGCATCCGACGCCACATCGAACGACATCCCATCGTATGCGCCACGAAGCCGTCCTTCCGCCAGCACGAGATCGGTATAACGACCGGACTCAGCTACGGAGTCGTAGACGCCACCATACTGATCGAGCAGCAACCGAACATTCGTAGCATTCAGCAAGAGTGACCGATACGGCGCAGTGCCGAACTGCGTCATCGTCTCCGCAAGCTCCTGCCGGTTCACGAGCGGCTCCAGCTCAAGAGATTCTGTTAAGTAATAATAAGGGAATCCGATATATTCCTGCGGCACGAGCGACTTCACCCGGCTCACATCCAGCTCATCCTGTGCGAGGCGCTTCAGCCCGCCATCCCACGCATAGACGAACAGCGTGAACTGGACGTCCTCGACCTCGAAGGTACGGTCATCGATCCGCACGATCCGCGGAGGCGAGTCCGTGTTACCGATCGTCACGATCTCATCCCGCTGATCACCATCGACGTCAGCCAGCGCGAACGGGAACGGATCCTTCAGCTCCCCGACATACTGATGCTTCGTCACAGCCAGCGGCCACAGATGCGACAAGCCCTGCACCATGCGGTCCGGCAGCACAGCATTCATCGTAAACGCTACGACCAGCGCGAGCGTCACCGGGATCAGCTTCAGCTTCGCATACGCCCGTACGAGCGGGTACATCACGAGCCCGATGAAGATCGCGTTCAGGATGTACCAGTGCGTCTGCATCCAGTGGATACGCTGCAGCGCCTGATCGAAGAAGATGAACAGCAGCGTGAAGACGATCGCGGCCTTGCGCTGTTCACGCGGGATGAGCCAGAAGATAAGGACGACGATCGGGATGAATAGAAGACCAGTCAGAGACCAATCGGCGAACGTACCCAACACGAGCAGATGGTAGCACAGATAGACGTAGAGACAGAATATGAGGATCGCCGCATAGCGGCTGATCGATCTAAGCATGCGACAGTCCTCCTCTTGCATCAGTTCGTTCAAGGCTGTCCTCAGAGTCGGTGCTGCCACTCACTGTAACAGGCTCGCCAGCAGCTGATGAACCTGAGCCCGTCCCGTTCGGAACGGAAGGATCAGACGAGCCGGAACGCCCCTGTCCGTCAGAACGCAGATATGGCAGTGATAGCAGGACGCCTGCGATCAGCCAGAAGAACGTATTCATGAACGGAACCTCGAATATATTCTCCACCCCGTTATGGAGGATGACCGCGAGTAATCCCGCGAATACACCACCATATAAGAAAAATTGTCGCGTTCGCGCACTCGACTTCCATACGGCTAGGGAGTTACGCATCAGCATGAGCATCAGCCAAGCATATACACCGAGTCCGAGTAACCCGGTCTCCGCTAACGTCTTGAAGTAGTAGCTGTCCACGTATATCGTGCCGAAGTGGCGATCCGCCACCGCGCCACCGTAGTGGCCGAGTCCGGTGCCGAACACCGGGTTATTCCGCATCTGATCGTATGCGCCGATCCAGCGTTGGATGCGGCCGTTCTCCGAACTCTTCGCGAGATATTCGGGATCGAATAACGCCTCGAAGCGGGAGGATACCTGCGGGACGAAAACTGCCGCCAGTATAGTCGCGATCAGGAAGCCGATGAACAGCTTGCGGTTCAGGAACAACAGCGCCAGTCCGATCGCGCCGCCGAAGGCTAGCCACGCGCCACGCGACCCGGTGAAGACGAGCGCCGCGAGCATGATGAGCGCGATGACTACCCATAGCCATCTGCGCTTGCCGCGGTCAGCCAACGCGAGTCCGAAGGCGACCGGTGCGGCGAACGCCATGTAGCTGCCGAGCACATTCGGGCTCTGTACGATCGAGAACGAACGCGTGCGCACGGTCTCACTGGAATCGATCCAGCTCGCAGGTACTTCGACGCCGATGATATATTGGTAGACACCGTGCAATCCGATCAGTCCGCCGACGATGACGAACAGTCGGAACACGGTCAAGGACTCCTGCTCATGCTGCAGGATGTAGAAGCCGATCAGGAACGCAAGGATGTACTGGTAGACGGCGCGAAAGCCCTCGATATTCACCCCAAAATTCGCCATATCGAACACGAACATCGCAACGCCCAGCACGACGAAGGCGATCAGTGGCGTGCGGACGCTTGGCAAGCGTCGTTCGCCCTCCAGCATGCGCAGTGCGACGATCGCCATGAGCACGAGCAGCACCCCTTCGTCCCATAGAGACGAGATGACAGGGATCGGGATGATGTTACGTAGTATGTAGTCGATAATCGGGAAACACAGCAATAGGATAAGCCAGGTCATGTGGTGCATGAGGATGGCTTTGCCTCGGTTCATCATATAGGGTTAAACTCCTCTCTAACCACTTCAGTTGCAACGTTCGAATCTTTACTTACCACATAGGAAAGCTCAACGGCGATAACGGTAACCGTGTAAGCGGGACTTTCCTATTGGCATGTAAAGCTACCTCTAATACCGGGTTATTCATCATCGAGTTGCGTCGTTCGAATCTTTACTTACCACATAGGAAAGCTCAACGGCGATAACGGTAACCGTGTAGGCGGGACTTTCCTATTGGCATGTAAAGCTACCTCTAATACCGGGTTATTCATCATCGAGTTGCAACGTTCGAATCTTTACTTACCACATAGGAAAGCTCAACGGCGATAACGGTAACCGTGTAAGCGGGACTTTCCTATTGGCATGTAAAGTTACCTCTAATACCGGGTTATTCATCATCGAGTTGCGTCGTTAGAATCTTTACCTATTACCGCATACTCATTTTGAAAAATCAAGTATCGCCCTATCATAGACGCATCGAGTCGGACAAAAGTTGAGGATCGGAAAACGCTTGACGAAAAGAGAGCTCATACATAGGATAGTAGATATTGAATAAGTTGGGTTCGAGAACATCAACACGTACAGAGGAGGTTCTGTCCTATGTTCGGCAGACCGATCATTCTCATCTTAGTATCCGTCCTACTCGGTGCGACGGGTCAAGTGCTTATGAAGTATGGAACATTAAGAGTTCAGACGGGCTCCGGCGATACGGTGCTCTCTATGTTGTTCAAATATTTTACGAACGTGCCGATCCTATGCGGAATGGGGATGTATGCACTGTCCGCCGTCACCTGGATCTTCGCGTTATCCAAGGTACAGCTGTCGTATGCGTATCCGATGGTCGCAGGGGGATATGTTGTCGTGGCAGTTGCGTCTTATTTTCTGTTCGGAGATTCCCTTAGTGTCATGCGGGTCGCTGGGCTCGTCGCGATCGTGATCGGCGTCATCCTAGTCGCACAGTCCTAAGGTTATCGGCGAGATGTATGAGAGCGGATGGTCAGATATGCTTGCTCCTGGCCAATCTAGTAGTCGGATGTCGTTGTGATTAAGAGATAATTGGATTAGAATGAAGTAGATTTTACTCCGAATTGCAGGTGGCATCGTGTATGGCTCATACGTTACTGAAATCCGCGTTACTGCTTGCGGTCGTAACTCTAGCGGGACGGCTCGTCGGGCTGATCCGCAATATCCTGCTGACGAACGAGTTCGGCGTTGGTGCTGAGACGGACGCGTTCTTATGGGCGATCACGATCCCTACCGCGCTGCTGACGATCATGACGGGTGCGGTCAACTCTGTCTTGATCCCTACACTGAAGGGATATGGCGGAGACCGTCCAACAGACGCTGCTCGCAGGCAACAGTTGTTCCAGAGAGTGTTCACGATCTCGCTCATCGGATGTATCCTACTCACGGTGCTTAGCCTCGTGTTCGCTGATCCGCTCGTAAGTGTGTTGGCACCAGGCTTTACAGGGGACAAGCATACGCTAGCTGTTGATCTATTCGCCGCCATGATGATGTCGGTTTTATTTATCGGTATCGTATCTGTTCTATCTAGTGTCCTGAATGCTCATCATGAATTCTTCGCGCCTTCTCTAGGGACGTTACTCAGTGGGATTGCCGTCATCGTCGCCATCTATACGGTCGGTCCTGCCTACGGGATGCGGGGGATCGGCTGGGGGGTGACGGTCGGCTTCTTGCTGTTCGCGTTCTATCTGATCCCGTCCGTGCGGCGCAGGCAGTATAAGTTCGGTCTGGATATGAAATGGCGCGGTGACCGGGATCTGCGCGGTATGGGCGAGCGACTCGTGCCGGTGATGATCGGAGCGGTCATCTCGCAGGCCTACTGGATTGTGGAGAAGATACTCGCATCGGGACTCGGCGATCAGAAGATTACGACCCTCGGGCTAGCGAATGGGATCATCCAGGTACCGATCGGCTTGTTCGCAGGGGCGCTGGCGGTTCCGCTGTTTCCGCTTCTGTCGGAGTACGTGAAGCAGCGACGGATGGGCGATATGAAGGCGATCCTCGGCAAGGGCTTTCTCTACCAATATCACGTGCTAGCGCCAGCGACGGTCGGGCTTGTGATGCTCTCGGACGAGTTCGTGCGACTGTTCTATGCGCATGGGAATAGCTTTACTGAGGAAGCCGTACGTCTGACTGCTTGGGCGACGGTGTTTTTTGCTTTCTGTATGATCGGCTGGGCAGGCCGGGATCTGCTGACGCGGGCGTTCTATGCGATCGAAGACACGCGCACGCCGGTCATCACAGGCGCGGTTAGCCTCGCGCTCTATGTGCCGCTCGGACTTCTGCTCATCCCGTCGCTTGATCATGGGGGCTTGGCGCTTGCTTTCTCCGTCGCGACGTATGTGAATATGCTGCTGCTCGGCTGGATGCTCCGCAGACGCATCGGTGCGGTGTTCGGCCGCAGCTTCTACGCATCCCTGGCCAAGGGCGGTGCGGCAAGCGCGGTGATGGCAGGCGTGCTATGGCTGCTGCAGTGGGCGCTTGGAGATTGGCCACTCGTCGCGATGCTGGCCGTCACCGTCGGCGTCTGCGCCGTCGTCTATGGCGGCATGCTCGTGCTGCTACGCGAGCCGGTATTCCGCGAGCTGCTGGATATGCTGCTACGCCGTGTGCGGCGTAGGGGCTAGTGCGCTGGCGCGGTGAGGCGGGAAGGCTGCTGCGCGGAGCTGATGGCACGCTAGTGGTGGCGGTCGGGGCGGATGGCAGGCTGCTGCGCACGGTCTGGTCGGGCTTGTCGTGATACTGAGGGGAACTACAGTGCAAGGATGTGCTCTACGTGACGCTAGCCGCTGATGACCACTCGTCGCGGTGCTTATGGAACTGTGCGAACTGGTCTGGTCGGGCTCGCCGTGATGCCGAAGGGAACTGCGTGCATAGGATGACCACTCGTCGCGGTGCTTATGGAACTGTGCGAACTGGTCTGGTCGGGCTTGTCGTGATGCCGAAGGGAACTGCGTGTACAGGATGACCACTCGTCGCGGTGCTTATGGAACTGTGCGAATGGTCTGGTCGGGCTCGCCGTGATACCGAAGGGAACTGCGTGTACAGGATGACCACTCGTCGCGGTGCTTATGGAACTGTGCGAATGGTCTGGTCGGGCTTGTCGTGATGCCGAAGGGAACTGCGTGCATAGGATGACCACTCGTCGCGGTGCTTATGGAACTGTGCGAATGATCTGGTCGGGCTCGCCGTGATACCGAAGGGAACTGCGTGCATAGGATGACCACTCGTCGCGGTGCTTATGGAACTGTGCGAACGGTCTGGTCGGGCTTGTCGTGATGCTAACGGAACTACAGTGCGTTATCTGTGAAAAATGAGGCTATAACGACATCTTAACGGAACTACAGTGCGCTATTGGGCCTTTTTGGGCTCCAATACGTGCTGTTTAGGCGCAATAACGCATCTGAGTTCCGTTGCGACCGTGATTTCCTTCGAAAATATCGAAATAGCGTACCACAGTTCCCTTAGGTCTCCTACGAAACGGCGCTCGAGAGGAAATTCAAGAAACGAATGCGGATGGATCAAGTATATAGATGGTTAGACATACTATTACTGGGGTGAAAGGGGCGGAGATGATGGATAACCCTCGCGAGGCTACTCGGCCGGACGGGCATGCGGAACATACATATGGAGAATGGTCGGATATGAGGACGGCTGATCACGCCGGGGCTGCGAATCGTATAGATACAGATGGGCGTGGGCGGGACGATCACTCCGAGGCATCTGATCGTATAGGTGCAGATGGGCGTGGGCGGGGTGATCACGCTGGGGCTGCGATTCGTATAGATACAGATGGGCGTGGGCGGGACGAGCACTCCGAGGCAGCTGATCGTATAGGTGCAGATGGGCATGGGCGGGACGATCGAACGCGCGATTCCAGCCGCACGCATGGTGACACTAGCCGCGCTTCGGATACCGACCGATCCAACGAAGCGCCGAAGCCGATGAAGGTCATCCATGTGATCGGCGGCGGGGAGTTCGGCGGTGCGGAGCAGCATATCATCCAGCTGTTGTCGCTGATGCGCGATGAAGGCGTGGTCGGCAAAGTCGTCTGCTTCTATGAAGCGGGACTATCGCAGGCGCTGCGAGGACTGGGGATCGACGTCGAGGTACTGCATTACGGCCGCTTCGATGTGCGACTGACGTCGGGTCTACGGCGGCTGTTCGAGCGGGATCGGCCAGATATTATCCATACGCATGGGGTGAAGGCGAATTTCTTCGCCCGCATGGCTGCCCGCAAGCTGGATCATATCCCGCTCGTCACGACGGTGCACAGCATGCTTCGCTTCGACTATGAGAATCGAGCGACGTACAAGTTCGTGCGACTGATGGAGCATTCGACTCGCCGCTATAATAGCCACTTCATCGCGGTGTCGGATGCGCTTCGTCGCTCGCTGGTCGACGAAGGCGTGGCGCCGGAGCTCGTGACGGCGGTGCATCACGGCATCGACGTCGCGGAGTTCACTCCCTCCGCGACGGAGCAGCACGCTGCCCGGCGCGCAGAGCTGCGCGCGGCGTGGGGCGTGCCGGACGACGCCTACGCGATCGGCGTCGTCGGCCGCTTGGTGCGCATCAAAGGCGTTGACTTCATGATCCGCGCCCTGTCGCGGATCATGAAGGTCAACCCCAAGGCGCACCTTGTCATCATCGGCAGCGGCCCCGAAGAGGCCGCGCTCCGGCAGCTTGCCGCGCAGCTCGGGCTATCGCGGCATATCGCATTCGCTGGCTTCCGCCGTGATATCGCGGACTGCATGCGCGCGATCGACTGCTTCGCCAGCGCTTCGCTCTCCGAAGGCCTCGGACTGAACGTCCTCGAGGCCATGGCCAGCGGCGTGCCGGCGGTCGTCACCGGCGTCGGCGGCATCCTAGACTTCACGGAGCACGAAGTGAATGGACTGATCGTCCGCCCGCGCTCCCCCGAGCAGCTCGCCGATGCGATCGTCTCACTCATGCGGCAGCCGGAGCTAGCGGACCAGCTAGCGCAGACCGCTCGTGAACGCGTCGTGCGTCAGTTCTCGCTGGCGAATATGGCTCGCCGGACGGTCGATGTATATCGGAAGCTGCTGCGTATCGCAGAGGCGATCGCTAGCTCCAAGAAGCAACCAGGTGCGAAGAAGCTCGTCATATCCGGATATTACGGATATGGCAACAGCGGAGACGAAGCGGTGTTGCATGCGATCCTACATGCGCTCCGCCAAGAGGGCGAGAAGCAGAACGTGACGATCGTCCCGACCGTGCTATCGGTCAACCCGCGTGCGACGGAGCAGATGCATGGCGTACGGGCGATCTCCCGCATGAACCTGCTCGGTATCGCCCGAGAACTACGGAGAAGCGACGGGCTCGTCAGCGGCGGCGGCAGCTTACTGCAGGATATAACGGGGCGCATGACGATACCCTACTATCTAAGCATCATCAAGTTCGCTCAATGGTTCGGCAAGCCGACCTTCATCTACGCGCAAGGTGTCGGACCGATCGAGACGAAGTCGTTCTATCCGTTCATCCGATACATCTATAACCGCAGTGAATATATCTCTGTTCGTGACCGCGAATCAGGCGAGCTGCTACAGGAGATCGGTATCGAGCCAGAGCGTATCGATGTTGTCAGCGATCCCGTCATGGGGATCACCGCAAGTGCGGTGCGCAGCAGAGAATTCATCAGCAGCTTACTAAGCGAGAGTGACAGTGAAGGCGCGCACACCCAAGACTCGAACGGGCCTCTCATCATCGGCGTGTCGGTTCGCTACTGGCATCCGTATCGGGAGGAGCTGAGGCGTTTAGCAGGCGCGCTGAGCCTTATCCTGGATGCTGAACCGCGAGTACGTCTGAGATTCCTACCGTTCTATCTACCGAACGATATCGAGGCGTCGAACGATGTGATCCGACAGCTCAGTCCGGAGCATCAGCGTCGCACAGATATGTACGTCGAGGCTGTCTACCCGCAGGATATGCTGGAGCAGGTTGCAGCTTGCGATCTACTGATCGGCATGCGTCTGCATTCATTAATCTATGCGGCGTCGAACGGCGTCCCGTTGCTTGGGATCTCGTATGACCCGAAGATCGATCATTTTCTGAATCAACTAGGGATGAAGGTAACGGCTTGGACAGATGAGCTAGATCCTCATCGTGTCGCAGAGGAGACGCTTGAGCTCCTGTATCATCGACACTCGTGGAAGCTCGAGAAGCAAGCGTACATCGCCGACCTGAAGGATAAATCACGCCAGCCAGCGCAACAAATCAGCGCTTATATACGTACATAAGAAAGGAGGATGAATAGGATGGATGCTCCTCTTGTGACAATATTCGATATACCCGTCTCCTCTATGACCCTATCTGAGACAGTCGATTATCTCGAAGGGGCGATCGAACGTCGTGCGCCGCATCAGGTCGTGACGATCAATCCGATCATGATCATGGAAGGGATCCATAACCCAGCGTTTCGACGTGTCTTGCTCGAGGCCGAGCTGAATGTTCCAGATGGAGCTGGTCTCGTGTGGGCTGCTAGATATGTGAAGAAGCCGGTAGCAGAACGTGTGCCAGGGATCGACCTGATGCATGAGCTGCTGGCCCGTGGCGAGAAGAGAGGCTTCCGTGTCTTCCTGCTCGGTGCGGATCGGGATACGATCGTGCTGGCTGCAACGAAGCTTAGAGAGCGATATCCCGGTATTGAGCTTGTAGGCTATCGCAACGGGTACTTCGGCGAGGATGAGGATGTTGAAGTGGTCGAACAGATCCGGCAGGCGAAGCCAGATATGCTATTCGTCGGACGCTCGTTATTAACACAAGAGCCGTGGATCGCGAAGTATAAGGACAGATTGAATATACCGGTGATGATGGGCGTCGGGGGAAGCTTCGATATCCTCTCCGGCAAGCTGAAGCGGGCACCTGTTGCGATGCAGAGGCTGCAGTTAGAATGGCTATACCGACTGCTGCAAGAGCCGAAGCGGATCGGAAGGATGCTCGTGCTACCGAGATTCGTATGGAAAGTTGTGCGCAATCGCAAGAACGTGTAAACGAACGTGAGCCGTCAAGAGCGACGCTGATGCAATGGCTTACATGAACAACTGACAGGCAAGGATATGCTAATATGCGTAATTATGACGCTGGTCTTTCACTATACTAGCACTTATAATAATGGCGGCACAGAGATATAAGAGGGAGAGATTAACCCTATGTGGACGCTTTATGCAATCGGATTCGTATGCGCGTTAGTCATCGCGCTGTTGATTACACCTATCGTTAAAAAATTCGCCTTCTTCGTGGGGGCTGTAGACAAGCCGAATGAACGGAAGGTACATACGAAGCTGATGCCTCGGCTGGGCGGGCTGGCGATCTACCTGGCGTTCATCCTCGGCTTCTTCGTCGTATACCCTGCGATCAGTGGCATCGATGGCAAGCTCGTATGGGGCATGATCATCGGAGGATCGATCATCGTGCTCGTCGGCGCGTTAGACGATCGCTTCGATCTGTCACCGAAGTGGAAGCTGCTCGGACAGATCGCAGCGGCGCTAACGGTCATCTCGTTCGGCCTCGATATCGAGACCGTGCATATGCCATTCGTCGAGACGGAGGTCGATCTAGGATGGCTCAGTTATCCACTTACCGTCCTGTGGATCGTCGGCATCTCGAATGCGATCAACCTGATCGACGGACTAGACGGTCTATGTAGCGGGGTGTCGGGTATCGCCACGGCATCGATCCTCGTGTTGGCACTGCTCATGGGGAATGTGACCGTCGTCTTGCTGTGTGCGGTGCTGCTCGGCGCGATCATCGGCTTCATGTTCTTCAACTTCTATCCGGCGAAGATCTTCATGGGTGACTCAGGTGCGCTGTTCCTTGGCTTCAGTCTGGCGACGCTGTCCATCCTGGAGTTCAAGCAGGCTGCACTCGTGACGTTCCTCGTGCCGATCTTCATCCTCGGCGTGCCGTTATCGGATACGTTCTTCGCCATCCTGCGTCGCTGGGTGAACAAGAGACCGATCTCTGTCGCGGATAAGAACCATCTGCACCACTGCTTGCTCGAGCTCGGCTTCAGTCACCGCACGACGGTCCTGATCATATATGGGATCGCAGCGTTCTTCGGGATGACAGCGATCTTGCTATCGCACGCCGGCATCTGGGTGACGATCATCGTGTCTGTGGCTGTGTTGTTCATGATCACCATCGGTGCAGAAGCGATCGGCATCATCAGCCGTCGCAAGCCCGTGCTGCGCACACTGCGTAAGATCGGTGTGAAGTTTCGCGGGTTACTCGCACGCGAGCAGTGAACATAGCTTGACTACGAAACCAACATGTATGGCGCGATAACTTCTGAACGAAAGTAACCCGTCAGGCCGACAACCTGTGGCGGGTTATTTTCGTTTCATGAGCATCGAAATGATGGCTACATCGAGAGTTAAGAAGGCCAGAATGAACATGAGTTGACGATCATGACCGAGCTTGGATAGTATTAGATTATCTATCAGCACCTATTGACGGAAGAACTAGAACTGGACGTGGAGACCGATGCTGTTCAATAGTTACATCTACATACTCGCATTTCTGCCGATTAGTCTGATCATCTACTGGTTGCTCGTTCGCATGCGTGCGGTGACGGTGGCCAAGCTGTGGCTTACAGCGGCTTCTTTTTATTTCTATGGGTGGTGGGATATCCGGTATGTGCCGTTGCTCATCGCTTCTGTGCTGTTCAACTATGCGGTCGGTGTATGGTTGGCGCGCGATACACATGTGGCAGGAGACTCGACTAGCCAGCGGGGAGCACGAGACCGGAGACCTCGCAGAGCATCCGATCGGGTGCGGCGCGTCATCCTCGGCTTCGGCATCGCGGCGAATGTCGCCTTGCTCTGCTACTTCAAGTATATGGACTTCTTCATCGAGAACCTACGTGTGCTGCTGCAGACGGACTGGGGCCTGCTCGGGCTCGTCCTGCCGATCGGCATCAGCTTCTATACGTTCACACAGATCGCCTACCTGGTCGACGCCTATAAGGGAGAGGTGCGCGAGAACAGCCTGCTCCACTACTCGCTGTTCGTCACGTTCTTCCCACAGCTCATCGCAGGGCCGATCCTTCACCATCGGGAGATGATGCCGCAGTTCGCTGACCCGCAGAACTACCGGGCGAATACCCGTCACTTCGCACTCGGCATCACGATCTTCGCTGCTGGCCTCGTGAAGAAGGTCGTCATCGCAGATACGCTCGCGCCGATCGCGTCGTATGGGTTCGACGAAGCGACCTCGCTGACGCTCCTCGAGGCTTGGGTGACCTCGCTCTCTTACACGTTCCAGCTGTACTTTGACTTTAGTGGCTATACGGATATGGCGATCGGGGCGGCTCTTCTATTCAATATTAAGCTACCGTTCAACTTCGATTCTCCCTATAAGTCACTGAACATCCAGCTGTTCTGGCGGCGGTGGCATATGACGCTGGGTCGCTTCTTGATGCACTACATCTATATCCCGCTGGGCGGGAACCGCCGCGGCAAGCTGCGCATGTATATGAATCTGCTCGTCACGTTCCTGATCGGCGGCTTCTGGCATGGTGCAGGCTGGACGTTCCTCTTCTGGGGGTTCCTGCATGGCGCGGCGCTCGTCATCCACCGTGTATGGACGCTGCTTCAGCTCCGACTGCCGAAGCTTCTAGCCTGGTTCATGACGTTCCAGTTCGTGAATGCTTCGTGGGTGTTCTTCCGCGCGCAGGAGTGGGATGATGCGATCAAGGTGTTGCGAGGTATGGTGAACTTCGAGAGCATCGGACTGAACTCGATCGAGCTCACTTCGGTCGTCTTGACGGTGGCGGCGTTCATCCTAGCGACTGCATTCCGTAACACGAACAGCTGGCAGGAACGATTCCGCCCCCGCCTCTGGATCGCAGGTGCAGTAGCAGCCGGGCTGATGGTGGCACTCATCCAGATGAATAAGATTAGCGAATTTTTATATTTTAACTTTTAACTTTAACTTTAACTTCTAGCTTCGAAGCTTCTAATGTAACTTCTTCGATCTGCAGAGTATGAGAACAGGGAGCATGACGGCATGAATATAGACAAGCGGAACCCTCCCCAACCGAATAGAAAGACGCAGACGCCGCAGCAAGCGAGCGACGGCCTCCGCTTGTCCGAGGATGCGAGTGCGGATCGCGGTCTTAGTAGACGGCAGCCGAGCAAGCAGCGGCAACCGGGCGCATCACGAGGGGAATCCCCGAGAGCGTACCGAACGTACTTATGGGCGATGGGGATCATGGCCTTCCTGATCTTCGCAGGGGTATGTATGGTCAACTATATCGTCGATCCGCTGCAGTTCTATCGGCAAGCGTCCTGGTATACGCCGGTGTTCTCGGAGGAGCAGCGGTTCCAGAATGCCGGACTAGCGCGTAACTGGGACTATAACACGATCATCCTCGGGACGTCGATGACGGAGAACTTCGTGCCTTCACATGTAGACCAGACCTTCGGGGGCGGTACGCAGACGGTGAAGCTCTCGATCTCTGGATCCTCGCTCTATGAGGAGAGGCTGGCCGGCGAAGTCGCGCTGCGAACCGGTCAAGTGGAGCGCATCATATGGGGGTTAGACTATGCGTCGTTCCGCGGTGGCGAGGAGCTGCTGCATGAGGAGTACGGCCCGTATCCGAAGCATCTGTATGATACGAATCGATGGAACGATGTGCAGTATCTATTCAACATCTCGACGCTAGAAGATTCGCTGCGTGTGTTGAAGCGCAAGCTTACGCATACGGAGCAACCGGCGCTCCAGCTAGACCTGCTGAACAGCTGGCAGATGAAGTATAACTACGCGTTCCATCTACCATCGGTGTACAACCATTATCAACAAGCGAAGGAAGCGGACGTCCGAGCCGTCCAAGAGGGCGAGACCGACAGTCTGGAAGCGGCGCAGGCGAGCTTCGATCATAACGTGCTGCGTCTCGTGCAGGAGCATCCGGAGATCGAGTATCACTTCTTCTATCCGCCCTACAGCATCCTAAGATTCCAGCTCTGGTACGACTATCAGCCGCAGCGCTTCTACAACCAGATGGCGATCAAGCGGTATGTGTATGAGAAGCTATCCGCGTATCCGAACGTTCACATCCATGACTTTCAGAGTGCGAGCGACATTACCCACAACCTGAGCTATTACAAGGATGTGTCCCATTACTCGCAGCAGATTAATGCGTATATGATCGAGCAGATGGTGAGCGGAGCATATGAGACGCGCTCTATGGAAGAGGTTAGCCGTAGGAACGCAGAGCTCTTGCAGCAGGTGCAGTCATATGAGGCCGAGATCCCGGATTAGGCGAGTGGGAGCAGAAGAGGATTATCAGTGTATGGATATCGTACGGAATCCACCCATAGAACAGGCCATCGACATCATATATACAAGTTACACCAGATTACCCAGGAACAAACCTCGGGACTATCGGGCCATTTCGACAGAAATGGCCTTTTCCATCTAAACTTTTCGTGATTTTTGGCCGATATTTCTAATGATATAGGAAACTTTGCTGTGATCGTTGAGTCTAATAGTTACCATGATTTTTCATATCGGCTGGGCTTTGAGGAGGAGACATATCTTGAAACGGGACACACAGCAGTACATATCAACAGGACATCATCAGAAGAGAGGAGAAGGTATGATGACGGGACGTAATAGAGGTGCTAGCAGCATGAGGTCACTTCGCCGTATCTTGAGTATCTTACTAGCTGCGGTGATGGTGCTTGCCTTACTACCACCGGCAGGTGTGATGGCAGCGGGCGCTTCGATCAAGATCGAGAACTTGTTCGTATCTACGAGCAAGCCTTCCGACACAGATGATCGAGTGGATCGCTTCTCGCTGAACGGTATTACACTGGAAGCCACGGTAGAGGGGATTAATCCGGATCAGGTTCCGAATCTCTATTACGAGATTACGAATGTGAATACCGGCATCTCTAGCACGAATAGGGGAAACCCTGCCGCGCTAAGCAACAACGGCTATACGGTCACCTTCGATAGCGTTCAGCTGACTGAGGGGCTTAACCGTATCGTTATCAAGCTAGACGGCGTTAGCGTCATCAGCTCTCAGCCAGCCTGGGCTTACTATACGCCAGCTACACGTATCGAAGGCTTACAGATTAACGGTAGTGAGTTCATAGAAGGCCGTCTGTATCCAGAGAACATGAATGGCAATGTATGGTCCTCCCTAGTTGAGCTATCAGGGTATGCGTATAATACGTCTGAGGTTAGCGTGCAGCTGCATGGTGACTCCCGGATGTACCCGGCCGCGGTATTCGGCAATCGCTTCTCGGTTATCGCGGATCGCGAAGACGGGTCAGCGAATGCGAACTTCAGACTGAAGCCCGGAGATAACTTGTTCACGATCACGGCGAACAATCCGACGCACAGCTACCAGGTGCAACGGGTATTAACGTATGATAACGGGGATTCATTCGCCTACGATGTGAGCTTGTCCGGAGATGATCTGATCACCTCTCCTACGATCGTGCAGGATGATGCGGTAACACAATTACTCTTAGATGCGAAACTGAAGGTCGATATTACGAATCCGGATACGGACGCACTGAAGTATCACGAGGTGCTTGTGCGCGTTGGGAACTTCACCCGTACGTATGATCTGTCGGCGATGATCGCAGACCCGTTATTAAGCAAGACTGATCGATACAATGTCTATGTGATCGATGATCTAGCGATCGATGTAGGACTGCTGCCGGCGGATGCTCGCTATCATGAGGTATCGTTCGTATTCAGGAATATGTTGAATCAAGATACGGCCACACATGGCTATCTCGGATTCTACTATGTTAACCCGAATCGAGCATATATCGAATATGTCTCCCGTAAGACCGGGATTGCGGATGAGATCGGCACACGGATAAGCCAAGCGGCGATTACGGAAGTATCGGAGCAACCGATCACGTTCTTCGTGCAAGGGGATTCGAGGCTAACAGGTGTTAATGTGTATATGAGTGATTACAGCCCCGGTGACACACCGGTGGAAATCGGAACGATCGATGTAGATGATCCGAGCAGATTCTCCTTTGAGCTGGAAGGAATAAGAAGCGGTAGACAGAAGTTGATCATCGTACCGGTAGATGCGACTGGGGAGAATGAAGCGGGGAAGCTGGAATACTACTTACAGGTAAACACAGCGCCATACACAATCTTTAATAATGTACACAACGGTATGGTCATCGAAGATCTGGCCGAGCTTGAACTGCCAGCTGCTGATTGTGTGGTAGGCGGGCCTTGTATCGCAGTAGCAGGGCGGCTCGTGAATGTACCGCAAGCAGAAGTGCCACATGTGAAGGTGTTTCTGAATAGTGTCGATATAACGGGAAGCTTTCGTGCAGATGTTACAACGAAGAAATTCAACATCTTGATCTCATCAGATGAGACAGCGGCGAATTCGTTGAAGGAAGGCCGTAATATGCTGTCGGTCGAGCTGTACTTAAATAACATGCGTACGGCTACTTCGACGGTGGAGATATTCAAATTCACACATGCTGCACCTGAGATCGCATCCGTATTGATCGATCAAGATAGCACGAATCCGACATTCACGGAAGGGACTGTGCCAGGTACATACTTCACCTCAGAAGATAATGTCGTCCTGTATGGTTCCATCGCGAATGTTGACGAGATCTCGCTGCGAGTTCTTCGTACGAACGAAAATGGGCAGCTGCTTACACTATACGATCTATACAAGGATGCGACCGACAGCGGCAATTTCTCCCGGCAGACAGGAACTGCTGCGAATCCGATCAGTAATGCGGTGCTGTTCGACTCCGATACCATGCGCAGCAACAGTTTCCGTACAGAACCGATCTTGCTGACAGGTAGAGGGGATACGACAATCGAGCTGTTCGTGACGAACAGTGAGACGAACATCACGGTGACGCAGACGATCATCATCACACGCAATGCGAATCCGTATACGATCGTCTACCCACAGACGTATATGCGCCAAGGCTTACCGCATGCGAATATCAATAGCAACTATAGTGTAATCGAGATCCGAGCAGAATATGCGGATCAAGTCATATATGGTAAGAATGAGTCGGCAGTCTATGATGACGACGATGATGTGTTTCGCTTCGAGGCTCTTGATCTAGATGCTGGGGTGAACGAGATCGAGTTCACTATCCTTACAGGTCAAGAACCGATAGAAGGCACGCTCGTACTCATCAATATGAATCAACCGACGGTAGGCGCGCAATATAAGTCGAAGCTATCCGGCCGATCGATCGAGGCATTCGATGATCAGATCGAACTAGCCTTCCCGCGTGGAACGAGTCTGATGCGTAAAGGTGGGGATGGATTCCCGAATACGTACATGACGAATGACCGCCAGATCTTACTCGGCATCGCCAATGAGCTGAACGGTGAAGTAGATCCAATCCGCGATTCGGCGATGGCTTCGGTACTACCCGTGTTCTCGAACCGGGATGCGAGATTCCAGACTGCCAGCGAATTATACTGGATCGACGCGGGGATCATTCGCTGGAACGCTGATCTGAACGAAGCTTACACGGGTAGCGGACAGTTGCCGCAGACGGGGCTCTACTATATGATCCGTCAACAAGCCGACCTAGTCGTCCCTACGCAGCGTGGTGAGCTGACGATACAGTATGATGAGCATATCGTTGATGATGCATGGAGATATCTGACGGTATACCAGTACAATATCTTAGAAGATAAGAATGGGGTACCTGCAGGAAGATGGGTGAACCTCGGTGGTGTCGTCGATCCGAAGAAAAAGACGATTACTGTGCCGATCGACAGCTTC
>Ga0180215_1000228_pt1 | contig 80452 bp, 78 predicted proteins | sample eDN3rd37CBELigBY_FD_128871 | JGI IMG/M metagenome (GOLD analysis project Ga0180215, IMG submission 128871) | Enriched backyard soil microbial communities from Emeryville, California, USA - eDNA 3rd pass 37_C BE-Lig BY (version 2) (version 2) | ecosystem: Environmental > Terrestrial > Soil >...
CGTTGTTTACGTTGAAAACAATAATTACTTACTGAATATAATATGTAAACAAAGAAAGAAAATAGGCTATTTTTGTATCGTTATTAACGATGGATACGGTCAAAAACCATACTGTATATAAGGTGCTGGTTAGTTGAGGAAGGAAACTATCTATTTATTATTGAATTAACAAAGTAGAGTGATTTACTCAGACAGGCTATTTCGGGAGGAGATAATTTGGAGTTAGTATTTATTAGACACGGTCAAGGTGAACATACATTAAACTTACCAATAAGTTTACAAAATCCTGACCCAGCATTAACTAAAGAAGGAACTATTCAAGCTAAATCACTAAGAAACCAATTTCCCTTATCAAAAAAAGATGTTTTAATAATCAGTCCTATTAGAAGAACTCTTCAAACAGCATCGATATGGAGTGAAGATATAAATTGCCGGAAAATAGTAAGGCCTTTGGTATCTCCAAGAATGTTTCCTCAAAATCCAGAGTGGAGCCCACTTCCATGTGATGAAATTTTGAAAAGAGAAATGATAAAAGATGAATTTCCAGGATTCGTAATCGATGAAGACTTGCCGAATAATTTATGGATAAAGGGCATAAATACCATACCAGAATACGAGTTTAATTCATTAGCAGACAATTTCATTAATTGTTGCAAACAACTTAGGAAAAAGAGGATATATATTATATCTCACGATGGAACAATTACTTCATATAGACAGTTTATTACTCGTGGAAAACTATCAAGAGAAGATTTCCCTAAAGAGACAGGTTGGTTTAAGATTGACTGTTAATCTTAAACTAAAGTGAACTTTAGTTCACTAAGTCACTCGAAATTATTACGTTGTATAGCCTAAGTTCATTAGAACCAGGGCTATTTTTTTGCGAACAAAAAGCACCGGAAATACGGTGCATATTGAACTATATTTCACTTTACATATTAGCTGAAATTAGCTTATACGATAGGAAACCTATAAAACAATAAACTTTGTCGTTCAACAGAGTTATTAAACATAGCTTTACTATTAAACTGCACATCCTGTTTTATTTCACAGGAGTAATACATTTGCCTATCACCTTTCGCCTGTCGCCATATTCTTCACCTTCTCAAGAAATTCAGCTTCAGTTATTTCACCCATTAGACGCTGCTGGACTAATTCTTCTGCTTTTTTACTTATTGTTAGACCTTCGATTTCGATACTAGCTTTTGCGTTTTTCATCGCCTGCGCAATTCTAACTTTGTTACATTCCATTTCCTTACTCCCCCCTTATAAAAAAAACTGAGAAAATTGTAACTTGATTTCGCTTCGAGTATATAATTATAGATTAATATAAAATTCCACCTATTCATATATAAAAAAGAATTAGTGCGCTTCCATACATCACAGTGTCGATACAAAAAAACGCTTACAATAAAATAACCCTAGTTGATTAGCTAGGGTCTTTGTTCATCAAGATCTTATTCAATTGATAGAAACTCTCTCTTTCATACCTAATCAAAATCAAGATTTCAATCCACTCGTACTAATTCTTTCCACAATATATCGTTGGAAAATAAAGAAAATAATAAATACCGGTACTAGACTAATTGTAGACATGGCGAACATTGCTCCCCAGTTTGTGACATAGTTTGGATCTGAAAATAATTTTAAGGCTAGTGAAACAGGATATTTTAAAGGTGTTGTTAAATAGATAAGCGGCCCCATAAAATCGTCCGCCAGTAAAATGAGAAAATCGCAGCTGTCATCATGGACGGAATAACTAACGGTACGATAATTCGAAAGAAAATTCCAAATGAACCACACCCATCAATCCTTGCTGCTTGATCTAACTCCGCTGGTATCGTATTTTTATCATCCTTTTTTTCTCATATTTGAAACGAAGAATGAGCGACAACTATTCCGGGTCGTTTCCTTCCTTTTCGTGAAATACATCGTTAACTAAAAAAACTTATCAATCAAAGACAACTATTTTATCATAATGTTTTGCTAAAAGTTTAAATATAATTAACCATGACCTTATTTTATATAAGAAAAGGAGGTTATGGGATGAAGTGGAAAATACATCGATGTAACTGTCGAAAAATTTGGTCTATACAGAATAGAAAAAAGAAAATAATTGCTAAATCGATTTTGCTTAACGGTAATTGGACAACAGAAGTAAAACCTAATCGAAGAGTAGACCCTAAAGGATTTGTCATTACTAACGACACTCATGACATTATCATAGATCCACCGATAGAATTACTAACGCAATTTAAAAAAGCTACAAAGTTAATTTATAATAAAAACACCGTTGAGTTTAATATTAAATATGGGGAATTTTTATGGTTTGAGGAAGATGGAAGTTGTTATTTGTTAAATAAGATGGATGAAAAGTAGGCGAGCAAGCCCTGCTTCATTTTTTATCTACTATTTGGTCTACAACTTTATTCTCTTCACTTAAGCAAATTTGTTAAAGGTAGATAATTAATGCTGAAGAAAATGAAAAGCAGAATAGTTGAATTCTTGTCTTCCTCTTCAATTAATTTTTCAACTAGGCTTGTGATTGGATTAAGCAAATAATCCGAGAGGAGATTAATAATTACATAAAGTCCGAGATTCAGTAGGACTTTAACCCACCTGATGAACGTGCAGCCTCGTACGTACTATGACTCCCTCCCACCCATCCACCACTTCGTTTGCACTTATAGGTTTCTGCTTTGCTTTCGTGGAAATTATCGAATGAAGCGTTAATGGATGGATATTTAATAGCAGAAAAGCAACAATTAAATGAACTTTTCTTTAAAATGTTGTTAGACGAAACTCTAGATATAAACATATTCCACTTATTAATTGAGACTTATTCAATTAATAAGTGGTTCTTTTTTATTACGCTTTTTCTCTCAAATAAGCTAGAAGACCACCTTAAAAGTGATCGCCACTTTGTTCGAATGGAAACTCGTGTACTTTTATAAAAACTAGAACATCTTGCTAAAGTGCAAGTAATTTTATTGCTACTTGTTAATCCACTTTTTCAACAGTAAAGCCATTATATGCGAGACAATTCTCGCTGGAAAAAGAGATACCCAATAACTCCCTTTTACTTTTAAGATATTTCTTTTATAAAAAAAAAGAGTCGCTGATTAATATAATTAGAATGGGTAGAATCCTTTTCCATTTATTCTTCTGCTCCAAAAAATAAGTTGTTATAAGTGTCTCGATAACCATATAAACCTTTACAAAAGCGTAGTGATAGAACCAGGGCTGTGTAGTAAATGCGACAGGTTGATATTTGAACTTATTAAATACAGAAAGTAAAAATAACAAATTCATATAAACTACGTGAAACACATTGTTTAATGTCAGCTTTAAAATTAGCTTGTTCCCGTTCCTAATACCTTTATACCAAGCATCACTTATGAAAAAATAAGTGAAAATTAGAATTGAAGTATAACTTGTACGCCACCAATTATTTTTGTATATATTTAATTTTAAAAAACACTTCTCAATTAATGCAAAATACATAGTAAACAACAACTTTATCTTCCATCCGAACTTAAAAGTTGAAATGAAAATTGCAGCCGAGGGAACGAATAAACCCTGAGACAAAACAGAGCCAAATGAGTTATCTTGTTCTTTGTTTTTCAACATTTTTGTTTTATATTTATATGCTTTCGTTATATACAATGGGTATTCAAAATGAAAGGTTAATCCAATTATTGATAAAAACGCAAGAAAAATTTCTCTTCTGTTTTTCTTTTTATAAAAAACATAAAACACTAGAAAGCTATGTAAAAAAATCAGTCCTAAATAATATAATTTGTTACTGAGATGATTTTTCTTTAACACAATTTTTCCCCTTTGTTAAAATGCATATTTATTATAAAAATATGCCCTATTTAGTGGAGCAATATGAATTTCAATCCTAATCTTAATTGAATTTACTTGCCTGTAACGTTACGTACATTCTCAGTCACCTAAATACGAAGAAAATATTACACAGTATCGGTCTTTCTTGAAAAAAATCATTAAACATATCCACACTTGTCCATGTCACATAACATTGTTGGACATAGAATAAATATAAATAATTCAAGCATTGATAAACCTCCTTAACACCCTTGGGCAAGGTGTTATTTTTTTGGATTTTGTACCAAATAAGTAAGACGACCATCTAAAAAGTGTTCGTCTATAGATATTATTACCATGCATTCTAGTACTGTACAGTAAACGAAAGAAAATTTTCTAATTAGACATGATCCGGTTTATGGTAACCTGAGTGGGAATGTAATATTATTTATATAATTCTGTATATTTTTATTCCACCTATTAATCTTAATAAGAGAGGACGACTGAGGATACAAATGATTATTGATTGCCATTTTCATGTTGATGAAACGATGTTAGCGCTAGAAAAAATGATTGAAGAAATGGATAAAAACAATGTTGAGAAAACAGCATTAATTCCACCATTTAATGAAACCATGTATGAAAAAGAAAGTACATATCAGGATAACCTCCACCACCTATTCCGCTTTTTAATCATGAATTTCCCCCAAATTGGCTTTAAGATTTATGATGGATTAGTTAAAGATGGTGACTTTAAAGTCAATGGAAGCTTTAAGATTGTTACCGAGCCAAATAATGATATTGTAGCAAATGCGATCAAACGTTATCCTAATCGTTTTCTAGGCTGGGCTGCCGTTAACCCAACTATTCCAGAATCTGTGGAGACGTTAGAGTCATATCTTAACCTACCAGGTTTTATTGGAGTAAAAGCCCATCCATTTATGCATAAGTATAGTATTAAAGAACTCGATTCCATTGGGGCCTTATGCCAAAACAGAGATATCCCAATAATTATTCATCTATCTTCAGAACCAGATTCTTACAAATACTTACCTGACAAATACCCCAATCTCAAAGTTATTTATGCCCACGCAGGACTTCCTTTTTGGAAAAGCCTGTGGCAATATGCAAAGGAAAAACCCAATGTATACGTTGACACATCAAGTGATTACCTTACCCCCTCTATCGTAAGAAATGTAGTTCAGGCACTTGGATATCGAAAAGTATTGTATGGCTGCGATGGACCATATGGCATGAAAAAGTTTAATGAGTACGATTATTATGATAAAAAGAGTTGGGTTGTATCTTTAGACATTCCAGGAAAACATAAGGAATTTATTTTAGGGAAGAATTTTGTAGACTTAATTAAAAATACATACACCTGCTAATTAAGAGAAATTCTTCACTAAGTCCATTAAAACAGAAGTTGTTTTATTGCGCAGTATCAGTCTAAATAGAAGAACGACCACCCTAAAAGTGGTCGTTTACTAATTTTTACTCTATTATAATACTTTTGATCTACAACAAAAAATCCATAAATGATCAAACTTTTAGAATCCTCCATGCCCCCTGTACTATATCAATCCTATAATTAAGCATTATTTTTTGGAAAAAAGGTGCTGCTTAATGAGTTTATTTAGGAGGATGACAATGGGCATATTAAGTGGTAATCCCAAAGATATCTTAGTGAATAGTAATTTTGAGATAATATTGGGTAACCTATTATAGCTAATTTAAACTTGTATCAAAAGGACTAGATAAAATGAAGATAGGGATTAAGTTATGCATGTTTCGTTAGCAGTCTTATTAATGCTTGTTAGTTACTTATCAGGGTATTGGAAAAATATTCGCACCTACGGATTAACGATTATGTATGTCATCATTTGTGATCTACTTTATAACGTTTTGTGTCAGCACAAATTACTTTGGGTATATAAACCTGATTTTCTTCCTAACTATCATGTATTTGCAGACTTGACACATAGCTTTTTAAATTTGCCTTTGCTTACGTTGATATATTTAAGTCGATATCCTTACGGAAGTGCAATTTCCAGGCAAGCTTTATATATAGGTAAATGGGTAATTGGCTCATTCCTTGTAGAATTAATTTTTCTTCACTTTAATCGGATTGAATTGCAGTATGAATATAAAACTTGGATGGAGATTCCGTTCTATACTACAATGTATACGATGTTACGTTTACATCATACCCGCCCTGCCTTAACATACATTTTTTCAGTCGTCATTATCGTCATACTAATGTTTTTATTTAAAATTCCAATTAATAAATAAAGTAGAGGATGTATAAATCCTCTGCTGCATTACCAGGCTATATCCAAAACAATAAATTTTTAAAATGATTTTTCTTTTATATAAACAATGACGGACTTTTTTATTCTAAATTAACTGCTCAATTAGAGGAAATTGATTAAGAGCCGATATCTACTCTTTGCTACTTTAGCATCAACACTGTTTTACAATTTTGATTTCCCTAAACAAACTCGCCTATTTTCTAACTCCCGAGACCATAGCACCACTGGAATTAGCAATAAGGATAAAATCCCTCCAGCAAGTGATAATGTGAGATAACTTGATCCTGCCACAATCATTCCCGACATGGCTCCACCAGTAGCACCTGATAATGCAATTAAAACATCCACAGTACCTTGAGTTTTAGCCCGTGTGGAAGTGTTAGTTGAATCAATAATTAGGGCTGTTCCACTTATCAAACCAATATTCCATCCTAATCCAAGTAAAGAAAGAGCAATTACCATAAGAACCATTGAATCTCCTGGTGCATATGCAGCTATTACCCCGGCAAGAAGTAAAGTAATTCCAGAAGCAATAGCCATGACAGTACGCCCCAACTTATCAATAAGGACACCTGTAACAAGTGAAGGGAGATACATGGCACCTATATGAAATCCAATTACAAGACCGACTGCACCCAAGTCATGGCCATGATGCATCATATGAACTGGTGTCATGGTCATAATAGCTACCATTACCATTTGGGTAAGGACCATTATCGTTGCTCCAACGATGATTCCTCTTTTGTTTTCTGTATGTTCAGCTGTTGCCACTTGCCCTTTATTATTTGACTCTTGGTTGGTTGCTTGTATTGTTCTTGCTATAACCAATGGATCTGGGCGAAGCATGATGAAAAGGACTGTACCTGCTAAAATATAGGCTGTTGCTCCTAAAATGAAAGGACCTGCAAGCGATGGAACACCAATCGAAAGGGCGAAATCACCCATCACATTTACTAAATTTGGCCCTGCAACAGCACCAAATGTCGTAAAAACCATCGCGATACTAACCGCTGTTCCACGCTGTTTTTTATTTGCTAAGTCCGTACCCGCATAACGAGCTTGTAAATTTGTTGCTGAGCCTGCACCATAAACAAGCAGGGAGGTAAATAACAAGAAAACACTATTTATTATAGCTGCAAGTATGACACCTATTGCTCCAAGCCCACCGAGCATAAAACCAATTGTCAGACCTGTACGACGTCCAAACGCATGCGAAAGTCTCCCAACCAATAAAGCAGCACCTGCCGACCCAAGGGTAAGTAAAGCTGAAGGAAGTCCCGCGTACGCATCTGTACCGAGCATTTGCTGTGCAAGAAGTGCACCCACAGTCACTCCTGCTGCTAACCCTGCTCCACCCAAAATTTGTGAGATACTAACAATAAATAATGTTCGCTTGTATAATGATTTTTGTTTTTCTGTAGAATTAATGTAGCTTTGTAACCGACCTGATTGTGTGTCTAACACTTTTCCACTTTGTTTGTGTACCATTTCTAATCTACCTTTCTCGGAACCTAATTCAGTTTCAAATAAACCCCCTACTAGATTAGAATCATCATAGCACGCACAAAAAGACCATACAATATTATAATTGTATGGCAAACGAAATTAAGTAACTTCGTCCAGCAAACGTTTAAGAATCATTAATCCCTTTTCGAGCTCTTCAAGCGTTTTTGGTGCACAAACAGAAATCCTTACAGCTCTTTCAGGAGTACTGTTTCCTACAACAAATCGCTCAGCAGCATACACTTGGACTCCCTGCTGTGCAGCTATTGTTTCAAATTCAGCACCTGACACCTTTCCGCTTTAAGTCAGTCGATAAAAAGATACTGATTCCGTCATCTGCGTCTGTAAAGGTCCGCTCTTTTCATTTGAGGGCCAAGACACAACTTGGTGTGGTAAATAAGAGGAGAAATTCCCCTTAATTTATAATTATCACAAAAATAGAGCTTAAATAGAGGGATAAATTTCCCCTATTTACCAAACAGATGTGAAAATAGGTCAATTTTGCCTTGTTTAAGCGGAAAATCTCCCTCTATTTCCCCTTGAACGAGCTTCAATCTGCTTCTTAACGGGAAAATCTTCTCTTATTTTAAATATCACTTGTTTACTCCATTAAGGATAGACTTCTTATGTTTCAAAAAAGCTATGTGAGCCTCATTCATATGCTCTGCAGGAAGCTTTCCAGATACATGGGGGTACCTAGAGGATGAAGTCTGTCCGTTTTAACATCATAAATATCCCATAACACACAATACTATTTTATCTAGTTCTTAAAAAAGTGCTTCCCCGTTTTCCACCTCATCTTCATATTCTTTGGGTTTTTATTTCATTAACTGATCTCTGTCCGCTGCATGTGGAGGTCTTTCCAACCACTCATGTTTTATTTGGAGGTTTAATCCGTCCTCTGCATAGAGTCCTATCTCACCAAGTAATCGAACATAATCAACAGCAATGTCACGTCTTGGACTTGCAGAGATTGCCGTTCCGTAATTACCCATTCCAGCATCGTTCATCATAGTAATTTGATACAACATTAATTTATCGGAAAAAGGAGATTCTGTTGTATCTTGAACTTGTGCATCCCAGGTTATAGGTGCAGGTAGATCATTTTGGCTTAAGTATTTACTAAAAACATTAATTTGTTTTTTGGCTATTTCTTTCCCCCTCATAAAATATTCTTTGATATCTTTTAATTTTGCAACTTGACAAAATCCAGTTATAACAGCTGTACCCATATGGTTCGTTTGAATATTTGAATAGAGAGGAGTAATTTCGGCGGCAGTAAGAGGTCTTTGTTTCCCACACCAACCTGCTAAGAAATGTTGTTTTTCAACCATATCGACTTCTTGGAGATAGGGTATATAAGGCGATCTAATTTCTAACCCTTTTGAAAGAAGCAAGTTTGTTGTATCATTAAATAATTCCATTGTAGAAGAGAGACAAGACATAAAGTGTTCTCGAATATCATTGCGAAGGGTATGTGGCAAAATAGCACCGTATGTGACTAACGCCCCTTTCGTCATATGTTTGGTATAGAATAATAAGAACTCATCAGAAAAAAGCCTTGGACCATTTACATTCACGTCATTTTCTGTAAACCCAAGAGGGATAGCATGGCCCTCTTCTTTAAATATTTTTGTAACAACTTGTACATGCTGTTGAGATAAATCTAAGGCATGCTCTAAAACCTTCTTGATTTCATCATCCTCGACTTTTGCTAAATAATACTTATAAACACATACGAACATAGAATCCGCTATATAATTCGCCCATAGACCACCTACTTCAGATGATGTTAAACGAATATGTTTAGATTCCATAAATATACCCTCCAGTATTTTAACTGTTGATATTATCCCCCTAAAAAAATAGTTATAATAAATTTTGATTTTTCCATGAATGTTTCTCAAACATATTATACAAACTACTTATTCCCGAATTTTTTTAACAGTATCATTGTCTGCGAAGCAAATGACTTTGTTTTGTCGGTTGTTTTCCTTAAGCATAATCACCTGTTAAGTGTAAAGTACAATCTTTACAATTTCTCTATAGAAACTTGACTGTTGAAATTGTTCATTCATAAAAAACTCTTGTCTCACATTTTAAACAAAAAAAATCATATCTCTTCCGAAATCAGGAAATAATACTCAGGAGGTGAAGACATGGATACGGAAAAAATAAAGCTTACATCTTCAGAAATAGGTTCCTTATGGGGTGAATATGTTAACGGAACAGCGACAGATGTAGTAAATAGATATATGTACTCTATTATTGAGGATGAAGAAATAAAAGCTATTTTTAATGAGGCGATCCAGACATTCGAAAAACAAAAGAAACAAATTACAACTTTTATTGAGAATGAGGGTTTTCCTGTTCCCATTGGATTTAATGAAACAGACTTATATTTAGGAAAACAGAGATTGTTTACAGATGCTTTCTGCTTGAATTATTTACACATCATGACATTACATGGATTATTAGGGCATATAACTGCGTTCAGCATTTCTGTAAGAAAAGACGTAAGGGATTTTTACGATTCATGTGATAATGATGCGAAAAAGATGTATCATCAAACGATTGAGCTATTGCTTGAAAAAGGACTTTTTCAAAGAGACCCGTTATATTATACATATGAAAAACCCCAATTTATTTCAAGCAAAGATTTTATAGACGGTTATTTTGGTAAGGGCAGAACACTCTCAGCGACAGAAATCATTAGTATTTCTTTTAACCTTAAAAAAGGGATTCTGGCTAAGACCCTATCTATTGCATTCAGTCAGATAGCAGAATCGAAAGAAGTCAGAAAATTTTTAACCGATTCTCAAAAAACTGCTGATGGGCAAATAAAAGCTTTAGCAAAGATCATGCAAACAGATAACTTACCAGTTCCTAAATCCTTAGAAACAGAAGTTTCAATGTCAACTGACTCACCATTTTCCGATAAATTATTAATGTATCACATTGGATTTTTATTTCAAGCTGCACAAAACTATCATGGAGCAGGTCTTGCTTCATCCATGAGAACAGACCTTGTAACCACTTATGAGTCAATCATATTACAAAATCTTAAGTTAACAAAAAACTGGTTTGACATTATGGTACAAAATAAATGGTTAGAACAACCTCCACTTGCTCCTAATAGATCAGAAATTGCCAAACAAAAATAACAAAAAATGCCCTTCCAATCGGTAGGGCATTTAAATACTAGATTAAAATTATTTAAATTCTAAAGCTATAAAATTGTAATTACAACCTTATAATTCATCCATTAAAGGATCTCTATTTTCAAGCATTACTGGATAAATCGTCGGATGAAGATGACTTGCAATTTTATTTAAACCGAGCAATAAGCGAGGAGACGGTCGACAAAACAATGGTTCTTTATATAATTGATTGGTTTTTATTGCATCCAGATGCTCTGCACCAGGTCGTTTTACAACTACCTTTGGATTCACTTTTTCCTTTTGCACACCAACCCAAATAATACAAATCACGTCAGGATTTCTGCTTTTCACCTCTTCCCACTCGGTCTGAACGCTTGCTATATTTATATCTGCAAACACATTTCGTCCACCTGCAAGCTCACTCATTTCTGATATCCAGTTGGACGCACCCGGTGTAAAGATTGGTTTAGCCCACCATTCCCAATAGAGAGTTTTCCGTTGTTCTACCTTTTGAGATAATTGCTGGTAGGTTTCAAGTATGAAGTTATACTTGTCGTATACTTGTTTTGCTTTTTCTTCAGAGTTTGTTGCTTGTCCGACAAAGAGTAGGCTTTCTCCAACTTCTGTTAAGGTCTTGGGGTTTGGCACAATTGTATAAGGAATATGTCTTCGCTCTAGCTCTTTGATGTTACGTTCCATTCCAGGCACAGAAAGTGATGCTAACACCAAATCAGGCTTTAGCTGTTCGACTTTATCGATATCAATATTCAAATCAGGACCTAGCCTTGGTAATGAATGAATTCCCTTCGGCCAATCGGAAAAATTATCTACACCTACTAGTGAAGGAATTAAATCTAAGTAAGCTAGTAATTCTGTATTACTTGGACAAATCGATACTAATCTCATATATTCCTCCTCATCTACTCCTCTAGTTAAAGATAGATTTATTTAAGTCGTTTTGATAACCCATTCCATACATAATAGACTTGCTCTGAAAGCTGTGCGGCATCTTGTGCAACCCAGCCCGCAATATCTCTCAGTCTTCTTTCATCTTTATTGACTGGTACAATTCCTCTGCCCATTTCGATCATAATAAGCACGATCGAATCGTTTCTTGTTTCCTCCTCTGCCATCATTGTTTGCAAAAAAGCTGTACATTCTCTTCGAATGTAGCCATTACTTTTATGCTCACTAAGCATTGCCGCTATCCACTTTTCCCAGCCTTCTACTACTAAGGTAGTTTCAGTCCGCCATTTAGTTTTCCACTCTTTCACATGATCTCCTTCATAGGCAGATACCCAGCTGCATCTTTCATGTGTTTTCTTGACTAGCTTTCTTTTTCCTGAAAAGGCACCTCCGATAACGAGTTGCACAGCCATTCCCCCTTATGGTTGACAAATGATAATGTAATACAGTGTCCATGCGAGATTGAAAGCTCCCAAAATGAGGTGGACGGTACAAATTTTGAGACAAGATAGCGAATGACTCCACCATGCGTCATGATTAGAAATTTCTTCTGTTCTTTGATAGATTCATTATTTGCATGCTCAAGTAAGTCTTGAACAAAAGAATCAATTCTCGCTTTGAATGCAGCTCCACATTCTCCATTTGGTATAGGATGGTCTTCCCAATTATCTAACCAGTCACGATAGGTTGAGTCAGCTTGTAGCTCGTTGTACGTCTTACCTTCCCAGTCTCCAAAATTCATTTCCCTTACTCTAGCATCGTGTGTCATTTGTCCCGAAAGATTTAAATACGCTACTGTTTCCTGACACCGTCGTAAATCACTTGAATAAACCTGATCAAAAGAGTAGTTCCTTAGTGTTTTTTTAAGGTTCTCAAGCTGAATTAGTTCACTTTTTAAAACGCCCCGATCAGTATGTCCTAAATATCGTTTTTCCTTATTCCAATCTGTTACCCCATGACGAACGAGAAATAAATCCAGGTTAATACAAGGCACCATAATTCTCCTCCTTCAATCGCGGTTCCTACTAAATCACCATTTATTCCTTTAAATGAACATATTACCCAAGCTCCAAACAATAGTAGAAAGACAACATATCCTGGTAGTAAATAAAGAAATTCATCAAAGAAGACTAAGCCAATCAATAAGGGAAGCGCACCATACAAACAGTCCAAAAAGTTGATATGTTTTTTCCACTCCCACGCTAAGCCCTGCTGCTTTGCACTTGGTAGAAAAGTTAATAACGCAACCGCTCCTACTCTTGAACATGCGATAATAAAAATAAATGAATACACAGGAAACTCTGACTTTAGTAATTCATAAATTAACCATGCTTTCCATGCTAGTAAAAATACGAGGGCAATAAGACCAAAGCTGCCAACATGAGGGTCCTTCATAATTTCCCACTTTTTCTCAAGTGAAGCATTCGATCCTACTGCATCTGCAACGTCCATCACTCCATCGAGATGCAATCCGCCAGTTAGCAACACCCATACTGAAAGAAGTTGCAATGTCATAATCGATAAAGGAAGAAAAGTTTCAAGAGTTACCAAAAGTACTGTAAGGACCCCGCCTAAAATCGCACCGACGAGCGGATAGCTTCTAATAGCCCATCTACTTGTCGACTGATTCCAAGGACACTGTACAGGAATGGGAATTCGTGTAAGAAATTGCAAAGCTAGTAAAAAACCGTAGCTTATTTGCTTCATCATTTTTCTTCCTTCCAAATAATCGGAATGCCTGCTTGAACTTCAACAGCAAGATCTGCTCGTTGTACGATTAGTTGATGCAACTGCTGCAACGTGTACATGTATGAAAACACCACTTCATCAGATGGTGGCATTCCTTCATGTACATCATTCGAAACAATAACAAGGTGAAAATGTTTATTACCTGCGATATCTAACCAACTCGCAACTGCCTTTTTCACCCGATCCAAATTGTAGCCGAGCTCAAAACTAACATTACTTAACCAAATGGTTAAACAATCTAGTAACATCACATCATCTTTCCTGCAATTTGAAAGAATATCTTCAATATGATAGTGCTCTTCGACCGTTTGCCAGCGTCCCGCTCGCTGTGCTTGGTGAATGGTAATTCGCTCTATCATTTCATCATCGCTTTTTTTAGCAGTAGCAATGTAATAAAGACGACCTTTCTTATTTTCACATGGTTGCTTAGATAACGAAATGGCCATTTCTTCAGCATAGTTACTTTTCCCTGACCGAGCTCCACCAGAAACAAAGATTATCACGATTGCATTCTCCATTTCTTGAGAGTTGCAAATAGTATCTCATTTTCGTGTTTTGACCTTATCGCAAGACGTAAAAACTGCCCATTTAGACCTTTAAAATTATGCGTATGTCTTGTTACGATTCCGTGTTTTACGAGAAAATGAAACAACTCTTCTGTTCGCTTCGGCTCTCTTTTATCTTGTAAAAGGTAAAAGTTTACTTGTGATGGTGATTGATAAAAATCGAGTGAAGATAAATTGCTTCGTATCACGTCTGATTGTTCACGGAGCCAAGATCTTGTTTGTTCAACAAAACTCGTATCCTCTAGTAATTTTGGGACGATGGCATTGACGAGCGAGTTTATGCTCCACGGTATTTGCTCATTTCTTAGCACCTTACAAATCGTTGGATGTGCCATCAAATATCCAATTCTAAGACCCGGAATGGTATACATCTTTGTTAATGAACGTAACAAAATCAGATTTGGGTACCCCGCTAACCAACTTGTTAAACTAGCAGTGGATGTTGGTAAAAAGTCAACAAACGCTTCATCTACCACGATATATGTACCTGTTTTTTGTCCTTCCTCTACTATTTGCTGCAAATCCCTTTCAGCTATGACCGTTCCTGTTGGGTTATTTGGACGACAAACGAAAATCACATCTTTTTCCTTCATCCGTCCAAGAACATCTTGCATTGGTAAGGTAAAACCGTGTTCTTGCTCATAATAAATGTCTTCCACTTCAATATGGTAATGTCTGCACGCTCTTTCATATTCCAAAAAGGTTGGATGAACAATCAACGCTTTTCCGTTTTCAAAATATTTTGCGACTAGGAAAATTGCCTCTGCACCGCCGTTTGTTACTAGTACACTGTCAGGTTCAATGTTTTCGTGTTGTGCTACCGCTAGACTACTGCTGCTATAAGACGGGTCTGGATAATGTGTAATACTCTCATAACAATCAGCTAACGCTTCCTTTAGCCATGCTGGGGGACCTAAAGGATTTAGATTCGCACTGAAATCTAGTAATGGTTGTTCGCTTTTTAGATGTAATAGTTGTTTGATTGTTTCTGGTTGTCCACCATGATTGGGCCATTTCATTCTTTCACCTCATTTTCATATTCTACTTAACAAAAGGAAACAGAATGCTAGTATCATAAAGACAATCCAGCCTCCATGCATATAGCTAATTGCTTTTTCGATATCAGCACGTTCTAATTCTCGTAAACGATTTCCCATTGTCGCTCGTTCAGATTTTACCCCGTGATAATAATTAATCCCACCTAACTGTACGCCCAATAAACCAGCCACCATCGCTTCTGACCAGCCACTGTTTGGACTTGGATGCTTGCGTGCGTCCCTCCATGTACTTGACCATCCATTCTTCTTGTTAGACCCTTTGATGAAAAATGCCGCCAACCATATTGATAGTACTGTGATTCTAGCAGGAATAAAATTAACGAGATCGTCTAATTTTGCAGAGGCAAATCCAAATTGCTGATATTTCTCATTTTTATATCCCACCATAGAATCGAGTGTATTGATCGCACGGTACACAAGCGCAAGCGGTGCACCACCGATGATTGCCCAAAATAATGGTGCCGTTATGCCATCAACTGTATTTTCAGCAACAGTCTCCACCGTCCCTCTAACGATTTCGGCTTCATCTAGTTGGTCTGTATCACGACCGACAATCATACTGAGTTGCCTTCTTGCTTCAACTACATCACCTTTTCCTAGAGGAATAAGGACTGAATAAGCTGCAGATGCAAGTCCTTTTATCGCGATTGTAGTTGATATTAGATAAACTTGGGTAAGTACAGCAGCAATTGGATGTATTTGATACATCAAAAAGATAATCGCAAGCGATAGCAAGAACACGAGTACAACAACTGTAATCGTAAGTCCAAATCCTTTTGCTACTCGATGATTTCCTTTATTCCATTTCCTATCTAAAAACGAAATCAATTTTCCCATCATGATTACAGGATGTGGGAGCCAACGAGGATCCCCAATCAATAAATCTAAAAAAACAGCACCTATCAAGATGAGAGATAGAATGATGATTGGTTCCTGAACTATCGTAAACGTTGCTATCATATTTCTTATTCCTTTTTCAATCATTTATTTTGTTGAAACGACATGATTAATTCATAGATTTTTTCTAGTTGAATATGTTCTCGAACGACTTGAGCGAGTAAATCAAAGCCTTTTTCCCTTTTTTGAGCAAACGAAGCCCGATTATGAATCGGGGCTAAACCTTTTTTTAACCTGATGTCATTAAGAACAGTTTCCCGAAAACCATCATTATGAAAAATACCGTGAAAATACGTTCCCATTAGTCGCCTGTCCTGTGAAATCGTTCCTTCTTTTCGATCGGAAAGCGTAATAAAATGATGACAGTTTTCAGTAAAACTCGATTCACCCATATGAATCTCATACCCTGTTACAGGAATGTGTTTATCACCAAAGCTTGCCATTCCTTCTGAGGTAATCGTTGTTTTATGTTGCCTCATCACTGTTTTCATTGGAATCAGTCCTAAACCTTCAACAGTTGTGTAAGAGGACTCAACTTGATACCTATCGTTGATGCTAGCGCCTAGCATTTGATAGCCACCACAAATTCCGACAATCATCGTATCCTTTTGTGCTAAATCTAGAATTTTATTGGCAAGTCCTGATTTGTGTAAATACATCATGTCTTCTATCGTATTTTTACTGCCTGGTAAAATTAGCAAATCAGGTTGTCCTACTTCTTCGACTCTTTTCACATATCGAACTTGACAATCTTCTTCCTCAAAAAAAGGATCCATATCCGTAAAATTTGAAATCATCGGGTGCCGAATGACGACAATATCAAGCTCCTTACTACCATCAAACTTTGATGAATAGGAATTTAAAACGATCGAATCCTCTGCCTCTATCAGTAAATCATCAATATATGGAACAACACCTAAAACGGGAACACCGGTATAGTCTTCAAACCAGGTTAATCCTGGCTCTAATAACGATACATCGCCTCTAAATTTATTGATAATTACCCCGATTACTCTTTTGCGATCTTCTGGTTCTAGTAGTTGTAAGGTTCCAACTAAACTAGCAAACACACCACCCTTTTCAATATCTCCAACTAAAATAACTGGTGCATTTGTAATCCTAGCAACACGCATATTTACTAATTCACGATCATTTAAGTTGATTTCAGCAGGACTTCCCGCACCTTCAATGACAATCCGTTCATAGCCACTAGCTAACTTTTGATAAGACTCACGAATGAGAGTGAGTCCTTGTTGAAAAAAATCCTCTCGATATTCTCCTGCCTTCATGTTTTTATAAGGTTTTCCATGAACAACAATTTGAGATTGATAGTTTCCAGTTGGCTTTATTAAAATGGGATTCATATCTGTCGTTGCAACAATTCCTGCTGCTTCCGCTTGAACTCCTTGGGCACGGCCAATTTCTTTGCCATCTGCTGTTATATATGAATTCAATGCCATATTTTGTGATTTAAACGGAGCCGTTTTATAACCATCCTGAACAAAGATTCTGCACAAAGCAGTCACAATTGCACTTTTCCCGGCATCTGAATGGGTTCCTTGAATCATTAAAGGTATAGCTTTATCCACGAACATACACTCCTTACTGTTACCGTTTAAAATTCGATTCCCTTCACAGCAGGAATGCCCTCATCATAATAATGCTTTTCTGCTTCAACAACGGAAACAAGGTCTGCTACTTCTTTTATTTCCTGCTTCGCATCTCTACCGGTAATGACAAGGTGAACATGTGAGGGTTTATTCTTTATTAATTCAATCACATCATCTATTGGTAACACATCGTCAACCGGGAATGTGTCAATGGCTAATGCATTGTTCAGTTCATCTAAAATTACTACATCGAAGTCACCGCTCATAACAGCTTCTTTTGCTTTCGGCCATCCGGTTCGTAACGCTTCTCGATGTTCCTCTGGAGTCTTTGTCCAAGTAAAGCCAATTCCAAGCTGCTCCATCTCAACACCAAGCTTTTGTAGAGCAATTTGTTCTCCATATGAACGTTGTGGTGATTTAATAAATTGAAAAATCTTTACACTTAGCCCTCTACCCACTGCTCGCAATGCAAGTCCTAACGAGGCTGTTGTTTTTCCTTTTCCGTGACCTGTGTACACTAGTGTTAACCCTTTATTTCTTTCCATAATTGCCTCCTACAAGTTTACGTTTTTTAGTCTTTCTTTGAAATTCCTGCAGAATCAAATGTCGCCATTTCTTTTAGCATCAATGTAGCTGATTGAATAATCGGATAGGCAAGCGCCGCACCTGTTCCTTCGCCAAGTCTGAGTCCTAGATCAAGAATAGGTTCCTTTTTTAATAATGAAATGGCAATGTGATGGCCAGGTTCTTGTGATTGATGTGTAACAATCATATAATCAGCCGCATTAGGTGAAATCTCTTTTGCAAGTAATGCAGCAACTGTACAAATAAATCCATCAACAAGGATTGGTACCCTTTTACTAGCAGCTGCAAGCATAGCTCCTGTCATCCCTGCAATTTCAAGTCCTCCTACCTTTGCAAGAATATCAATGGGATCATACGGGTTTGGATTACGCCGCATAAGTGCTTCTTTGATAATCGCTATCTTTTGTACTAGCTTTTCCCCCGAAATGCCTGTTCCCGCGCCAACTACTGAACTGACATCCCTGTTACTTAGAACAGCCAAAATCGCACTACTAGCTGTCGTATTTCCAATCCCCATTTCCCCAAGAATCAAGCATTGTGCTCCTTTGTCTAGGATTCTACTAGCTTGTTCAAAGCCCACTTCCATTGCTTGTTCCGCCTCTTTTCGGGTCATAGCATCTTCTTGATAAAAATTCGCTGTTCCATAACGAATCTTGTTTGTTACCAAATCAGGGTGGTCAATATCCGTAACAACGCCAATGTCGATGATAGAAAGATGTGCTCCAATCTGCCTGCTAAACACATTAATTGCCGCCCCTCCGTTTAAAAAATTACGAACCATTTGTTCTGTCACTGCTTGCGGATAGGCTGAGACACCCTCATTCGTAATTCCGTGATCTGCAGCAAACACTAACACACCTGGAGGAGTCACACTCGGAAAATCTTCGTTTTTCATTTCTGCCAATGTGACTGCAAGCCCCTCTAGTTTTCCTAGACTTCCTACTGGCTTTGTCAATGTATTGATATATTCATAGACTTTCTTTCCGATTTCCTTGTTACCCTTTGGAATGGTACACGTTGTTTGACTCAAAATGATTCCTCCTACTTGCTTGATACTCTAAACATTTTTCAATCCAATTTTCGATTATGGCTCCATTAGAACCAAAGTGTAAATGCGAATAGCCAGCGACTACATGATGAATGATGTACCCTTCTTTGCCTTTTCCACGTAACCCTTTTGTTTCATAGGCATATGGAACATCCTTTTCTTTAGGCTGAAAAGTCGAGTAATGAAATTCATGGCCTTTTGCATGAGCATGTTTAAGAAGAAAATTGTCATTTAGACCGCTGATTTCTCGGTAGCCCAATGCAGCCAAATTGGGTTGCATGTGCACATTTCCCGGAATGACTCCAACCATTTGGTGCTTCTTCTTATCTGTCGTTTCAATATAGTCAGTCAGATACATAAATCCGCCACATTCAGCAAGTGTAGGCAATCCGCTACTAATCTGAGATTTTATCGACTGCTTGGTAATGTGATTCTTTTCCAACACCTGAGCAAACTCTTCAGGAAACCCACCACCTAAATAAAGTCCATCCACATCGATAGGTACTTCCTCATTAGCGAGTGGCGAAAAATAAACAATCTCCATGCCATTGGCTTCTAACATTTCAAGATTCTCAGGATAATAGAAATTAAAAGCCGCATCTTTTGCGACTGCCATTTTCACAATTTTTTCTCTTTTACATGTAAAAATAGAATTTTCATTGGTAGCTCTTAACGGTTTTACTACCGCTAATTCAAGGAGCCTATCTAAATCAATAGTCTCAGAGACTAATTCTCCTAATTTTTCAAAAAACGAATGTAATTCTCCTCTTTCAATCGAAGGAATCAAGCCAAGATGTCTTTCAGGAATTTCAATATCCAGCTCCCTCTTCAAGTATCCGATAACTGGAATCTTACATTCCTGCTCAACCGCTTGTTTTACAAGCTGAAAGTGACCTTCACTTCCAACTTTATTTGCAATAACACCAACGATAGTAGGTCCTTTTGCAAACAGTTGAAACCCCTTGACAATGGCAGCTGTACTGCGAGCCATACTTTCACAATTGACAACAAGAATGACTGGACTTTTTGTAATCATACTAATTTCAGCAGTACTTCCCTCATTTGTTTGTGGATTTTTGCCATCATAAAAACCCATCACACCTTCGATGATTGAGATATCAGCACCTTCACTGCCGTGCGTAAAAATATCTAACACTGTCTCATGTGTTAGCATCCAGCTATCTAAATTTCGAGAAGGTCTTTGTGTAACTGCTGTATGATAAGTAGGATCAATGTAATCAGGGCCACATTTAAATCCTTGAACAGTTAGCCCTGACTTTTTTAAAGCTGCCATTAACCCAATTGTTAACGTTGTTTTTCCAACACCACTTCCTGTACCTGCAATGACTAGTCGTCGTTCTGACACTTTTACAACTCCACTCTTTAATGAACTAACTCTCGAATTTTATTTGTTTTTCCGAGATGCCCTTTGTAAATTCTTGATAATTGCTTCCTTTGTCGCTTTGTATACAATCTGACCAATGCCTTTTCCAACTACCGTTCCCGACCCAGCATATGGTGTTTTTTCACCTTGCTGGGTAAGACCAAGTACAATCGCGTCTGTTGAAGTACCAGTCGCTATCGTATTTGTATTAGGGTCTTTTATTTCTAAATCATGTAATGCCTTCACCTTTGCTTCAGTAGCCGACATCAAGCCGTTTACTAAGGCACCATCAGTAAAATGAGCATCGATAAATAACATCGTATTAATCGTCCCAATGGTTGGGATTGGTGCTAGTGCCGCTTCGTTGGTGATATCAACGGCATTTCCAACTCCTGCTGTCACAATCACAAGCATAGAAATACCTTCGATTTCCTCTTTTACTATGACCGCATCCTCAAGCATAACCGCCGTCATCATCCCAACTGCTTGTTCAAAGGAAATTGAATTTGTAGTCAACCAGGTTTGTACATCTCGTTGAGGATCATGACAATGATAATTTTTCGAAACATGAAAATTGCAGAAATGCTTTACCCACTGAATTCCATCACCAATGACTCCATTTGATATCGTTCGTAAAGGCTGATCAAATTGAATATGAATAAACTCATCCGTTTGTTTGATTCGATAAGAATGATGAAGACTAACAGAATGACTTGGTGCGGTATAACTTGGTGTCATTAGAAGCTGTGGTTTTGGAATCGTAGGATGTGACCCAGGCTTCACTTCCACTTCATACACCTTTTTTAACTGCTCATCTTTGCGTAATGTGTTAACATCTCCTACTTCTAAAAAACTACCTTTATGAAGTAGGGCAATCCTGTCTGCATAGAGTGATGCAACATTTAAGTCATGTAGAATAGCAAGTATTGTTAACCCTAATTGTCGCTGTCGTTCTTTCAGCAAATCTAGCATCTGAAATGTATGTTTGATATCTAAATGATTTGTTGGCTCATCTAATAGTAAAATTTCAGGTTCTTGTGCTAATGCCTTCGCTAACAACACTCGCTGTTTCTCCCCACCGCTGATCATTTTAAATGGGGTGTTCTTAAAATGGCTGATATTTGTTAGTTTCATCACTTCTTCTATTACGTTTTCGTCTTTTTTCGATAGCTGCTTTAGCACGCCCTTTTGATGGGGATACCGACCAAGACTAACAATCTCGCAAACGGTGTAATCAAAAGCAACTTGAGCTTCTTGTGTAAGCACAGCCATTTTTTTCGCCTTTTCAAGCTTTGAATATGATGTAAGCTCTTTTCCAAAAAGCGTAATCTTGCCCTTGGAAAATGGTAATTGGCCGGTTACTAACTTAAATAGTGTGGTTTTTCCACTTCCATTGGGACCAAGAATGGCAAAGAATTCTCCTTGTTGAATCTCTGCATTCAAGTTGTTAATAATGGGAGGATTGCTGTACCCGCCTGTCAAATCTTGAACCTTTAACATCTATGTTCCTCTCCTCCCAAGTCTTTCTCGAATCAATAATAATGCAAAAACGGGTGCACCTATTAATGCTGTAATCACGCCAATTGGTAATTCCTTTGGCGCAATGATTGTTCTAGAAACTAAGTCTGCTAGTATGAGAAAGGCACCTCCTACTAACAAGGATAGTGGGAGGACGTGCCGATGGTTTGGACCTGTTACGAGTCTGACAAGATGCGGTATCACTAGTCCGACAAACCCGATAGAACCTGACACCGCTACTGCTGCCCCAGTCAATATTGATGCACCCAGCAAGATCAGCATCTTCCCCCTTTTCACGTTTACACCAATATGATCTGCTGCATCTTCACCTAATGCGAAGGCGTTTAACTCGCGATGATGATAAAACAAAATACATATGCCAACTAGCATAAATGGAATGATTAACTGAACATGACTCCAGCCCCTCATACCAACACTTCCATATAACCAATAAATAATTTGTGTCATCGAATCGCGATCACTTAATGAAATAATGAGCGACACGATTGCTCCGATAAAGGCACTGACAATAATCCCTGCTAAAATGATCGTTTCAATCGCTAAGCTTCGACTGCTTACTCTAACAAGCCCAAATACAATTAATAGGGAGATAAATCCACCAAAAATAGCAACGACCGGAAGCGTAAAACTTCCTAGTCCAATCATCGTTAGTTGAAAAAAAAGGACGATAACTGCACCAAGCGATGCACCAGAGGAAACGCCGATGGTATAAGGATCTGCTAAAGGATTTCGTAAAAGTCCTTGAAACGCAGCACCAGCTAATGCAAGGGATGCGCCGACACAAAACGCAAGTACTACTCTTGGGAGGCGGATTTTCCAAATGATCATCTCTTCATTTTTCGCAATACCTTCTACCCAGCCTAGGTGAAAGGTATTTTCGAAAATAATATGTAAAATTGTTGGTATTGGAATGTGAACACTACTTATCAATAAGCCGAGGAGGGCCGTACATAGTAAGAACCCTCCACTTACTAGATACAGCCAACTTATTTTATTTCTTAAAAACTTCAGGATAAATAAGCTCTGCAAGTGTCTCGACTCCTTCAATTAAACGAGGACCTGGTCTAGTTACGGTATCATTATCAACATCAAATACCTGTTCATTTTTGATAGCAGGTACTTCTGTCCACCCTTCACGTGACAACACTTGTTCACTAGGATTTTCAATATAATAACCGTACGTAGTAATGATTGCATCAGGATTTAATTTTACAATTTCTTCCTCTGTTAATTTTACCCATCCATCATGGTCTTCTGCTGCGTTGGTAGCTTGAATCGATTCAAGCATTTCGTGCATAAAGGTATTTTTTCCCGTTGTATAAATATCTGGTGATGGACTAACCTCTACCCAAACCTTCTTTTTGTCTGTAATCTCTTCTGCTGCTATTTCTTTGATTGCTTCATGACGCTTTTTCATATCGGCAATAATTTCGTCCGCTTTTGTTTCACTTCCTGTTGCTTTCCCAATCATCGCGATTTTTTCATAAACATCATCAAACGAAGACGCACTTCCGACAACAATCACAGTAATACCAGCTTCCTCAAACTTATCTAATGTATCAGGATGGGTATTGTAATGATAATCGGTCACAAGCGCCATATCAGGAAGGAGTGAAAGCACAAGTTCCTCATTGATATCCTGTGCACCTACCTTTTCTTTCTCCAATGCTTCTTCAGGATAGTTACAATAATCTGATACACCAATAATCTTTTCACCTAATCCAAGGGCAAAGGCAATTTCAGTATTGCTAGCTTGGATTGAAACAATGGATTCAGGTTCATCATCAACGGTAACCTCACGACCTGCATCATCTGTAATGGTGACTGGAAACTGCCCACTCTCCTTATTGACTGTTTCTTGTGTTACCTCTTCTCCTGCATTACTTTCAGTTTGAGTAGTTTCATTTTCAGTACCACAGCCTACCATCAGCGCGATCATGAATAAAAATACAATACTTCCTAACCTTTTCTTTTTCATAAATTCTTTCATTTGATAAACCCCCTTCTATTTTGAACACAAAAAAAACGCTATTCCTAAAAGGAAAGCGCTCGAGTAAAGGCATATTTACACTACATGATATGACATTAGTATGTATAAACTAGCAATCTTCAACATTCACATAAAAAAGATTACCTGCACTTTAAACATTCCTTTCCTCGAGGAAGCTTTAAAAACAAAATAGGCAGGTCTCCTGACTTACGATTCAACGGTTGGTTATTCCTTCCCATGCGAACACGCACAGTGGATTATGTCTAACCTTCCTTCTCGCTTACAGTGGCGGGACCGTGTTGGATTTACACCAACTTCCCTCTTAGTCTTACACGTTTTGACACATTGTAAGAAACCTATTTGTTATCTTCTATTCATTTTTTGTTTTCTAAAGGAGATTATAGTACACTCTTTTACTTTTGTAAAATATTATTTTTTATGGATATTTATTCTTCTACCAAACTTGGATTGAAAAATACCATTAAATCACATGTAACGGTTATCAAAATATAGAATTAATCACTACTGTTTTTCTTCTCATCTATTGAAGTACAGGCACAGGTTCACTATCCTTTTGTTTCTTCTCCCACTTCATATACCGATATTCTAACAAACTTTTTAATATTTCTGCTTCCTGTAATAATTCCTCTCCAACATTCGTTTCGAGTACCTTTTTTCGCTCGAGTTCTTTATCGACTACTCGTTTAACTGATAAGACATCTGTTCCGTTTAGTAAAACTTCCTCTTTTGAATTAAAATGTTGGTGCGCAACAAGCTGCATCCCAAAGGAATTATATAATAATGTATATCCTGCAATTCCTGTCGTTGATTGATATGCCTTGGAAAAGCCACCATCAATGACAATCATCATGCCATTTGCTTTAATTGGATTTTCTCCATTTATTTCTTTCACAGGTGTATGTCCATTGATGATATGACCTTGATTAGGGTCAAGATCAAATTCAATCAAAATGTTGCGGCAGGTATCCTCATATTCACGCAAATAATAATATGGGTTCTTTTTTTCTTTATGAGTTGCCTTATCCTTAATGAAATACCTTTCGAAGGTTGTCATTTCTTTTTTTCCAAAGAGTGATGAATATTCACCTGTCCATAAATACCAGACCATATCTGTTGCAAGATCATCTGTTTCTTCAGGGTGAGCAAATGCATATCTCAAGTAATGTTCAAAAATATCAAGTAACTCACGTCCTGCATAGGTTTTGTTTTCAATTACCATCTTTTCCAGATTTCCTTCTTCATCTAAAGGAATACAGCCATGTATTAATAAATTCCCATTATATTTCAAATACAGACTGCCTTTCTTTATTAGAAAATTCATGTGTCTTGCGAGCTTCTCAGAATGCTGGACCGAAAATAACAGCTTATCCATTACTTGCTCTTCTTCCTCTAGAAGCTGATCAGGCTGCAGTGGATTAATTGTGTCAAAGCATGTATTTTCTAGTTTATAGGTATTCCCTTGAATCTTAATTTCATTATTCTCATAATCTACTTTTTCTAGAAGTAACCGCTCAGACATATTAAAATTAGGACGTCTCTTAATAATAGGACTTTCAAGCTTAAACTGAATCATCGCAATTGCTTGATGAATTTTGGTAATTTGTATTTGCTCTTCCTCAGATAATGTTTCACCTGATTGGATTTTTGGTCTAAAGGCTGGATTGTCTTGATAGTATTTTTCCGCAAGATTAAGGAGTGGTCTAAGATTGATTCCATACACATTTTCAATAATATCTAAGTTATTATAACGAGCACAAATCCGAATAATATTCGCAAGGCAAACCTTCGAACCAGCAAAGGCACCTATCCATAGGACATCATGATTTCCCCATTGAATATCAACAGAATGATAATTTATAAGTGCTTCCATGATTTTATCAGGCTCTGGTCCGCGATCGTAAATATCACCTACGACATGAAGATGGTCAACCACTAACCGCTGTGTCGTGTATGCTAGACCAGTAATAAGCTTATCTGCCTGACCGAGGGAAATAATTTGTTGGACAATTTTTGTATAATAAGGTTCTTTAAAATTTGTGAGCTCGTCAGCTTTGTAGAGAAGCTCTTCAATAATATAAACGAATTGACTAGGCAATGCTTTCCGTAATTTCGAGCGTGTATATTTAGATGAGGCATATGAGACGAGCTTAATCATACGCTCAATGATGACGGTGTACCATTGATGCAACTCGTGTTCATTGTCAAAATCATTCTTAATTAACTTAATTTTTTCTTCAGGGTAATAAACCAAAGTTGCAAATTCTTTAATCTCTTTTTCAGTTAAAACCTTTTTATAAAGGTCTTCAATTTTCTCCCTTACCTTTCCAGAACCATTTCGTAGTACGTGCTGAAAGGCTTGATACTCCCCATGTAAATCACTGACAAAATGCTCTGTCCCCTTTGGTAGATTAAGGATGGCTTCTAGATTAATAATTTCAGTGACTACTTTTTCTTCACTATCGTATTTTTGGGCAAGTAAATCTAAATATTTGGTATTCAAACTAAGTATCCCCTTTCAACATTCTGCATTATTTTCATCATATAGATTGAGATTATAACTAAATCAATAGAAAAGACAACATCCAATGATATTATACATGTAATAACATTTAAAAATTGTCTTTATTTTCAATTTAATAGAATTTTCTTAATTATATATGATAATAACATATTTATTCGATAGGAAAAATAATAATTTTGGGTTTGTTACAGTTGGAGAAAATTAGACTAATAACATAGTTAGTAAAAAATCACCTGCTACTACATTTGCATGTGATTTTCTCTCTAAAGCATTTACTTGTAAATGAAGAACGTATTTCTCTAAATATATCACTAGACAACATCATTTATGCATTCCTCATGTTTACTTGATATTGTCAAGCCTCCGTATTTTTCCGTTTCTCTACTATCCATAGATTTAGGAAAAGAGCTACAAACATTAATACGTAGGATGCTATGATTAATAGTAGTATGGTTTCTTCACTCCAACCTGTAAATCTTGCAAAAACATCAGGTATAAAAAGGATAGCTGGTAGCCATATGGGAAGCCAAGCTTTACTCCAAATTGCAGTTGTGATAAATATACAACAGCAAATCAAAATGACATTCACATCTGTCGTCGTACCACCTATGAAAAATGGATCAACTAAAAAGGAACTACCCACCAATAAGAAAATCGATGCAAGTGTTACAACCGAACTCGCGATCATTCCTACAATAATAAATTTTCTCTTTGAATATTGCTTTCTACCAGCTTTCTGTAAAAAATAGGAGTAAATCACAAGGCCAAACGAAGCAATAAAGGGTAATCCGATGACCTGTACCATGTTTAATTCAAACTCCCCTCTAATCGCTGGCCCCATTAGGAAATACGCAACGACTACCAGAAAATAAAGTGGGAGAAGTCTTAGAATACGGTTATAATCCGTCTTCATTTCCTTCTTAAGTGATTTCATATATTGTTCTGGTGTTTGATCAATCAAATCATTTATGCTCCGCCCACTTTTCTCCGCTTCCACAAGATGAAACTCTAATTCTTCTATCAATTCCTTAATTTGTTGTTCATTTTTTCCTGACATCATTAAATACATTCGAAGATTATCTATAAATTCTTCACTTTTTGCAGATAACATTTCTTTATCTCCTATCTTTTAATTACTAAGCTTTTTTTAACTTAATTACGTATATGACAAACAAAAGAATGCCTCCAAGGAGGAGTGATGCCAACCATGAAAAATCAAATGACGGGCCTATGTCAGGCAGAAACTTGCCAATTAATAAGACAGCAGTCATTCCTAAGGCAGCAACAAGACAAACTCTTATTGAATCTTTACGTGTAGTGGATTTTTCATTAAACAATGACCTTCCAATAAGCTTAAAGATAAATACAACCATGAACAAGACAAAACAAGCAATAAAAAGAACAATACATAATGTAGAAAACGGGTAAACCTCTGTTTTCACTTCTGTAAATTGCGATAACACAAGGTAAAGAATCCCTCGGATGATCAATACCCAACCGACAATATTTGCAATGATCCCGCCTATAAAAGGGATAAGTTTTCGTTTCTCCTCCTTTGGGATTTGTTCGATTATTTCATCTGCAAAGCCCCTTGGATCATCACCAAATATATCTTTCGCTGTTTTCCCTGCGTTTTGGCCATCTAGTAAATGATCGAGCATTTCCATTAGTACTTCTTCAGATTGCTGCTCTGATAGAGAAAATTTGAGTCGAATGTAAATGAGCAAATCACTATAATATGCTTGGTTTTCTGGATTCAGCGATTCTCTTTTTATGTTATTTTCTTCAATTAATTTCTTAGCGTTCATCCTTCTTTCCTCCCTGCTAGTAATTCGCTCACAGGCTTTGAGATTTGCTTCCATTCTTCGGTAATTACCTCTAAAGCCTCTTGCCCTTTTTCTGTTAAAAAATAATATTTCCGATTCGGTCCTGATTCAGAAGGTCGCATCTCTCCTCGGATAAGCCCATTTTTTTGGAGTCGTAATAGGATCGGGTAAATAGTTCCTTCACTTACATCAGCTAAGCCGATATTCAGGAGCTTTTGTGAAAGCTCATAGCCATAAACAGGCTCCATTTCAATAACAGCCAATACACAGCCGTCTAAAATCCCTTTTAACAATTGGCTTCTTATTGACATAATCATTTTCCTTTCTCCGCTATCTTGTTATGCAAGTTAGTGGACGATAATAAACAACGCTATTTTAAGTATTTTGTATAACAAGATAGCGTCTAAAAAAACAACTACTTTGTTATGCATAGTAGTTGTTTTAAGTGTAAGTATTTTTCCTGTTTTTGTCAATATGCTATTACTAATTATATTGGTAATAATTGTGAATGGTAAACTAGCAAAAAAAGTCGATAGTCTCAGATATTTCTTAATTCTTTTTCAAAAACGACAAACTTACAAGGGATAGCTAACATTCGTGCTAACGTTGGATACGAAGCTGCGATACTATCCGTATGAATTGGACGATAGCCGATACGAGTATACCAATTTTTTAGGATTACTTTTGCTGGATGAGTACCTTCCTGAGGTACTAACAACTCAAGTTGCATCTTTCGAAGTTGTGCGTTTTTGCACTTCTGTTCAGCAAAGCGAATTAATTCACTACCAATACCAGTCCCTTGGTATTCGTCATCCACAGCTAACATTCCGAATTCACCCGTTTCTTGGTCAATCTCGCGAACACGGATACATCCAACAATTTGTCCCATTAATCTTGCTACAGCAATCTCACCTCGGCTAGTGAGCTCTGCCACTTCTTCAACTGTCGTACGGACAGCTCCGTGCATCCACAGACTTTCTTCAGATGCCGCATACACACGATTAACGATGTTGGTGATATGCTCCATCTCCACTATATTGGTACTTTCCTTACAAGATAACACTTGTATCTCAATTGACTTCATAATAAGTAATTCCTCCTTGTCTTGACTACAATCATAATTGCGCCTACTCTAAACTTTACCCAATCCTAAAGACAAATGATCCTAGAATAATATATTGATAGTTTTATTATAAAACCTCTGTTTTCATTGAAGCAATTTTAGACCTGTTTCTAAGGTCCCCTTTTTAGATTGACACACTCTGTGTACAATTATATTTTAAGTTACATTCCATTCAAGAAAAGGTCATTAGGTCATTTTTAAAAAAACCTACGTGACCTAAAATCATTCAAAGCTAATTTCTTACCATCTGTCTACATCTTAACATACGCTCTAATTGATTTTTGCGTAGGTATGAGAATTCATAGGGGGAGAAATTCCTCTTATTCTATTTAAGGAAGCCTTTGAAGCAGACATAAGCGGAGAAATTCCCGTTAACTGCTCTAAATAAGACAAAATCTAAAGATTTGGATAATATAGGTGGAAAAACTCCCCTTATATTTAAGGGACTATGGGTATTTCACAATTTAGCGGGAGTTTTTCCATTTATTTTTGAAACACAGTGCAATCAATATTCAGATTGAATAGATCCTGACCAATATTATCTATACACTGGCAATTGTCCCCTACATTTTAATATACAAATTGCATAACAAACTCCCCAACTATATTACTCGTGCAATTTTATTCTGTAAAAGAGATGAAAACACAATTTGACAAATAATTTCCTAATTCGTTTCAAATATTAACCATGAGAAACTTTAACAAAGGGGGATAAAATGGACAAGGCAGAAAAAATAGAGAAGATAGGAAGTTTATTTGAAGATTTTCATCACCTTCATGAAGATTATGGACGACTTTGGTTAGATGAAACATTCCTTCATTGGGATTGGTGGGGTTCTGTTATTTTGGCTGCAATACCTTGGATATTCTGGCTATATTATAGAAAAAAGGAGAGTACACACCGTCTTCTGTATGCAGGTGTTTCTGTTATGCTAATTTCACTATGTTTAGATTACATAGGAGCAGCCCTGGGACTTTGGTATTACTCTGGTAAGGAAACTCCTTCCTTTCCTGCGTGGTTACCATTTAACTTTTGTATGTTACCGGTATGTATTATGTTTCTAATTCAAACAAAACCCCATATCGCAGCTTGGAAAAAAGGGTTATTTTTTGGTGCGTTAACCTCATATATCGGTGAACCCCTTTTTACTTGGGCAGGTTATTATGTTTTAACCGGATGGAAGTATACATACTCCCTACCAATTTATGCAATAATCTTTATTTTTGCAGACTGGCTGACTAAGAGAAAATCCTTTTCAGATGCGTGCTGTAAATAAGAAGTTCAAAAGAAAAACGTCCCCAACCGATTGGAGACGTTTCTTGTTTAATTGATTATTATCTGTTATCCAGCTTCCATAACATCCTTTTTGCTTTGTTTATTTACCGTTATCTTTTGATTCATTTTAAACTGACCAATACCAAGTTCTTTTGCTTCTTGTTTTAAAGATTTTAGTAAACTTACCACCATTAATACCATAATGGCTGAGAATGGGAGAGCTGCAATGATCATTGTGTTTTCAAGAGCCTGCAGTCCTCCAGAGTATAGAAGAACCAGAGCAGTAGTTGATAGAAATACTCCCCATGTTACTTTAATCATCGTGCTTGGGTTTTGCGACCCGTTCGTTGTCATCATTCCGAGAACAAATGTACCTGAGTCAGCTGAAGTAACAAAGAACGTAATGATAATCAAGATGGCTAACAGAGATAACGCCATGCTGAATGGATACCCTTCTAATAGACCGAAAAGAGATTCCTCGGCGGCTAATGATGAAATCGAAAGCAATCCTGTTGATTCAGTGACAATGGATGCACTACCAAAGGTTGTAAACCAAAGAAATCCAATAACAGACGGAACAAGTAGGACTCCTACAACAAACTCACGAATCGTTCGACCCTTTGAGATCCTTGCAATAAATACACCCACAAATGGTGCCCAGGCAATCCACCATGCCCAATAAAAGATTGTCCACCCATTAATCCAGCTACGTGCTTCTTCGTTCATGGGTGCAATTCGAAAACTCATGTTAATAAAGTTCTGCATATAAGATCCTATTGTATCGGTAAATAGGTTAAGAATAAAAAGGGTCGGCCCTAAAATAAACACTATTAAGAAGAGGACAGCCGTAAGTCCCATATTCAAATTACTTAGGATTTTAATTCCTTTACTTAGACCCGTTAAAGCTGAAATCATAAATAAAACTGTCAAAACAAGAATGATGATGGTTTGGCTTATCATCGTACTAGGTATGTCAAATAGGTAGGACATGCCCCCGTTAATTTGCATTGCACCAAATCCCAAAGTGGTAGCAACACCAATTACCGTTGAAATGACTGCAATGACATCTATCGCTTTTCCGACAGCACCATCCGCATGCTTCCCAATTATCGGACGTAAGGTTCTACTTATTAAGCTCAGTTCCCCTTTTCTAAAGGTAAAATAAGCAAGGACCAATGCTACTGAACCATAAATGGCCCACGCATGAATTCCCCAATGAAAGAAAGTAAACCTCATCGCATCCTTAACTCCTTGATCCGTGCCCTCTTGGCCTGTCGGGGAACTAACAATGTAATGGCTAATCGGTTCTGCTGTACCGTAAAAAATTAACCCAATTCCGACACCAGCACTAAAAAGCATCGCAAGCCAAGTTGGACGTGAAAACTCAGGCTTGTCCTCCTGTTTCCCGAGCTTAATCCGGCCAATTGGACTTAATAATAAATAGAAACACACAAATACAAACAATGAGACAATCACAAGGTAATACCATCCAAATGAATTTGTAATAACACCTTGTGCACTACTCGTAATCTGTTCTAACGTTTGGGGCATCGTGATTCCCAGTAAAACAAGACCAGTTACGATTGCTAAAGATACATAAAATACTGTTGAAGCTTTTTTCATATTAAATTTTAACTCCCATCTTTGATAAATTCTCAGAGGGTCATACTTCGATTGGTGAACATAAAAATGCAGTACCACAAGAATAAGGTACATTCTATGAAGTAATTTGAAACGTAACCCTTATTAATTGCTAACATGTATTTACACTAAAAAGACATGCTTAATCTCGTAAAATACCATTTTCCATCTGTTTGGGATTGGATATGTAGATAGATTAAATACGGCAGAGGTATTAGAATGGATCTACAGAAAATTTGGGGGATATGTAAACTATATCAAAAAGTGGTAAACCATTCACATACGAAATAGTGGCTTATAAAGGGTTCTGCTCTATCAAACCTCTTTTAGAAGGACTACTTGGAATATATTCTTAATATAACTCCCAGATCCTCCATTTATTTTCGGTATTCTCGAGATTTGCCTTAATCATTTATAATCACCGACAAAAACCTTTGTCATTACCGAAGATTATATTCAAATAAAAAAAGGTAACTCCATCCTACTTTGTCTAGTAGAATAAGTTACCAGGTATCTTCGGTTATCAGCAAATAATGTTATTTTTATCTCCACCCTGATCCACTTCTCATAGTACCTTTTTAAAACAAATAATCCGATTCGCTTCACTAAACCCTAATTTAAGATGCATTGCTAAGCTTTCATTATTGTCTAATTCACAGTCACTAGCAAACTCTTGACATCCCTTTTTCTTAGCCCAGGTTTCACACGCAGTAACTAATTTTTTAGCAACTCCTTGTTTACGAAATTCCTCTTTTACGTAAATTCCCTCTAAATATCCTACCGGACTTGAACTCGTCCCTTCAACATAATCATAACGTAGCTGGCATTGTGCAAACCCAATTGTTTCGTTGTTATGATGAGCCAAAAAGATGGTAGCATCAGCCTTTTCAATAAAATACGTCATTTCTTGTATAAATTCTTCTAAATTGTTACCTGGCCAAAGTAGTAAAGCTAATTTTGCTGCTTCAGTAGCATCTGATTTTAATGCCTCTTTTATCATATTGACCCTCCAATTAACTTGATTGGTGTTATAACATACTTTTAATACTCAAGTATCATAAAATCTACTCACGACTCACTAGCACTAAATCCATCCTCTTTCTTTTGCCACAGTAACTGCTTCTGTACGATTCTTTACTTCTAGTTTATTTATAATTTCAGACATATAATTTCGTACAGTACCGGCTGATAAATATAATTCTGTAGAAATCTCTTTTGAGGTTTTTCCTTCGGACGCCATTCGTAGTACATCTCTTTCACGATCGGTTAATATGCAATCATCCTTCATGCTTCCAAATATCAGTTCTGGTGCAAATTCGCGTTTTCCTTTCATCACGCTTCGAATCGATTCTGCAAGCTCTTCAATCGAACCATCTTTTAACATGTATCCATGCACGCCAATTTTAACAGCTTGTTCAAAATAACCAGGTCTTGCAAACGTAGTCAAAATGATAATCTTGCAGGGTAGCCTTCGTTTTTTTACTTCTTCAGCTACTTCAAGACCACTTTTAAAAGGCATCTCAATATCCATTAAACATACATCTGGTTGAAGAGAAATAATCATCTCCCATGCCTCTTTTCCATTGGATGCTTCTCCTACTATCTCAATATCATCCTCAAAATCTAGTAAGGAGCCGAGCGCTCCTCTTAACATACCTTGGTCTTCGGCAATCATGACTTTAATCAAAAACCAACACTCTCCTTTTTCTCCTTTACAATAATAGGAACAGTGATGATTAGTTTCGTTCCTTTTTGTGAAATCAGTTTCACGTACCCATCTATTAATCTTAAACGTTCATTAATGCCTTTCAAACCATTTCCATACCTATTTGCCTCATCCAGCCCTGCCCCATCATCATGAACAAACATTTCAATTTCTCCGTCTCGTTTCACAAGCTTGACGACACAGTTTTTTGCTTGACTATGCTTGACCACGTTTGTTATTCCTTCTTTCAGACACATGCTAAGAATATTTTGTGTCAGTAACGGGATGTCTTCAAGCTTTGAATCACCTTCAAAGTGAAACGAAATTCCTGCAGCTTGTAAAAAGACCTCCGACTCAATTAATTCTTCAGCTATCGTAACGGTTCTCAAATCTGATACTAATTCTCTTACTTGCTTAAGTGCAGAACGCGATGTACTTTCAATCTCTTTCGTCTCTAATTTTGCTTTTTCAATGTCTTTACTAATTAATTTATGAACAAGCTGGCTCTTTAAGGTAATCAATGATAACGTATGTCCTAAGTTATCATGAAGGTCTCTCGCAATTCGCATTCTTTCATCCCTTTTTATCAATTCCTGGATTTGTTCATTTGCTTCATTCAACTTTTGTTCCAACTCCATTCGATTACTCATCGACCGAATTCCAAATGGAGAGACCAACATAATAATCACGAAAATTCCATTAAAATAAAGATCCTGTAATTCTAATGTTTCAAAGCGTATGAGCAGTGGAGAAATAATGGTGAACGCAAACAGTCCAAGTGCGCGGTAAAAAGTTTTTTTATTTTTATACCATCCAATAAAATTCGCTGTAAAGAATCCAAGAAAAATATTATAGAGGTTATAAAAGATTGCTAGAATTAAAATGATGATGACTTGTACGATTAACCAGTGTGTATACGATTTCTTTTCAAAAGAATGATACAGCTGCCGATATGTCACAAGAAACAATAGCAGCAGCCCAATTCCAGCAATTCGTTTCAAGCCTTCCTCATTAATAACATAATAGCCTGGCATAACAAGATATATCAAAAATACATATGGAAACAATCCATATCGTGCTGGAAAAATAGTAATCCCTTTTATTTTTTGAAACATGTTAGCTTACACCGCCACTTCTTGTTTTCTCCTAATATACCCTGATAGTAACACGAATAGGACGAGATACCCAATCAAAAGGATGAAATTGGTCCAATCCGGGGTATTTCCTCTAACAATACTCCATGCCCCACTCCCAAAATGATAGGAAGGAAGCCACTTCCCAATTGTTTGCACAAAATCTGGCATTATTTCAAGTGGCATCCACATCCCCCCTAGAAGGGCAAGAACCATGTAGAACATGTTTGATATACCTGATGCTGTATCCACCCTTTTCATCGTTCCTACTAAGGTTCCTATGGCAAGAAAAGGTAGAGAACCGAACAATAACCACAGTCCACACATCAACCACTCGAAAGCTGTGAGAGAAACACCATTAATAAGCGCTCCCGCTGTAAAAATAACCACGATTGAAAAGGTATGAATTACCGTTTGACCAACCATTTTAGCAAAGAAATACGCAGTATCTGATAAAGGGGTAATTCTCATGAACATTGACCAACCTTGCGTTCTTTCTTCAACCAAACGGATCCCGAGAGTCATGATGGCTGATCCCATTACACTAAAAGCTGACATGGACATTAAATAATGTGCCTGCCACTCTTGTTGATCTTCAAGTGCAGAATTAAAGATTCTGGTAAATACAACGTAAAATACAATCGGCATAAATAATGACCAAAACACATAATATGGATTCCTTAAAATCCTCAATACTTCAATTTTACATTGCATTAAAATTTTATCCACCTTAGACGACCTCCCTTTTTTCCATTAATTGTTCAAACGCATCTTCAAGACGGCCTCGGTCAATTTCAATATTTTTAACTTGGAGGTTCTTGGTAATTAAAGCCCTTAACACATCATCGGTTTGCTCTGTTACTAAATACATCCGCCCATCTTTTTCATACATATTGTTAACACAAGGAAGCTTTAGTAATTCCTCATAACGAATCATTGTGGTAGCATCAAACGAGACTGTTTGTTTGGTAAGTTTGTTTTTAATATCTTTCGGTGTACCATCGCCGATAATTTTACCTTCGTGAAAAAGGATGACACGCTCAGCAACATCATCAGCTTCTTGTAAGTAGTGAGTGGTAAATATAATCGTTTTCCCACGCTGTTTTAACATTTCAACATTGTTCCAAAAGAGCTTTCTAGAAGTGACATCCAAGCCAACTGTCGGTTCATCAAAAAATAACACATCAGGATCACCTGCCATCGCAAGTGCAAAACCGAGTCTCCTCTTTTGTCCACCTGAAAGCTTATTTGCTCGTCTTTTCAACTCATCCTGAGTAAATCCCGTGATATCAACTAATTCCTCAAAAGACAAAGTTCGTGGGTAGTAACTTCGAAATAGCTGTATGACTTCTTTCACCTTCAACGCATCAATAACACTTACCTCTTGCAGCATCGCACCAATTCTCTCCCGAACGAATCGTTCCTTCGGCTTGTTATTGAATAATTGAATGCTCCCTTCACTTGGATCTAACAGCCCAAGCATCATCATCATCGTAGTTGTCTTCCCAGCACCATTTGGTCCTAGAATTGCGACAATCTCACCTTTGTCAATGGAAAAAGAAATACCATCGACAGCCTTTTTATTTTTAAACACCTTACTGACATTATTTAACTCAATAATTGATTCCATGAAATACACCTCCATCACTTATATGCTATATTTTACAGAACAGGAGGAAAATGGATTAGTAGATAATGTCATGATGTAAGATGACAATTGTCATTAAAAACACGAAAATTAGGATGTTAAGCCATATTTTCTTTTATTTTACGGACAAAAAAGCACCTGAATCCATAAGGGATAACAGATGCTTTTTGAGTTCTTAAAACTTTTAGCTAGGCTGTCAGACACTGGGTAATAGAATGTCTAGTAAGAATTAGAAACATGATATACGTTAAATAGCATGTCATGTTTCTATTACTCTAATATATTATTTTATTTCGTTAACACAAGTACACCAAATTTTGATGTATTTTGAAAAGATTGACCAGTAGGGTCTTTCCATATTGCTACACTATCTCTACTTCCATTACCGTCTTCATCATTGTTGACTTGGAAATCAAAACCGAGCACCGTACCATTTTGAGGCTCAATGTCTGTAAGCTTAATTGCTGCCTCTATAATATAGCCTCCCTCGACTTCCTGTGTTGCAGTAACAAATGTATCCGCTGAGGCCACCCCACCATAGCTTTGCTCATTATCAAAGTTTACACGATATTGTCCGTCATCATTTTGATAATGATCTGTTTTTGCATTATTTTGATCAACAAAAATTTCAACTGAGTCCTGCTCCCATACGTTTCCACTCGCTTTTGATAATTTGCTATCCTTTACTTCAGCAAAAATGTATAGGTACTCTTCATCCCACAATGTTCGAACCTTTGCAGTTGAGCCAGTTGTTCCTTCGACCCATCTGGTTGTTTCAATTTCATTTGTGGCATCCCACTTTGCTTCCTTGACGCCATCAATTTGTGGTGTGTCATAAACAGCTTTACTAACCTTTATTTCTTCAGCAAAAGTTAATGCTCCAAAGGTAGCAGTTGTTGAGTCCTGGCTATTATTTGTATCATTCCAAGAGAAGCCCTCGTCAGAGATTTCAGAATCCTTCAATCGGATATCAAAACCAATTGTGTCTCCTAGTTTACCAACCTGATTTAAAGGAATCGCAACCTCTAGCTGGTAACTATCATTTGTTCGCTTATATGCATAATTTTTCTGGCTTTTTACATTACCACCTTTGCTAGTGAATGTATAGTGAGTATCATCATCTTGATAGCTATCTGTTTTACCATTGTTCCTGTCAATAAAAAGCTCAATTGAATCATCTTTTTTCAGTGATGGTCCCTTCACATCGACAAGCACGTATAGGTTTTGCTCATCCCACGTTGTTTTAAAGGATGCGTCCATTCCCTCAGGAGTGTCAATTTTCACAGGCGTCATAATATCCCAGGTCAATTCTGTTTTTCCATCAATTGTAGGTGTTCCTTTTGCTACATTAAGTGTATTAATTTGAACTGGTAGCTTTGATGGGTCTACAAGTGCCCAGTATGCAAGCTTTGCCTTTAGATTTTCATCAAATACAAATGGTGCATTGGTACGACCTTGGACAGGGAAATTATGTAGCCAAGTATGTTCATCACCAATTCCCCAGAATACAACACTACTAATGTGGTCACTTAAACGCTTTAATTCATCAAATAACTCTTTATATCTTCTAGCTTGTATTTCATAAATGGAATCTGGAATTTCTTCATATGAATTGTATCTTTCCGAATCACTCGTATAGATACTAACATCTAGCTCAGTAATTTGGTTATCTAAGCCAATGCTACCAAACTTTTCAATTGACTCAGAAATTAGTTCGATTGATGGATCTGTTATCGTAATATGTGTTTGATGCCCTACTCCATCAATAGGAACCCCTTTTTCCTGTAAATCTTTTACTAGGTTATACAAGAAGTCACGCTTTGATGGGTTATGTGTACCATAATCATTAATGTATAACTTTGAATCAGGGTCTAGGGCCTTTACAAGCTTAAACGCTTCTTCAATAAATGCTGTACCTGTGATTTGCTGCCATTTACTGTCACGTAACCCGTCAGTGTCATTCGGATTATCGGAAATGACCTCGTTCACAACATCCCAGGAATCAACTTTCCCTTTGTAACGAGTTACAATCTCTGTAATGTACGTTTTCATACGCTCTAGAAGTAATTCCTTGTTAGCTTCACGTTTCACAGGATCTGTTTCATCAACCATTTCATTTCCATTTTCATCTAAGAATAACCAATTAGGTGTTTGACTATGCCATACCAACGTGTGATAGCGCATTTTCATACCATTTTCCTCGGCATAATCAAATAATGCATCGGCATTTGACCAATTATACGTTCCTTCAGATGGTGTAATAGGTTCTGGTTTCATAGAATTTTCGGCAACAATCATGTTATAGTGTTTCTCAAGCATTTTAGCAAAACTACCAGATGTATGCTGCGGCTCTACTGCTGCACCAATATCGAAATAATCTGCAAATACATCTTTTAATGCTGGAATGTCCTCGGGCACAAATTCTGGTGCCACTTCAAGCTTAAAATCATCCATGTAGAAAGAAACTCCTGACGTTTGATCTGGGTCATATGGTTCTTCTACATAAAAATATAAATCTTCCACTTTTGATGTTAATGTGTACGTACCTTCTAATAGCACCCATTCATCAGCTGTTACAAGAACAGGGTTAACAACTGGAGGATAATAACTAGTCACTCCTTCAATCGTTTCCGCACGAGATACCTGTAATTCAGTCGCCTCCGAGCCAGGAGCTAATTTTACCCATGCGCTCAAAAGATACGTATTTCCTGGATACATTTCTGCAAGCGTATCTAGCTTTGCACTATCGAATGAGCTTTGGCGATTTGAAATCAATAAACTATTGTCTCCATTTTTAGCTGTGTCACTTGTTACCGTCACTTCTTCATGGCCATTGCGTGCCACCCATCCTTGAGTTGTTCCATCTTCAAAATCTGTCAATGCTGCAACCTCTTCACCTTCTGGTATCTCTACATCACCAGAGCCACCATCATCTGATTCAGAAGGAGGAGCTGTCATCGTGATCGTAATATGATCAATATAAAATTCTTCTGTTGCATTTTGACTTTCAAAATAAAGAGTTAATTCCTCTTTATCTTCAGTAATTGAATAATCACCTTTAAATTCTGCCCACTCGCCATCTGCTACGGATTGATTCGCAATCCAATTAAAGCTAGTATCTGCTCCAACTGTTTTGTCAACCATTGCCATAATGATTGTACTAGGGGCATCTGTTGGATTCGCACGCTTCACATACCCTGTTATTTCATACGTTGCACTCTTTTCAAAAATCCCTTTTACATTTAATGCAGGGCCATGCCAACCTTGTGTACGTCCTTTTGATAACACACTATAGTTTCCTGACTGAGCAATTGCTTCATCTTCAATCACTTCTAACCCAATACCTCTTCCAACCCAGCCTTCTGTTGTTCCATCCTCAAAATCATATTGAGCAACAACCTGAGGTTCAAAACTGTCCTCTTCAGCAGCACTTACAGTTGATAGTAAGCTACCTGGTAACAATAAATGTAAAACAAGCAGTAACACCATCGACAATTTACATTTCCGTTTCATCATTTACCTCCTAATAAAATAACAATCAATATTTCGCAAACGTTTACATTTACAACTACTCTATAGCCTCCTTTCATACTTATATCAACTTAAATTCTACTAAAGTTTACCAATTCTATTAACCTGACAAATTCTATCTTTTACATTTCAAATCATATGTTTTTCGACAAAAATAGTACAGTCCTATTATGAACTGTACCTAACTAGTAGTCTTATAGATTTTTATATTTTCAGTCATTCTACCTTTGTGGGATTAATTCACCAAGATAAAGCATTCCCTGCTGTAGATGGGAACATAGGAAAGGAACTTATTTTACTTTCTTAACTTTATAGTAGATTTGATACGGTTCATACCCAATGTCCCTAATTCTCTTTAACTGTATGGCAGGATCTTGGTTTACCGTTTTAAAGAAAAATCGCCAACTTCCCCACTCGCGTTCATTCTCCATCTCCACTTCGGATGCAATGTCTCCGTCTTCCACATGTAAAATTCTCTCTCCTTCACATACACCTGCCAATACTTCGGGCCCGTAACGGAAACCGCCCGTGTTCTCATCATCTGGTAGAGGGATGAAACGGATTCCGATAGGCAAGATGATGCTGACCTTGTCGTTATCATTCCATGTACGGTGGATGGTATAAAACATGCTGCTATCTTCCGTGCTTCCATGTAGTTCTCCATTTACATAAATAGTAGCCTCTGACATAATCCATTCCGGAATTCGGAAGCCAATCGAAAACTCCTTCTGGTTTGATGCCTGAACCACTAAATCATATTTTCGATACTGCGGCATATTTTCATGAAGCGCAGTAATCTCATTCACTCTCTGATAACCTGCAGTGTTTGAAGAGGTTAACATACTTCCATTCATGTTGTCTTTACGTTGGATGATCCGCAATTCATCACCATCGATTTCTGTTTTTAGCTCAGAATCAAAATACTGACATACATAAATTGCATTCTGATCTTTGTAATATATACTTTTATTCCAAGCTGCGTTTGATTGAACCATGGTGCCATGACAACAGAAAAAGCTGTCAGTCTCCTTACTCCAATCCTTACGCAACCCAGCTTTCATAGGAAGAAAATATGTTAACAGCCCTGTTCCTGGGTTATTATGCTTATTGCCAGTCAAATAGTACTCCTGGTAGTAGGCCTGAGCCATGATGCCGTTATACAAATTATATTCGATATATTGCATATAAGATGGGTCGCTGGTATGTCTAAACATAAACTCCGCCAAACGCATCATGTTATAAACCGTACAGTATTCCTGGTTTTTGTCTCCTAATCGCGCTTTCATCTTCATCTTTGGCATCCAGACTTCACCAGCGGTCTGGCCGCCCGTCACTAGGCATCCTCTTTCCGTAACCGCACAGTTCCAATAAGCCTCGACGATATCCATCCATCTTTTTTCTCCGGTCACTTCAAAGGCTCTTGCGCAGCCCAACACTTCAGGAATAGTCGTGTTGGCATGCATATTTGTTAGCGGATCTTTTCCTTCCAGCAGTGGTTGAAAGAGTCTACTACGATAATATCGCTCCAGTAGGATTTGGTATTTATTTTTCCCAGTAATATGGAGGAGCTCTGCCCAGACTTCAAGCATGCCGCCAGTTTCCACATCCAGAATGTCATCAAACTTTTCTCTTGAAAATTGACTGCTCCATTCGACAAACCAGTCAGCAAAATTCTCCGCTATGATAAGAGCCTGCTGATTTCCCGAGTAAAGATACGCATCCACAAGTCCCATTAATGTTTTGTGAAGGTTATATTGTGGTGCCCAGACTTCTTTTCCATTTGCAATCCAATGCAGATATTTTTCTGGAATCGGACCTATCCATTTTCCCCCGTTATCCTTTTGACACTCACTCAATTCATTGATAATGGTATCCAATTTGGCCTTCAGTTCGATATCTCCTGTCACTTGATAATGGATAGCCGCAGCTGACATCCAGTGCCCTAGAAAGTGGCCACGTAGTTGGCAGACCGGAGACTCCCAGCCTGTATGGGCTTCCTTTGGAATGCCCCTTCCCTTATATCTACCGGCTTCCAACTTAAAATTAAATAAAAGATTATCACTGTTCAGCTTCATCAGATAAGATCTGTTTGCATGTTCCCTTCGTTTCAATTCACCATCATGAATGATGACATTTTTTCCTTTCAGCTCTTCCATTTTCTAATTCCTCTCTTCCATTTGTGATCGCTTTCATTATTGTTTAATTAATTATGAGCTTGTCCTTATTTGTTACTCAACCGAGCAAAGAAAATATTGAGATTATTTAAAAACTAGACAGCTAGTTAACTAGTATAAGATCTTTCAAGTTCATCAGGCTTCATCGCTTTTAATTGCTTTTCGTATAGAGAACGATATACACCATTTAACTTTAATAATTCTTTATGTGTCCCATGCTCCACTATCTCGCCTTCATCTAGCACAAGGATTTGATCTGCACGTACGACTGTCGCCAATCGATGGGCAATGACAAATGTTGTTCGGTTTTCCATTAACATTTCTAATGCTGCTGTTACGAGTTCTTCCGATTCCGCATCTAAAGCAGAGGTTGCCTCATCCAAAATTAATATACGTGGATCTTTAAGTAATGCACGAGCAATCGCAACTCGTTGCTTTTGTCCACCAGATAACCGCATTCCTCTTTCTCCTAGAATCGTGTCATACTGTTTGCTCAAGCCCATGATAAAGTCATGAACATTGGCAGCTTTTGCTGCAGCAATAACTTCCTCTTTTGTCGCCTCAGGTCTACCATATGCGATATTTTCATAAATAGTTCCAGAGAAGAGAATATTATCTTGAAGGACAAGCGCAATTTGTTTCCGTAAATCATATAAATCATACTCTCTAATATTTACTCCATCTAGTAATATCTCACCCTCATCAGGATCATAAAAACGAGGAATTAAATTAGCAAGTGTAGATTTTCCAGCTCCACTTGCACCGACTAATGCAATTACATCACCCGTATGTGCTTGAAATGAAATGTTTTTTAACGCTGTATATTTCTCATATTCATAACCTTCGATTTCAGGACTTCGTCTAGAAGGAATTTTAGGTGGAATTAAGAAAAATTTCTTCTCCGTTTTAAACTCTTCTACCAAGTCTGGGTCTCCATCCTTGTCGCGATTTTTGATAATTGGTCGTTCAGATTCATAAACAAAGGAGACATTTTCAAACACTAATGATCCATTACTACGTTTTAATGGTAATGCATGATCATTATTCTTAATGTCCACTTCATAATCAAACACTTCAAAAATACGCTCAACATTGGCCATTGAATTTTGAATCGTGACATTTACATCTGAAAAACGACGGATTGGATTATACATTTGGGAGAGATAAGCCTGAAATGCAACTAGCCCACCAATTGTAAATTCTCCTCGAACGACAAATAGTCCACCTACGAACCAAACAATAACAGTTCCAATATGGTTAAAGGATTGTGTGATTCGACCTAGTATATTTGATAAAATATGCGCCTTCATTGCATATTTAAAGTGTTGATTTGCCTGTTTATCATATCGTTCCATCTCAATTTTTTCACGGTTAAAGGCTTGAACAACCTTTATCCCACTGATACGTTCGACTAGAACAGCAGAGATACGCTCCATTTGACGATGCACCGACCGCCAAGCGAAACGGATGCGAACGTTTAAATTTGTAAACGTTAAATAATACATTGGCAAAATCCATAAAGATAACAGTGCCAATCTCCAATCCAAAACAAACAGCATGCTTCCCGCAAAAAATATCACAAATAAATCTACAATAATATTAATAACTCCACCCTGCACTAAATTCTGCGCACCATTAACATCGTTTAATACACGTGAAACAACTCCACCCACATGTTTGTTTTCATAAAATTTTGGTGAAAGTAGTTGTAAATGCTCATAGAGCTTTTTTCTCAAGTCTACTACCATCGTATTCCCTAGTTTAGCAGTTACATAGTTTCGGAAGAATTCCATTGTTACGCCGAATAAATATACACCGATAAGAACTAACGCAACACCTTGAAGTGTCCATGAACCTTTACCAGCTAATACTTGATCAATGAGAATAACTCCTGTCATATAAGGTGCAATAAGAGGTATCGCAAGCTGGAATAAACCTAGAACCATAATCAGCATTAACACAAAACGATACGGTTTAATAAAATCCCAGTACTTTTGTAATAACTGTTTTCGATCCATCTCCTTCTTGTTTACATTCTTTATCGTTTTCCTACTGGTATCCACAAAATCCCCCATTTTAATAAGGTAATCCACTCACGATTAACCTGTTTTTTTTATAATTGTCATAGAAAAATGTCTAACAACAAATTCACCTCTTTGGCCATGATAAGAATCCAGACAACATAAACCCTTTACCTTTTAAAATTTTCCTATCGTTATGCTCCAGCTCCCCTTTTTTACATTTCTCTTAAATTACCATATATTACAAACCTTTTATAAACAACCTGTCCGTTCCTAGATAAATAACAAAAAAATACACGGTTTTCCTTTTTGAATTTTTTTACAAAGTGGCAAACAAAAAAATCCCCTTGACCTTTTATTAGTGTCTAGAGGCAGAATTGATTATTAGAATTAAACATTAACAATGTAATTAAAATCAAACTCTCTATCTTTGTAAATTTCTAATGTATGAAAAATTAAAAAACAGGGACACAATAGATCCCTGTTTTTCACCTTATTGATTTGCCTTTTTCACCCATTCAGCTACTGTAACAGTGCGTTTTGCTTGATGTTTTACAGCAGCTTGTACATCTTCAATCATTTTCCCATCTTGCCCAACTGTCACACTTGTTCCATAAGGATTACCACCTGCTCCAAATAGAATCGGGTCTGTATAACCTGGAGCTGCAATTATGGCACCCCAGTGCATCATGGATGTATATAACGAGAGAAGAGTTGCTTCCTGACCACCGTGCGGATTTTGTGCAGATGTCATTGCACTTACTACCTTGTTAATTGTTTTACCACTCGCCCAAAGACCACCTTGTATATCAAGGAATTGTTTCATTTGTGATGGCATGTTACCAAATCTAGTTGGAACACTAAAGATAATTGCGTCTGCCCATTCAAGGTCATCTGAAGTGGCAACAGGTACATCTCTTGTTGCTTCAACCGTTGCTTTCCATATTTCATTTCCTTCGATAACAGATTCAGGAGCCAACTCTTGCACCTTTAACACTTTCACTTCAGCCCCAACTTCTTTAGCGCCTTCTTCAGCCCATTGTGCTAATTGATAGTTTGTTCCACCCATGCTGTAAAAAATAACGGCTAATTTTACGTTTGACATTCTTTTTCTGTCTCCTTTTTGTTCAATTCCTAATAATGTTGATAAAAGCTCTCTTTTTTGTACACCATATATTATTTCTTTTAAAATTTATAATATTCTTTTTCGTGTTTAACTTTCTAATGTTTGAAGTGTTGTTATCTCTACTTTGGTAACTTCTGGTATAATTTTAATAATAAGGAAAAGAGCGAGAGGAGGAATGTAATTATAATGGGGAAAAAAATCGGTTTTGCCATCATACTATTGTTATCATTTGTTTTAGCAGTTTCTGCATTTATCCGTTATTTTGTATTAGACCCTGTTGAGACCAACGCGATTCTTATCAGGGAAGGTATGGAAATGTTTAAAATGAACAATCAACTATGGAACATAGCATTGTATATTCATATCATTACAGCTGCGTTACCATTGATTATTGGTCCATTTTTATTTATAAAAAAACTACGTAATCGGTATTTACTTCTTCATCGAAATTTTGGGAAAGTATATGTGATATTAATTCTGATTAGTGCTATTGTAGGAATTTATTTATCTTTCTACGCACACGGTGGAGTAGTAGCAATACTTGGATTTTTATGCTTAGATTTAGCATGGTTGTCTTCGACAATTACAGCATATAACTATATTCGTAAGAAACAACAGGTCCTGCATGAGGAATGGATGTACCGTAGCTATGCCGTAACATTTGCGGCACTCACCTTCCGATTTTGGTCGGCGATTATCGGGTATTCTCTTGACAATTTTACAGCTGGGTATGTAGCTGCTATTTGGTTAAGTTGGATCGGCAATTTACTTGCAATCGAATTATGGCTTATCTTTAAACTTCGAAAAAGAACAAAAATGTCTAGTAAGGGTATCACGAAAGAAATGTAGGAAAGTTCCTAGGGAAAATTCTATATAGTTCTGGTATGTTAAAGACAAAGTAAATTCAATGCAGACAGTTTTTTTCTATTTAGCGGAATGAGGATTCACTCTGTCATTTTGGCGGATTCTCATTCCTTTATTTGCTCTAAATCCTTGATTTTCAGTATGTTATGTAATCCTCGTTCCGTTACTTGTCATTTTCACCCTCAAATGCACCCGATTGCATGGTAATAGAGGAACCAGGATTCTCTTCATGCTTTTTAGAACAGTTTTTTTCCCCTTTAGCGGAATGAGGATTCACTATATTTATTTGGCAAATCCTTATTCCGTTATAAATTGTGTAGGACCCACGTTTCACAGTGAATTTAAAATAAATACAAACTCTAAAATTATTTAATATTAATTGCGTTCTTATCAAATACTATCTGTCCATCCTTATAGGTTGTGTGTATAGTTATATTATTTTCCTGACAACTAAAGATAACAATATCCGCCGAAGCACATTCCACAAGACCAACTTTTGAAGGTAAATCCATAAAACTGGCTGGACGTATGGACGACATTTCCCACGCCAAATCTAATGAAGCCAACTTACTTTTGACAAGATGCCCTATTCCATGCTTCAACATTTGTGCTGATCCTGCTAATATTTTCGGATTATCGGCTGTATGCAGTTTTCCTTCTGGAGTTAAAACAACCTTTCCACCAATATGAGTTTCGTATTTACCCGGTGCAAGTCCGCTCAAATAAACTGCATCACTTACTAACATCACGTTTTCGCCTTTCGCTTTCATTGCTACTTTTAAAAAGCTATTCGGAAGATGAAAACCGTCTGCTATTAAACAAGTCGTTAATTCGTCAGTGGCAAGCTGTTCCCAAATATAGTTTGGATGGCGTGGAATCATGAGATGTGCTCCATTACCTAAATGAGTTGACATAGTCGCACCTGCGCTTGATGCCTCTCGTATTTGTTCTGGAGTGGCTGCAGTATGTCCGATTGACACTGTCACTCCACTTTGCACACATTTTTTTATAAATTCAACTGAACCTGTCCATTCAGGGGAGATGGTTACAATCTTTATCCTTCCTCCTGCAGCCTCTTGCCACCTAGCAAATACTTCCCAATTAGGTGCTTTTACATAGTTTTTGCTATGTGCTCCTCGTGGACCATCTTCTGGAGAAATAAATGGACCTTCCACATGAATCCCTGCTATCGTTTTTTCGACCAATGGATATGAACTACATGCTTCTGAGATAACAGTTAGCGCTTCCTCAATCGCCTCATCGCTATTAGTAATGATTGTTGGAAAATATGTCGTTACCCCTTCTGACCACAATGCTTCCGTTATTTCTTTTACTTGTTGGATTGTCAATGGAAGTGTATTAAAATCATATCCTTTAAATCCATTAATTTGTAAATCTACTAAACCTGGACCAATAATTGGTGTGTCTTCATTAATCCTTTCTGTCAATGACTTTATGCTGCAAATTTTCCCCTCATTTATTTCTAACTCAATAAACTCTCTTGTTCGATAGTGAATTCCTCTTACTATATGTTTCATACCCGTTTCAACTCCTTATAGGAATTTGTATGTAATAGACTGACCCCTCTTAATATCAAGGGGCCAGTTTACCTTAAATACTCTTATTTATTAAATTTCTGTAAAATAGCCTCTGCATCTTTTCTAAATTGTGTTGCCGCTTCTTCAGGCGTTATTTCACCAAAATTAACAGCTTCCGCAATTCTTTCAAACAATTGGCGAATTTCCCCTCCACCAGGAGGATCGATAATATCAACTGGTTTAGAATGCTCTTGTACTAGCTCCAAATAATTAAATGTTTCTTTTGTTGCTTCATCAAGTTTTGGAAACAAATGGTCCCTTACCTCTGAAGAAATTGGTACACCTCTTTCGGCTAAGAGAATATCATTCGCTTCTAAGTTATTTGTAAGAAAATCAATAAATTTTGCGGCTGCTTCAGGATTCTTTGAACCTGAAGACATTGAAATATATTGTGATGGTGCAATAAAGTGTCCTTCTTCTCCACCAGGAAGAGTCGGATAAATCATTAATTTTAATGGACGATTAGCAGAGCTCATTAACCCTACTAACTGATTACTATTTGTTGCAAACAATGGACTTTTTCCATGAACAATTAGTTCATCTTCAATACTTTGGACTGATGCAACAACATCTTGAGGTGCAGCTACTCCATCTTCAAGTAATTTCGTCCAGTAACGAAAGAAATCAATCATGATTTGATCATCTTTAAATCCTAACGCCGTATAATCCTCGTTATAAATCCATTTACCATGCTGTCTTAAATAATGCTTAAAAGCATCAATTGTATCAAATGGACTCACTCCATATTGAGCCTCAGGAAGTTTCGCTTGAATTTCACGAGCCATATTTGCAAGGTCATCATACGTATATCCGGGTTGTGGCTCTGGAACACCAGCAGCTTCAAACATTGCTGGATCATAAACAATCGAAAATGCATTTGCACCAAGATTAACAGCATAGAGCTTTTCATCTATTTTCCCTACATCTAAATAAAGATCGTCAATATGTTCTGTATTAATTACGCCACTCTCAATAAATGGTGTCAGGTCACCAATTAATCCTCTGTCAACATATTCTGCAAGGTATGCATAACTTATTTGAATAAGGTCTGGCAGATTTTCACCTGCTGCTTGGGTGGCTAATTTTTCCCAATAGCCATCCCAACCAGTAAATTCTACGTTTATTTTTATATTAGGATTTTGTTCCTCAAACATCTTAATAACTTCTTGTGTCCGATCATGGCGGACTTGAGTACCCCACCAAGCAAAACGTAGCTCGATGATTTCTTCACCATTTTCATTTATCTTACCTTGCTCACCTTCAGATGAAGAATTAGATTCTTCGTTAGATGCACCAGAACTACAACCAATAACAGCAGCTATCATTAGCAAAAAGACCAAAACTAAGGAGTAATTTTTTTTCATTACGAAACCTCCATTTTTTCATGTTTCGCTTGCTCTTGTTTTAAGTATGTCCTGGTGTAGAATTATGCTAATATTCCGAATTTTAATTTCGCAATAATTCTTCTATTTTAACGAAACGATTTTCTTCAATCGATTTATTTGCTGCAGCTCCAATTAATAATGACATTGCTCCAGCCCTTGAATCTGCACATTGTCCAAGTGGATCTTTTGAATTTTCAAATGTAAATAAATCATCTTTCAAACGACGATCTGCCCCTCCATGACCACCTTCCTCTGTAGGGACATGATATGTTTTTACTCCACCAAACAACGGATAAAAACGGATTTCATTTGTTTCCAATTCTTTACTTTCGCCGCTAGTCACGGTTCTCCAATCGATACGTCGACGGCTATTTTTACTTGACCTAGATTGGAAATTTGATTGATCCTCTTCGATTATAAAAGCTTCGGGTTCTATTGCTTCCAACCTGCCTTTGCTTCCATTGAAGGCAGCCTGCCACCCTTCAAATGAGGTTGCGGCTGTTAAACAATACGATACCTGTACCCCTTTTGGATACCGTATCATTGCAGAAATTGTGTCTTCTATATTTATTTCTTCGTCAAATAGGCACAGATCTCTATAGTAACCATCATACTTTTCATTATCAAGATACACTTGTTTTAAAGAGTGATTGTTTGATATATCAAGATAAAACTCACACTCCTTCTTAATTGAGCAGGTTAAACATCTCTTACCATGATTTGGTTTTCTTTCCGGTACATAATAATGTCTAGAGCCCATCGCAGCAACTTCGACAGGTTCCAAATCGAGCCACCAGTTAATCATATCGAAATGATGGGTAGATTTATGAACTAAAAGTCCTCCAGAATGTTGTTTCTGACGATGCCACCTTCGAAAATAATCAGCACCATGAACAGTATCCAAATGCCACTTAAATTCAACAGAATGAATGTCACCGACAATTCCAGACAGTAATAATTCTTTCACTTTTGCTTTATATGGCGAGTAACGACAATTAAATGTCACTCTCACTTTTTTATTTGTTCTTTTTTCAGCTTCTAATATAGACACACACTTAGTACCATCAACTGTCATTGGTTTTTCCGTGATGACATCTTTCCCCCGCTCCATTGCTTTAATGATAAAGTGATGATGTGTCGAATCACTAGTTGCGACAATCACAGTATCGCATTGTTCGTTATCTAGCATTTCATCAAAATTTGTATAACATGGAATATCAACGCCAATTTCTTTCTTTGCCCACTCAAGCCTTCCAGGATTTTGATCACATAAACCTGTTAGCCTTGCAACATCGTTATATTGATTAACCAAGTCCTTTGCAAACATACTTACAGCTCGCGAACCTGTTCCGACAATACAATAATTTTTGATAATTCATTCCTCCTCACAATATGTTACTCCACATTATTACTAGAATGGAGCTTATTTATCAAAGAAGCAGAGTCTTTATCAAGAAACAATGACCAATTATCATGTGTTTTTAATTTTGTTGCTGGAATGGTATTTGTTATTTCACTTTCCAGTGTCCTTTTCACCGCTTCCGCTTTTCGTTTATCAGGTACAGATGATATAATGACATTACACTGTAGTATTTGATGAACAGTCATAGAAATAGCCTGTTTTGGTACTTCTTCAAGGCTTGCAAACCACCCCTCCCCAACTTGCTGGTTTCTGCATTGTTCATCTAAGTTAACAACAATATAAGCCTCAGTTGTGGCAAAATCAGCTGGAGGGTCGTTAAAAGCAATATGTGCATTTTCTCCGATTCCAATCAATCCTAAATCAATTGGTTCTTTTCTAATTTCTCTCGTAAGATTTAAAAGGTTTTTTTCAATCTCACCTTCCCCTTGAACAAAATTAACTTTTTTTAATCCAACTACATCTACAAATCTCTCTTTTAGATATTTTCGAAAACTTGCTGGATGCCTCTCCGGGATGCCTATGTATTCATCTAAGTGGAACATTTCAACCTTTTCCCAATCAATCTCTTTTTGGACGAGCTCCTGTAATGTTTCAAATTGAGATGCCCCTGTTGAAAGTACTATCCTTGCTTTTCCATTTTTGTCGATACATTTTTTAATAATCTCGGCTGCATAAGTAGCTGCCTTCTTTCCAAGCTCCTCTTTGTCTTTAGATATGCTAATCTCCATCTTTCTCCTCCTCAACGTAATATATATAATAATAGTAATCGATTACCAATCGTTCATATCACGATAGTAAACGATTACTATCTGTGAATAAAATATTTATATGCTTAAAATCAGTTTTTTAATACAGCTACAGAATTACGTTCAATAATTTTTGGTTGAAGGATCATATCGACTGATTCCGCTGCTTCTCCGTTTAGCTGATCAAGAAGCAAGTTACAAGCCAACCTCCCCATTTCATGGTCTGGTTGATTAATCGTCGTTAGTGATGGGGTCACTATGTTCCCAAATTCAATATTATCAAAGCCGATTACAGATATTTCGTCAGGAATTTTGATTGCCTTTTCCGTTAATTCCTTCATAACACCGAATGCTGTCATATCGTTACATGCAAAAATGGCAGTGGGTAATTTATCCTGCTCGAGAAGCTTTGACGTAAGTAATTTACCATTCTTAAATTCAAAGTTTTCATTTGAATGTTCTTCTTCAGAACTAGAAATTTGGACCCAGTTTTCTTCCATATCTATTTCATGTTCCCGCAGAGCTTCTTGAAAGCCCTCATATACTTTTTGTCTACTAGGACGACTTAAAGGAGAACTTACGAACGCAATGTCTCTATGTCCTTTTGCAATTAAATAAGACGTGGCTAAATATCCCGCTTTTTTGTAATCAAAATGAATCTGGCTACTAGTAAGACCATCAACAGATTGATCTAACGCTACAAAATTAAGTCCATTTTTCCCTAATTGTAATAGTAGTTTGTTATTTTGAGAGATTGAAGAGATGATTAACCCTTTTACTTGCTTTTGAACTAATTCATTTAAATAACTCTCCTCCAGTTTTGGACTTCGATGAGAATTACATAGTAAGACATGATACCCTCTTTTTCTAGCAACTTCTTCAATTCCAAGAACAATTGAAGAATAAAAGGGATTTGTGATAGATGGGATAATAACACCAATGGTCATGCTGTTATTTGTCTTTAATTGTCTGCCTAGCATATTTGGTATATAGTTTAGTTCTTTGGCAACCTTTTGAATTTTTGTGCGAAGCTCTGGACTAACAGGATAGTCACTATTACTTAATACTCTAGAAACTGTAGCGGTTGAGGTATTTGCTTTTTTCGCTATCTCATATATTGTTACGTGTTTTTTCACTTCGATGCTCACCTGTCCTTAATAGTAATCGGTTACTATTAATTTTAACAAAAGGAGATAAACAATGTAAATACTTTTCATATTTTTCTGACAAATATAAAAAATAGGTGTACTTCCTCTAATTGTGGATATTCAACTTCTTTATTTTGAGATTGTTATTTTTTGCATTGCTTTCTTAGGCAGGAACCGCGAAATCCCAAGTACGACTACAACCAAACATAATATGAAGCATAGCCCAAACAGATATTGTATTGATGAGCTGATATGATTTGTGTCATATCCTTCGATTCCTAAATTTCCTGCAAATATTGTCGCTACCCCAGTTCCACAAAGCATTCCAAAATAGCGAATTAATGCTAGCAAACTTCCTGATAGACTTATCTTCGAATCAGGCGTCGAACTCATGATCTCTGCATTATTGATTGCTTGGAATAACCCAAAACCTGCACCCATTGCAAGAAAATGAAACGAAATACCGAGTAAGGATATTTCCTTAGAAAATCCTATAAATAGCATGGAAACTGCACATAATAATGGTCCAAGTAACAGAGGTAATGCTGCACTAAACTTATCTCGATACCACCCTGCAACTGGTGCAATAAGTGCCATAATCAAAGGTTGAATGGAAAGGATCATTCCAATCATGAAAGTAGAATATTTCAGCATTTCTTGCATATAAAACGTGATTGGAATTAATGCCGCCATTTGTACCAAGTGAATTAAAAATCCTGAAGCATTGCCTAATGATACGGTCTTAATGGAAAATAGGTCCAAATCGATAATTCCCTTTTTAATCTTTTTCTGCTGAATTACCAATATAATAAATAAGAAGACACCAGCAATTAATGTAATCAAGACAGATGACGAAGCGCCGTGTTCTTGAAGGTTGGTAGTTCCTAATAAAAATAACACAGCTGCAATTGCTAAAAGAGTCGAGCCTAAAAGATCTAACATCCCCTTCTTTACATTTATGACCTTTGGAAAGAATCTTAAGCCTAAAACACACGCTAGAATTCCAAATGGTACATTGATTAGAAACAAGACAGGCCATCCAGTATACTCTAGCAAAAGTCCCCCTATCGCAGGACCTGACAGTGTTCCAATTGAAATGACGACCGCATTTATTCCCAATGCTTTCCCACGTTCATGATCGGGGAATACTTGTCTTACCATTGCCTGACTATTTGCCATAATCATTGTTGCTCCAATTCCCTGTATGCACCTTGCAACAATGACTGTTAGAAAACTGGAAAAAAGAGGAATCAATAAGGAACCAATACTAAAGATGAAAAAGCCCCAACTATATACTTTACTGCGGTCTAACCGATCCGAAATTCTCCCAAAAAAGGGTAACAAAGCAATCATGGTTATTAAATAAGAGGTAACAATCCATTGCACCTGTGCAAGTGAAACACCAAATTGATTGGCTATTGTTGGTAATGCTACATTTACGATTCCAACATCTAATGTAGACATAAACGTCCCAATGTTTACAATATGTAATATCCTCCAACGTTGTTCGTTCACACAACATCAAATCCTTTGTAAGAATCGAATATCAATAGGTGTGAACCTAGTTGTCTCACACCTATTGAGAAATCCTAGTACCTTCTTTCTACTATAAAACTACCTCTTACTACTTATAATCTTCTATATTAGTAGTTACCAAATCAGTTCAACTTTCCATACGAACCTCTTTCAAGATAAAGTTGACAATTTTTATGACGGCGTAATATCGATGCTGGACACTCCGTTGAAATTGGTCCATTCATTGTATTGTAAACCGCTTCTTTTTTTGTCTCCCCTGGAACAATACAGTACAAATAGGAACCAGATATAATTGTTGGTATCGTTAAAGTAATCGCATGTGATGGTACATCATTGATTGTTTCAAAACATCCATCGTTCACTTGCTGCTGACGGCACTTTTCATCCAATTCAACTTGTTTAATCCTCTTGGGATCAGAAAAGTCAGCAACAGGTGGATCATTAAATGCGATGTGACCGTTTTCACCAATACCTAAGCAAATAATATCAATCGGTGCCTCAGTTAATAATTTTTCATAGCGTTCACATTCAGCATAGGGATCGTTTGTACCATTTATTAAATGAACTTCTTTCGGTCTTACCATGTTAAATAGTTTATCACATAGAAACCAACTAAAACTTTGAGGAGTTTCCTTTGATAACCCAATGTATTCGTCCATATGGAATACTTCCACTCGATTCCACTCTAGACTTTTATCCTGTCGTAAGACCTCCAGGAATTCATTTTGTGAAGGTGCTGCAGCGAATACCATTCGAATCGTCTGCTTAACATCTAAAAGTTCCTTCATTCTTTCTGCAACCTCAAAAGCAACAGCACTTCCCATTAAGGTACGGTTTTCAAATATCTTCACTTTAAGATTTTCAACAGTTTGACATTTAATTGGAGTGATCAACTGATTCATTATATTTTTTGAACCCCTCTCACGATACTAAAAGAAATGATAATCCGGTATTAGAATATAAGAAAAGAAAACGCCTTACTCAGCCCCATCTGCATCAGGCGAAATAGTGAGAAAGTAGCTCGCTCTTTAACTAACCCTTCTTAACGGATTGTCTTATGACTTGAGTGACTATGCGCCGAGCTAGACACTAAAAATTTGTTGCATTTTCTTTCTGATACTATAAAAAAGCATTATGTTTCTAAAGAATGAAACTGACTTTTTACAAAAGCCAATGCATCCTTTACTTCTTTTTCAAAATCATTCCAAATACATTCGATTGATACCCTTCCATTATAGTTTGAATGTTTAATACATTCAACAAAATATGGAAATGGATAGGTTCCAGAACCAGGTGGATAATAATTATCTGAAGTATGGATATGGCGAATATCGTCACTATACTTAATGATATTTTCTAATGGATCATTTTCCTCAACCATATGAAAAAAGTCGGCAAGCACTTTTATCGATTGACGATTTACTTGTTTTGCAATCTCTACTGCCTCTGGTAGGTTTTTTATCATATTCGATGCTTTTTTATACAGTGGCTCAATGACAATTGTTACTCCCAACGGTTCTGCATAATCTGCCACGATATCGAGAAAATGAATAATTTGATGTTCAGCCCTCTCCTTAGAAAACCCTTCATTGATGGTACGTGCTCCTCCACTACCGAAGACAATGGTGTCACCTCCAACGTCGCTTACTCGCTCCAATGATTTCTCTAGGTATCTATGAATACGGTCATAATCAACAGATTCGCCGGTCACTTTTAAATCCCTTGGGATAAAGATATTGAACGTCTCAACAGGAATAGGACTTTCACTAAATTTAGTCAAAACTCCTTTAATTTCTTGTTTGCTTTTTTCTGGTTTTAACGATTCTACCGTGCATTCTAGATAATCAAATCCCACATTGTAAGCAATCTGTGCCTGATCAATACTTGCACAAACACCAAATTTCATAGAATCAACACCCTTACTTTATTAGGACCTGTAAGATTTTTTTCAATCCTTGTAACGTTAATAATGTTCCATCCTTAGCAGTTTTTCCTTGTGGAATATAATGTGTTTCAATTGTAAACAAGCCATTATATCCATCCCTTTCTAATGCGTTCAATTGTTCTACATACTTTACATTACCTGAACCAATTGGAACACAAACTCCCTTACCCGCTTCATCAACATAGGCATCCTTAAGATGAACATGGCCTATGTAATCTTTTATTTGTTCATAGCCATCGGGAAACGCTCGTTTGCCCCCATGCTCTTCATTGCCTGGATCCCATAGTGCTTTTAAATTTGGTGAATTTACTAGTTGAACAAGCCTCGCTACTTCCTTAGCATACCCCCCATTACAAGCTCCTTCATTTTCAAGTAGTAGGATAATAGATTCTTTCTCTGCAATTTCAACTACCTTTTGCAAATGTTGAACAATTTCATCTTCATAAAGATGTGGATTAGCTTCTCTCCAAAAAGAAAAAATCCTTATTTTATCCGTTTTAAGCTTCTTCGCTATTTCAATCATGCGCCCAAACTTATTAAAATGTGCTTCTACCGTTTCCTCTTCTTGACCGAACGTATCTCCTGATGCAACTTGCCTTGTTAAATTTAGTGCACACTTAAATAATGGTGAAGCAATTCCAGAAACAAACAACCCTCGGCTTTCTACTTCTTTAAGAACTCTATCAAGTTGTTCATCTGAAAGAGTGACAATGTTTTGACCATTGACCATCCTAAGTTCGACATGATGTAATCCTTGTTCTTTTGCCCAATCTAAAGCTTCTACCAAATTTTGTGATACTTCATCCGTTAAAACGCCTAATCGTTTTAAAATCACTATATACGCTCCTTTATCGTTGTTTCCGTTACTTTAACTGTGTTGCCCGTTTTCCGACTCTCATTTGCAGCTTCAAGAAATTTTGTAATTTCTAAGGTTTCTTCCATAGAGATAGGTGATTTCCCTGTCTTAAAAAATGTAATAATTTCTTCTAAAAGACTGGCATAATAGGGTTTATCATCCGCATACACATCGACAAATTGAGTTCCTGTTTCACGATGGATTAATGCCCCAAATTTTGAATTCCCTTTCCGATTCCCGCGAATAGTAGCAATGTTTCCATTTTTCCATACTGCTACAAGGACGTCGTGGTCTTTATTTTTTGTTACTTTTACTTCCTCACAGCCCGTTCCAAACGCACGATACAGCATTTCGGCTGTATGAACTCCGTACCAGAACCAGCCATGTGTTTTCTCCATTGCTAAAGGGCCATAACAATCCATACCGATGATGTTACCTTCCTCTGTATTTCCTAATGCATTCGCCAATCCTTCAGAATATCTTAGCGACGAACTACTCATAATAGGTGTTTGATGTTGTTTGGCAAGCCGGATCATTTCGTTAGCATCAACAGAGGTTGTGGTAAAAGGTTTATCGATAAAAACAGGTTTCCCATAAGCAACAATTTCTTTAAATTGTTCTAAATGGACACGACCATCTACAGATTCTAGAAGGACTGCGTCACACTTCTCTGCTACCTCCGAAATTGAGTTTACCATTTCTACTCCATAGTTTTCCTTCAGCTCTTGTGTGAATTTTTCCACCCTTGTATAGCTCATTTCCATATCATGCGATCCTCCAGGATAGGCAACAACTACTTTGCCACCAGCAACACAATATTTATTTTGAGGAGCATGTAATAGATTTGCAAACGCTATAACGTGAGAGGTATCCAAACCAATCATTCCAATTCTAATATTCGTTGACATGTACTTACCCCTTTACCCTTTCTTTATTAACAATAACTTCTTTTCCAGTTCTAGAAGACTCGTAGATTGCTAATATTAAGTCAACAGCTTTTCTAGCCTCTTCTCCCGGTACAAGCGGGTCTCGATCTTCTCGAACGGCTTGAATCATATCATCTACAAAAATATAGTGGCCTTGGGTAGATATAACCTTTGGATCATCGCTACCACCTTCACTGTTACCAACCTGTGGAGCTTCCTCGTCGCTTCCGAGGAATTTCCATTGTTTGAATCCACTATCTCCAAAAATGATTGAGCCATTTTCACCATGAATTTCAAATCTAGTTTCCTGACCAGGGTATACAGATGTTGTTCCTTGAATAACCCCAAAAGCTCCATTTTTATATTTCACCGCGATAACAGCCGTATCTTCTACTTCAATATCTCTTATTAATGGTGAAGAATAGGCAAATACCGATTCTACATCTCCAACCATCCATTGAATTAAATCAACACCATGCACACCTTGGTTCATCAAAGCTCCTCCACCGTCTAGTTCCCAAGTCCCTCTCCATCCAGCACTTTTATAATATTCTGGGCTTCTGTAATACTTTAAATACGCATCGCCAAGTACTAGCTTACCAAGCTTTCCTTCTTGAATAGCTTTTCTTGTTTGATTAGCAGCATCCAATAATCTTCTTTGAAAAACACCACCAAGCTTAACATTATATTTTCTTGATGCATCAATCATTTGTGTCATTTTTTCTCTAGTAATATCAAGTGGTTTTTCACATAAAATATTAATCCCAGCTTCCGCTGCAGCAATTGCAACTTCCGCGTGCAACCCACTTGGAGTACACACAGACACAACATCAATTTCTTCTGTTTGGAACATAGCTTGGTATGATTGATAAGTTTTTTCTACCCCATATTCCGCCGCCAACACTTTCGCCTTATCCAGTTCAATATCACATACTGCCACAATTTCGGCTTCTGGATGTCTTGAAATAGCCTGTGCATGAAACGCTGAAATAACACCAGCACCTACAATTGCAAACTTCATTTTGTTTGTCATTATAACCACCCCAACCTAAATTTTTTTAGTCACTGTTTATTTATATTGGTTAACAATAAAACTATTACGAAAAACTAGATTCATAAAACTAGGAAAATAGTTATTGGTTATTTTCCTAGTTTTTCACTCAAATAATTACTCACTTAAATTATTTGTTAAGGTCAACTTCTAGCATTCTTTGATGTGCATCTGAGTAGATTTTGACCATATCTTCTACTCCGAGGTTTTTCATTTCTTCTACAAAACTTTCCCACTCATCAAAGCTTCTTTCACCAAGAATAAATTTCGCAACTTCCTCATCTCTACGTTTCGTTACAGCTTCACCTTTGATAGCAATTGTTTCCTGTTCTGCATCTGTAAAGGCTGGTTGTGGTACAATAGGTGCATCAAATTGAGGATCAGTTTCATAAGCTTTCTTTACCTCATCACTAAATAAATATTTTTCTGCTGCTGCAATCATCTCATCACACTCTTCTAAAGAAGCAGCTAACGGCTTTTCACATATTACATGTTTTCCTGCCTTAAACGCCTCAATCACTGCTTCTTTATGTGCAAACGGCGGAGTACAAATTGACACAACGTCAATATCTTCACGTTTTAATAAGTCTTTGAAATCTGTAAAAACTAGTACATCTTTATCGATAGATTCAGCTAATGTAATAGCTTTATTCGGAAATACATCGCAAACTGCTTTAATCTCACATTTGTCACTAAATGCCTGATATGCTTTAACATGGGAACTTGAGATAATTCCACAACCAATTATGGCAACTCCCAGTTTTTTATGATTCATACCATCATCTCCTATTTTCTATTCTTGTTTGTTTACTAGAATTTCTTCTTTATTTTCCAGCCAAGTCGATAGATTTGCTTTTATAAACTCGTCATCATGTAAATGTGGATAGTCAAGATACACTCTATCAATTTCTTCCATTTGTCCATTGGAGAGAACTTCTAAAGGATCTAAGCACCATGTTCCCTGCAAAAGCCCCTGCCTTCGCAACACTTCATGGATTCCTGGAATACATCCTTTAAACTGGTTATGAGCATCAAAAAATGCCGCATTAGCATCTGTTACTTCTATGTTTCTTTTCAACCATACAGGTGAAATCGTTGGTGATTTTCGAATCTCTTTGATTTCCTCTAATAACGCTACTGCATTCCTTGTCCAAACAGCCCAGTGTCCAAGTAATCCACCGGAGATCCCTTTTGTAACTTTCTTTCCATTTACAGTAAATTCATATGTAGTAAGAAGATCATTGATAATATTGTCATCATTTCCTGTATAGATTGCTATATCACTAGAGCGTTCAGAGTTGCATACTGCACGTAGTACATCAATTGTTTGATAGCGGTTAAAAGGAGCTACTTTAATTGCGATAACTCCATCAATATTTGCAAATTCCTTCCAAAACTCATAGCTTAAAATTCTTCCACCAACTGAAGGCTGCAGGTAAAAACCAAAGATAGGAATGATTTCAGCAATCTTCTTTGTACGAGTGAGTAGCTCCGTTTCTGTCAACTGATGTAAACCACCCATGCTAAGCAGACCTGCATCATACCCTAATTGAACTGCTAGTTCCGCTTCATTAATCGCCTGCTTTGTACTCCCGCAAATGCCAGCAATTTTTAGAAAAGGACGATCTAATTCGGCCGCATCCACTTCCTCTGATGCTATTTTTAAGACTGGTTCAAATAAATTTATATTCGAATCCCTAATTTGAAATTGGGTGGAATGTACACCAACTGCTATCCCTCCAGCACCTGCATCAATATAATACCGAGTCAGTGCTCTTTGATGCTTTTCATCCAATTTGCGATCTTTCGTTAGAGCAAGTGGATGAGCAGGTATAACCAATCCATCATGCAAAGCAAGCTGTTTATCGGTACTCAATTCTCTTACCATTGTCAAAACTTCCCTTCTCGTTCTTGAAAATGAGTTGGTTTGTTCAATGTCATACCATCAACATTTACCCAATCTGTCACCCAATCTATCATTTGTAAAATAGAATTTTTTGGGTATCCAAATAGCTGATGAGCTTTTGCACAATTACTTACTAGTGCTGTGTCTGCTTCAGCACCCTCGAATATAGGCTCTACCTTAAATCTTTTTCCAAATTCACTTGCAACCCATCGAAAGGAAATGGTTTCAGGGCCAGATATATTTAAATAATTTACCGGGACACTGCATTGCAATAATGAACGAATGGCCCATTCATTTGCATCGCCTTGCCAAATACAATTAAAGTTTCCCATTGAAATTTTTAATGGTCGACTATTTTTTACTGAATTTGCAATTTCTAATAAAACGCCATATCGCAAATCAATCGCATAGTTCAACCTGAATATAACCATCGGGATGTCATATTTTCGTGAAAAATGATCGAAGATCCGTTCCCTTCCTAAACATGATTGACCATACTCTCCTACAGGGTTTGGAACGGTCTGTTCGGTTGCTCCACCATGTCCCACCTGTGTGAGTGGATAGACATTACCTGTTGAAAAAACAACAATTTTAGAATGTCTATACTTTTTAGCCACATTACCTGGTAGATATGAATTCATAGCCCAAGTATAGTGTTCATTTCCTGTAGTACCAAATTTAGTACCAGCCATATAAATAACGTTACTGACATCAGGCAAAGCTTGTAGCTGGGTATCATCCATTAGGTCTGCAGAAATTGTGTGAACATCATAAAATTCTAATTCTTCCTTTACTTTAAAATCTGAAAAACGGGAGACTGCATATACTTTTTTGTCCATACCAGCTTTTCGAATTCCATTTACTAAGAGTTTTGCTAAACTAGGGCCCATTTTTCCAGCTGCACCTAAAATGATGAAATCTCCATTTATTTTAGAAATGTCGTTCAGTAAATCATCAGAAGGTTCTGATAACTTTAATTCCAATTCTTCGACTGTTCTCATTCAAGCAACTCCTTTAGGAATAATTTCAAACAACAAAAATATAGAAGAAACCGATTACTACCTGTTTAGTAGTCTAGAACTATTAGAAATACAATATTAATTATGAATGCATCTCTTTGATTATTCTAATGAATAGTAATCGATTAATTTATAGAGAAAAAAATCTTAATTTTATGTAGGACTAAATATTTTTAGTGTTTGGTATCGTCTTTTCTTGTTATTAATGTGATATCAAATATTATGGAGGAATAATTAATATAACTACTGGAAGGTATTAAACAGCGATTGTAATACTGTTTTTCATTTTTGGTGAATATTTATAGTAGGTATGTAGCTTATTTGTATACTGTGTTTTTTTCGGAGAATAGTCTAATAGGATCATTGCTAGGCATTATAAAACACTAATTATATTGAATTAGTGTTTTATAATTTTAAAGTGGTAGGAATTTTTGAAAAAAAGGTAAAAGAAATCGATTACTAAAATAAATGTATCAGATACGTGATAAAAATACAATAAATAATTAAAAAACTTTTCTGATTTTTCAATCAAAATCAATCTTACTATTGATTACTTCCTTTCTTACGTTTAGTTTCAATATCTTATTATTTCTAATTAAGCAACACAAATGAAATAGTAATAGCTGTGATTACTCATACACTTCCAAAACAGTTTTTTAAGAAGGCAAAGACTATCCTTTGTTTTCTTTTCAAATTTTGGATAGTCTTTATAGCCCTTTACCTAAAGTTTATTAAATTCTCTCCACTCAGTTGGCAATAGTCCTTGATACTTCTTACTAAGAAAACGATCATCCACAAGTACAATCACGCCCGTATCAGTTTCAGACCGTATCAATCGCCCACCCGCTTGCAACACCTTATTTATTCCAGGAAAGGTGTACGCGTAATCATAGCCGTTTTTACCTGTTGAGATAAAGTAATCCTTCATAATATTTCGTTCTAAACAGAGCTGTGGTAAGCCGACTCCCACAACAATGACGCCATTCAATCTGTTGCCTTTTAGGTCCACACCTTCTGAGAATATTCCCCCTAATACTGCAAAACCTAGTAATGTTTCGGTATGATGTTCTTTGAATTCTGCTAAAAATTGCTCGCGCTCATCCTCTGCCATATTGTTGTTTTGGATGATTGTACGCACCTCTGGATAGTTCTCTACAAAGGCTTCATAGACACTTTTCATATAGTGATATGACGGAAAGAAAATCAAATAGTTTCCAGTTCGTTCTAACACAAGCTTAGAAAGCATTTTGGTAAGATGTTTTTTTGTATTGTCTCTGTCATGATACCGTGTTGATAATGGTTGAATATAGACTTCCGTTTGATCTTTTGCAAATGGCGAAGGAATCGAAAGTGTATAATCTTCTGATGTTCCACCTAGCATGTCCATAAAATATTGAAGCGGTAAAAGTGTCGCAGAAAAATAGACTGTCGCTTGAAACTTCTTACTTATTTGCTGTAAGAGGTGAGATGGGTCCAAACAAAATAGCTTGATTGTGACCTCATTTTTCAAAACTTCTACATAGGTCACATATCGTTCATCATAAAGCTTTGCGATTCGCACAAAGCCCGTAGCCGCAAAATAAGTGTCCAACAGCAATGCATGCTCATCTGATTTCGTCTGCTGTAATAATTCAACCTCAGCATGACGAACGAATTCTTCAAGCAATTCTACTAGGTTTTCTTGTAGGTCCTTCAACACAAGATGCCCCTTTTCGGAACACTTTTTCTTTATATCAATGAAACATTTATTTAGTTGATTCACTGATTCATATAAAAGAGTGCCCTTATACTCTCGTTTTAACGTGAGAAAATTTGACTTGTTTACCTCGGCAGAAAACATCTCCCTTGCACGATCCACCAAATTATGGGCCTCATCAATTAATAGTGCAGACTGTCTTTTATGCTCATCAAAAAAACGCTTTAGTGACACTTTCGGATCAAAAATATAATTATAATCACAAATAATTGCATCAGCTACAAAGGCCAAGTCTAAAGAAAATTCAAACGGGCAAAGCATATGCTTTCTTGCATATTTCTCGATTGTCGCCCGGTTAATAAAGGTTTCATGCGAAAAAATATCTAAAAACGCCTCGTTAATACGGTCATAATAGCCATTTGCAAACTCGCAATACTCTTTTTGACAAAGCGTTTCTTCTTTAAAGCATACTTTATCCTTTGCCGTTATCGTTACAGCACTCATGCACAAACCTTTATTTTTCATAAGAGAAAACGCTTCTTCAGCAGTTTGTCTCGTAATCGTTTTGGCAGTTAAATAAAACAGTCGTTCTAGCTTCCCTTCCCCCATTGCCTTTACAGATGGAAAAATGGTTGAAATCGTTTTGCCAATCCCAGTCGGTGCATTTGCAAAAATCGTTTTTTCTTCAGCAATAGTTTTATATACAGCACCAGCAAGCTTTCGTTGACCCTCCCGATATGTGTCAAAAGGAAATGATAAGTCTTTGATACTATTATCCCTAAGTACTCTATGCTTTTGCATGAGAACTGCATAGGGATAATAATGCTTCACTAGCTCCATTACAAACTGTTGCAGTTCTTGAAATGTAAATTGTTTATGAAATTGCTTTTGATCTTCTGTCATCACTTGTATATATGTTAATTGAACACTCATGTCTTTTTGGTCATGATCTTTTGCATAAATATAAGCGTAAACTTTAGCCTGTGCCCAATGTACAGGATATGAATCCTCTTCTATTCCACTCAAATCCTTTGAAGTTGATTTAATTTCATCAATTAGCACTTCGTCATGTCGAACAAGTAACCCGTCACATCGACCTTCAATCAGAAAATTCAACTCATCATACTTAATTTTTGTCTTCAGAAAAACCTCTTTCTGATCGCCTTGTTGATAGGTACTTTGAATCGCCTTATGGGCTTTTGTTCCTTCAGTCAGAGTGGTGGCCGTTCGAAATTTATTATCAATACTTCCACTACGATATACATATTCAACTAATGATCGTACAGAGAGCCTTATTTCAGGTATCATATTATCACCTTTTACTTTCTCAATTAGTTCTATCGTACATGGTTTAGTGAAACGACGCAAAGACTTATTCTTGAGAAGGCAAAAAAGAGCACAGGAAATGAAAGACCAACAAATACAACACCTTCCTAAAAAAAATTGATTAGGAAGGTGTTGTGTCATGTGTATACTTAGTTTACCATAACAATTTTATGTTAATTTAAAATGGTAACGAACTAACTTTTCCTCAAAAGATAATAGGAAACTCTCCTCAGTTGCTTGCATAATATAGATTCTTTCATAATTAACAACAATTCTCGTAACATGACATCGCTTTTACGTTAGTTACTTGCTAGCGTTTCAAGACTATTTATAACAAGCTCGCTAACCTTGTAGGCACTGGAGAAGGAGAGTTCGGATAATTGGCCTTCACCTTCACACCAGTCGCCGCAGAAAAATGTGTTTCGGATTGGCATAAAATAAATGGGCATTCCTTTTTGCGTCATGTTACATTGAATTTCCTGTACAATTGCACGCTGTGAAATCCGTGGCACAACGAGCTGCTCACGCCAACCAGCAAATTTCCTATCATATACCTGTTCGACTTTTCTCTTCAATTCTTCAATTGCCGCCTTGTTGCCAATGTCAGATTGCCTCATGTATGCCGTAGCCTGAAGGAGTTGGCCACCCTCTGGTACGCATGTTTCGTCATAATAGGAGAGATCAGTGACAAACAGCCTGTTTTTTGTGTCATAAATGTACGTGTATGGAACATCAATTCTTTCCTTCAATCCAACATCGTACACAAACACAACAGTAGGGCTATATTGCGCATATTGTTGGATTGCATGTTCAATCCTTGTACCAATAAATAATTTCATCAATTCTTTTGGCGGAATCGCAAAAACGAACTTATCTGCTGTAGCAACATTTTCCCCAAGCCGTACAGCTGTTACCTGATCACCAGAAACCTCAATGCCATCCACCTTCGCTTTCGTGCAAATAATGCCACCATTCGCCTGAATGACATGGACCAGCTCCTCAATCAATGCTTGCCAGCCGCCGCCAATATACGAAACAGCTTTTATGTTTTAAACAGTCGACTATAATATTTGAAAAATACATCAGAAGGGATATTTTTAGGTTCCTTTGTAAAAAAGTTCGACCCTGCTAAGGTGAGCATCATTTCTTTTACTTCCGGGTCGAGTCCACGGGTTTCCATCCATTTTCCAATTGACATATGGGGATGACCTTTTTCCACACTCGTTAGCGTTTTCAATACTTCGAAGGCGAATTTCACCTTGCCTGAATCAGATAAAAGCTTTGTCCTAAAAAGCCCTTTAATATTGGAAGGGACATCGGTTAGCCGATCACCAAGATCGTATTTTGCCTTTGTAGGGCTAAAGTCTCGCCAATCAATTTTCAATCCCAGTTCTTTTTCTAGTTTCTTCAAAATTGATACATCTCGTCCATAAATAGCATGTGAACCGAAATTGAAGGAGAATCCTTTAATTTTCATCGTAACGGCCCTGCCGCCCAGGTTTCCACGTTCCAAAACTAATACTCTTTTTTTCTTTTTTGCTAGCAATGCTGCTGTCGAAAGGCCTGCCAATCCACCGCCAACAATGATCGCATCATAATGTTGTTCTTTCTGTTCCATTCTCGAAGCACTCCCATCCCACCGGTTTTTACAATCTTTCTATAAAATTAACAAGTCATAGATAGTGTAAATCTACCAGTCGAAAAATTCAAATATTATCGTCTCAATAACGAAAAATAAGTGATATCTAGGAAATTACAATTTTCCTAGATGAGTATCTTTGAATCCAGTGCTATATTTCAAACCATATCCTAATGCACGATCCATTCCAATATGAGCGGTCCAAATCAACCCCACCATTAAAATGCCCTCTTGATTAGTTAACATTGCAACGATAATGAGGAACAACGGAATTATATACGTATGGAAACTATTATAAATATACGCTCCAACTTTTTTGTTAATTGCGTAGCCTACCATACCAATATCTGGTGAAAGTAAAAATATAACAAAAATAACCCAGCTAAATTCTTGGAGAAAGTAATAAGTACTGGCAAGTAAGAAAACCGTTACTCCTTCCAACCGTAATGTTTTACACATGTACATCTCCCCCTTTTCATTTTAGGTAAACGTTTGTACACAATTTCTTAATAATTATCGATACAAAAAAACGACAGAACCCTGTCGTTTCATTTTATTAACACACAACGCGCCTCTTATAAGGAATTCTATAATCCTTGTAGAGCAAATCACAAAAGTACAATTCTTTTGTGGACTGAAACATCACCATATGTGTAAAAAACGATTGCTTAGTCTTAGTCTCTTTCTCTTGCTTTTTGGGTATCTCTAATATTCTTTTGAACCGTTATTGCAGCAAAAACACTAAGAACAAATGCCATACCATAAAATCCCTTTTCACTTAAATCAATACTTCCTGCATTATATAAACCGATACCCATCAATGAAATTGATACAATAAGTGCAAACCAGCTAATGCCATAATAAATAGCTGTTACAGGAATTCCTTCTTCTTTGTCCCGGACTGCCTTTTGTAATGAAACTGATGCATAGAGGCCAAATACTAAAACTGCAAAGTAATAACCTTTTTCATTCAATTCCATCGCTGCGTTAAATAAGCCTATAAAATATGCCGTAACCCCTACTAACAGTGCTGCCCAAGAAGCACCTTTAAAGGCTGAAGTCGGTTCCCCCTCTTTTCTTTCTACTTTTATTTTTGGCTCATTTTGTTTTTCTTTATTTAATAAAACCTCGTTTTCATTAGACACGATTGCTTCGCCTCCCCTATATCAAATGTAAATGGAGCATAGCATTTCACTGTAGCGCTCCTTTCTTATTCCATTATATAGAAAACTCTTACAAAAGATAGCATATTTTTTAAATTCCATTTTCACATGTGATATATGGGATTCATATACTCATTATGGGAATAAATTAAGTTTACAACAAGCGCAATGTATTGAAGTCACTCTGTCTACTTATCTTTAACTCATGAACAAAGCAATCCACTCAAACATGAGTGGATTGCTTTTATTTGTAATTTATGAATCTATCTTCAACCTAATTACGTATAAATGAAAAACCATCAACTACCTATTACTCACCCACTCAATTGTCTTTGCAAGCAGATGAGTAAAATCAGTATGTAAAAGTCCTTCTTTATTATGTGCTGGTCCAAGACAGCAGACTCGACCTTTCCCATAATTATGATGCCAACCCGCAATCGAATGTCCTAATTCAGAATCTGACTGTAGGAAGATATTCGTTTCCTCTTCATTAACTTTAACAAAATAATGTTCATCCAATATTTCAAACGAAATTGATCCAAATGGATGATTACCTTTTACATCAGTATATTTCACCTGAGCATGCTCAAGCGGATGGTACTCAAAATAGCCTTTTAGCATGTTAATGTAGGCGGATTCAACCTCATAAGAAGCATATCCGGAATGCCATGCTAACCAGCCTCCACCTTGGTTAACATATTGAGCAATCGCTTCCCCAATCTCCTCTGTCATCCAAGTATTCACTACTTCATCTGTAGGATTGACACGATCTTCCTTGAATAAGATAACAGCATCAGGTTGTTTTTCCAGTTCAGTTATAAGCTGACTCGCCTGAATTTGTATACATTCTATTTTCTCTTTTTCATTTAATAATCCTAAGGCCTGATTTAAAGCAGCTTTACTATGTTCCTCTTGATGATAATAATCACCTAAAACAGCAACGATTCTTTTCATGACTAAAAACACCTCACTCAAATTTTTTAATACGTCTAGTTGTTCCTGTTAATATAGGGCGCATATGTATAATGAGTTACCCCCAAACATTCGTTTGAGGGGTACATATAATTACAGTGGCATTGCCTCACCCTTGAAATTAATGAAAGTTGAAGAGCCTTGAATCTCCTTCTTCCTCTCAATAATATCTAAAATACCCTGGGAAGATTCTTCTGGTGTTCCAGGAGCTTTCTCTCCACCCATATCTGTTTTTATCCAACCTGGATGAATCGCATAAACTGCTACTTGGTCCTCAGCCAAATATTTTTTTAGCTGGGACGAGAACATATTGATTGCACTTTTTGTTAGGGCATACGGATAATCCCCACCATACGCATTCTGAAAACTTCCCGCTTCCGATGAGATATTAATGATTGAAGCTTGAGGTCCCTTATCAAGTAACGGTAAAAAGTGTTTGACCACTCGCATTGGACCGAATAAATTGATGTCAAAGGAGAGTTCAACATTATTAATATCGACTTCCTCAATCGTTTTTGAGCGCTCATTTAATATCGCTGCATTGTTAAGAATGACATCAAGTGAAATGTTTTCCTCAGCAAGTCTCTTTGAAGCTTCTCGGCACGTCTCTTCATCCGCAACGTCCAATGGAAGAACCTTAACTTGACTAGGAAAAATAGCACTAAGTTTCGTTAATGAATTCGCTTGTTCTGGATTTCGGACACCCGCGTAAACGGTATGTCCCCTTTTCACTGCCGCCGTTGTCAAAGCAAGTCCTAGACCACGGTTTGCACCAGTAATTAATAGTTTCATAGTTACCTCCCACAAAAATTAAGTTCTGACGGTTTTAGGTCCTAATTCTTGAATACCTAACATAACACCCAATTGTGGAACTGAATCGAGAAAGCTATATCGACCAGAACCATATTCTCCTTATGTACTAGAAAAGTATTATGAAAAATTTTCAGCAACTGCATAGATGTCATCCACAACTATGCCACTTTTTCTTAAGTTATTGTTTTCAATATTATTAAAGTCTGATCCACCTACTTCTTGTCGTTTTCAAGAAGCTCGACTAAGATTTTTAAATCTTTGAACGTATCCAAATAAGCATAACGTCCACCTGTATATTCGCCTTTTTGAACTAATGGCATATTTCTTGCTTCCATTAATGAAACCTTTTCCTTCATCCCTTCAATTACAAACGCAATATGGTGAGGACCTTCACCATGCTCATTAAGGTAATTTCTCCATGTACTAGGATGTTGATCAGGTTCAATCAACTCTAATTGAAGCGATCCCATATCAAAAAATGCCAATTTTGAACGAGCTTCAGAAGGAGCACCTTCGAATTCTGTTTGCGCTTTATCCATTGTGTCAGTCCAGTTCCATTGTGGCTTTTCGACACCAAAGAAATCTGCATAATTTTGTGAAACAGTTTCAATATCATTTACTAATATCCCAATTTGAGCGATTACCTTTGTACCTAATACACCATTTTGAACTTTAGCTTCATTTGTCATCATCAATTCTCTCCTTTAAATTTTTCAATTATATAACGGAACAATACATCATATTAAATGTCATTATTAAAATTAAAATAATTGATTGTTTAAAACAACATCTCTCTTAATTAACAACCTAACCATCACCCCCCATTTGATTGTTTAATTGGAAATTGACTGTGAACTGAGTAAAGTTTTCATTTTTCATATCTTGGTGGTATTACTCGAAAGAATAACTAATTCCCCTTCATAAAAGGATAATTTATATAGTAAACACGAATGAACACGCGTTTAATTGAAATATATAAAATATAGATATAACGAACAGTATATTTACAAACTATTGACAATGAAATTTTAGATATCACAAAACTATAGAAAACAACACAAGAAATCGATTACAAAATTATTTTAAAGAATAATTATGTGAATATCTATAGAGATTTTAGAGCAATACAAGACTCTCTCTCTACTAATTTAGACTCCATTATTACTTTAATTCCCCTATTATTTTTATGTTCGATTGATTTAATCACATCAAGTGTTAACCCCTTCATCATGTTGCTAAAATCTGCTTTTAAAGTGGTTAAAGGTGGTTGAAAAAACTTACTTAAAACATGATCATCAATACCAATAATAGAGATATCATTTGGAACACTTATTTTTTTCTCATTAAGTGCCCGAATTGCGCCAAATGCCACACTATCGTTAGCAGCAAAAAAGGATGTTGGTAATTCTACATTTCCTTGTAGAAACTTTTTCATGGCATTATATCCTTGCATGCTACTAAAATCTGCTTGCAATACCCATTCCTTATTAACAGATAATCCATGATTTTTCATACCTTTTAGATAGCCTTCATATCTAGCAATTCCAGCATGTCTCTTTAGGTCACCATTGATGACTCCGATTTTCCGATGATTAAGACTAGCTAGATAATTAACTGCTTTTACTGCCCCAATTTCATTATCAAAACTATACACTATACGATTAGGTTCATCTCTGCCTGGTAAATCTTGGTCAACAATACCAATAATAAACCCTTCTGCAATCAGTTCTTCTATGAAAGGTTCGTGATTATTCGCACCCATAAAGATTCCAGCATCAATTCTATTTTGATAAAATACAGCTTTCACATGTTCTATCATCTTATGAGATTTACTATCACGAATAATATTCGTTAACACATAGTAATCATGTGCCGATGCCTCTTCTATCACACTAGCAATTAGCATGTTATTTATTGGATCGCTAGAGACATTTCCCTTATCAAAAATAAATAGGCCTATATTTCTCATTGTTTTTCCAGCGAGTGCTTGTGCAGACATATTTGGGAAGTAATTGTATTCCTTGATAACTTTCATTACCTTTTCCCTAGTTTCTGTAGGTACACTGGGATAATTGTTAATAACTCTGCTTACTGTACTTCTTGAAACTCCAGCAAGTTCAGCAATTTGTTTGCTGTTTATTTTGGTTCTTCTCAATGTACCTTCCTTCTCTCGTGAACACGTGTTTATAATCACTTTTATTCTAAGCCTATGAATTTATGGTGTCAACAAACAATTTGTATTTTTTGGAAGTTTTTGAACGCGTTTTCAATAGACACTATAGAAAGCCTGATAATAGGAAGTTTTTTCCAAAACAGTGCTATCGAAAAAATACTAAAAAGACGTTCAGGAAATTAAATTACTTGAACGCCTTTACATTCTATATAACGATAAACAATTACAACTCTATTACTACTATCTATATTATATTAAACTACATATTAATTGATAAAAGACTTAGCGATTTTGATTTTCCTTTTCCATGTACTCCCGGATTTTTTTCTCCTTCCATTTTGATCCAAACAATCCAAATGCAGCGACTGACAGACCATGACAAACTATTCCGATTCCCCAACCCATAAGTGGGTACAAGAACCACCAACGTTCTGCTTGCTCATAGTTCAACACATTAATAAATATTAACATAGTATTCACAAGGATATACACGATTAAGTGAATGTAAAAACCTTTTAGATTTTCCACCCTTTTCTTTGCCTTTACATACTTTTCATCTACTATCTTACTCACCCCTTAAGTTTATTCTGTAAAAGGCTACTTTATATCTTTATGCTTCTTTTTTTTGATATTGCTTGTATCGTTTTTTAGAATCTCAAATTATTAAAATAGTAAATTTCCTGGGCAAGCGCATGGTATGACAACGAAATTCTACAATCGACATCTAATGCTGTCGAATAACACATCTCAATTAGTAATTACTTGGTAATTTCACCAGAACATACTTCTTAGTCCACATTTGAGTCGTAGCAATTAACTGTTCTCCATCTTTTTCAAAAAACAAGCCACTTCCATCTTTCTCTTTAAATTCCCATCCACTTGAAACAATCATCTGTTCAATATTTTCATCAGCGATTGAGACACCTTGATTCTCACTACTTGTGATATACCAAATGTAATCACCTTCCACTGCAATTTCAGCTACTTTACTATCTGAACCCTTAAGTTTATCAATTGCTTCTTTTGCCGATACGCCTTTTATTGGAAGAGAAGGATAATATAACTTATTGATAAACACAAACGTTATTATAATAGCTACCAATACACCTAAAAAAACTCCAACCATTCTCAGGTTAATCACCTCCACTTTTCAACACTCACTACCTATATTGAACATGTTTTCAGATGACATAAATTTTTAGTACTACTGAATCATCCCATTATCTATAAAAATTATAAACCATCTTTAGGTTTAAAAGGTATATATTTCAATCGTTCCTGATTCTACATTTCCGTAAACTAAAGAAAGAGTAAACCTAGCAGGCATACTCTTCTGGTACCACTATAAAAAAATTTTTCTCTGTAATATCACGTGAAAAGAGAACAATATGGTCCATTTGACCATTATCCTCTATAATCGGAACTCCTTTACTTTCAACTAAAACAATATGACCGTCTTTATGTACTAATTGAATCTCAGCTGGAAGTCTATTTGATTGCATTTGTATGGACTCTAACCCTTTTTTTAGCTTTGGAATTTCTTCTTTCCTCAAATGGTCGAAAATTGAATTTCCAATTAATTCGTCTTGTGTATATCCAAAAATTTTTTCATGTGATGGAGAAACGTACTCTATGTTTCCTTTTGTATCAATGATAGAAATTAAATCAGTTACGTTTTCCACCATAATACGATACTTTGCTTCAGATTTTAGAAAATCATTAATACCTTTTCGAATCAAATAATGAAATATGTAAGCGGTTAGTACTACAAATAAACATCCTTTTATAAGTTCAATTGCTTCTGATCCTTGAAATACTAATTTCAAATAGTGAGAAAAAATAAGCCATGAAATACTAATAACAAGGTAAATAAGGACAATATGTATTACTAACTTCTGCGAATATTTGGAGTTCCCCCACATTATGTACAAACACTCTCCTTTTTCTTCAATAGCTCCATTTCAAAATTAACTATCTAAAACTATCTATAATCCCCTTCTTTAGGATCAAGTAGCGTTTCAATAGGAGAGAATTCTCTGTTAGTATTTCCCATTATTTTAGGAAAAGTTAGAATGTATCCCTCTGTTTTGGTATACATGGTATCAGGTACATTTAATGAATCCACAAAATAACGGGTTAGATGAAGATTAAAATTTCTAATTATACTCTAATTCTGTTGTGCTAGAGAGCAATTCCATGTTGGATTTGGAATTTTATTTTTATAAAAATTTCTTAGAATTCAACTTACTATATTGTCAAAACAAGGAAATCTGGTGGTTGTGAAGAATAATTATATTGACCAAAATAAAAGATGAAGGTGATTGTTATTAAACTACGAGATTCGAATAGAAATATGCAATGGAGTGGGGATATTATTCTAACAAAATCAACCGAGAAATTTTCAAATGCAAATGTTTTCATGCAAAGATTAGTAACAGGGACAAAATCCTCCTACACCCATGCCTTATTATGTATCGTCCCTGGTAGCTTTGTTGAAGCTACCATTGGTTCTGAGTTAAAAGCATTTCATTACAAGGACATGGAAAGAAAATCATTAGATAGTGTAGATTGGATGGTCATTAGATATAAACCTTTATTTGAAAATAAGTTTGATTATGCCGAAGAATTAAGTAAATCTATTGGTTTTCATCTTGGAAAGGGATATTCATTGATAAATCAAGAAACCAAAAGTTTTTGTTCTTCATTTATAGCGATGGTTTACAATGATTTGTTTCCAAACCTTTTTAAAAACCCTAATACAACACTACCTGTTACACTAGAAAATCTTCCACTTAATAGTGAAGATTGGAAAAATGTAACAAAAGATTATAAATCTCAACTTGAGAAATCTCCTATATTACAAGATCATACTATATTTAGTACTACTGAAATTTTTAACCTTACCTATGCACATACAGTAAAAGCCGTTAATGAACTTAAAGCTATTGATGATTTTAATGAAACAATGATTAACGTTTTCGGTTTAAAAAAGCCACCAATTAGAAAAACATCCGAAAAAGCAGGAAATTGGCAAATGGAGAAATACCTTAACAAAAAGGATAAAAAAACAAATTATAAATAGTCGTTCTTCTTTCTAGACAAAATGAAAAGCATTCCCTTTAACACTTGGGAATGCTTTCTTTACTAGAATAAATAACTTATTAATAATCCTGCTGATAACAGAAAACCAAAGATTGTATTTGTCATAGCTGTTGATTTCATGGCAACACGCATATATTGAGGTTCTCTTGCTCCTTTTTTAAAACCTTGTATCGCAGCGATTGGCTTATTTAAGCCTAGGAACAAAATCAATGCCCAAGGGCTAACATACCCCATCAATACAATTGCAACAATCCACAAATAAGAAACTAAAAAAATCATCGCAAGAGCAGCTACTGCCCTCTCTCTTCCAAGAAGAATTGGTAACGTTTTTCTTCCACCTTTAATATCTTCCTCGATATCGCGAATATTATTAGACATGTTGATTGCACCAACTAACAATCCGATTGGAATAGAAATTAGGATGCTTTCCACTGTTAATGTATTAGTTTGAATAAAGAAAGAAATTAATACAAATCCTGTTCCCATTAGCAAACCAGAGAATAATTCTCCAAATGGCGTATACGCAATTGGTAACGGGCCACCAGTATATAAATAGCCAACCGCCATCCCGATTAAACCGATAACCACCAACCACCAGCTACTGTTCATGCAAATGTACACACCTATTAAAGCTGCTAACACATACAGAATAATAGCAACTGTGAGCACGTTCTTTGGCTTTAGCCCATGACGAACAATTCCTCCCCCGATTCCCACAGAATCGGCAGTATCTAATCCACGTTTAAAATCATAATATTCATTAAATAAGTTCGTTGCAATTTGCAATGCAAGACATGCTAGCATAACTGCAATAAATAATAGCCACTGAATCTCGGATTCATGGAGTGCTGCAACTGTCCCTAAGATGACAGGAGCAAACGTTGCTGTTAAAGTATGTGGACGCGTCATTTTCCACATTAATTTAACAGGCGTCATTTCTTTTTGATTTCCCATAAATATGTTCAACCTCCCAACATTTAAAGATTATTAGAAAGTATTTTCACTACCTATCTACTTTCTGAAATATTCACATCGATATATTATATCAAATAACAATAATACTTACCTCTTTAAACACTAATATAATAGTAGAAAGTTAAGAATTTCACAACTTTGTTGAGCGATCTTCACACGTACTTCAAGAATAACTATACTTTCTTTTTGAAATATTGCAATGGGAAAATTTAATAGTTAGACTAGTTTAGCCGATATATTTAATTAACCTATTTCTATTTGTAGTAAAACGTAGTGTGAATAATAGAAATAGGACAAAACCATATTGGCTTTATCCTTTACTAATATCGTTAGTCTTTACAACGATTACCTTTGTTTTTATTTTTCTAAAAAAATCAAAACTTTATTTACTGTTTTACCATTTCTTCATTAACTAGCCGTTCTTTTTCATCCAAATTAAATCTTCCTGGTGACCAACTAGGAAGTAGTCCATAGCCCCCAATAATTTCATTTTCTAATTCAAATACGACTGCTTTCACATGATTACCTTGGACATCCTGTTCCTTTAATTTATAAAAATATTCAGTAACCTCTTCTCCTAAATGATCTCTCAAAAAAGTAATACCACTAGCATCATAATTACGTAGCATTTCTTCAGGAATTTCTAGTATGTACGTTTTAACTTCAATAACATCGTTAATCTCCCAACCTTTGTTTGCTAGATAACGTTCGTGTTGCTCCTTTACCTTTTCTCGGCTACAACTAGCAAGAAAGATTATCGCAAACAAAATAATCAATATTCTGATTTTTATAAAATCCACTCCTTACTAACAAATCTATCATTTGTTGAACATAAGACCAATCATTAGGATTGTTTACAACTATTAATTTATTTTACCATATTACTAATCATCTCATAATACGCAACTCACTTTATCAACAAAATGCACATTGGTTTCTTTTGTAACAGAATCATGTAAAATATATAATGGAACAATAATAAGTAAATATTTGTCTAGAAATGAGGAATACAATGATTGTCAAAACCGAAGAAGAGCTTCAAGCTTTAAAAGAAATTGGAAAAATATGTGGTACCATTCGTGATGAGATGATAAAGATGACAAAACCAGGTATTACAACAAAAGAACTTGATGATTTTGCAGGAACCCTTTTTGAGAAGTACGGTGCAATTTCAGGTCCAAAGGGTGAATACGATTTTCCTGGTTTTACCTGTATTAGTGTCAATGAAGAAGTTGCCCACGGCATTCCAGGGAGCCGTGTCGTTCAAGAAGGTGATTTAGTCAATATCGATGTATCTGGGTCGAAAAACGGTTATTTTGCAGATACTGGATTATCATTTGTGGTTGGAGATGGCCATCCTGTTTTGACTCAGATTTGTGAAGTTGGGAAAAAAGCATTTGACGCCGGATTAACAAAGTTAAAAGTAGGCGGTCGTAAAAATGCAATTGGTAAAATGGTTTATCAGACAGCTCGTACAAACGGCTTTACTGTAATCAAAAACCTTACAGGTCATGGAGTTGGTCGTGCTTTACATGAAGCACCAGACCATATTTTAAATTACTATGACTCCATGGACCGAGAGCTTTTAAAGGAAGGCATGGTTATAGCGTTTGAACCATTTATTTCAACAGGTGCTGAAGAGATTTACCAAGAAAGCGATGGATGGACATTTACAACAGAAGAAAAAAGTTATGTTGCACAAATTGAACATACTGTAATTGTGACTAAGAACGGTCCACTAATCATTACAGAATAATGGAGATTATTTCAATTGGAATTTCATTAGGGCCAACCTTCACGAGAGGTTGACCCTATTTATTTTATCCTTTTTTAGCCTCTTTTTCTTCACTTTTGTCAAATCCTCCATCCAACCAAATATGAATATAAAGAAAAAAGACTACTGTTATTATCGTCCCTATTATTCCAATCCCTAAATAATGTTCAAAAATTACATATCCCACAAATCCAATACCTGCATATGCTGCCAAATAGAAAATACCTGTAATCGAACCAAATAGTAAACTAAATACAAACAAGAAAAAAACGATAATCTTTGCTACTATTGTCAGTTGCTTCTTATCCTCTGTATTCTTATTATTACTCACTAATTTCCACCCCCACCCTACATTAAACATTTATTCTTCTAGTTTATCAATTAGTAAAAACCAAAAGCTGTATTTCCCGAAACTTTTACAAAAGTAGTAAAAAAATATACTTAGTTACCAATATAGGTAGGGATAAAACAACGTTTTTGTTACTATTATAGGTAGTAGTTATTTATCGTTCGGAGGGACACTATGAATCTAAGAATGTTTTCAATTTTTTTCATTTCTGTTTGTATAGTAACAAGTGGATGTGAAAGCCAAAAAATAATCGATACGTCTTCAGATTATAAAGAAATAAAAGAATCTCCCTATCAAGTAGAGTCGCTTACTTATCAAGATGGTAATATTACTATTCAATACCCTCAACTTACACAAATGGAGGATCATAACAAACAGCAAAAAATAAATAATACAATTAAAAAGGAAGCAATACTGTTTGTGAATCAATATAATGCCCCTGACACCACACTAAATATGGATTATCAAATGATGGTGAATTCTTCTGAGAGCTTAAGTATACTTTATTCTGGTGATTTAAGTGTGACTGGCGGATTATATCCTAGCCACCTTGTGTTTACAACTAATATGAATGTCGGAACTGGTGAGAAATTACGAGCATTGGATCAGTATGTAATCGACGAATTATTTATCGATAAACTTAAAAATTCTTCTTATCTTGATTGGGAAAACTCTGATTCTCCAAACGTGGAGAAAAAGAAAGCGGTCATTGAGTATCTTAACAGCATAAGTACTAATGAACTGATAGGTGCATTGATACATGGTGATCGACCTACTATTCAAGAAAATCTATATGGTGTTTATACGTACTTTAAAGATGATTCATTAATTATTAGTATTCAAGTTCCCCATGCATTAGGAGACCATGCGGAGTTCAGATTAAAATTAGATGAACTTAAATAAATTTATTTCTAGTTCTAAAGGTCACCGGTAGGGTGATTCGTTCCTTGGATAGCCTGCTTCTCCCTCAAGGGCACGAATCACTCATATTCGTTCTTTGGACAGCTTCTGTTCTTCAAAGTCACGAACAGCTCATATTCTTTCCCTCGGACAGTCCGTTTCTCCCCTCAAGAACACGAATTTTTAGATTCGATTCTTTTGAGAGATTCCGCTGTGTTAAAAGAACTCTTATCCGTGACAAAATTACTTAGAATTAATTATTTAGCTTTCCCCCTCTACCTTTAACCCGCTTTAACGTAGCTACAATCAGGAAACTAACAATCACTAATAAGAGCCATGAACTTACCTTACCTAGATGTACGAGGCTCCATGCTTCTGTTTGATTCGGGTATTCCCACGCTCCAAAGTACGTTGCAATATTTTCTGCTATCCAAATAAAAAATCCGATGAGGACAAATGAGAAAGCAAGCGGCATACGATAACGAGTGCTATTCACCTCGTACGTTACCCAAGACTTCCAAAAAACGATTATCACTAGTCCAGATAACCACCACCGCACATCAATCCAGAAATGGTGGGTGAAAAAATTTAAATAAATAGCAGCAGTAAGAGGAACCACTACCAAAAACGGTGGCCACTTAACAAGGTCAACCTTAAGCCGCCTCCACGCCTGGCAAAGATAACTCGCTACACTCGCGTACATGAAACCACTATATAATGGCACACCTGAAATTTTGAAATACCCCTCCTCTGGATAAGACCAGGAGCCCATATGTACCTTAAAAAGCTCAAGTGCAAGACCAATAAGATGAAACAATGTGATCACCTTCAGTTCATCCCGTGTTTCAAGCCCGGACCGCACCATCCACCACTGCATCAGTAGACAAATGATAAGTAGCCAGTCATACCGTGGCAAGATTGGAAGTGGCATGATTTGTGTAATAGCCAAAGAGGCAAAAATGACGACTGGAAACAAACATGACAGAGCTTGCTCCCAACCAAATCGAATAAGTTGTATTAGTGCCCTCTGGATTTGTGCCTTTCCAGTCTTTTTACGAGGATTTTGAATAACTACATTCATAAATAACTCCCCTTTCAATGATACGTATTGTCAAAACTTCTATAAGAAATAGGTTATAAAATATCTCCATAGAGGGCTTTATAGGCAAAAAAATTGCCACCCCCTAAATTCTTTGGATAATTGAGGTTACCACACACCCAACAA
>Ga0180215_1000229_pt1 | contig 80361 bp, 78 predicted proteins | sample eDN3rd37CBELigBY_FD_128871 | JGI IMG/M metagenome (GOLD analysis project Ga0180215, IMG submission 128871) | Enriched backyard soil microbial communities from Emeryville, California, USA - eDNA 3rd pass 37_C BE-Lig BY (version 2) (version 2) | ecosystem: Environmental > Terrestrial > Soil >...
CTGTAAATTATTTATAGAAATTCAAATGATATCCAGTAATTTAGGTGAGTCAACTAAATGGTAGTTATGAAATATTGAGAATACATGAGTATTTGGAAGAAAAATTAACTTTATTGAGGGAGGAAAAAATATGAACAATACAGTGATTTCTGTAAAAGAGCTAAAAAAATCCTTTAAAGACAAGGAAGTCTTAAAAGGGGTAGATTTTGAAGTGCAGCGCGGCGAAATTTTCGCACTGTTGGGCTCAAATGGAGCTGGCAAGACAACGACGGTCAACATCCTCTCGACGTTGATGAAGCCCGATGGCGGTGAAGCAGGTATTTGTGGTTATGACGTCCAGTGTCAACCTGATGATGTTCGTCAAAGCATCAGCCTGACAGGGCAGTTTGCAGCTTTGGACGGCATGCTCACCGGGAGGGAAAACTTGATGTTGATCGCCAAGTTACGGGGAGTTTCCAATCCCTCTCAAGTCGCTGACAAATTGCTAGCAAGATTCAGCCTCAACGATGCGGCCAATCGCCGCGCCGATAAGTATTCCGGTGGGATGAAGCGCCGGCTTGACATTGCCATGAGTCTGATCGGGACGCCAGCAGTTATTTTTCTTGACGAACCCACAACAGGGCTTGACCCCGAAGCGAGGATTGAAGTCTGGAATGCCGTCAAAGAGCTTGCCAACGGAGGAACAACCATTATGCTGACGACCCAGTACCTGGAAGAAGCAGAACAACTTGCAGACCGTATTGCCATCCTGCATGGCGGAAAAATCATTACGACCGGTACTCTTACCGAACTTAAGGAGATGTTCCCGCCAGCGAAAGTAGAGTACGTCGAGAAGCAGCCGACATTGGAGGAAATTTTCCTATCTATTATTGGTAAAAAGGAGGAGATGTAAATGAATAGGAATACAGGGGTATTACTAGGACGTTTAATGAGGAATATCATGCGCAGCCCAGATACGATTATCACGGTGGCGATTACGCCGATTATGATGATGCTGCTGTTTGTCTATGTATTTGGCGGAGCCATAGAGACAGGCACAGATAACTACGTCAATTATTTATTGCCGGGAATCTTGTTGATGGCTATCGCTTCCGGAGTAGCTTACACTTCATTGCGGCTGTTTACGGATGTAAAGAGTGGACTGATGGCACGTTTTATTACCATGCCCATCAAGCGCTCATCGGTGTTATGGGCTCATGTATTGACCTCGCTTGTTTCCAATGCGCTTACTGTTATGGTGGTTATCCTAGTCGCACTATTGATGGGCTTCCGTTCCAGTGCTGATGTCCTGGATTGTTTCATGGTAGTTGGGATACTCGCTCTCTTTACACTGGCACTTACATGGTTGGCAGTCATTCCCGGATTAACAGCGAAGTCTATGGAAGGGGCGACAGGATATTCGTATCCGTTGATTTTCCTGCCGTTTATAAGTTCGGCTTTTGTTCCCACCGAAACTATGCCTAAAATTGTCCGTACGTTCGCTGAGAACCAGCCCGTGACATCAATCGTGAATGCTATTCGTGCTCTCTTGTATGAAGGGACTGTTGGTAATGATATCTGGACAGCACTTGCCTGGTGCATCGGCATCATGGTCATCGCTTACGTCTTCGCTAATAAAGCATTTAAACGCCAGCTAGGATAAAAACAGCATTGTGAGATTAGCATATTAATAGTCAGAAGTTATAATGAATATATTTGTTATCAAATGGTTTGACCTAAAGGAATTCCAATAGTATATATAGATTAATTGATATATCGTATTGCATTATAAAAGCCTCTCGAATTTTAAGAGGCTTTACATAAATTTAATTACTTCTTTACAGCGTGGATAAAATGAATGGTTTCAAATGCTGATAAATAATCTGTTCTATTTCTAAAGTAAAGCTCATTGATCGTGGTTGGTGTTAAATGTTCATAAATTAATAAACCAGATCTTTCTAATATATTCTCAATTTCATTATAAGTAAAATTTGATTTCATTGGTTCTCCACTTGCAGTAGCCATTTTTACCATGTTTTCAACTCTATTAAACAGCCCTTTTTCCTCAAATAGGTTTTCGTCTGCATAATCTAAAACAATAGAGCTCCCTGGTGGCATGGCAGCAAATAAATCACTTATTAAATTCGCATTTTCCTCTTTATTTAAATAATAAGAAACACCTAAAAGGCTAAAGAAAGTTTTTTTATTATCATGATTGAAACCAGCATTAATTAAATCTTGATAAGTAAATGTAGCAGTAAAGTCCATAGAAACAAAATGAAGGTTACTAGGGATATCAAATTCAGCATTTGCTAACTTTTTCTTCTTGAATTTTTGGGTAGTTGGGTGATCAATTTCAAATATTTCTAGTCTGTTTTTCAATTCTGGATATCGGAAGCAAAATGTATCTAACCCAGCTCCAAGTATGACATACTGTTGTACACCTAACGTAATTTCATTAAGCAGTACTTTTTCGCAATAGGCAGAGCGTGCTAAGGGTGTTGGGGAAAGCTGAACTTGTGTAATCCATTTTAAGACTTCTTTTGGATCATCTTTATATCGTCGCCCAATATCTTTGTTGAAAAATTCTATCCCGTTAATCAAATTGGTACTAATATTAGAAAATTCTTCATTGGAAATTAGATTGTTTGCAATAAAATCATCAAAAATTTTTGGTGTATCATATTTACTGTGATATACACGACCGAAAGCCGATATCAAGGAAGTTAAACTGGACTCATTATGTTTCATTCCATTTTCCTCCTATAAAAAAATGAGATTCCCCTGGCCAGGAGAACCTCATTATAATACGCAAAATAATAAATGTAAATTATAGCATAAATAGAATTTTTTGTCAATTTTTTTGTATGTGTTACGATAAGGAGAGGATGGTAATTTAACCAAAGAATCATGTTAAATTTGGAATGAAATAACCGAAAAAATTAAAATTTGACAAATTTGGTTCCCTGTACCTAAGTAGATAGGAGCAATTGGATGCTTGATTTTTAATGTAAGTGAGGTAAATAAATGAAAAAATATCTTGGTTTGAGCTCATTGATCATGATCATTACGTTTATCATTTTATGTTTTATTGTCCCACAAGTATTAAATCCCTTACCTGAATCCCTGGATTTATTGTTACTAATATTTCTATTACTGGGTTCGTTCCTTACTGCTATTTTTAGTGTCAAAGGACGGTTAAAAACAATTACCTTAGCTATTTCCTCTTTTGGTGTGCTAGTTTTATTCGGTTTGTTTATTATGGTTATTGGTATAATGTTGTTCGGTAACTTTGGGACATAGACTGGAAAAAATCGTCTATGCAAAGGGCGCTTGATAATGATACCTTAAAGAATCTGCTAGCCGCATATTTGATAGAATTCTCAGAGTGTACATAGTAATGATCTTCAAATTACATATGAAATGATTCAAGTTTGCTTTTATAAAAAAGAACTGTTACATAGGGTAATGAACCCTTTGTTAACAGTTCTTTTTTTGTTTTTTAAAATAATAATTTATCTATTTGTTTTTCTAGTAATAAATGAAAATAATGTAGAAAAATGAAAAAAATTAGGTTTAAGGATTGTCTTTTTCGTGAATTAAAAAGGTAATAGAAATCAAAAGAGATTACTAGAATGCTGAAATGTAAGTTTTTAAATCTTTTAAATAAAAAAATATTATTTTACTAAAACAAGAACTTTAGGAGGTTTTCCAAATGGGAGAAGCAGCAAAAAAATTAACATTTACACAAAATCAGCAATTGAATTTCCGTCCGGTTTATTCACTTCAAGATATTTACGGTGAAGAAATCATTTTTAATCCAAAATTATATGCTGAAGATTATCAGCATTTTGCAGGGGATTTATTAAGCTTAAATGCGTTAACAGGAAGAGAACTAAGTGTTGTTGGAAACACACCGGTTGTATGTCATGAGGCATGTGCGACAAAACCTGCATTACAATTGTTAAAAAAGGCAGGGCTTCAATTACCGTCAAAGCTTTACACATATCGAAATGAAGAAGAATATATTGAAACTCTTAAGCTTCTATCAAAACAACAGAAAAAAGTAATTTTTCAATATCCTCATCCTGAAAATAAGGTGTCAACCGAACTGTACAGGGTTGGCCCGGAAGTGTTAGCCTATCTTTGTGATAAGCGGAATATACCTGAACTTGTTCCATCCGAACATATACCAAAACGAAGAATGATGAGTCTGGAACAAATTTTAGAAGAAAAACCGCAACTGCCATTCGTCTTAAAAACAGGTGATGGCCGTCCAACTTCAGGTGGATATGGAGTTTTACTTATAAATGATGAAAAACAACTTGAGGAAATTAATGAAAGTTTTGGAGATTTAACATCCATTATCGTAGAGGAGCAAATCCCATACGAACAAAACATTTCTGTTCATTATATGGCAGACAAAAATGGTGTTATTCAATTTCTAGGAAAGTCAGAGCAACTTGTAACCAAAGATGGTAATTTCTGCGGCAGCTGGATTTCCACTGATTATGATGACAGTATCGCGGATATCGTGAAAACCGGTTTTGAAGTAATGAAAAATATTTCAGATAAAGGATATGTTGGTGTAGCCGGCTTCGATGTTCTCTTATATAAAGGGCAATACTATTTTATTGATTTAAATGTCCGTTTTAATGCATCTACATGTGGACTCCTGCTATATAACGAAATTCAAGAACGATTTGGCAAAAAGTGCATGCGCCTATGTAATTTTGATTGGAATGAAAACGTTGAAAGTGCCATTCCAATAGCCGAAAAATTCTTAGATAAGGAACACTTCATTCCATTAAGTGTCTTAGACCCTCGATATTTTCCAGATAACAAACAAGTGACAAAGATAATTGGTCTAGTGATCGGGCATTCTTCTGAAGAAGTAGAGGAAGTGTTGGAAGAGATGAACAGAGCTGGGTTTAGTTTAAAAGAATAATAGGACTAGGATGTTTTGTTACAACAGGGTAAGTCTTTGAGACAGCCCTGTTTTTTGTCTGGATAATTGTTTAAGGACTAAATTGGTATATTATGTTAAAGTTTAAACTATCAAGTTATAGATTTGCATCCAATCAAGGATGAAAGCCTAAGAAATGGGTGGATAGACAATGGAAAGAATAGTAATGAAATTGACCATAGAAGGGGTAACGATGGAATTTTCTATTATTGGTGAAGGAGAACCCTTACTCGTCTTCCATGGTGGACACTCAAACTGTTATGAAGAATTTGGTTATAAAGCATTAATTGGACGTGGTTTCTCACTAATTACTCCTTCAAGACCGGGTTATGGAGAAACTTCTAAAGAAGTCGGAGAAAGCCTCTTAACAGCATGTCATTTTTATAAAAGGTTACTAGATCACTTAAACATAGAAAGAGTTCATGTACTTGCAATATCTGCAGGTGGACCAAGTGGTATTTTATTCGCTGCAACCTACCCGGAAAACGTACATACCCTAATATTACAATCTGCTGTTACAAAAGAATGGCTTACCCCAAAAGACATAGAATACAAGGTTGCAAATGTACTATTCCGTCCAAAAACTGAAAAGTTCACATGGAAACTTATTTCTATTATAAACAATGTCTTCCCGGAGTTTATATTCAAACAAATGCTGCCATCCTTTAGTACACTCACATTTAAACAAGCGAAAGATAAATTAGATATAAACGATATAGAGGCTATAAGAAAGATGAACAATCGTCAGCGATCTGGTAATGGTTTTCTAATGGATCTTGTACAGATAAATGAAGTGACGATCAACAGTTTACAAGCTGTACAATGTCCAACATTTATTATGCATAGTAAAAATGATGCTTCAGTAACATTGGAACATCCAAATCTTGCTCATGAGAACATTCCTATTTCTAAATTGCAATTACTAGACACATGGGGGCATTTAATTTGGTTAGGCAAATCTTCTGAAGAAACTGATAGAAGCCTTATTGAGTTCCTTTTATCTCATAAAATGACTTAGGTTCGTTCATACATATACGAATTTTCAGTCCCTAATTTCTATATTTGTCAACACATGCTATAATTAGCTCTTAGAAAATGTAAGTTTTGTTTAACAAAACCGGATGCCTACAAAAGCTTCCGTCCAGTGAAAAAATAGGAGTTGTAAAGAATGAATAAACGATGGACCATCGGAAAAATTAAAGATTTTGTTGAAAATAATTCTGAAAGTACGTTACTTACGACAGAATATCACGGCTTTTCTCAAAAGTTACAATTTAAGTGTGCATGTGGTAACAACTTTGAGAAAACCTTCACGAAATTTAAAAATAATAATCAACGTAAATGTGACGTGTGTCAGCCACCAAAAGCGTCGCGTTAAGCCTACCAAAGAGTGCCGGTTTCTTTTAAATAGAAGTTGGCACTTTTTTATATAATTGGATTGATGAAGGAAGGGAGATATATACTTATGAAAGTGCGTCTGACAAACTTTAGTGAAGATTGGTTTGAAATGTTTCAAACGGAGGCACAATTTTTGAAAACAATTTTTAGAGATGAAATCATCAAGTTTGAACATTTCGGGAGTACGTCTGTACCCGGCATGAAGGCAAAACCTGTTATTGATATGATGTGCATCGTTAAAGACATAGAGAAGATTGATTCTTTTGATAACAAAATGAATTCACTCGGTTATGATGTTGCAGGGGAATGGGGCATTACAGGCAGAAGGCTATTTCGTAAAGGGGGGGAAAACAGAACCCATCATATTCATTTTTATGAAGAGAACAATCCTCAAATTGACCGTCACCTTATCTTTCGAGATTACCTGCGCTCACATCCTAAGGAGGTCGAAACGTACAGCTCGTTTAAAGAAAAGTTGGCCCAACGTTATGATTCCACAAGTGAATATAGTCCAGCCAAAAAAACATTTGTAAAGGACATGGAACAGAGAGCACTTATATGGTTTGCAAATAAATGAATGTTCATTAAAAACACCTACAAACAATTTAACCAATGTTTGTAGGTGTTTTTAGTTTTACATAACCGTAGGCTCATTTCTTAAAGAGATCAATGACTTAAATATGACAATTGTCACCTCACCTCATGACATAATCTACTAATCCAAATCCTTCCTCCATTGTAAACTTACTTTATAAACAATGGAGGTGTCACAAATGGAACCGATAATTGAGCTAAATCAAGTAACGAAAATTTTTAAAAATAAACCTGCTGTTAATAAGATTTCATTTTCTATTCATAAAGGAGAAATTGTTGCGATCCTGGGTCCTAATGGAGCAGGAAAGACAACAACAATGAATATGATGCTTGGACTGTTAGAGCCTAGTGAGGGAAGTATCCAGCTATTTAAAAAACAGCCAAAAGATAAATTTGTAAGGGAGAAAATCGGTGCGATGTTGCAGGAGGTAAGTGTAATTGATGCTTTAAAGGTGAAAGAAGTCATTCACCTTTTTAGAAGTTATTACCCTAATCCATTGTCTTTTGAGGAGCTAGTGGATTTCGCTGGTTTTAGTCAGAATGAATGTCAAAAACGGGCAAATAAACTTTCTGGAGGTCAAAAAAGACGACTTGGCTTCGCCATTGCGATGGCAGGTGATCCTGATGTGTTATTTTTTGATGAACCAACAGTTGGCTTGGATGTGACATCAAGGAAAGTGTTTTGGAGTACGGTGAAGGAATTAAAACAACGGGGAAAAACGATCATTTTTACAACACACTATTTACAGGAGGCAGATGATATTGCTGAGCGAGTGATACTCTTTCATGAAGGGAAGATTATCGGCGATGGTACTCCTTTGGATATTAAGAGTAAGCTCACAAAACAAGCCGTAACATTTTCAAGTGATTCAACCATTCGTTACGAGGATTTAACCGCTCTTCCTTTTGTAACGGATGTATACGAAAAAGATGGAAGGTTCTTTTGTTTAACAGAGCAACCTGATGATGTCCTTAAAGCTATATTTGCGAAAGATATTCCGGTACGTAACATTGGAATTGAACGGGGACGTCTTGAAGATGCGTTTGAACAAGTTATGGAAAAAAGGGAGGTTATATAATATGAACGGACTTTTGATGCAATGTAAGATGGAAGTATTGAGGATTTTAAGGAATCCCTATTATGTGTTTTGGTCATTGTTTATGCCTATTGCCTTTTATATTGTGTTTACTAGAATTTTTAACTCTGCAATGGACGATCAACAACTATGGCAGGCGCATTATCTAATGTCAATGACGGCTTTTAGTTTGATGGGCTCTGCGATTATGACCCTTGGTATCCGCCTGGTTGAAGAAAAAGCTCAAGGATGGTCTACCTTTATGAGGATAACTCCTTTATCTGACCATGCCTATTTCTTTGCGAAAATGGTCGGGCAAACAATGATTCATATATTGTCGATTGCGGTTATTTTTACAGCAGGAGCAATGATTAACGGGATTTCATTATCAGTGGTGGAATGGTTACTATGCGGGTTGTGGCTATTGTTTGGTTCCTTGCCATTCCTTGCATTGGGAACTTTAGTAGGAACAATGAAAAGGGTAGATACAGCTGCGGGGATTTCAAATATGGTGTATATGATTCTGGCTATTGCAGGTGGTATGTGGATGCCGCTTGAGATTATGCCGGATTTTGTCCAAACGATTGGGAAATGGCTTCCATCTTATCATTTTGGCAATGGTGCATGGCAAATCGTTCGAAGTGAACAGCCGGAATGGGCTAATTTTATCCTTTTAATTGGGTATCTCTTCCTATTCGTGGTAATATCAGGTTATATTAGGAGAAAACAAGAAGCGGCGGTGTAAGCTAAATGGTGCAGAAATTAAAGGGGTTTAGGGTTTTTCCAGATAGATATGGTTTTTTTCCATATGTGTTTTTAATCTATCTTGCCATGCCTGCCTTTTATGTGGCAATTGCACAAGGGTGGAAAAGAATAATTGGAATCGGGTTGCTGTTGTTGTTTCTAATCACATATCGGCAGCTCTATAACTCCTTTGATAAGAAATCATATACGTATTGGCTTGTCATACAAGTTTTTGTCATTTTAATTCTAGCAATCTTATTTAATCTTTATAATATCTTTTTAGGGTTTTTTACCGCACATTTTATTGGGTGGTATAAGAGTAAGAGAACGTTTTACAAAGCTTTGGGAATGTTTGCGGTAGTCATTATTTCACCGTTGATTGTTCAAAGAGAGACCTTGGATTTACAAGATATATACTATTATGGAATTTTTATCCTCATTATGTTTATCTCTCCATTCGGCATCAGGTCTATGAGTACCAGAATGGAATTGGAGAAAAAGCTGGATGAAGCAAATGAACAAATTAAAGAATTGGTCAAACGAGATGAAAGAATGCGTATAGCGAGAGACCTTCATGATCATTTAGGTCATACGTTATCACTCATTACGTTAAAAAGTCAGCTCGTGCATAAATTAATCAGTAAGGATACTGAAAAAGCCAAATTGGAGACAAAAGAGATTGAACGAACTTCCCGATCAGCACTAAAGCAAGTAAGAGAATTAGTATCTGATATGCGAGCCATTACGGTGGCGGAGGAACTGATTGAGTCGGAGATTCTTTTACAGGCAGCAGGAGTTTCCTTTCATTTTACAGGTGATTCAAAGCTGGAAGATGTTCCGTTACTCACGCAGAATATCCTCAGCATGTGTCTTAAAGAAGGAGTTACAAATGTGGTCAAACATAGTCAGGCAAAAAACTGTGTCGTTCATCTGGTGAAAAGAGATGGAGAAATTGAATTAGCAGTTTGTGACGACGGAAAAGGACTTATTGAAACAGTTGAAGATGGGAACGGTTTGAAAGGTATTAGTGAACGTTTGAGATTAATAGACGGAATGATGAAAATCATCTCACACAAAGGAACAAAATTAATCATAACTGTTCCAATTATTGTTAAGGATAAAAAGGTTGGTGTTGGATCGTGATTAGGGTAATGATTGCAGAAGATCAAGGAATGTTAAGGGGTGCATTAGGCTCTTTACTAGATTTTGAGGATGATATTGAAATTGTGGGGGAGGCATCAAATGGCAAGGAAGCATTACACATGATTACCTCCCTTCAACCTGATGTATGTTTAATGGATATAGAGATGCCTCTAATGAGTGGCCTTGATGTAGCAGACGAGGTCAAAAAACAATTTTCAACATGTAAAATCATTATATTAACAACGTTTGCTCGCCCCGGATATTTTGAGCAGGCAGTAAAAATTGGTGTAAATGGATATATGCTAAAAGACGGTTCCATTGACGAGCTTGCTGAGTCGATTCGAAGTGTTATGAAAGGAAAACGTGAATTTGCCCCGGAACTGATTTTTGGAAGTATGAAGCACGATAACCCGCTGACTGATCGTGAAAAGGATGTATTGCGATTAGCATCAGAAGGAAAAACCTCAAAAGACATCTCTTCAGAATTATTTTTATCTGCAGGTACTGTCCGAAATTATATGTCTGAAATACTCAATAAGCTCGAAGTGAAAAACCGAACGGAAGCTGTAACGGTAGCGAAGGAAAAAGGGTGGATTTAGTCACGTAGGTTCTTCTTAGCATTTACCAAATGTATTTTTTAAAAGGAGTATACGGAATGGAATTATTATCAATGAAAAATGATCTCTCTATAAAAAGTAAAAATGGAATCTCTTTTTTGTTAGCAGGTACTATAGTATGGGGGATCATAACCATTCTATTTTTACAATCATTTGAGATTAGTATGAAAAATATATTTGCTTTGTACTCAACAGGACTAATGTTCCCGTTATCTGTTATTCTTTCAAAAATCATGAACGTTGATTGGAGAGCGAAAGGTAATCAACTAGGCAATTTAGGTTTAATATTAAATGTAGCACAGTTTACTTACTTTCCTTTAATTTTTTGGGCAATGATATCAAACCCTGATGAAATGATTGTATTCTTTGCCATCATAACAAGTGCACATTTCTATCCATATGGTTGGATTTATCATTCAAAGGTATATTATATTCTATCTCCAATAATGGTTATTGTCGTTTTTATCATTGGTTTGGTTTTAAAGGGTGAATACATGTGGGTCATTCCTTTTACGATGTTCATTTCGTTGATTATTTTAAATGTAATCCTATTTATAGATTATAAGAAAAAATGAATGATTCCATCTAAAAAGATGAAAGATTATAACCTATTATCTTAATTTAGAAGAGGGGGCAGGTCCATTTTGAAATCCATGTATAGAATGTATGATCATTTACATTGGGCTAATCAGCAGATTTTAAAAACTCTAAAAGCGAACGAACCTAGTGACAGCCACAAAGCTAGACAGTTCTTTTCGCATATTCTTTGTGCTGAACAAGTATGGTTAACGAGAATTCAAGGAAAGGATAGCTCAACATTACCCATTTGGGCAGATATTGGATTAGAGGACTGTGAGAAACTAATAAAGCAAAATGAAAAAGGCTTTACTGAAATCCTTTCAAATTTATCAGAAGAGAACCATATTGACCTTGTCCAATACAAAAATAGCAAAGGTGAGGAATTTCTATCATCACTTATCGATATTTTAACTCATGTTGCTCTACACGGTCATTATCATCGCGGGCAGGTTAACTTACAACTTCGAGCAGAAGGAATGGAACCAGTTGGTATTGACTTCATTACATTTGTTCGGGAAAGTTGATGTATGTTATATCTGATTATACGAAAAAATACGTTTCAGGGAGAATAATCATGAGTGAACACGAAAAATTAAAGATTTTTGATGATCATCGAAACCATATAGGAGTCGCTTCCCGTAGTGAGGTACATAGACTTGGGCTTTGGCATGAAGTATTTCACTGTTGGTTTATCAGTAATGATGAAGGAGTAGATTATATCTATTTACAGCTTCGTAGTAAAAGTAAAAAAGACTATCCCGATCTATTAGATATCACGGCGGCCGGACATTTACTAGCTGACGAAACAGTTTTGGATGGAGTAAGAGAAATAGAAGAAGAAATAGGTGTAAGTGTCGATTTTGACGAGTTAATAAGTTTGGGAGAAATTCGGTATCAGGTGACGAAGGAAGGGTTTATTGATAAAGAACTAGCAAACGTTTTTTTATATAAAAGTGAATATACCTTTGATGATTTCACACTTCAATCAGAAGAAGTTGCAGGAATTGTAAAAGCAAAATTCACTGATTTTGCTCAACTGTGGCTTGGAGAAAAAAATGAAATTGAAATCAACGGTTTTGAAATAACGGATGAAGGTGAAAAATGTACCATTCGTAAACATGTAAGCAGGGATAAATTTGTACCACATGAAGTTTCTTTCTATAAAGAAGTGATACGAAATCTGCAAGAACATTGTTTTGACAGAATAGGGGGTTAAAAATGATTGGTTTACTTAGTCTTGGCAGTCTTGTGCTTGGACTTGTTACATAGATCCTTCCAATTGTAACCATTGTACAGGTTGAAAATCAGAACAATAGGAAATGGATGACCCTCCCGCTTTGAGTAGAAGTGCATTGCTATTTAGCTATGTTTCCAAATTTTCTATAGCTATCATCTCGTACAAATTGGATTGGACCCTGTGGTGCTGTTGCATACGTTGGTGCCTATCTGCTCATTGTGACCTTACTATTAAATGGAAGTTACTTTGTTTATTTATCGTCGGAGAACAGAAAAATAGACTTCTTGTAAAGCCTTTAATTTTACTCATTTTTATTCAGTGAGAGAATACAATGAGTAAAAAATAAGAAGGTGAACAAAAATGTCCTTTTCATTACCTGTGGCCACAAAAACAGTAAAGATTAGCAGTGCGCCGAAAAAGACAGTCGTTTATCCGAGAGTTGTTCGCATGCAAAATCAACGATTGCAATTATCTATCAACCAGATGATTGTATATACAGCGCAGCAGTTAATCGATCAACAAGTTGGAAATATGCCAAGTACGGTTGAAGAAATGCTCGGACAATATGAGATCAAAAACAACCAACGGCAAGTATTGAGCTTATCACTTTCAAATTATACGTATCATGAAAAAGCGGCACATGGGTTGACGATTATTAAGTCTTTAACATTTGATCTCAATAAAGGAAAGCTTTGTAACCTTAAAGATTTATTTAAACCTGGAAGTGGTTATATAAAAACACTCTCAAGCATCATCCAGGCGCAAATAAAAGAGCGTGATATTCCCATTCTCAATAGCTTTACATCAATTGCACCAGATCAGGATTTTTACATGGCAGATAAAGCTTTGGTCATCTATTTTCAACTTTACGACATCACTCCATATGCATTTGGTTTTCCCATGTTTCCAATATCCGTTTATGAAATTCAAGATATCATAGACGAAAATGGACCTCTTGGCCGAATGGCTGTTAACAATTAATTTTTACAGTGTCCAAAGTAAAGTTAAAAAATAATAAAAACGATAAACTAACTCGTCACATTAATGGCGAGTTTTCTTTTTTTATAAAAACTATTGAAACTCCTTAAAATTTTGTATATATTGTATATAAAGTATATATACAATATATTGCGAAGAGGTACTTGCATGCAAATTATTATTTCGAATAACTCAAAAGAACCATTTTATGAGCAGATTTATACCCAGATAAAAAAGCATATTTTATCTAATGAATTGAAAGCGGGACAATCATTACCCTCCATGCGTCAATTAGCAAAAGATTTAGATATAAGTGTAATTACAACAAAACGAGCTTATGAAGAGCTTGAAAAAAATGGTTTTATTTATTCTGTAGTAGGAAAGGGCTCGTTCGTGTCTGAACAAAATAATGAAATGATCCGCGAACGCAAAATGAAAGTAATCGAAGAGCAGTTAATGGCAGCGATTCAAAATAGTAAAGAAATTGGGATAAACTTATCAGAATTAAATGAATTACTAACGATGCTATATAAGGAGGATGCATGATGGAAAATGTCATTGAATTACATCATGTCAATAAAGCTTTTAAAGGATTTCAATTGAAAGATTTTTCACTTTCAGTGAAGAAAGGCTTTGTTACAGGGTTTATTGGAGGTAACGGAGTTGGGAAGTCGACAACGATTAAATTGATTATGAATCTATTACAACCTGACAGTGGAACCATTTCTGTCTTTGGAATGGATTACAAAAAGCATGAGAAAGAAATTAAACAACGGATTGGATTTGTGTGTGATGGCAACATGTTTTATGAAAATGTTACATTAAACGAAATGAAGAAACTAATGAAACCTGCATATGAAAATTGGGACGATGGATTATTTACTCAATATGTAGATAGGTTCGAACTGCCTTTAAATAAGCATATCAAAACGTTCTCAAAGGGCATGATGATGAAAACTTCTTTAACGTTTGCTTTATCACATCATGCGGATTTAATTATAATGGATGAACCAACATCTGGATTAGATCCAGTATTTCGCAGGGAACTGTTAGAACTCCTTCATGATGTAATGATGGACGGAGAAAAAACAATCTTTTTTTCAACACATATTACAACAGATTTAGATAGAATAGCAGATTACATTACTTTTATACATAACGGCCAGCATGTTTTTACAAAAGAGAGTTATAAAATCGCGGAAGATTATGCCATTGTAAAAGGAGAAATCAATTTATTAGATCGTGATACAGAGCGCGAATTTATAGCTGTTCGAAAATCCAATCACGGATTTGAAGCATTAGCAACGAATAAACAACGGATACATGATATTTTTGGGAAGACAGTCATCTTTGAAAAACCAACACTTGAGGATATTATGTTTTATACAAAGAAAGGAAAAAGTGACCATGTTACATCTTATTTGTAAAGATATTCTCTTACAGAAAAAAATACTATTAATTTTATTACCTGCTCTATTAATCTACTTATTTTTAGGAACTTCAACCATGTGGGTAGGGATTATTTTTAGTATTGCAATTATTATGAATGCTTTTTCAATTGATGAAAAAACCTCAGTAAAGACATTATTGAACACTTTGCCATATACACGAAAACAAATCGTTAGTGCCAAATACTTAGGTGCAATTGTTTTTACATGTTTGGTTCTCTTGACGATTTTTATTGGAAATTGGTTGATGCATAGAGAATTCGTACAATGGAGACAAATGGCATTGACTATTGGTTTTGTTGTCTTGTTTATTTCAATTGCTTTTCCATTTTCATATTTTCTAAAAAGTCAGTACTTAATGATCGCATCAATATTCGCATTTGTCGTCTATATGGTTATTGTGAATTCTTTTATTGTAGATCTTAATGATAGAATAAGGGAATTGACTAAAACATTCTTATCTTTCAATCATGTACAGATTTATTTATACATGATGATAACAGTAGGGTTCATTTACATGATTTCATGGCTGCTGTCGATTTGGATTTATAAAAGGAAAGTATTTTAAGGATATAAGTGCATCTAGTTTTACTGGATGCCTTTTTTCTGTTAATTGCTTCAATAACACTTACGTAATATCTAATAATTCACAGACAACTATGCAAACGATTGTCCCGAAATTAAAATTAGTAGGATGGAATCTCTGCATAATAGAGTGAAACTTATAACTTATAAAGAAAAATTAGTCGTGTAAATAAACTTTATTGAAAACCTTAACAAAAAAATTATGAAAATTTTAATGCAAACGGTTGCTCAAATTTTGATAGTCTGATATATTAGTTTTTAGATTACGAGGAGGAATGCATCGTGAATAGAATATGGTGGAAAGAAGCAGTTGCTTACCAGATCTACCCTCGCAGCTTTATGGATGCTAATGGTGATGGAATTGGTGACTTGCAAGGGATTATGTCTAAGCTGGATTATTTGCAGGATTTAGGAATTGATGTCATTTGGATTTGTCCAATTTATACATCACCTAATGATGACAATGGGTATGATATCAGTGATTATAAGGGAATTATGGAAGATTTCGGTACTATGGCCGATTTTGATCTGCTTTTAAAAGAGATTCATAAGCGCGGGATGAAATTAATCATGGATTTGGTTATTAACCATACTTCTGATGAACATCCTTGGTTTATTGAATCTCGTTCATCAAAAGAAAGTCCGTATCGTGATTATTATATATGGCACCCTGGTGAAAATGGGGAACCTAATAACTGGGAATCAATTTTTGGAGGTTCTGCTTGGGAGTATGACCCGGAGACGAAAGAATATTTTATGCATGTTTTCTCCCGCAAACAACCGGATTTAAACTGGGAAAACCCAAATGTTCGAAAAGACTTATATGAGATGGTCAATTGGTGGCTTGATAAGGGAATTGACGGTTTTCGGGTTGATGCGATATCACATATTAAGAAAGTTGCTGGTTTTCCTGATTTACCAAATCCAAAGAACCAAAAATATGTTCCGTCATTCGAAGGACATATGAATCGAGAGGGTATTGATGTATTTCTTCAAGAGTTGAAACGGGAAACGTTTGCTAAATATGACATTATGACTGTCGGTGAAGCAAATGGTGTAAAGCCAAATCAGGCGGAAGAGTGGGTTGGAGAAGAAAAAGGCGTTTTTAATATGATTTTTCAATTTGAACATTTAGACCTCTGGGGAAAAAGCCTATCAGGAGGAATTGATCTTAAAACATTGAAAGAAACGTTTAACGCATGGCAAACAGCCCTTGATGGAAAAGGCTGGAATGCATTGTTTTTAGAAAATCATGATCAACCTCGTTCTGTTTCTACATGGGGAGATAGTGAGAAATATTGGGATCAATCAGCTAAATGTCTTGCGACGATGTATTTTCTCATGCAAGGAACACCGTTTATTTACCAGGGACAGGAAATTGGAATGACAAATGTAAAGTTCCCATCAATTGACGACTATAATGATGTTGCGATTAAAAATTTGTATCGAAACGGAATGGAAGATGGTCAAAGTCATGAAGAGTTGATGGAGATTATTTGGAAAAACGGTCGCGATAATTCAAGAACACCGATGCAATGGAATAATAGTGAAAATGCAGGTTTTACGACAGGGCAGTCTTGGTTAAAAATAAATCCGAATTTCTCCGAAATTAATGTAGAACATGCGATGAATAACCAGGATTCCATTTATTATTACTATAAAAAATTGATTCAATTACGTAAAGAGCATTTGACCCTCGTGTATGGTAGTTTTAAGTTAATATTGGAAGATCATCACCAAATTTTTGCTTACTTAAGAACATGGAAAGATGATACATTCTTAATTATGACAAATCTTTTTGATAAGGAAACATCATATCAACTGCCTGTTGATTGTCAATATAAAAATGCCAAATTGCTGATTGGCAATGACAACGTTTCGGAAACGTCTGTTATGAATGGTGTTTTAAAACCTTTTGAAGCAAGAGTGTATCGATTAACATAATATTTTGCAACCGTTTGTGGAAACGGTTGCCTTTATAGGGAGAGAAAAAAGATGAAATTTATATCCTTTGAATTTTGGCAAAAATTCGGAAAAGCTTTACTTGTTGTTGTAGCTGTTATGCCGGCTGCTGGAATCATGATTTCACTTGGTAAATTGATAGGAATGGCAAGTGGAGATATAGCGTTGGTACAAACAATTGCTTTAGTGATGGAGGAAATCGGTTGGGGAATTATTGGGAATCTCCACATTCTATTTGCCGTGGCAATTGGGGGGTCATGGGCAAAAGAACGTGCCGGCGGGGCATTTGCAGCGCTGATTGCGTTCGTTCTAATTAACCGAATCACAGGTGCTATTTTCGGTGTTAACAGTGAGATGTTAAATGATCCGGAAGCGACGGTTACATCCCTTTTTGGAAGTGAATTAATTGTCAAAGATTATTTCGTATCGATTCTTGGTGCGCCAGCCTTAAATATGGGTGTGTTTGTTGGGATCATTTCCGGTTTCTTAGGAGCAAACATTTTTAATAAATATTATAACTTTAATAAGCTCCCACAATCACTTGCTTTTTTTAATGGAAAGCGTTTTGTACCGTTCGTTGTGATAGTTGGTTCTATTGTTACAGCTATTATTCTTTCAGTAGTATGGCCATTTATTCAAGGACTGCTAAATGATTTCGGCCGCTGGATTGCATCATCACGTGAAACAGCACCAGTTATTGCTCCGTTTATTTTCGGAACATTGGAAAGGCTTTTATTACCGTTTGGTTTACACCATATGCTAACCGTTCCTATGAACTATACAGAGCTGGGCGGAACTTATACGATTTTAACAGGTTCAAGTGCAGGAACTACAGTTTCAGGTCAAGACCCACTATGGCTTGCATGGATCGCTGACTTAAATAATTTACTAGCTGCAGGCGATACAGCTGGATATAAAGCATTATTAAATGAAGTAACACCGGCTCGATTTAAAGTTGGTCAAATGATTTTATCATGTGCATCATTAATCGGTATTGCGCTTGCAATGTATAAAAATGTTGATAAAGATAAACGCACAAAATATAAGTCAATGTTCTTTTCTGCTGGGTTAGCAGTATTTTTAACAGGGGTAACAGAACCAATTGAATTTATGTTTATGTTTGTTGCACCGGTCCTTTATGTAGCTTATGCGGTTATGACAGGACTAGCTTTTGCGATTGTTGATCTTGTTCATATCCGAATTCATTCCTTTGGAATCATCGAATTATTAACAAGAACACCGATGATTATGAAAGCGGGCTTATGGTTGGATTTAGTGTATTTTGTCGTCGCTTGCTTACTATTCTTTGCAATGAACTTCTTTGTTGCGAATTTTATGATTAAAAAGTTTAAATACGCGACTCCAGGAAGATTAGGAAATTATATTGAAGAGGAAGATCCTTCAATTTCACAAAGCGGAACAAATGATCAGGATAATTCCCTTGCAACAACAGTAATCGGACTATTAGGTGGAAAAGATAATATCGAAGACGTTGATGCATGTATGACCCGACTTCGCGTTACGATAAAAGATATGAATGCGGTTGCTACTGAAACTGAGTGGAAGCAAAATGGAGCGTTGGGCTTAATCCTTAAAGGAAAAGGTGTTCAAGCCATTTATGGACCAAAAGCTGATGTATTAAAATCAGATATACAAGATCGTTTAGGGGTATAAAGAATGAAATTATTAACACTTAACTGCCATTCTTGGCAGGAAGATGATCAATTAGCGAAAATAACGACTTTAGCTGAGACCATTCAGGAAAAGTCATATGATGTGATTGCCCTTCAGGAAGTAAGTCAATCCATTAAGTCGGAAATCATCGATGGAAAAGTGAAAAAAGATAATTTTGCCAGAGTTTTACTTGAAGAATTGAAAAAATTAGGAAATACAGATTATCAATTTGTTTGGGATTTCTCACATATTGGATATAACATATATGAAGAAGGTATTGCACTATTAACTAAACACCCGATCGAGAAAACAACATCCTTTTTTATTAGTCAGTCAGAAAACACGGAGTATTGGAAAACAAGAAAAATTGTTGGGGCAGACATTCGTATAAAAGATGATACGATTAGCTTTTATTCTTGCCACCTCGGCTGGTGGGGGGATAAAGAAGAACCGTTTAAACAACAAATCGATGCTTTATGTGATAAGGCGAATGGTAATGAAAAGTATTTCCTTATGGGTGACTTCAATAATGATGCCCATATAAAAGGGGAAGGATATGATTACTTGCTAAGCAAAGGTCTCTATGATTCTTACACATTATCTAAAGAGAAAGATTTCGGGATAACGGTTGCTGGCAAGATTGCCGGTTGGGACAAGAACAAGCATGATTTGCGTATTGATTATATTTTTTCCAACTTTCCAGTTAATGTGCAAAACTCTTCTGTCATTTTTAACGGGGAAAATAAACCGGTTATATCAGATCATTATGGGGTAGAGATTACTATCTAATGAAAACGAAGGAGAGAGCCGACATGTTCAACAAATTGTTTACACAAAAAAAGGAGTCCATTCATGCTCCTTTAACAGGAAAAGCAGTTGCACTGGAACAAGTTCCGGATCCTGTTTTTTCTGAAAAAATGATGGGAGATGGAATGGCCATCGAACCAACAGAAAATCAAGTATTTTCACCAGTTGACGGTGATGTTGTCAGTGTTTTTCCAACAAAACACGCGATTACCATTCGTTCAAAATCCGGTGCAGAGATCCTTATTCATATGGGACTTGAAACAGTCAAATTAAATGGAGAAGGATTTCAAGTCCATGTTGCGGAAGGTGACAAAGTTAAAAAAGGAAATCCTATAGCGGAATTTGATATACAACAGGTATCAAACACTGGAACAAAAATCATCACACCGATCATTCTTCTAAATGGAGAACAGTTTAAAATCGAAAATAAACAAAACAATCAATCCGTAACAGGCGGTCAAGATGTAATGATGGAAATAACGAAAATTAAATGATTGATTTCAAGAGGTCTTAGTTGGTTTTCTACTAAGACCTCTTTTAATTGTCAGAATTGTTTTTTCAAAGCTTGTTGCTCTGCCACACGATTATCACTTAATAGTGGAATGGAGCGGAGACACTCGACTCCTGCGGGAAGTAGAGGAAAGGCTAAGACCCCACAGGAGAAGCTCAGGAGACTTAGCTTCCTCCCCGGCGCATGGAGTGTCTGGAGTGCAAAGAAACGAACCAATTTTCACATTTAACGTTGCGTAAAAAAAAGATGCAAAAGCAAATGATTAAACCATTTAAACAACGTGCAACAAAAAGAAAAACACAGGTATAATAGAATTAATCAAACAAAAAGACAGAAACAAACTAGATAACTAGTTGAACGTTGGAGGAACCAAATGGATGAACGTGATTGGCTGATGTTAAAAGTGCTTTATGAAAAAAAGAATATAACGAAAGCGGCTCAAAGTTTATATATCTCACAGCCAACATTAACAAAAAAAATTCAACAAATAGAAAAAGACTTTGAAGTAGCAATCATTACACGGGGAGCAAAAGGAGTTCATTTTACACCACAAGGTGAATATCTAGTAAAATGTGCAGATGAAATGATTAGTCGTATATATAAAATGAAAGAAACAGTCCAAAATATGTCTCAGGAAGTAAGTGGGACGTTACGATTAGCGGTATCGAATTATATGACAAGACATAAATTGCCGGGACTTTTAAAGCTATTTCGTGAACAATTTCCCAATGTGAATTATAAAGTGACAACAGGGTGGAGTCATGAGGTTTACCATCTTGTTTATAACCAGGATGTCCATATTGGCATTGTACGGGGAGATTATCATTGGGCAGATGCCAAGCAACTGCTTTTTGAAGAAACGATTTGTATTGCCTCAAAAAAGAAAATTGACCTTGAAGATTTGCCTTCATTACCGAGAATCCAATATGAAACAGATATGACATTGAAAACATTAGTCGATAATTGGTGGACAGGAACCTTTTCCTCACCTCCATTCATTGGAATGGAAGTGGACAAAGCAGACACATGTAAGGAAATGGTACTAAATGGATTAGGGTATGGAATTCTCCCTAGTGTCCTTGTTGAAAACCATCCGGATCTTTGTTGTATCCATCTAAAAAACGAAAAAGGCCTTCCTCTTATAAGAAAAACATGGATGCTTTATCATAAAGAATCACTTGAGATGAAAGTTGTAAAGGAATTTGTTGATTATGTAAAAGAACTAGATTTTATGGTTGATATTTAAGTCATGGCTATTCTGCCATGACTTTTTTATCGGCTAGGAAACTATAAAAATCTTGAACTGTGAATAAGCGCGCGACATCCAGCCCCGAAGCACAGGACGTGCAAATGCAGTTGTGGAGATTGACATCGCGCTTTTGTACTTAGAACTATTCGTTTTTTGAATACCTTTCGATAAAATATTTGTATTTCAGTAAACTATTTTTTGAACTTATAATTTAGATACAGAGAATTAAAAGGGGACATTCATGGCTTTTGAGGAAATGGTGATGGAGGTTTAAACGATATGGACGTTTTTTTTCTTATTTTATTACATGTTATTTTACCAGTTTTTACGTTAATAGGCATTGGTACATTTCTACATCGGAAATTCACCTTTGATATGGGAACATTATCGAAATTAAATACATATCTTCTTTTGCCGGCAGTTAGTTTTGTTAACGTTTATGAAAGTAAAATGGGAGGGGACATACTCCTGGAGATCCTTAACTTTCTGGCGATACAAAGTCTTTGTCTTATCATGATGACAACAGTCATTTCCAAGGTGTTTAAATTTGAGGATAAGTTGTCTTCCACTTTTAAAAACAGTGTAGTATTAATTAACTCAGGTAATTTCGGATTACCTGTAAGTCAGCTTGTGTTTCAGCATAACCCATTAGGTGCGTCTATCCAAATTGTTGTGATGGTCTTTCAAAATCTCCTAACATATACTTATGGATTGTTTAATTCCGTATCTGTTGGCAGTAGTAAATTACAAGCCATGAAGGCGTTCTTTAAAAATCCTGTCATATATGCTTTTTTCTTAGGAATGTTACTACATGTGACAGCTATTAAAGTACCTGAGTATATTTGGACACCGATTGAAACAGTCTCAAATGCTTTTTTGGCCATCGCGCTTATTACACTTGGTGCTCAAAGTGCTTTTTTGAAAATTAACCACTTATCACTTCCATTAATTCTAAGCTTAATCGGTAGACTGGTCATATCACCTTGTCTTGCCTTCGTCTTTATTTCTATTTTTCAATTGGAAGGGATAACAGCACAGGCTTTGTTTATCGCAAGTTCATTTCCGACTTCCAGAAATAGTTCTTTACTGGCTTTGGAATATAATAATCACCCTGACTATGCTGCGCAAACAGTATTGCTGTCAACGATAGGAAGTATGATCACAGTAACAGTGGTCGTGTATTTATCGAAGATTTTATTTCCTTAGATAAAATATGAAACTTTCTCAATGCCGAAACGTATTTCCTTTATATAGAAAATGCAATGTCATAGCCACCATAATAGTTGAGGAGGTAGTATATTGAACATATCAATATTTTTATCGATCATATTTATTCTTTCCTTTCTCATATTGTTTTGGTTCACTCATCATGAAAATCAAAAGGAAGAAAAGAAAGATCGTTTACTAACCTTACTAATTGTGGCCGGTATGTTTTCAGTGATTATCACATTCGTCTTTGTCTTATTTCTTTTTCTAATAATGGGTTCTACAAGTGTTATTGATATCATGTTTTCACTAGAATTAACGACAAATCAACTGCTTGTTATTGGCATTTCATTTCTTATTTATTGGTTTACCATTGATCATATTCTTGGAAAGGTCTTTGAATACGTATTGGGTGAAAATATCTATGCCATTATAGCGTTAGCCGTTTCAAGGGTAGTATCCTTCAATATGATTGGAATGTTCATAAAACTAAATGAAGTCATGAACATGACCATATCAATAGGAGTATCTCTCATTTTGTTATCAATTGAAATGTTATATGTTTTGAGAAAAAAAGAAATGATTGAAGATTAAGGTGTACTTCATGAAAAGAACAATTACCAAATTGATAGAAGGTGGTGCAGGATGAAACAACTTTATATAAAACAGAAGGTATTCAGTCTAAGCGGCAAGTTTACGGTGAAGGATCAGCAGGAGAATGATGTTTATTATGTGGAAGGAAGCTTTATGCAAATTCCAAAGACTTTCTCCATTATGAATCCGGCAAGAGAAGAAGTGGCGCTTATTTCCAAAAAAGTATTTAGCTTCCTTCCAACTTTTTTTGTTAAAGTAAATGGTCGTGAGGTGTTAACGATTAAGAAAGAGTTTTCTTTCTTTAAAGCGCGTTATACGATTGATGCGGCAGGAATTGAGGTACAGGGAAACTGGTGGGATATGGATTTTCAAATTTTACAGAATGGTGAAGTGATCGGTAAAGTGAGCAAGGAGTGGTTCAGTTGGGGTGACAGCTACCGGGTCCAAATTTTGCAAGAAGAGATGGACGACATGATCATCGCATTAGTTGTGGCCATTGATTGTGTGAAAGCTGATGATCAAGGGGCCGCTTCCTCAGCATCGACGATTTAACGTAAGGAAAGAAAACATTGTTTATAATGAATCGACTGGTATAGTAGAGAGTTGAAGTTGTGCTATTGTGTGGTAAAGAATAAAAAATATGACATACGAGTAATGTGTAACTTTATAATATGTACGTTTCTGTATACTAAAACTAACCTCTAAAAAATTAGTGGTTAGTTTTAAAATGAATTCTGTTTTTTACTACTTTTGATGTGCAATCTCATTTCTATTAGGAGCAAGTGGTGGTTGTTCTAACCATTTATTTTTTACCATTAAATCAAACCATTTCTTTGTTACCCTAAGATTTTTTAAGATTGTTCCTTCATATGCAGTAATAAGATCGGTTCGCATTGATGATGCAAGACCTGCTCCATGATAATTCTGTGCTGCCTGGAATAAGAATCCAATATGATATAGCATCAATTTATCAGAAAAAGGGGAATCAGTCGAGGTGGTTACTTCAGTTTCCCAAGACTTTGGAGCAGGTAGGTTATCTGCTTGCATGATTTTTGTAAATGTTTTTATCTGTTTATCTGAAGTTTTCTCTGAATCGGTTAAAAATTCTTTTACCTCTTTTGACTGAGCAACTTGACTGAATGCAATTGAAAGTGTTTTAGCCATTATGCTTTTTTTAAGGTTAAAGGAAATACTAATGATCTCTGTTGCTGCTAATGTTCTGCCATTTCCAAAAAAGCCATCAATAAAGTCTTTATTTGAAATATATTCAGGATTTTCAGCAGGATAGAATAAAGGATCTCTTTGGAAACTACCTTTTTCTAGTAAAAGTTCTGTTGTTTGATGATACATTTTTTTTGCATCATTATCAAATGAATCATAAAGGAATCTTAAGTCTTTTCTCACGGATACAGCTAAGGAAGTACTGTGACCAAGCAAACCATGTAGCGTCATAATATGTAGGTAATTCAGACAAAATATATCCGAGAATAATCGTTGTTTTCCTTCAAAAAGGTCAGTTTCAGTAAATCCGATTGGAACGGGAAAACCCTCGTTCTTTAAAAATGAACTGATTTGTTCTTTTTGCCCTTTAAATATGTTTAAAGCCTCTGCAAAAACGGCTTTGATTTGCTCATCCTCAATAATTGAGAACATATATTGATTTATTACATCAGTCATCGTACCATTCACAAACTCTCCCCATAGAGAGCCTATTTCAGAAGATGTAAGCCTTAATTGATCTTTATCCAACATATTCACCTCAACTACTTATTTGAGTAGATTTATAAATTATTATATCCAAACTTATCAATTCAATGTAATGCCTCAAAAAGAAAGATATAGCTTAGCTTAAAATACACAGTGCTTTTTATCTTTTATGGAGGATTAAGGTGTTAATAAGCGAATACTATGTAAATAGATAAGTGAAATAAACAGACAACTCTAATTCTGGTGGGGAATCTTCCGGCGAATATTTATAAAGGGGAAGGATAAAGATGGATACATTGAAAGAACCATTTGATTTTCCGGTAAGGGAAAATACAAAAAGTTTCCTTGAAGTCATACATGTAGAAACTGGTGAAAGAGTAACATTGGCAACCTTTGATCAAGTGATTGAAGCACCAAATTGGACTCGTGATAACAAGCTTATTTATAACAGCGCTGGACATATTTACTCCTTTGACATCAATTCAAATGAAAGGAATGTAATTGATTCGGGGTTTGCTTGCTTTTGTAATAACGACCATGTGTTGTCTCCGGACGAATCTCAAATTGCGGTTAGTCACCATACGTTGGAAGATCGTCAATCTCGTATCTATATTTTGCCAATAAACGGTGGTAATCCGACTCTCATTACACCGATGGCACCTTCTTATTTGCACGGTTGGTCACCAGATGGTAAAACATTGGCTTACTGTGCTGAACGGAATGGACAGTATGATATCTATACAATCCCAACAAGCGGAGGGGTTGAGAAGCAGTTAACCGATTTCCCGGGACTTGATGATGGTCCGGAATATTCTCCTGACGGCAGGCATATTTGGTTTAATTCAACACGATCTGGTCTCATGCAAATTTGGCGAATGAATGCAGATGGAAGTGATCAGAGTCAAATGACATGTGAAGAAAGCAATAACTGGTTCCCACATGTGTCTCCTAATGGAGAAAAAGTAGTCTATCTTGCTTATTCTAAAGGAGACGTCGAACCCGGGGATCACCCACCTAATAAGAACGTTGAGTTACGCATCATGTCAAGTTCCGGTGGTGAATCTCGCTTACTTCTTAAACTGTTTGGAGGACAAGGTACGATCAATGTGAATTCCTGGTCACCAGATAGCAAGCAAATTGCTTATGTGAGGTATGAACTTTTCTAGTTCTAATAAAATTTAATAGGTTGATTGGTACTCCAATCAACCGTCCCATTTATTAGTAATGACTAATCCCTTAACGCTAGCGGCAAACATTAGTAAAGAGTTTTCTATTTTCCTAAAATGATTGATAGTAAAAATGAATGAATCTTAACTAAATGAAATCTAATATGTAAGTATCAATGTTGCGAGGAATGACAATATCCACATTTTTCACAGAAAATAGAGCCGGATACATAATTGATTGAATAAGGGTTATCTTTATTACATTGAGGACAATATTTTACAACAGCCTTTGTCTTTTTGGTAATTGTCTTATACACATAATCACCACCTTTCAATAAATTTATATGGCGTAAAGTGGATAAACATTCAAGACAAAGAAGTACAAATAGGAAAAAAATTTTAGGAGGAAAAACATGAAACTTGGAGCATTCTCTGTAAGTTTAAGTGTAAAAGATATAAACAAATCAAAATCATTTTACGAAAAACTGGGATTTGAAGTTCTGGGAGGAGATATTACCCAAAACTGGCTTATTATGAAGAATGAAAGTAGTGTAATTGGTCTTTTCCAAGGAATGTTTGAAGAAAATATCCTCACCTTTAATCCGGGATGGAATCAAAATGCTGAAAATATCGATTCATTTACAGACATTCGAGATATCCAAAAACAGTTTAAAGCAAATGGATTGAATTTATTATCAGAATCAGATGAAACAACCGAAGGCCCTGCTAGTCTTACATTGAAAGATCCTGATGGTAATCTCATTCTTATCGATCAACACAGATAAATCCGGAAAAGTAGGGGTTCTAAACAAAGAGTTATTTTAGATTCCTGCTTATGAATCTATGTTAATTCTCTAGTGGAGTGAAATGAAACGAACTAATTTTCACCTTACTTCTTCAATAAAACACCAAAATTTGCGAAAAACGTTTGAAAGTAGAGCTAATTGCTTACATTAATGTTATAGTGAATACAATAACTTTAAAGGTAAGAAGGCGACTAATATGATTGAGATAAAAAATTCGCAACTAAGTGATGGAGAATTTAATAGAGGAGTATTTGCTACAAGTGATATTAAAAAAGGACAACTTTTACATGAAGCACCTGTTATTGCATATCCGAATGATGAACATAAATACATAGAGAAAACCCTGCTTGCTGATTACGCATTTGAGTATGGGATAAATCATACAGCTATTCTTCTTGGGTATGGAATGTTATTTAATCATTCTTATGAACCAAATGCTACATACGAGATTAATTTTGACAATCACACATTTGAATTCTATGCTTACACAGATATAAAAGCAGGAGATGAAATTCTCATTAACTATAACGGTGATGTAGATGACAAAGAAAAGCTTTGGTTTGATAAAGAGTAAGTCATAGCAAGTATAAAAAAAGCATTTTTTCATTGGAAAAATGCTTTTTTTTATTGAAAAAACATAAAAGTGTCCTTTATTAATAATTATTTATTGAAAAACAATAAATATTAAGGTAAAATCATAATGATAATGAGGAAGAGAGGTACTATGTATGAATCGTGGAACAACATTATTTTTAAAAATAGCAGTGATCTTAATTGGAATACCGGTTCTCGCAATTTGCATATTTTTGGTTCCTGAGATTGCAAACTTTGCAGCCGAATTGTTTCCGGATTTTGCTTATATCAAATATCTCGTTTTAATCGATTTGTATGCATCAGCGATACCATTTTATTATGCTCTGTATCAGGCTTTTAAACTTTTGAACTATATTGACAGGAACAATGCGTTCTCACAAATTTCTGTAAATGCTTTAAAGAAGATAAAATTTTGTGCAGTGACAATCAGTATCTTCTATGCGGCTGGGATGCCACTCTTTTATTTAATGGCAGAAGTAGACGACGCCCCGGGAATTATTGTCATCGGACTGGTCATTATCTTTGCTTCAATGGTCATTGCCGTGTTTGCGGCTGTTCTCCAAAGGCTTTTACAAGTGGCGATTGACATTAAATCAGAAAATGACTTTACGGTCTGAGGTGAAAACATGGCTATTATAATCAATATTGATGTGATGCTGGCAAAGCGGAAAATGAGTGTAACAGAACTTTCGGAGAGAGTGGGAATTACAATGGCAAACCTTTCGATCTTAAAAAATGGCAAGGCAAAAGCAGTTAGATTTTCAACCTTAGAGGCAATCTGCAAGGCTTTAGATTGTCAGCCTGGCGATATTTTAGAATATAGAAGTGAAGACGATAATCAGTAGCATGCAAATTTAATGGTTTTTAAAAACCCTTTTATTGCACTAAATGATATATTTGATATAATAAATGTATATGGGTTTAAAGAAGGGGTTTTTCGAATGCAGAATCAATCAAGGTCTCCACTTTATTTGCAAATTCAAGATTATTTTAAAAATGAAATCGTAACGAAACGATTATCACCAAATGAAAAAATTCCTACTGAACGAGAAATAATGGAAATGTTTAATGTGAGTAGGATAACGGTTGCAAATGCCTTAACAGAATTAGCAAAAGAGGGATGGATATTCCGTGTACCTGGCAAGGGGAGCTTTGTTAGGGAGGATGTGCATCAATTAACAAATGTTACTGTACAAAATCAGGATCTGACCCATACTTCAACTGAATTGGTGATGGAAGGGCAAAAGAAACGTAAAATGATCGGACTGATTATGCCTGGTATTAATGACTTTTTTGCTATCCGATTGATCAATGGAATTAATAAAGTTTTAGAAGATTCAGAGTATTATCTGGTCATCTTACTTAGTCAAAATTCAAAGGAAAAAGAGCGTGAAGCCATTAGAGAGCTAATGAGCATGCATGCTGAAGGATTACTTATCTTCCCGGTTGATGCTGAAATATATAATGATGATATTTTGGAATTAAAGGTTCGTCATTTTCCTTTTGTACTAATTGATCGGTATTTACCCGGCGTTGAAACGAATTATGTGAATTCTGATAATGTTCTTGGTGCAAAGCTTGCAGTTTCTCATCTTTGGGATTTGGGACATCGGAATATTGCGATATGTTCCGATTCAGCACTACCGACAGTTTCGGTTGAATTGAGAATAAAAGGCTATATGGATGCGTTGAAAGAGAAGGGAGCCATGATCGATCCTTCCCTCATTCTCTCGGATTTTAGAGTGGATTACGATAAATTTGAGCCGGACCATCCTTTATATCAACTTATGGAAAAGAGATCTGCTACTGCGTTTATTACACTTAATGCAAAATTAGGCTTGTATATTTCAAGCTTATCAAAAAGACTGGGACTTAAAGTGCCTGAGGATATTTCAATTCTTACCTATGACGATCCTTCATCTGGGTACGATGACTTTGGAGTGTACACTCATATATCGCAATCTGAATACATGATGGGTCAAGAAGCAGCAAAAATATTACTTCAATTGCTTACGAATCAACAAAATCATACGATTAACCCGGGGTATCAAAAAGTAAATCTTACTCCTAAACTAATTATAAAAGAAACGACTGGGGTTTTAACAAAACTTAAGTAAGAGATAAGGTTAAAGAGCCTGGATCATTAAATGATCCAGGCTTTATTTATGTTAATGATCTATAAAATACATGAATGTTGTTCAGTCTTAAAAAGTATAAAAATTTTAAAAAGCATTATTGACATAAATGAATTATATAATATAATTAAATATATCAAATGTTACTTTCTACATATTTACCCATATCTATTCCTTCTAAGAGTGACACTACTTTCTATTTAAATAACATAATAACTTCCTAACTCATCAATTTTTCTAAAGGCTCTTTTCTAAAAGATTGTTGTTTTTAATAAGTACTTGAAAAAACTAAATAGGGTTGATTTGAAATGATATGCGAGACTCCTGTGGGACAGGTGAGACCCCGCAGACGCCAAGCGTTGAGGAGGCTCACCGCCCACCCCATGGAAAGCGAGCAGCCTGGAGCTCAAATCAACAACCTCTACACTTATTACATAGCAACAATGTTTGCGAAAACAGCCTTTCTAAAAGAATTACATATTTGCCATAATCGATATATGTAAATGATCGGTGTTCCATATAGTGGCTATGCACAGACAGTTTCATCGTTCAATCAAAAGATAGAGAGAATTAAGAACTCTATTCACCAATCTTAACACTTTTACAAAGCACCAAATTATTCCTTTTTTAAGACTGCTTTCGCAAAGATTGTTGCTTTGAATAATATTTTTAATCCATAGTGGAATGGAGCGGAATACACTCGACTCTTACGGGAAGTGAGGAAAGGCTGAGACCCCACAGGAGAAGCCGAGGGAGGCTCAGCTTCCTCCCCGGCGCATGGAGTGTCTGGAGCGCAATAAAACGAACTAATTTTCATATGTAACTGCGATTAAAATCAGAAAAGTAAGCGCTAACATTAATTGATCTACGACATTTTAGGAGGTGATAGTTGAGTAGATACATAGTTAAATAGTTTACATTTGATGAACTTTTAGAAGTCTGAATCAAAGAAAAACGATTAGCTAGGGAGGAATAATGGTGGTTCGAAAACTAATTCAAATCTGTTTAGCACTGGCCCTAATTTTATCAGTAACATCGGTTAGTGCGAAAAATCCTGATTCCAATAAGGTGAAAAACGGAAATATTACTTGGCCGAAAAAACAGGCGCTTCCAACTTTTCCGAAAGCAAAGCATCTTGATGTCGTTGATTTGAGAGATCGTTCAGGTGATGAAAAACTTCTTCTTACAACACTCCAAGGAAATGTTAATCGAGAAAAAAACTCGATCTATCTGATTGAATCTAATTATGAAGAAGGAAATTATACGTGGTTAAACGACATCAAGGTTCCTTATTCTATGATTGACGATCCATGGGACTTAGTGAAAAAATACAAAAAATACGTATCTGGCATGATTATTTATGACCCTGAAGTAGAGGATACCATAAACGTAGCTACTACTATGGCAGGGTTGGAAAATGCAGTTGTAGTAAGTCCTGAGCTTGCTGAGAAGCTTAAACAGGCACCATACAGTTTTAAGGTGATTGAAGATTTACGAGGCAAATTTGAAAACGGACTTGAGGCTTATAAATGGCAATTTGAACATCTTTGGCCAAAAACAACTCACCGGATGCTGGTTGGGTTAAACCCTAACAAAAGTGTAGAGTTACCAAAAGATAATTGGAATGATTTTGATACGATTCTAGAAGAGAAGGAACAGATTAGAGACAGCTCTAATCAAGATGTTTATGATCTGGATTTGTCAAGCTATCTCGGTGAAGGAGATGTTTACTTACGTTTTCAAGATGCCTTCACAAATGATGGTTGGGGTCCGGCTGTTCATGAAGTAACAGTTAAAGCTGACGGTGAAATCATTGCTCAGTTCATACCTGGAACTAGTGAGGAAGAACCTTATTTATATGATCGTAACAATTCAAATTCTGATGATCGTTTTGGTGGTCACCGTTGGGCAGATAACGGTAATTACTTCGTCTATAAGTTTACACCACCTGCCGGTACAGAGGATTTACAAGTTTCCATTGATATGTGGAATCAATTTAAAGTTTCTGCATCAAATGTGAAACCTTTATCTTCGGAAGTGAAAGAACCATATGGTTTTTTAAGAGATTATGCAATCGCAAACAAAGCAATGGTTTTTTGGTTAGAAACGAATGTACCTGAAGAAAAAGAATTATTTGAACAAATATTGTCTGATGTTGAACCAAACACCCCATATTTAGGTTGGTTCAGCAATGATGTTGCAGGTGAATTCAGTTCAACGGAACTAGCTTCAGAGCATAGCGTATATGTTCTTGCGGCAGACTGGTTCAATAACCTGACCGTCTTTTCCGGTACGAAAGGAAAAATGAAAAAGCAGGCTGCACTTCCTGCACCAAAACTAGAAAATAAAATCTATGTCACGTTTACATTAGGTGAAGGAGACAATCTTCAATATAATCAGCATAAATTACGACAGCTTTGGGATGATGAAGCAAGGGGATCTGTTCCAATTAACTGGTCTACGACGCCATTACTCTATGATGCAGCACCGGCAATGCTTAGTTTCTATCAACAATCCGCTACAGAGAATGATTTATTGGTTGTCGGACCATCAGGGGCCGGTTATATTTATCCAACACCTTGGCCGGATGATACGTTTCATCTCTTTGCCAAGCAAACAAACAAATATATGAAATTAACAGGAATGGATATTATCTATGCACTTAACCGTGTAAATGAACAAAATGTTCCGTTAACTGAATCTGAAGTGAATGATTATGTCAAATATATCAATCCTAGAGGAATTCTTTATAGCTGGGAAAATTATACCGGAACATCCATTTTAAATGGAAAACTTCCTATATCTATTTTAAGAGGTGTCGGAAGTGTATCTGAAACGAAAGAAGCTATTGCAGAGGCAGCGGCAAATTGGGATGGAGAATCACCACTATTTTTATCGATGGGGATGTTATCCTGGTCTGTCACACCATCTCATATTCAGGAAATTGTGAACTCTTTAGGACCTGAATATGAAGTTGTTCGAGGAGATCAATACTTTGACTTAATACGCGAAGCAAACGGATTACCGAAAAAATAATCGAGATTTCTGCATGAAATGAAAGGGTAGAACCTCTATAAATTTTAGAGGTTCTATCCAAATCAAATAATAGGGAAAAAAGGGGAGGCTTCAAAAAAATGGACATGAGGGATCGCAGAGAGGAAAGGACAGGTTTCCAAGAGTCAGCTCCTTACAAGGCTACATATGATTTACAATCCGATTTTGTCATGGTATACGGCATAGATGATTCAATGCCAAGGCGAATTCAAGAATGGAAGAACAAGGGGTATGTTGTTCATTTAATGACAGGGATAGCATGGGGAGAATATCAAGATTATTTATATGGAAAATTCGATGGTCGCGAACATTGGGATGAAGCTCAAAAAAATAAACAGGGATCACATATCCTTCATGGAAAGGATATTCCTTATATGGTCCCTACGGTTGCTTTTACACAGTATTTGACAAGTCGTATTAAACTTGCGGTAGATGCTGGAGTTGAAGCTATTCATTTAGAGGAACCGGAGTTTTGGGTTGATGGAGGATATTCAGAAAGCTTTAAAAGAGAATGGCAAATTTATTACAAAGAACCATGGCAGCCTCCACATGAATCGGTTGATGCCCAATACCGTGCTTCACATCTAAAAGCATATTTATATAAACGCAGTTTAGATCGGCTTTGCAGTGAGTTAAAAGAATACGCCCTTGTAAAATACAATCGATTTTTACGATTTTACGTTCCCACTCATAGCTTAATAAATTATACACAATGGCGAATTGTAAGTCCGGAATCGATGCTTCTTGACCTGCCGGCTATTGATGGGTACATTGCGCAAATTTGGACTGGTACATCACGTACCCAAAATGTTTATGATGGTGTAAGGAAGGAACGAACTTTTGAAACCGCTTTATTAGAGTATGGGATGATGCAGGAGTTAGTAAGCGGAACAGATCGGAACATGTGGTTTTTACATGATCCCATTGAAGATAATCCAAGATACACCTGGTCTGATTACAAAAACAATTACCTTAAAACGGTTGTTGCTTCACTATTACATCCTGAAATATCTCAATATGAAATATCTCCATGGCCAAAGCGGATTTTTGATGGAAAGTATCCGAACGAAGAAGGGACAGGTAAGGAGGCAATTCCTGAAGATTATGCGACAACACTGTTAACGATTATGCACACACTCGGGGATATGAATCAAGAGGATATTCAAGAATACGGAATGGCAGAAAAAATCGGGGTTCTTGTTTCAGATTCGATGATGTATCAACGTAAAAATTTCCATACCGATGATAAGGATTCATCCCACCGCTATGATGGCACGGAAACAAATACTGTGACAAATGAGGATGACATTGACCTTTTAAATTTCTCTCATTTTTATGGATTAGCTCTACCGCTAATAAAGAGAGGAATTATGGTTAGACCTGTTCAATTTGATAATGTTCGACGGTTTTCAAATTACCTGAATGATTATCGCCTCCTAATCTTAAGCTATGAATTTCAAAAACCGGAGTACCCTGATTTACATATGGCGCTTGCTAAATGGGTTAGAGAAGGTGGAGTTTTAATTTACGTAGGGGATGATCAAGATCCATATCACTATGTAAGAGAATGGTGGAATACCGGAAAGATCAAATATGATGTTCCTAGAGAACATTTGTTTGAAAGCTTAGGATTATCAAATGAAAAGGAACAAAGCATATATGAAATTGATAAAGGGGTACTGGGATTTTTGAACATTTCCCCAGAGGATAGTGCTAATGACAGAAAAAGCGCAGACATGTATAGAGACTTAATTACGACATGCTTGAACACGAACAATCACCAAGTTGAGTTGGAAGAGAAGAATTATTTTATGGTTAAAAGAGGACCTTATCGAATCGCGGCAGTCATGGATGAATCAATTTCTGCTGCACCGTTGAAATTGAATGGACATTTCGTTAATTTATTTGATCCAGCTTTACCAGTCATCACTCAACTTCAACTAAATCCTGAAGATATGACTCTATTATACGATTTAGACGATGACATGCCTGAAACAGAGATGAAGGTCATTGCAGCCTCATCAAGGATAGAAGATGTCATACATCATGATTCCGGATTTGAAATGGTTGTAAAAGGTCCGGAAAAAATAAAGGCAGTAGCCCGTATATTTTGTCCTAAAAAGCCGGTTCAAGCAAATCTTATCATTGGTCATAATAGCACATCTATTGAATGGGATTGGCATGAAGAATCGAAAACTATTTTTGTCCAATATTCTCATAGTTCAACAGATTCAACGAAAATTTCAGTGAAATGGTCGTGAACTTTTTAGGTAAATGTCGGTTTACAAGGGGGAGTGGATGAAATGAAAGGTGACTCAGAAGTGAAGATAGCTTCCCACCAAGAATTGATCATAAAGACAAATAAAAAAAGTATTTGGTTTAGAATTTGGCAGCACAGGGTGTTTTATTTATTCTTACTTCCGGGAATTATTTGGTTTTTTATCTTTGCGTATATTCCGATGTATGGCATTACAATTGCATTTAAAGACTTTAACTTTGTGAAAGGAATTCTGGGGAGTCCATGGGCAGGATTAAAATACTTTGAACAGTTTTTCAATTATTATCAAGCAGGAGAAATTATAAGGAACACTTTAGTCATTAGTTTAATGAAGTTGTTAATTGGGTTTCCAATGCCGATTATTTTAGCATTAATGCTGAATGAAGTAAGAGTAACGAAATTTAAAAGAACCGTACAAACCATTTCCTATCTGCCACATTTTATTTCTTGGGTAGTTGTTGTTACGCTCTTGCAAAGAATGTTAACCCCATATGGCGGCCCGGTTAATGAGCTCCTGTCAACATTAGGCTTTGATAAGGTGCAGTTCTTAGGAAACATCAATTATTTTTACCAAGTCATTATTGCTTCAGATATTTGGAAAGGTGTCGGATGGGGAGCCATCATTTATTTAGCGGCTATTTCAGGTGTGGACCCGCAACTCTATGAAGCAGCAAAAATTGATGGTGCCAATCGCTTTAGGCAAATTTGGCATGTGACTCTACCATCTATTAGAGGAGTCATGGTTCTATTATTTATTCTTGCTTGTGGTGGCATCATGTCTGCAGGTTATGAGCAGTTATTACTACTAAATACGCCAGCAACAGCGAAGATCGGGACTGTTTTAGATGTATATGTCATTCAAGCCGGATTAGAGCAGGGACGATTTAGTTATGCAACAGCAGTTGGATTGTTCCAAGGAATCATTGGGTTAATCCTCATCATTACGGCTAACCAGGTGAGTAAAAAAGTGAATGATACATCTTTATGGTAAGGAGGGAAGTTACAAGTGAAAAGAAAAAAATGGTCGATGTTTTCAATCGTTAACTATACGGTGTTAGCTATATTCGCTTTCACGACTCTCTACCCGTTTATTTACATTTTAGCGTATTCACTTAGTGATGGTGTAGAGGCAATGAAAAACCCAATCTATTTCTTACCGCGAGGGTTTACGTTTGAAAATTATATTCAAATATTCCAAGATACGAAATTTTTAGATGCTTATAAGATTACGATTCTTCGAACAGTAATTGGTACCGCCCTACATGTGTTTTTGTGTGCATTATTTGCTTATGCGTTAACGAAAAAAACCCTGCCGGGAAGAAGCTTTTTTACCTTCTTCATCTTTATTCCTACACTATTTAGCGGAGGAATGATTCCAACATTTGTCTTGTATCGGGATCTGGGGTTGATTGATTCGTTTTGGGTATATGTTATCCCGTTTTTATATAATTTTTTCAACATCATTGTGCTGAGAACTTTCTTCATGCAAATCCCGAGTTCACTCGAAGAATCTGCTAAAATGGATGGCTGTGGTGACTTTAAAATCTTTATAAAAATTATTTTACCTTTATCAATGCCTGTACTTGCCACAATTGGTTTATTTAATGGGGTTTTTCATTGGAATGACTGGTTCACCGGTACGTATTTCGTCACAAGCAAAGATTTACTACCAGTACAGACTTTATTAAATGATCTGTTAAATCAATCTATTGCACAAGCAGATGCTGCGAAAAATGCTTCACAATCAGGTACATCAGTGGGCTTACAAACCATTGCACAAACAACACCTGAATCATTGCGTATGGCAACATTAATGGTAGCGACATTACCGATCCTATTTGTTTACCCATTTTTGCAAAAATACTTTGTAAAAGGTGTCATGATTGGTTCTGTAAAGGGATGACCCTTCTTGCTATTACGCGATTTCTAAAACATTGTTGTCATGACCAAACCTGATTTGGTTGATTGTAGTGGAGAGTGCGGGAGCAGTGGGACAGGTGAGACCCCGCAAGCGTCACGCGCTGAGGAGGCTCACCGCCAACCCCGCGGAAAGCGAGCATCCTGGGGCTGCAATCAACCATGCGCAATTCCTATTAAAAAGCAACAAAGTTTGCGAAAATTAGCGTAATTTTAAGAAGTTTATCAAATAAAAACAAATGTACAAGGGGGATTAACATGCATAAGAAGTTTAAGTTATACCTGACAATGATGCTGGTTCTTACACTTACATTATTAGCAGCCTGTACGAGTAATGAAGAAGCCGGCAGTGAATCGCAAGAGGGGGAAAATGGTGAAATAACCGTTAAAGTACTTCATAACTGGGCAGGATCAGAAGGTAATGCACCTAAAGATTTCGAAAATAATCCTGTCGCTAAGAAAATTTTGGAAGAAACAGGGGTAAAACTGGAATTTGATTATCCAACAGGTTTAAGTGAAGTAGAAAAGATTACACAAGTATTTTCAACAGGTGAATTTCCTGATTTATATACAGGACCTGCTTGGGGGAAAGAAAGTGAAACATTACTAAAAGCAGCAAATGAAGGTCAACTACATGACTTGACTGAATACATCGATAAATATCCGAATCTTGCTACTCTAGTAAAAGAAGAAAATATCTCTCCATCATTATATGACAATATCATAAGTCAACAGCAGGGTGGTCAATTTATGCTTCATGCCGGATATCCTGCGACTGAAGATGATGTCATTAACTGGTTATACGGCTTATATGTGAATAAAGATATTGCCGATCAAGTAGGGATTGATCCGCAATCTGTTCATACACCTGAAGACCTTTACAATTTTCTAAAAGCAGTGAAAGATGCAAACCTTGAATCGAATGGAAACCCTGTCTTTCCATTAGGTGCTAATGGGAATGGATGGCCATTAGATATTTTATCTGAAATGTTCGTTCCTGTTGCAGGCTCTGCAAGCTGGATGATTGATGATAATGGGGAAACAAAATTAAACTTCTTAACGAGTGAATATGAAGACTATATTTTATACATGCAAAAACTGTTGAATGATGGATTGCTAGATCCAGAAGCCTATACACAAACAGGTGCGATTGCAGAGGAGAAGTTGATGCAGGGTCGTTATGCTGTTGTTCCTAACCAATTTCCGGGGTTATGGACGGGTTTAACAAAAGCTGGTTTACAAGATAAATATGTTCCACTGGGACCATTAAATGATGCGAATGGAGATCCACATAGAACGGAAGTAAATGTAACGGGATCTCAGCTTATAGCTGTACCGACATCAGTTCCTAAAGAGAAATTAGATAGCATTATGGATATGTTGAATTATTTAGCGTCAGATGAAGGCTTCTTATTAACAAAATATGGAGTTGAAGGTGTTCATTATGACATGGTTGATGGCAAAGTGCAGGCCAAAAAAGAATGGGTAGACAAATTAAAGGATGATCCAAAAGCATTGATCAATGAAGGGATTGACTCTTCTTACGGAACTTTAGCCGGAATGCATCGTGCCGTTTCATTAGCCGGCGGTTCGTTTGGTTACCAATACGATCCTAGATACAAAATAGAAGAAGAATTTAAACAAATGATGTCCCCAAATGGTATTACACCGGTTGAAGGGAAAGACCCTTATACTGTTTTTCAAAAACATGCAAATTATGAACAAATCCAACCTATTTTCGATACATTAGGTGATGTTGTGTTACAGGCTATTCACTCTAAATCAGAAGAAGAAGCGAAGAAATTAATTAAAGAATCTCAAGATGCCTTAAAAAGTGCAGGGATTGAAGAGGTTGATAATGAAATAGCGAAACAAGTAAAAGACGGTACAGAGTTTATGAGATATCGTACTTCAAACTAAACGAACATATATTAGTAATTAGTAAACATCTAAGAAAGGGAGAGTCTTAATCTCTCCCTTTCTTAGATGACCAAATTAGTAAACAAACACCAAAGGAGAGGTAAAATAATGACTCAATTTTTAAGACCGCCTTCAGTACCACTTATGACAGTAGATCCATATTTCAGCGTATGGTCAGCTTCAGATCATTTATATGATGAACATACCGTCCATTGGACGAACAAACGAAATAGTATGGTCGGCTTACTTTTAATCGATGGTAAACCTCGAAGATTTTTGGGGAAAGTCGAATTGGATGACAAGACCACCTATCATGAGCCTGATTTTCTAGAGCAAAAAAAGGTGAAAGTCGAGCCTTTAACGACTACATATCTATTTGAAGGAGAAGGAATTGAATTAGAAGTTAAATTTACGACACCTTTACTCCTTGATGATGTCGAGTTATTATCAAGGCCGGTTTCTTATGTAACGTTTGGAGTACGTTCGATTGATGGAACGAGCCATCGTGTCAAATTATATGTTGATGTATCAAAAGAATTATGTGTACATTCACTTGATCAAGATGTTGAAGGCTCTACGACACAAATACAAAATAAAATAGTAGCCATGCATATGGGAACGAAGGAACAACCCATATTAAAACGTGTCGGTGATGATACAAGAATTGACTGGGGATATTGCTATTTAGCTGCTCTTCAATCTGAAAACCTATCAACGAGCATCCAATCCTATCAAGTACGAAAACGATTCTTAGAGACTGGAAGTTTATCGAGTGGAGAAGGTGATGGCTTAGATGTGCCAGTTATGGCAGCTGTCATAGATATAGGTGAAATTAGTGAGGAACAATCTTCTTGTTTTTTAGCAGTTGCTTATGATGATATTCGTTCTATTGAATACTTTGGAGACCAGTTAAAAGCCTATTGGCGTAAAGATGGTCAGTCCTTTGAAGAGATGTTGGCAACAGCCTTTGAACAATATGATCAAATTCTAATTCGCTGTGATCAATTTAATCAATTATTAATAAACGAAAGTACCGAAATAGGGGGAGAAACCTATAAAGATTTGGTTTCATTAGCATATAGGCAGGCAATTGCTGCACATAAAACAGTCGTTGATAAAGATGGTCAGCTATTATTTTTATCAAAAGAAAACTTTAGCAACGGTTGTATAGCGACGGTTGACGTTAGTTATCCATCCATTCCGCTTTTCCTGCTTTATAATCCTGAGATGGTCAAAGGAATGATGCGTCCGATCTTCCGTTATGCTGACAGTGAGGAATGGCAGTTTGACTTTGCTCCACATGATGTTGGATGTTATCCAAAAGCAAATGGTCAGGTATATGGAGAAAATAAACTAGAATACCAGATGCCGATTGAAGAATGTGGAAACATGCTTATTATGGCAGCAGCCATATGTTTATATGAAAACGATTCAAACTTTGCACGTGATCACTGGAAACATTTATCAAAATGGGCAACATATTTAATAGAAAACGGACTTGATCCGGAAAACCAGCTATGTACAGATGACTTTGCCGGACATCTCGCACATAATGCTAATTTATCTGTTAAAGCCATCCTTGGAATTGGAGCCTATTCAATTATGTGTAACATGCTAAACGAAAAGAATGGCGAAACCTACTTTCAAATGGCCCAAAAAATGGCCCAGCAATGGGAAGAGATGGCTTCGGCCAATACTCATTACAAACTAACATTTGATAGTTTAGATGAGACATGGAGCTTAAAATACAATTTAATTTGGGATCACCTCTTCGGGTTAAATTTGTTCTCAAAAGAAATCATTCAAAAGGAAATACCCCATTATCTTTCAAAACAAAATAAATACGGAACACCTCTTGATAACAGAAACACATATACAAAGGCCGATTGGCTTGTCTGGTCTGCTGCAATGGCAACTGAAGAAGGTGATTTTGAAAAAATGATCGCTCCTCTTTGGAGATTTTTACATGAAACAGAAAGCCGTGTTCCTTTCACTGATTGGTATGATACAGTTTCCGGAAAGCAAATGAACTTTCAAAATCGTTCGGTTGTTGGGGGGCTATTCATCAAAATGCTGGCAGATGTTGAATCAAGAGGGAGTAAAGATAGAAAGGCAATTGAAGGTAATTTTATTTCAGAGCTTTAGGGTTTTTATAAATATTCATAGAATGAAATGAACCTTCTTCTCAGATTCACCTTCTATGTGGTTGGATACGGATATCCATATCTGCATTCAGCCACACTGTATTAAATAAATATTAATTAGGGAGTTATAAGCATACATGAATGATAAAACAGCTGACATGAAAAAGGTGCTTCAAGTTTTAGATGAAGAAGATAAGATTCATTTCTTTTCCTCATTTGAAACAATAGAAGAACAGCCGCATTGGGAAAATTCAGTAGAGTTAAAGGGGAATGGCACGAGATTATCTTCAGGTGTCTATTCTAATCAATACTTAGAAATCGGTATGATGAAAACGGAAGTAGATTCAGGACCTCGCAATAGTTATACAGGTAAAACAAATGTGGGATGGTCAGGTCAAAAAGCACTTAGTTACTCGGGCCATCATGTCTCGAGCAACAGAGCTTATTCCTTTCATAAAATTTTTGAAGTGGATATAGATGTTACTCCAGCGACTTCTTTCTCTTATTTGATCCATCCGGAGTTTGCTGACGAAGAAGAAAGAGATTACTCAAGTACGTATGTAAGTCTTGATCTTGCTTTTAGTGATGGAACCTATTTAAGTGAACTTGAAGCAGTCGACCAACACGGAGTTCGTTTGACTCCCATCGCACAAGGTGATTCAAAAACACTATATCCGAATCAATGGAATTATAAAACATCTAAAATCGGTCTTGTAGCAAGTGGGAAAAAAATTCTCCGCATATTAGTTGCATATGACCAACCAAAAGGGCCAGGTATTTTTAAAGGAAGTATAGATGATATTCGTATCGCTGAGAAGACTGGTGAAAAAGTCTCTAAAAGCCCTATCGATTATGTGAGTATTTTAAGAGGCACAAATTCTAATTCTACTTTCTCAAGAGGGAATAATTTTCCTGCTGTAGCCTTACCGCATGGATTTAACTTTTGGACTCCTGTTACAGACGCCGGTTCTACAAGCTGGCTATACTCATATCAACAACATAATAACCGTGACAATTTACCAGAATTACAAGCATTTTCACTAAGTCATCAAACAAGTCCATGGATGGGAGATCGACAAACATTTCAGGTGATGCCTTCTGGGGCGGGTAATCCGTGTGTGAATCGAAAACAAAGAGCACTCCCGTTTCAACATAAAAATGAAGTGGCAAAACCACATTATTATAAAGTATTATTTGAAAATGGAATCAAGACGGAATTTACTCCTACAAATCGTGCAGCAATGTTTAGGTTTACGTTTGTGAATGATGTATCAAGTCTCATTTTCGACAATGTGAATGATCTTGGAGGGTTAACCATCCTACCTGAAGAGAACATCATTACAGGCTATTCTGATGTGAAAAGCAACTTATCAGTCGGTGCAACAAGAATGTTTATTTATGCAACTTTTGATAAAAAGATGATTAAAAGCGGCAAGCTCACCGGCGAAAACAGAGATCATGTTGCAGGTTTTATTTCCTTTAATACAGAGGGATCAGATAAATCCGTTACGATGACTATAGCTACATCCTTAATAAGTGTTGAACAAGCAAAAAGAAATTTACATCAGGAAATTAAACAGGAAGATACATTCGAGAGTCTAAAAAACAAAGCGAAACATGCATGGGAAGAAAAGCTGAACATAATCGAAGTGGAAGGTGCGAGTGAAGTAGAATTAACAACACTTTATTCAAATCTGTATCGATTGTTTTTGTATCCAAATATTAGCTATGAAAATACAGGTACTAAAAACGAACCGAAATTTATGTATGCAAGTCCTTTTTCAAAACCAAAAGGCAAAGATACACCTGTAAAAACAGGAGCATATTTAGTAGAAGGAAAACCTTATATCAATAACGGGTTTTGGGACACGTATCGAACAGCTTGGCCTGCATACGTTTTATTTAGTCCAACACATGCCGGAGAAATGATCGATGGATTTATTCAGCAATATAAAGACGGAGGATGGATATCAAGATGGTCATCACCTGGCTATGCTAATTTAATGGTCGGAACAAGTTCAGATGTTGCCTTTGCAGATGCCTATTTAAAAGGAGTAACCAACTTTGATGTGAACGCTTTTTATGAATCTGCCATTAAAAACGCAGCTGTCGCAAGTGAAGATGAAAGTGTCGGAAGAAAAGGGTTAACAACATCCATTTTCGACCGATTTACTAACAATTCCGTTGAAGAAGGCTTGTCATGGGCTATGGATGGCTTTATCAATGACTTTGCTATTGCAAATCTCGCTAGTGTGCTGGCATTACAAACAGATCCAAAAGATCCAATGTACTCCCAATATTGTACAGATGCCATTTATTATAAAGAACGAGCACAAAATTTTGTCGAAATGTTCCACCCTGATGTAAAGTTTTTTATGGGGAAAAAACCTTCCGGAGACTGGCGAACTACTCCTGATTCCTTCCATTCTGAAGAGTGGGGTGGAGATTACACAGAAACAAATGCATGGAATATGGCTTTTCATGTACCACATGATGGTCAAGGTTTAGCAAATCTATATGGTGGCCGAAAAGAATTAGCACAAAAGCTTGATGCTTTATTCTCCATTCCTGAAACAGGCTTATATAAGGGGCATTATTCACAAATTATCCATGAGATGCGTGAGGCGCGGGATGTGAGGATGGGGATGTATGCACATAGTAATCAGCCTTCCCATCATATTTTGTATATGTATCATTATGTCGGGCAGCCAGCAAAAGCACAGGAAAAAATCCGGGAAGTATTATCGAGATTGTATATAGGAAGCGAAATCGGCCAAGGGTATCCTGGTGATGAAGATAATGGTGAAATGTCTGCATGGTACTTATTTAGTGCAGCCGGTTTTTATCCATTACAAATGGGTGCACCAAGTTATACAATCGGAGCACCGTATTTTAAAAAGATGATCATTCATCTTGAAAATGGACATAAAATAACGATTCTTGCACCTAATGTCAGTAATGAAAATAAATATATTCAAAGCCTTAAAGTAAATGGAATTCCATATCATAAGGTAACAATCGATCATGAAACACTTACAAATGGAGCAACATTAGAGTTTGAAATGGGAAATTGTCCATCTGATTGGGGAACGGGTATTCATGATTTACCTGCTTCTCTAACACCCATTTCAACAAATGGAACCTCTATCTCATCAACGCATTTAAACGATCTAACAGACGGTATGAAAGGCAAAACATATCATTCTGACCATGGTCCAGCACTTAATGCCTTTGATAATAATTCGCTTACTCAATTGAAAATAAATCATAATAAAGCCTGGATACAATACGAATTTGAAGATGGAAAGAAGGAAGCTCTACTGTATACCCTGACATCCGGGCTGGAAGAAAATCAAGACCCTAAAAGCTGGGTGTTACTTGGATCAAATGATGGGGAAGATTGGGAAGTTCTTGATCGAAAAGAACAGGTACATTTTAAATGGAGGAGATACACAAAAGCTTTTACAATCAAAAATCCAGGTGCTTTTTCACACTATCGATTTGAACTTCTTGATAATGGAGGGTCAAATATAACCTCTCTTTCTCAAATTGAATTGCTCGGGTTTGATCATTTAGTAGAAAATAGTAAGTATGTCAAATCGTTAGCGGAAAAAATAAAAAATAGCGAGATTCAAAACCAAGTAAAATATCATTTATCCCGTTCATACGAATACTTACATCAAAACAAAGTAGATCTATCTGTTATAGAATTAGAAGCCTGTATCATCGTAATCAATCAATTAAATGCTGGAAAAGACTCTGGAGAGAAAGAACAATTGATCGCCAATATACATGCGCTGATGTTTGTTTTAAAAAAAGTTATTCACATTAAAAACACATGCAGTGTAGGCAGGAGATAAATGTATAATGTACGACTCAACTGTTAACGATTGGGTCGTCTTTTTATAGCATGAAAAGTTGACCTCAGTTGATCATTAAATTTTACGAGTCGTAAATTTTATCGAGGGATAACACTTTTGCTATTAAGAGGAAAAATAAGGGAGATGAATGGCAGGATGGGTATAAAAACGAAAAGATTGCTAGAGCCACTTCCATTTACAAATGTCACAATTGAAGATCGTTTTTGGGCACCGAAGTTAAAAGTAAATCGTGAACAAACGATTCCCTACCAATATGAACAATGTAAAACGACCGGAAGAATCGATGCTTTTCGATTAAACTGGAAGCCGGGAATTGAACCAAAGCCTCATATATTTTGGGATTCTGATGTAGCAAAATGGATCGAAGCAGCAAGTTATAGTTTAGCAACAAATCCTGATTCTAATCTTGATTCATTAGTAGATCGTGTCATTCAAGTCATTGCAGCTGCCCAACAGCCAGATGGATATCTAAATGTTTATTTTACCGTCGTTGAGTCACAAAATCGTTGGAAGGATTTACGTGATGCACATGAATTATATTGTGCTGGCCATTTAATCGAAGCAGGAATTGCCCACTTTAAAGCGACAAAAAAGAGAACTCTTTACGATGTGATTTGCCGTTATGCTGATTATATTGATACCGTATTTGGGCCGGAAGAAAAGAAATTAAAAGGCTATCCAGGTCATCAAGAAATTGAACTTGCGCTATATAAACTTTACAAAGTATCCGGTAATGAAAAATATTTACGCTTAAGTAAATATTTTATTGATGAAAGAGGAAAGCAGCCACATTATTTTGATCTTGAAAAAGAACAAATGCCAGGATTTTTTGAAGAATTTATGAATTCACACCTCAATATTCATGAATACAATCAGTCACACAAGTTAGTCAGAGAACAAAGAGAAGTTGTCGGACATGCTGTAAGAGCTTTATACATGTATTCAGCCATGACAGATTTGGCAGGAGAGCTTGGAGATGAGGAGCTATTAGAAGCATGTGAGCAATTATGGAATACGTTACACAACAAAAATATGTATATTACAGGAGGCATAGGTTCAACAAGAAATAACGAAGGCTTTACTTATGACTATGACTTGCCGAATGAAACCGCGTATGCGGAAACATGTGCTTCTGTTGCTGTAGTGTTTTGGAATCATCGACTTTTACAGCTTGAATGTGATGGGAAATATGCCGATGCGCTCGAACGGGCACTGTATAATGGGGTAATAAGCGGGATTTCTCAAGATGGTAAAAAATTCTTATATGAAAATCCACTTGAGAGTAGAGGAAATTCACATCGGCAGAAATGGTTCGGCTGTGCCTGTTGTCCTCCGAATATCTCAAGACTCTTTGCTTCAATAGGTGAGTATATATACTCACAAGGTGATCATGAGATCGTCACTCATTTATATATTCAAGGTTCTGGGACATTTCATATAAATGATCAAGTTATACGATTACGACAGGAAACCGATTACCCATGGGATGGGCATGTTAACATTCAACTACAACTAGATAAGCCAGACACGTTTAGATTAAAATTAAGAATTCCAGAATGGTGTCAACATGCATCATTGACCATTAATGGTGACCAATTCGACATGCAAGGATCTCTTCAAAAAGGCTATGTGACATTAGAAAAAGAATGGTCAGATCACGACATCGTCGAGCTGGAATTACAGATGTCAGCACAACGATATTATTCAAATCCACACGTTAGGCAAAATGTAAATCATGTTGCAATTCAACGGGGTCCAATCGTTTATTGCTTAGAATCAGCAGATAATATTGAAGACGTTCAAGCAATCATACTACCGAAAAATGCAGTACTTTATGAAATGTACGATGCAAATATGCTCGATGGCATCATTAAAATAATGGCAGATGCGTTTGTTTTAATAGATAGCGAATGGGAGAATAAACTATACAAACCGAATAGACCTAGTGTTTCACCCCATCAAATGACCGCAGTGCCTTATTTTTTATGGGATAATCGCGAACCAGGTCAAATGGTTGTTTGGATGAAGGAAGGTATTAATTAGGTATACTTTACGTGCAGGATCAATTAAGGACTCAACTTTAAAATAAATAAACCTTATTCCTGAATGAATCGTAAAATTAACAAGTGATTTAACAAAACCTTAAGGAAGAGTTAAAGTAAATGTACTTAAGTTCATACAGAAAAAGAGTCTGGTTCATTTAATGACCCAGGCTTTATTTATGTTATGTATTTAAATAAACAAAGTTCTTTAAAAGTGGCTTTGCTAGATAAATTATTTTATAACGAAACTTGTCATTACGATGGATATCTTAAAGCATAAAAAAACACATTTTTTCTAAATATTCTCTACTTATCTTAAAAGATTCTATATTTCATTCAAAGGAATTTATAGTTTTTTCTAAATATTTTCCATTTTTATTGAATTGTAAACGCTTTATAATTCTAAAGTGTTCAAGTCTTTTTAATAAAAATTAAGTAAACAGTCAGCTGCAGGGAATAATTGTTCTTCGAAGCAAGGCTGTATTCATTTGCTTCTTTCAATACGCTGACTTTCAGGAGGTGTTGCCAAAGATTAAAGATAGATTGCTCAATTAGTAGATAAGGGACTCAGGAGTTGGCAGCGGACTGAATACAACCGTAGCTAAATGGATGATGTTTTTAAATATTGACGAAGGGGATGTATAATAGTGTATAAAAAATTGTTAGCCCTCACTGCGGCTTCTTCCATGCTACTAACCTTTGTGCCAAGTAATGGGTCGATTGCTTCGGCGCTGCAAAATGAAAGTCATGTTGAAAAGCTGGCAAGTGCAAATTCAGCGGAACAAATTATGAAAGCTGTGTTGGGTGATGTTCCTGAAGTCATTGGAGCCCCAAATATGGAACTAGAAGTTCAAGTGAAATTAGATGAACTGGCAAAAGGAAAATACACTTCTTTACATGCATCTTTTCATATTCCTGATAGCCTAACGGTTACTGGGGTAGAGTTCAATTCGAAGAATATTATGGGGGGAGCCAGTTCTTATACGTATTCAAAGGACACTTTAAATCTTCAAGTTAAGGGTGGGAACGTAAGTATTGCGCATAAAGGTTCAGATTTATTCGCGACAATCAAACTAAAAGTAAAAGATTTTGTGACATCCGACCGGACCGATGTTATCCGGGCCAATTCTATTACAGCCGAAAGTAGAAATGGCAAGGATATTGTCTATTCCGTAGATGAAGCAGTAGCCAACATTGGGTTGAAACAATTGGATACAGGTGCGATTGCAAAAATTCCTGGTTATGCCAATTCGCTGATGAGCCATAAATTTGGTGCTGATCCACATGCGATGGTCTATGATGGTCGAGTTTATATTTATATGACCAACGATGAATTCGAATATGATGCAAACGGAAATCTCATAGATAATACTTATAGCAAAATCAACACAGTTAATGTCATCTCTTCTGATGATATGATTAACTGGACGGACCACGGTGCGATTCCAGTTGCAGGTCCTAATGGTGCGGCAAAGTGGGCAACCCAATCGTGGGCAGTATCCACTGAACATAAAGAGATTGATGGAAAAGATAAATTCTTCCTTTACTTTTCAAATAACGCATCAGGCATTGGTGTTCTTACATCCGATAGCCCAATTGGACCTTGGACAGATCCGCTCGGCAAACCGTTAATCGGCCGGAATGATCCTGCAGCTCAGGGTGTTGCCTGGCTCTTTGATCCGGCAGGCTTTGTCGATGACGATGGTCAAGCATATTTGTACTATGGTGGAGGAGTACCAGGCAACCCGCCTACACAGGAGCAAGCCGAACACCCGGCAACTGCAAGAGTCATTAAACTAAGTGATGACATGATTCATACCGTAGGGGAACCACAAGTCATAGATGCTCCATTCTTGTTTGAAGCATCAGGTATGCACAAGAAAAATGGTAAATACTATTATTCTTATAGTACGAACTTCTCTGGTGTGCGGCAGGAAGATGATCCGGGGACAGGTGAAATTGCGTATATGACCAGTGATTCTCCAATGGGACCGTGGACGTATGAGGGTACAGCACTTAGGAATCCATGGGTTTTCTTCGGTGTCGGAGGAAATAACCATCAAGATTTCTTTGAGTTCAAAGGTCAAACGTATATCACATACCATGCCCAAACAGTAGCTAAAGCCATGAACAAAGCCAAGGGTTATCGTTCTCCTCATATTAATAAGGTCGAATATGATGAGAATGGCAAGATGAAAGATGTCAAAGCAGATATGAAAGGTGTATCACAGGTGGCCAACCTTGACCCGTATAAGCGGAACGAGGCTGAAACAATCGGATGGAATGCAGGTATTAAAACTGAGAAATCCCAAGCACCTGGGGGTATGGTTGAAAGCATTAACCTTAATGTAACCGATATCAATAATGGAGATTGGGTTGCGGTCTCCCAAGCAGATTTCGGTAAAAATGGTGCTGCATCCTTTGAAGCAAATATAGCCTCTACTGTCGGCGGTGAAATTGAAATTCGCGTAGACAGCCCAGTTGGTGAAGTGATCGGAACGCTCGACGTTAACCCGACTGGCGGAGAACAGGAATGGCAATTGATGAAGACCAATGTCAAGAATGTTAGCGGCACACGAAATATCTTCTTCATCTTTAAAGGAGAAGGAGAGAACAACTTATTTAATATGGATTATTGGACATTCACGGAGAAAGAATAATCCTAAAAAAACGGGCTTCCGACTTTAGTTGGAGGCCCGTTCTTCAATATTAAAAAACCACACCTGCATATGGAAGTTAATTTCTAAAAAATGAAGGTGTAGTTAGGCGCTATTTCCTCAAGAGGAAGTCGTACTCTCTCAAATCGAACTATATATAACCGAGCGAAGCCGTGGGTGATGGTAAGCCTCAAAGTTAGGGAGCATTTGCTGCATATACACAGCAGAAAGCTTTTCTTTTGGGTCGATCATAACCCATGTGCCAGCTAAACCACACCATCCGAATTCTCCAATTGTACTGTTACTGCCAGCTAACGGTGGATCGATCATGACTCTTACACCCAATCCATAGCCATAGCCTTTCAGATAGTCCCAATTATAGGATGGCAACACCTCTGGCTGTAGATGATTCGTGGACATAAGTTCAATCGTCTTTCTACCTAAAATTTTGACATTGTTAAGCTCACCCCCGTTTGCCAACATATGGGCAAATCGACTATAGTCGCCTAACGTAGACAGCAAACCTCCGCCACCGCTTTCAAACTTGGCTTCTGGCTGATAATTCCCATCCATTAAAGAATTTATGGTTAACTCCCCATTTTCATTGCGATTGTAGAGGCTGCTAAGACGTTCCTTTTTCTCCTCGGGAATCTTGAAAAATGTATCCTTCATTTCCAAAGGATCAAAAATTTCATCTTTTAAAAATGTTCCAAAGGATTTACCGGACAATACTTCAATCAGTGCTCCCAAGACGTCATGGCTATAACCATAGTGCCATTTTGTTCCCGGTTCAAAGGCTAGTGGAATATCGCTTAGTATTTTAGAGAGGGTTCTTACATCTAAATTCTCAGAACCCTTGTCATTGTTATAGTTATCGAGTGCAAGTTTTACCTGACGTTCGGTTTCATTTCCCTCTCCTCCATAGGTTAAACCAGAGGTCATCATGAAGAGATCTTTGACCCTGATTGATTTTGAAGAGGGAATGATCGACAACTCTCCGTTTTGATTTCTATGGTATATTTTTGGTTCTTTGAATTCTGGAAGATACTCTTCAAGAGGATCGTTCAGCAAAAACATGCCCCGTTCATATAAAATAAGGGCAGCCACACATGTGATCACTTTGGTGTTTGAATAAATTCTATAAATCGTATCAGGTAAAATTGGTTTTCTCATTTGGTCTGCATAGCCAATATAATCTTCAAATACTGTTTGCCCTTGATAGGTAACGGAACATGCACATCCAGCAGGACCTTTCTCAACAAAGCTTTTTAATAATGGGTGTAGCTTTTCAAAAGATTTCAAACAGATTCCCCTCCCAATGAAGCGTTGGTTTACAAATAAATAGATGATACTTCCATTTAACCATTTATTGCTAGTTGATACAAGATTCTATTATCTATTGATATTTCATGGAAGAATAAAATATTACTAGAGCCATCTTGCTAGAAAAATAGTAAGGAATTCCCTTATTTACTGTTCGTTTTTAATGGTATTGTTTATAGATATTCGGAAAAAAGTTGGTGTAACGATTGAGTAAAAAAAAATCAAAACGTAAAGTAAAGAGAAAGGAATCGAGTAAGTTCGGTACAGCACTTAAGTTATTAGGCTGTTTTTTGGCCGTATTGTTTTTAGCATGGTATATGATGGTGGGTCATATAGATGGAGAAAGGTTTCGTGGTGTCGTGGAGCTCCCCTTACAGGAGAATTATTCGTACCCAGTATATGGTTTGGCCTTGCTAAATTGGGTCATAGGAATTCCAAGTGTTATTGTTTTTTTAATTTTACTGGCAAAAGGGAATAAAAGTGAATTCATCACATCCTGTTTTTATAGTGTTCCTATTTTTTTAATGAGTCTAGGATTTACGATACAGTATATGGTTTTGTTAATTAAAGTTGGGGCTGAATTCTTATGGTGGTTTTATGTTGTTGTTGCAGTTATCGGCTTCCTAATCGCTAATCTCTTAATCTACTTTGATAAAGGGAATTTACATCCTGTTTTTGTTGGACTTGGTGTTGTGCTGATAGTCCTTAGCTGGATCCTATTAGCTATGGCGAACTCTGCAGATGGTCATTATATTAGTATTTATAAGGATAACTTAAGAGGAAGTTTCACGATTAAAATGATGGTGGGAACCTTTCAATCGTTGGGAATTATGGTTTTCCTGAGTATGTATGGTTTCCTAATGAAGCTTCGATTTGGCTGGGAAGAGTAAGATCTCTATAAGAATTTATCCAGTAACATAGGCTGTATCTGGTTGTGAGCGAGGTAGACATATGCAGGAGCGACCTTTTTCATAAACCCGCTGCTTCGTCCCTTCAATATATATTCCATTTGAGTACACTTTTAGGAAGGAAATACGTTATATAAAACGAATGTATGTGTAGGCGACGAATGAATGGAGGGAAATGATGAAGGTTCTTATATTGGGTGGTACTCGTTTTTTAGGAAAAGCGTTGGATTGAAAAGAGGACATGAGATCACTTTATTTAATCGCGGGAACAATAAAGAAGTGTTTACTGAAGTTGAGCAGCTCATCGGTGATAGAGACGGCGATGTGTCACAGCTTGAAAACAGGAAATGGGATGTCGTAATGGACACATGTGGATTCGCTCCCCACCAAATGAAAAAGATTGCAGCAGTGCTAGGGAAAACAATCGAACATTATACATATATTTCCAGCATCTCTGTTTATAAAGATTGGGTTCCGTTTAATATATCGGAGGACTATCATTTACAGTCCATACCACATGATCGACTAAAGGATATATTGAAAGACGTTGAGGAAGGGCGAATTTCTCCTTATGAGCATTACGGAGCGTTAAAAGTACTATGTGAAGCAGAAGCAGAGAAATATTGGCCGGGGCGTGTGTTGCATATCAGAGCAGGACAGCTTGTCGGACCGTTTGACTATACGGACAGGCTTCCGTACTGGGTTCAGCGAGTGGAAGAAGGTGGAAAGATCGTGGTACCCGGAAGACCGGAACGTCCAATTCAACTGCTCGACGTAAGAGATATTGCCACATGGGTGTTCGATATGGTGCAAAAAAGGAAAGCTGGAACGTTTAATGTGACAGGCCCTGAATATGAATTGACGATGGAAGAGCTTTTGAACACATGTAAAGTAGTGACAAACAGTGATGCTGAATTTGTATGGGTAGATGAACAATTTGCACTTGATCACAAAGTACAACCGTGGTCGCAAATGCCATTATGGATCCCTGAGCAATACCCGTTAGAAGGAGAAACTGAACCGTGGAAAATGAGTATTAGCATAAAAAAAGCTTTACACGCCGGGCTTTCCTTCCGTCCCCTTGAAGAAACAATACATGATGTGTATCAATGGGAAAGAGGGAGACAAGATTCAAAACGGAAAACAGGTATATCGCATGAAAAAGAGCAACAGTTACTAGATGCCTGGTTCCAAAAGGAGACAAACGAGACATTGTGAGGGATGGTCTTGTAAAAACAAAATATACAAGCAGAAAGGTATCGTATCTTTACCTTTCTGCTTATAAAATCATTCTGTTATTCGAGATTAGCATGTTTACTAAACATAGAGGAAGAAGTTAATCCTTCCAGTTCCATATATCTTAATATTAAACTATCGAAAAACAGTAACAAAGTTTGTTCAAAAAGTGATGCCATTGGTTGAATGGTTTGATACTCGCTGTCTTCCTGGTCTTTAGGTGAACCAGGCATTTTGACAACAATATCTGCTAGTTGTCCAATTGTGGATTCGGGATTGATTGTCACAACGGCCACTTTAGCCCCAAAACCTTTTGCTTTCTCAGCCATCGAAACTAAGCTTTTTGTTTCTCCGGATCCAGATGCAATAATAAGTAAATCATTTTCTGCAATATTAGCGGTAACTGTTTCACCGACAACATATGAATCAATCCCCATATGCATCATGCGCATGGCAAATGATTTTCCCATAAAACCCGAACGGCCCGCACCGGCAACAAACACTTTATTTGACGATCTAATGGCTTGAACTAAACTCTCGGCATCAGCATCCGTGATATATTGAACAGAATGGTTTAATTCATCCAATACTTTTGAGAGATAATAAGACGTTTCCATATACGACCCCGATTATACTAAAGTAGCTTCTTTTACTAATTTTTGCATTTCAGAAGCGACAGCTTTTTTATCATCTTTCCCTGTGATCCCGCCGCCAACGATCACTAAATCAGGTTTGGCTGCAATAACTTCAGGTAATGTTTCTAATTTAATACCACCAGCTACAGCAGTCATTGCATTCGAAACAACACGTTTGATTGTGCGTAGTTGTTCAAAAGAATTTTCGCCTTCAGCTTGTAGATCATATCCGGTATGTACGCAAATGTAATCAACACCAAGACCATCAATTTCTTTTGCGCGTTGTTCAATATCTTTTACATTAATCATATCAACGAGAATTTTAGTTCCGTGCTTTTTCGCTTCCTCAACTGCACCTTTAATTGTCGCATCATCTGTAGCACCAAGAATTGTGACAATTCCGGCACCTGCTTCAGAAGCCTTCATCACTTCATAGCCCCCTGCATCCATAACCTTTAAATCTGCTAATACTGTAAGATTTGGAAATGCTTCTTTTACTTCTTTAACTGCTCTTAATCCTTCGTTAATAACGACTGGTGTCCCAATTTCAACAATATCTATAAATTCCTGAACTTCACCCACCACTTGTTTTGCTTCTTCGATATTTACTAAATCTAATGCTAGTTGTAATTCCATCTTATTTCCTCCTTAACGGTTACTGTTTGAGTTTTCTTACAGTATCAATTATATTAGAATTATTCAAAACTAAAAGTACGCACTTTTAAAACATATAGTGTATAAAAGTATACTAATTGCTATTGAGTATACGAAGGAGGAACCCATGAGCCGTTTTGATGAGAAGATATTTAATTGTGAAAAAGAACTAACATTACAAGTGATTGGCGGAAAATGGAAAATGTTGATCATGTGGCATTTAGGAAAGGATGGAACACTGCGTTTCAACCAATTAAAATCATTGATTCCAGGAATCACACAACGTATGTTAGTCAATCAGTTAAGAGAACTTGAAGAAGACTTAATCGTCCATCGTGAAGTGTATCCAGTTGTACCTCCGAAAGTGGAATACTCTTTAACCGAACAGGGAAAGACATTAATGCCGATCTTAGAGTCAATGTACGAGTGGGGAAAGAATTATCGAAAAAAATATTTGGAACACACAACATTCACAGAGGATGCTGCCAAATAAAGATAGAGTGCTAGGGTCAATTTTCATCATCCACCGATATGGAAAATTAAAAAGAAAAAAGTCTAACTAAGTAATTTTAAGAGAAACGATTTAGTTGTTTCTCTCAGTTTGTAGACAAAGTAAAATTTGCTAGCCTTTCAGACTGATTGCTAACGCTTGCGTATCAAGGCACGAAGCCTTGTGAGGAGCGGAGTTACCGGTGTTGGTAATGAGCACCGCAGCAAGGTGAGTAACGAAGAAAGCGAGCGTTTGTCAACAGTCTGAGAGAAACGATTTAGTCGTTTCTCTATTTTTATATAGAGTGGCTTGAGGGCTAAGCTATTTCTATTATCGTTTTAATAAAGGACTTACTATAGAAATAGGTACTGCAAAAATTTGGGTTTCGTAAGCAATCGGGTCAAATTAAGGAATAACAATCTAAATATTGTGAAGAAATGTACTTAAACGTGGCAGTACAGCTTAACTAGAAGGAATAATCAATTTCATATCGAATCCATTACGAGTATGTATGACCAGATTGGATAGTAAATAGAAGGTAATGATGAAAGGTGATCGGGAGAGATTAAAGGATCAGGTTAATCTAAAAACACCTGCCGAATGGAAATCATTGTTAATGAATTGTCACGGCGTGATGTTATCAGATGTAGAGAAAATATATAGTACTTGAATTCAGAATTACAAAGGGGTATTTAAATGAGTGACATTATACTGCTTATTACTTTCAAAAACGATCTTATCAATTATTCAAAAGAACAGCTAAGAAATATTTCCGAAGAAGGGGTTTGGTCAATTGGACAGATGTATGACCATTTAATTGTTGTTGCCCATGAGTATCTAGATAATATGGAATCATGTGCTACATTAAATGAGGATTACTCTCTTGGGAAAACTCAATTTGGTGAGCAATTATTTAGTAACGGAGGGTTTCCACCTATTAAAATAAGATTACCAGAAGAGTTAAATTCTCCACCTAATAATTCAGACAGTAAGGAAGACCTAATTAGCAGGATGGATCAGTTAATTCAAAGACTGAGTCATTGGGAATCAAAAGTGGATGATATTAACCCGAAAAATAAAGTTGAACATGGAGGGTTCGGCTGGCTGAATGCAAAGGAATGGTATGTTTTGGTTGGAATGCATTTTCGTCATCATTTGCGTCAAAAAGAAGAGTTGGAAAGTTATATAGTATAGGTGGAAATTAATTATAAACTGGATGCCCTTTTTCAACTAACTAACAGGGATTTTTGTTGAGAGGAAGTTTAGTTAACGTAAGGTAAAATAGGTAAAAATCAATTGGTGGTGAATAAAAATTGGAACCTAAATGGCTAGAATGGGCAAAACAGCTTCAATCCATTGCACAGGCAGGGCTAACTTATTCTAAAGATGTTTATGATTTGGAGAGATTTGAAATAATAAGAAATATGAGTGTTGAAATATTAACACATTATACAGATATGGACAGTAAAAATATCAAAGAACTTTTTGCAAATGAAACTGGGTATGCAACACCGAAAGTTGATATTAGAGCAGTTATATTTAGAGGTAATAAAATATTAATGGTGAGAGAAAACAATGATGGAGATTGGTCTTTACCTGGGGGATGGGCTGATATTGGATTAACGCCAAGTGAAGTTGCGGTGAAGGAAGTAAAAGAAGAATCAGGGTTTGATGTTAAAGCTATAAAATTGATAGCTGTACTTGACAAGAAATGCCACCCGCATCCACCTTCTCCATTTCACGTTTATAAAATGTTTATCCAATGTGAAATCATTGGCGGGAAACCACAAGTGGGAATTGAAACAAATGGAATTGAATTTTTTGCAGAAAATGAACTACCATCATTATCGATTGCTAGAAATACAGAATCCCAAATTCAATTAGCATTTAAACACTTACATAATCCTCAAGAACCTGTCTATTTTGACTGATAATTTAAGTTGAATGCACCAGTTGTTCAACAAACGGGTATATTGGTGAAAGGCGGCAGAAGGATCTGTTGCCTTTTAAACGTTTCTAACATAATTTTCTATAAAACTCTTTTAATATAAGTTTCACTGACAAGCAATGAAACTTATATTAAAAGATGGTAAGCAAAAAGGATTCAGACATCCACAATCTGATTCTTTGATTTTTAAAATGCTAGTATCTGTCTTAGGGTTTAAAATACATTGTAATCTAAATATTCCTATTTTGAACATTTCATCTGATCAAACGGATGTAGAACCTCTGATAGAAATTACTCGTTAGATAGATGGTCCTCCTCTATAGTCAAAACCTCTCTTGCTGCTTCAATGAAAGATAATATGATCGGTGAAAGCCACTTGTCTTTATGCCATGACATCTGTGTATATACATCCAAGTTTGAAACTCGCCAAGGAAGAGCTACAAGTTCACCACGTTCAACTTCGACTTTAGTTACTATTTCTGGAAGAAAGGCAATACCGATTCCTGAAATTGCACATTGTTTAATGGCTTCGGCACTTTGAAACTCCAAAGACGAAATACGATCAATGTCTCCTTTCTTAAATGTTCGATCAAACATGGTTCGATAGGGACAACCCTTTTCATTAATAAGGAACACTTCTCCGTGAAAATCTTCAAGCCGTAATACATGTTGATTCGCGAGTGGGTGATCTGGAGCGGCGAAAAAGCGAAATGTTTCTTCCGTCAATGGTTCTGTTGCAAGTCCCGTTGATCGAATCGGTTCGTCCAATATAAAGGCAACATCCGAGGTTCCCTCAAAGAGCGTTTGTTTAAGTTGTTGATTTGGAACGGAACGGAAGATAAGACGAACTCCAGGATGCCGCGAACGAAAAAGTTTAAAGACATCTGGAAGTCGATAAGCGCAAACAACCTCATTGGCACTGATCGTTAGGGTCCCGCTAAGAATTTCATTGTCATGAAGGACGCTGCGAGCTTCCTCCAATTTGTTTAGAATGTCCTGAACATGAGTTAAAAAACGTTTACCCGCAGTGGTGAGAACGAGCTGCTTTCCTAAGCGATCAAAGAGACGAACATCAAGCTCTTCCTCTAATGCTTTTATTTGCATAGTGACATTGGAAGGGACATAGTTTAGTGCTTCAGCAGCTCTGCTGAAATTTAAAGTTGTTGCAACTGTGTTAAACGTATACAGTTGGCGCAATTCCATCATGATTCCCCTTTTAGTTTCAATATTTTTGAAAACTATATTTCATTTTGTTCACTTTTATTGAAAATAGCACAGCTTTATACTTAATAACAAGAAATACATTCTAAATGTATGTGTTTCACTTAGAAAGGAGTGACAACTCAATGGAGGAGTTTGAGATTTTTAATTTAGGTGATGTAACCTTGCAATCTGGAGTTACGTTACCAAGTGCTTTTCTTGCATATAAGACTTATGGAAAATTGAATGAAAGGAAAGATAATGTTATCGTTTATCCAACGGCTTTTGGCGACAAACATGTTAATAATGAATGGTTAATTGGAAACGGCATGGCACTGGATCCACAGAAATATTTTATTATCGTTCCAAATTTGCTAGGGAACGGATTATCCTCTTCTCCGAGTAATACGCCTGCACCATTCGACAAGGCTAATTTTCCACAGGTAACCATCTATGACAACATTCAATTACAGTATCGACTGGTGACTGAAAAATTTGGCATTCAGAAGATTGCTCTTGTAGTTGGATGGTCAATGGGAGGTCTTCAATCAATTCAATGGGGAGCAAGTTATCCTGACATGGTGGAGCGGATTGCCTCTTTCTGCGGAAATGCAAAGACTTGGCCGCAAACGTATGTAGTCCTCGATGGACTCAAGGCTGCGCTCACAGCCTCAGTAGGCTCAGATTCTACTAAGCTAAACCAGTTGACTTCTGATGACATGCGTGCTGTTGGCCGTGTCTATGCAGGATGGGGATTATCGCAGACCTTCTATAAAGAGGAACTTTTTCAAGAAATGGGATTTGACTCATTGGAAGATTTTGCGGTAGAAGTTTGGGGAAAAAGTTTTATGAGCATGGATCCGCACAATGTACTAGCCATGTTATGGACAGGACAACATGCAGATATTAGTGCAAACCCTATGTTTAATGGAGAGTTTGATGAGGCACTCAAAAGCATTGAAGCGATTACGTATATCATGCCGGGAAGTACAGATCTCTTCTGCACGGCAGACAATAACGAATATGAGGCTAAGCTTGTACCTAATTCAGAATATCATCCTATCAAGTCAGTATGGGGTCATTTTGCCGGTCGTGGAATTAATAATACCGATAATACATTTATTGATGACAAATTAAAGAGATTATTGGCTCTTCGTACTAATAGAAATAGATAAAGTATTTCCATGTCAAATGTGAGTAAAATCAATAAGATACTAATATCTACTTTACTCAATATAACTATTATGACGAGTTAAATCCCTTAATTTTAACATGAATATTGTTATTCTTCTCGAATGGTTGAAATTTTTAGTGTCGTATAACCGACGATTACCTCGGAAGTAATCGTCTTTTTCTTTTACTTAGAGGGAAAAAAACATAGAAAATAAAGAAACTGTGATTAAAATTTTTCGAGACGTTCTGTATTGGAAATAGTTTCTCTATTTAACTTCCATCATTTTTTAGGTTAAAGGCCATATTATGGAACAAGATAGAAAGTAAATACGCTCATTTTTAGAGAAAATATAAAAGCTGACTATATATATTGACAAAAAGAGGGGAATTAAATAAAATTATCTCATATTCAAGATTATTTAATTCGAGATAAATGATGATATACGTTTTTTACCTTTAATAGGAGGTTCATATGGAAAGAAGATGTTCGAATCATCCGTTTGGAGAAAATAACATTGATATAGTGGTACAGCTTTAATCAGTACTGAACACTATCATAAGATTATTTTTATTCTAATATACCTCGAAATAGAGATTCTTTAAGTAAGGAGTTTAGAAAATATGGATTTTATACAATTAGTAAAAGAGAGACGGTCAGCAACTAACTTTCTTCCTGGTCATTCGATAAAAAAAGAAGAACTAAATGAAATATTTGAATTAGTTAAACTTGCTCCATCAGCTTTTAATCTGCAACATACAAAATATGTAACTGTCATAGATCCAGTTGTGAAAGAGAAATTAAAGGCGGCTGCTAATGGACAATATAAAGTATCAAGTTCTTCTGCCGTTATTATAGTACTCGGTGATAAAAAAGCATTTCAACAAGCATCGGAAATTTATGCTGGGTTAAAAATGCTAGGAGTGATAAATAAACAAGAATATGACCAAATGGTTCATGATACAGTTACATTTTATGAATCCAGAGGGCAAGATTTTCAGAGAGATGAAGCCATTAGAAATGCTTCCTTATCATCGATGCTATTTATGATGGCCGCAAAGGAAAAAGGATGGGATACCTGTCCTATGATTGGCTTTGACTCTGAAGCAGTCAAGAATATCTTAAATATTGATGATCATCATGAAGTGGTTTTAATGTTGACAATAGGGAAAGAGAAAGTAGAGAGTAGAAGAGCACGAGGTTATCGTAAACCACTAAGTGAATTTGTTACCTATCTATAACACATGAGATAGAAACTTAGGTGAATCCTTTCTAAATGGGAGTGTGAATAAAATGAGTAGAAAAACAATGGGGATACACCATATAACGGCAATTGTGGGTCACCCTCAAGAGAATGTTGATTTTTATGCAGGGGTGTTAGGTCTGCGTTTAGTGAAACAAACGGTCAATTTTGATGATCCAGGGACTTACCATCTTTATTTTGGTGATGAAGGTGGTAAACCAGGAACAATTATGACATTCTTTCCATGGGCAGGAGCTCGCCAAGGTGTCATAGGAGACGGTCAAGTAGGGGTTACATCTTTTGTTGTTCCAAAAGGTTCCTTTGGTTTTTGGAAAACAAGATTAGAATCATTCAAAATATCATTTACTGAAATGGATAGATTTGGTGAGAAGTATATGGAATTTGATGATCCACATGGGCTTCACTTGGAAATAGTTGAGAGAGAAGATGGTGAGGCTAATACATGGAACTTTGGAGGATTAACCTCTGAAGTTGCGATTAAAGGGTTTGGCGGAGCGACCTTATTATCAACCCAGCCAGATAAAACGGCGGAATTATTAGAAAAGGGTATGGGACTTGAACTTGTTGCACAAGAAGGCGATTTTAGTCGTTTCCGTTCTAAAGCAGAGATTGGAAATATCATTGATTTAAAACAAACGCCTATTGGGCGAGGACAATTGGGCGTTGGAACAGTACATCACATCGCATGGCGAGCAATTGATGACCAAGATCAATTAGATTGGCAAAAATATGTTACAGAGTATGGCTATCAAGTTACACCTGTACAAGACAGGAACTACTTTCATGCTATTTACTTTAGAGAACATGGAGAGATTCTTTTTGAAATTGCAACAGATCCTCCAGGATTTGCACATGATGAATCATTGGAGACAATGGGAGAAAAACTGATGTTACCTCATCAGTATGAACAATTTAGAGAACGAATCGAACAGGGTTTAATACCAATTAAAGTAAGAGAGCTAGACTAATTCTTTAAAAAAGGAATGATTTCTTTGCTATCAATTGACCCTAAAAACAATAGCGAAAGAGAGAATTACAAATTTTTAATAGGCAGCATTATACCGAGGCCTATTGCCTTTGTCACGACAAGCTCAAAAGAGGGCGTTCTAAACGGCGCCCCATTTAGTTACTTTAATATCGTATCTTCAAATCCGCCAATGATTTCATTATCCATTCAACGATCAGAGGAGAAACAAAAGGATACAGCGAGAAACATCATTAAATCTAAAGAGTTTGTTGTTCATATCGTTGATGAAGACAACGTTGAAAAGGTGAATGAAACAGCCGCTACCCTTCCATCTAATCAGAGTGAAGTAATGGTAGCTAAATTAACTCCAGTTGAAAGTGAAAAAGTTTCAGTTCCTGGAGTAAAAGAATCTAAAATTCGAATGGAATGTGTGCTAGAGCATTCTTTAGAACTGGGCGGTGTGAATACACCAGGATGTGACTTTATCATAGGAAAAGTTGTTCAATTTCATATTGAAGAGGGTATTTATGAAAAAGGAAAAATTGATCCAAAGGCTTTAGGAGCTGTTAGTCGATTAGCAGGTGTAAACTACGCAAAAATAGGTGAGATATTTTCGATAGAACGACCAAATTAAACCAAAATTATGAATCGAGGGGTTTAGAATGCAAAACCGTAATGCAATATAAGTGCTTTTCTGTAAAAAGCTTAAAATTACCTTGATTTTACAATTATTTCTTTGCTAAAATTTAGCAAGAGATGTAATGAGAGGGGAATCAAGACGACATATGTGGAAAGCCTTGTAATGATTCATTTATTGGATAGAGACTGGAAAATTAAACAGTGCTTATTAAGTATGTGGAACTGTCTATCTGAATTCATTTAAGGGACACATGGTGTGGACAATTAAACCCCTGTATTCTAGCAAATACCTTATTATATCTAATTTTACTAATGGGTAAAAATACATCTTTATTGACACAATCAGACCGTCCCTACTATGGGAGGGATTTTAATGAATAGTAAAAAAGAAAAAATTGCGATTATTACCGGTGTAAGTAACGAAAAAGAAATTGGTGCTGCAATATGCCGCAGACTGGCATCTGAAGGTATAGACATCTTCTTTACATATTTGAAGGCCGATTCTAACTGGGAAGAGAATTTTCGGAATGAAATGATTGAATCGGGTGTCCGCTGTGCGGGGATCGAACTAAATTTGTCAGAGAGTGATTCTCCTGAGCTTTTGATTAGAGAAGTCACTAGTACGTTAGGCATTCCTTCAATATTAGTAAATAATGCTGCACATTCAATTGATTCAAATTTTATGGATTTAGATGCAAAGGTTTTGGATGACCATTATTATGTGAATGTGAGAGGGACAATTCTTCTCTGTGTAGAGTTTGCTAGACTAATACAGAAAACGAATAGACAGCATGGGCGAATTATTAATTTAACATCCGGTCAACAATTAGGACCTATGCCCGGAAATTTAGCCTATGTTGCAACAAAAGGTGCAATCTCATCCTTTACACTCTCTTTATCAGCTGAATTGGCACATTTGGGCATTACAGTAAATGCGGTGAATCCTGGTCCCACAGATTCGACTTGGATGACAGATGAGATAAGAGAATACCTCCAACCTAAATTCCCAATGGGTCGTATTGGTCAACCAGATGATGCAGCCCGTATCATCTCATTTCTTACTAGTGATGATGCCGGTTGGATAACAGGTCAGGTTATTCATTCAGAAGGTGGGTTTTATCGGGGGTAGCATTAGCATACACATTAATATAGAATCTTTGGGAATGGTGCGTTAATCATGAGAGATGACGCACCATTTTTTTATTATTTTACTACACGTACATAATCAGTTTATCTTACAAGAATGGCTAATAGAAAATGACGTGTAAGGAATTACTATTTACAAATAGGTGAGTTTTTATTATAGTTATTAAAGAGTCGTTATATCTATAATTAAAGGAGACTAATAATCAATGGAATTCTGGGAATCGAGTTTTATCGAAAAACAAACGATGTGGGGATTTGAGCCTACAGACTCTGCGATCCTAACAAAGGATTTTTTTCTTGAAAAGAATGTAAAAGATATTCTGATACCTGGTATTGGATATGGCAGAAATGCAAAGGTGTTTATTGATAATGGAATAAATGTAACAGGTATTGAAATCTCAAAAACAGCAATTGATTTGGGAGAACAAAACGGGCTGGATTGTCATATTTATCATGGTTCTGTAACAGACATGCCTTTTGATAACAAACAATATGACGGTATATTTAGCCATGCACTTATTCACTTATTGAATAAAGATGAAAGGGCTAAATTTATTCAAGATTGCTATGATCAGTTAAAGCCAAATGGGTATATGGTTTTCACAGCTGTTTCAAAGAAAGCCCCCATGTTTGGAAAGGGCAATCAATTGGATGAGGATTATTTCGAGATAATGGATGGAGTAAAAATGTATTTTTATGATGCTAACTCCATAAAACAAGACTTTGAAAAATACGGACTAGTAGAGTTTTCAGACATTGACGAGCCTAATAAGCATTTGGAGGGGAAACCTTCTATAAATTTTAATATGTTGATTTGTAAAAAAACGCTATAGTTCTAAGTGATAACTGCGCCCATTTATCACAATAATGCCCCTTTTAACAAACGTTCATAGGATAAATGAATCTATCAGTCGAATATCTAATCTTATAACGTACAATTTCTTTAAAAGGAGATGAGAGGTTATGAAAACACGAGTAACAGAAATATTCGGCATTAAATACCCAATTGTCCAAGGAGGACTGGCTTATCTTGCTTATGCCGAACTAGCTGCAGCTGTATCAAATGCAGGAGGACTTGGGCAAATAACTGCAGCAACACTCCGTACACCTGAAAGACTTCGCGAGGAAATCAGTAAAGTGCGGACACTTACAGATAAACCCTTTGGTGTGAATCTAGCAATTGCAAAACACGATGGTCAATATAAAGAATTACTTGAAGTGGCTATTGAGGAAAAGGTTCCAGCCATTTCGATAACTGGAGGTAACCCGCAACCTGTTTTAGATAGAATAAAAGGATGTAACATTAAAACACTAGTTTTAATATCAGGTGTAAGACAAGCACAAAAAGCTGAAGAATTAGGTGCAGATGCTGTAATGGCGGTAGGACAGGAAGGTGGAGGTCATTTAGGTCGTGACGATATTGGCACAATGGTGCTTGTTCCACGTGTCGTAGATTCTGTTTCCATCCCAGTATTAGCAAGTGGAGGAATTGGTGATGGGCGCGGGTTATTGGCAGCATTTGCTCTAGGTGCGGAAGGTATTGAAATGGGTACTCGTTTTATAGCTACTCAAGAATGTGTTCATGCGAATGAAACATATAAGCAGGAAATTCTTAGTGCAAAAGAGACAGATACTGTTGTGATAAAAAGAACATTAGGATCACCAGGACGGGTGTTGAAAAGTGAATATGCACTGGGTATTGTCGAGCGTGAACAGGAAGGTGCAACCTATGAAGATCTGAAAGAAGTGATTAGCGGCAAAGCTAATACTAGGTATATATATGATGGGAAAGAAACAGAAGGATTTGGTTGGGCTGGTCAGGTAATCGGTCTTATCGATCATATTCCAACGGTTCAGGAATTATTTGATGAAATGATTTTAACTGCGGAAAAAGGATTGAGTCGATTGCATAAGATTTTTTAAGTGTGGTGTGATGCTCATACAATAAAGGGTTTGTGAAACATCATTTGTCGAAAGTTTATTCTAAAATGTAAAGGAATTTACTGGATTTTATAGAAATAATAATCAATTTGTTTTATTAAATTTCAAAAAATCCATTGGTAAAGGGGATTGTGTTTTATGAGTGAACAAGTATTAGATAAATTTATTGAAAGAATTGATGCAGTATTTCTCCCTGTAAAAAATCTTCAGGAATCATTAGCGTGGTATCAGGACATATTTGGATTTGATTTACGTTGGAAAAATGAACGAATGTGTGGACTTTCTATTGCACCTAATTGTGGATTTCACCTTGTCGAAATAATGGATTTTGAGCCAATTGATAAATACACTCCATTTAATTATGTTGTCAAAGATGCAGAGGTTAGTAGAAAAAAGCTAGTAGAAAAAGGTGTGACTGTTTCGGAATTAAGAAATGGAGAACCTAAACGCTTTGATTTAACTGATATAAATGGAAATATGATAAGTATAATCGAATTATAGAAATAAAGGTTTTTTTACCTATCTTTAGAAAGCAGGAATTATAATGGCGAGAGTAATAGGATTTGAACTAAGTAGCCAAGAACCTGAGAAAGCAGCAGCATTTTATTCTAATGTCTTTGGTTGGAAAATTGCTGAGCCTAAATGGGAATATTGGGCTGTTACAATAGGAAATAATGATAAGTCGGGAATTGATGGTGGCATTGGGAAAGGTCCAAATGACTTTCCTCATGGAACCCGTATTGAAGTTTGACTCACTTGATCTGGCTATATCAAAAGCTAAAATAATGGAGCAATGATTGTACGAGATAAAATGTAATTTGATGATTTTTATCTCGCATATTTAGTAGACCCTGTTGGAATTGGTTTCGGTCTTATTCAACACAAAAATAAAGTGAAACTGTGATAGTTATTCGAGTAACGTCATTTACATAGCGTAAAAACGATATGGAGGTAATTGTACTTGTTTAAACCAATAGAAAATAGGATTGATACAATTTTTGTTCATGTAACAGATTTGGAACGCTCAATAAAATTCTATAGTGATTTGCTCAGGATGAAAGTGAAAGAGGGTGTTCATACTGGGCCTATCTATACTTTAAGTATGGGAGAGGGACGACCGAGGATTACCCTTGATAACCATTGTTTTGATGAAAATTATACATTTGTTCCATCAAATCAGCCCATTTTTAACCTCAGTTCATCGGATATTAATGAAGCTTTTCAACATGTCAAAGAAATGGGTGCTGAAATAGTAACAGACATTGTAACATATCCCGATTTGGCAGAGTTTTCCTTTAAGGATCCTGATGGAAACATATTAATGGTGTGTACTTGTTTCAGTTGAAAATCGGAGCTACACTTTATATCATTTTCATCTTTAACGAAAGGGCATTTAAGTTGAGAGTTTAATTGAAAAGATACTAAAAAACAATTCTTTAATAGGTGCACTCACGAATTTTTAAAATAGTTGCCCCAAATCCGTGAGTAATATTTCATCGTATCAAAGATTAATAGAGTAGCTTAATAATATCTAAGTGCAAACATTGTGTTGGTTCCGTAAATCTAAATCTGAACGTAACATTCCATATACCATGCTATCTGTCCATTCATTCTTATTCCAAAAATCCTGAATAAAATGTGCTTCTTTTCTCATTCCTATACGCTCACACAATTTTTGTGATGATTTATTTCTTGCATCAAGATTTGCTTGTATTCGATGTACATTATATATATCAAATAACGTCTTGACTAAACCACTCAAGGCTTCTGTAGCAAAACCCTTTCCTGAAGCTTTGTTAGAAAAGCAATAACCAATCTCAACGGTTTCTTTCATAGATGTATACCATACAGATAAATCACCAATTACGTTCGTATTGTTGACTACTGCCAAACTTAAAGATGTTTCTTTTGTAAGTTCTCTATTTTTTAACTTTTTATTAAATTCTTCATGCATACTTTCAATTGTCCACTTACCATGTAAAAGATATCTACATGTATCATCGTTGTTATAAATAGTAAATACATCAAGTAAGTCATTACTTGTAAAAGGTCTGATTGTTAATCTTTCAGTTTTAAATTCCAAAAATGATCCTCCCTCTCTGATGCCTGAACAATGACTAGTTGACATCCTATTCCAATTTTAATCTATTATGATTATAAGATGAACAGGCTAGTTTGATAAGAAGGTAATTTCTGATCAAGAAACAAAATATGCATAAAGAAATGAAAGGGATGGAGAGTGAAACTATGAGTGTGGATTGGAAAAAAGACCGTTTTAGAGCTATAGAACGTGGAGAAAATCCTTTGGTTATTGCAAAAATGAAAAGTGGTTATGCAGTAATTGGAGATACTCAGTTTTTGCCTGGATACTGTGTATTACTTGCATATCCGAAGGTTGACACTCTTAATGATTTAACAATTGAACAGAGAGGAGATTATTTAGTAGATATGAGTCTAATAGGTGATGCCATTCAATCTGTATGTAATCCAAGACGCTTAAATTATTCGATGTATGGAAATTCAGATGCGTTTTTGCATGCTCATATTTTTCCTCGCTATGAGTGGGAACCTGAGGATAAGAAACCTTATCCAGTTTGGCAGTATGGTGATTTATGGAATTGGGCAGAGCTGCAATACAGTGAGGAAAAACACGGTGAGTTAAGAAAGAAAATAAAAGAAAAATTAATTGAAATAATGAAGGAGAAATATGATGAATAGCCTACCTTCTTTCCAACTGTTGCAAGAGTATTAAGACAAACATAAGATTATGGCAGCTTTTCTTCATGCAATAACACATCAAGTTAGTGCATGATAAAGTTTTTAATATTAATAGAATATGTCTTTTTAAAAAAATGGAGGAGTTAAATGGGCGAAATGCAGGTTATTAATTTAGATAAAGTATCCTTTCAATTAAAAGAAAGACATAACTTCGAATGGCTAACAAACATGGGAAAAGTATTCAGTGTTTTTGATGAGCAAGACTCAGGGAATATATGTTTTGGTATTGAAAAAGATGGAGTGAAAAAGATTTGTGAAGTATGCTGGTGCAAAAACAAAAGAATATACCGGACAACCAGAAACGGCGATCGAAATATTAAAAAATTCAATTCCTCTATATGAAAATTTGCAACATAAACACTTGGTAAATTTACTTGAGTATTTTGAGATGGATAAAGGATATGTGTTGGTTTATGAGTGGTTTGAAGGTGAATGTCTTCACTCCCATTGGTCATATCCTCCACCACATAAATACAATCACCCTGAGTCACCTTTTTATCGCTTTAAACAATTACCAATTGAACAACGTTTAAAGTCATTTAAAAGTATAGTAGAATTCCATCTACATGTAGAAAGGAATGATTATGTAGCAGTTGATTTTTACGACGGTAGTATTTTATATGACTTTAATAATCATATCACGAAGATTTGTGACATTGATTTATATAAGAAAAAACCATTTATCAATCCAATGGGGCGACTGTGGGGATCATCAAGATTTATGTCCCCGGAAGAATTTGAGTTAGGTGCCAAAATTGACGAAAGAACAAACGTATTTAATATGGGAGCAATCGCATTTGGTTTGTTAGGCGGAGAACTTGACCGCTCATTTTCAAAGTGGGATGCTGGAGAGGAACTATATCAAGTAGCCATTAAGGCAGTTAAAGTAGATAGAGAAGAAAGATATTTAACAATAGAAGAATTCCTATCTGCTTGGGAAACAGCTTCAAAACAGGTGGGGTGAAACCTAGGACTGTATAGCATATTAATCAGTAATCTTTATATGTATCGAGTAGTTTTTTCTTCAAGGGGTGCGTTATTGAATAACTACATTAAAGCGCTTTTCTTGAACAAAGAAAGGTGCTTTCTCATGTTAGGGACAGATTGGAGAAGATCACTTAGAATGGGAAAAGGGATTGTGATGCGTTTTACATAAACTAACGGAGCAGGGTAGTACAGTAACGGATATTGTGTTACTGTATTACCTTGCCTACTTTTATAGTAAAAATTAATAAAAAAGGTCAACAAGAAATATTTGGTTGGCATTTCAAAACCTATAGGAAGTAGTTTAAAAAGAGTTCTACATGGGACCAATGAGTTATTAGAACCTTTGTATATCTAAATTTATTTTATTAGCTTCTGCAATAATATTTTTAATTAATGATTCAACTGTTTGACTTTTAGCTAATCTTGGGCTTTGACCAGACCAAAGTGACACGAAATCTAGATTACTTTGATCACTAGAAGTCTTCCTAATATCCTGGGTTAGTATATTAAGAACAGGGAAATCTGGCAAAAATCTTTCGTGCCTCTGCATTTCTAAAATAAATTTATTTTTTATTCCTCTTGCCCATTTACCAGAAAATGAACGAGTTAATACAGTATTATCCTCGGTAGCATTAAGTATTGCCTCTTTATGTATCTTATGTGCTCCACTTTCAATACAAGTCAGGAAAGCAGTACCCATTTGTACACCCTTTGCCCCTAAACAAATTGAAGCCATTAACCCTCTTCCATCCATAATACCTCCTGCGGAAATAACCGGAATGTTTACATTGTCAACAACTTGTGGGATAAGTGACATTAAACCAACTAAACTCTCCTGACACCCATCGATAAAGTTCCCACGATGTCCACCGGCTTCACTTCCTTGAACAACAACAATATCCATTCCTGCTTTTTCATTTTCAACTGCTTCTCTAACAGTAGTAGCAGTACCCACCAAAGTTATGTTATTTTTTTTCAATTTATTAATTACTTTCTTAGAAGGAATGCCAAATGTAAAGGAGCAAATAGGAACCTTCTCTTCAATTACAACCCCTATTTGATCAATAAATGTTTCGAAAGCAGTGTTAAAATTAGTGATTTCAAAGCTATCCTTTCCAGGTAAATCCAGTTGTTCCCGAATAGGGTTTAATATTTCGTTAACTGATTTTACTTCTTCCTCTAAAACATCATATTCATCAGGAACAAATAGATTTATACCGAAAGAGTTTGATGTTAACTGTTTTATTTCTTTAATTTGTTCCCGCATTTGGTTAGGTGTCATATAACCTGCACCAATCATTCCTAGACCTCCAGAATTTGAAACCTCGGCTACTAATTTCGAAGTTGTTACTCCGCCAGCCATAGGAGCTTGTATAATCGGATACTGAATTTGTAAAAGTTCTGTCATTTCATTCTTTAGCAAAAATCTCACCTCATATTTTAAATACATTCTTTTATTGTGATGATCCGTGGTATTCTCCCTTAAATTGAATTCCAAATAAAATATTCCTGCTCCAATTAAAATGACACTAGCTGCTCCTATCGATGCTGTATTAAAATTATACTTCTTAAAAGGAAAGGAACCTGCTAAAATTGCCCCAAGCAAATATCCTAAGTAATATAACCAGCAATTGTATTTGAAAAAGAAAGTTCTTTTTGCATAAGTGGAAGAATAGGGATATATGCAAATCTTCCAATCCCCATAGCAATGACTAAAGACAACATTCCTCCTAAAAAGTTACTCTATTTAAAGGATATCTGTTTTTTGGTATATTGAATAATACATAATAATGATAGTTGCTATCAGTTAATTAGATGGCTAAATGGAAGGCGGGGGAGGAATACAATGGATTTGCATACATTAAAAATTTTTCAGACTGTTGCTAAAATGGGAAGTATTTCTCAAGCAGCAAGAGAACTTCAATATGCACAGTCAAATATCACAATGAAAATACAGCAGTTGGAATCGGATCTTCAAACAACGCTTTTCTATAGACATAATCGCGGAACTGCATTAACAGCCAAAGGAAGCTTGTTGCTAACATATGCAGAAAAAATATTCGATCTTATTGAAGAAACTCAAAATATGATGACTGATGATCAAACACCAAGAGGTCCGTTAATCATTGGTTCAATGGAAACAACCGCTGCAGTTCGATTACCAAGCGTACTTTCAAAGTATCATAAAGACTTTCCAGAAGTAGATCTAACGATAAAAACAGCTTCTACGGAAGAAAATATTCAAGGGGTACTTCAGTATGAACTTGATGGAGCATTTGTAGCTGGACCTATTAAGCGCCCCGAACTGTTTCAGAAGGAAGTATTTGAAGAGGAATTGGTACTAGTTACTGATACAAAACATCCACCTATTTCTTCTATTAAAGATATTCAAACAAGGACGATGCTTGTATTCCGTACTGGATGTTCTTATCGGGAAAAGCTTGAACAATGGTTACAGCAAGAGAGGATAATCCCAAATAAAATAATGGAATTTGGCACCCTGGATGCAATCATTGGTTGTGTATGTGCTGGACTTGGTCTAAGTATGCTACCACTTAGTGTGGTTGCAAAGTATATACAAGAAGGAACCCTTAGACAGCATTCAATTCCGAATGAATATGGAATAGTAAAAACAATATTCATTTATAGAAAAGAAAGGTATGTAACTACCCCTTTATTTAAATTTATAAATACATTAGGTAATTAAAGTGAGCTTTTACGTTTAATGGGTTGAAAATTGTCTTAAATCAAAAGCTTTTGAAGGATTTACTTAACCTAACGGGCGATCTCGGATAATAACAGTCTTCAGCAATCAAGCTCTTTCCTGGAAAAAGGCAAGGTACTTGTTTCAATTTAAATTCATTTTATTAAAGAAAATAGTAAAGGCAATTGGATATTTATGTTAAAATATTTTGAGGTTGTGAGAAATGAGGTGTTACTGTTGATAAGTGCTTCTACTTGGTTTGATCCATATGTTTTGGAAGTTCTTGAAATACCAATAGCTATTATTCTAGGAACGCTATCAGCATGGATTACCAGGATCGTATTACTTGGGCCGTTAATACATGCTTTACTGTCTTTGCTATTTTATATGTGGGTTTGGGGATATTTTTATTCATACAATTCATTACAATTTTTTGCTATACATATGAATCACTTTGAGTCATATCTAATAGAAGGATTTTTTATTTGTGTTACCTGGGTGTTATCAAAGGGCTTAGTAAGTACAAGAAAGAAGAATGTTTACTAATATAATAGTTTGAATACATACTTAATAACCTTAAGTCATCAAGCGCTTAGATTGAAGACCATGCCTTTAAGAAGAGGGATAATATATTCAATTGAAATATAATTTAAGCAATATTCTAATCTAAATAGGAGATAAATTATGAGAAAGTATTACTTATTGCTGTTATCATTTGCAATTATTATCATAAGTGGGTGCAGATATAATGGTGAATATGTACGTTGGGGAGATACTGTACCAGTTGTGGACACAGACAGACTAGAAAAGAATAATATTCCTTATAAGATTAAAGACAATAAAGTTTATATTCCAGAAGATGCCTTTGATAAAGCAATTTTTTGTTGTTCATAGTCCTTTTCATAAAAGTAGGTTAATGATTATGAACAAATTCATATGAAAGGTGCTGCAAGTGATGAAAATCAAAATGATTATTTTACTAACATCTTTAAAAAAAGAAAATACTACATCGGAATTAGTCTTGAAAACATTTGAATCGAATATCCGTCCTGTTAAAGGAGATATAATTGATGACCCTGGATTTGACTCGAGATTTCATAACGGATATGAAGTTGTAAAAGTTACTATAAATTATGAAAGAAATGAATGCTATGTATCTCTACAACCACTTGCAATAGAATTAGAGGAAATTGATATCAAAGACTATTTAGACAAACTTGTAGCAAATGAATGGCGTATTGTTTCAAAAGAAGAATTATTAATTTCTTAAGTTATTGTTCAACTAAAGAGACAGGTTGAGAAAGTCAAAAAAAGAGAACCCGCCTAATTTTTTGGGCGAGTTTCTTTTATATGCTATTGTTTTTTAGGCGTTTTTTATTAAAGCACTTATTCCAACCCGTCAATCATCATTTCCTTCACCGGCAAGAAGCTTTCTCCCGTTTCCAGATAGGTTATCGTGACTTTGTCGTTTTCCTGCAGATATATGGCCATCGGTTGATTTTCAGATGAGATGACGAAATTTTTACGATTGTCTAAAAGGAATGAAACAATCGTGAAATCTCCGGTTTTTTCTTTATAAACACGTACAACGGTACCTGTTAAAGTTTTTTCTTCCGCATCAGATGTTCCATCTACACTGCTTCCACCTTTTTGCAAGGCGATTTTATAATTCTTTAATGCTTCGTTAGGTGTAGCGGCATATACAGATATTTCCGGATTGGCTGCAGAAACAATAAAGTAATTTTGTAAAAAGCCATTTGAATCTAAAACCGGTGTTAGCCAGCTGGCTTCTCCATAGAAATTATATAAAACAGGCATTTCACCATGCCATTTTTTTTCGATGAATTTCTTTTCAATTATTTGCAGAGCGCCTTGGGAATCCATATATGATTCTTCAAGATTTCCAGTATAATAAGTGGCTTTACCTGTTCTTGAGTTAGTGAGTGAGTATCCCAACATAGAATCGACACCCTCTTTAGGGCTGGTAAAATCGGTAAAGTAATACATGTCACCATTTTCATCAAAAATCGGGCTGACATTTGCCTCCGTTCCTTCATCAGAAGGTAGTTTTACATCAGATTTGCCAAACATACTATTCCAAAATCCGTGTATATAATTTCCATAGTAGCTGTTCTGTAAGCTAACAGTTTCAGGAGAAACAGCTCCATCAATGAATGACGGTACGTCAGCTAGTTTATAGTCTTTCGTATCCCCGTTTTTAGGATCAACCATCACAATTCCTTCCACCTTGAAACCATTACGAGCTGAAACAAATTGGCCATAGGTACGGATATAATATGGTATTCCTTCTTCGTCAATTTCTAATTGAACATCTCCATAAAAAATATGTTTAGGGTAGTTCATTCGGATATGACGTTCCACCTTTTTATTAAAATAAGAGGAGGGAGTATAGGTCATTTTAGATTTAATAAATTTAGGGTTTTTTGATGAATCAGTAGCACTTAACGTGAAATATCCAGGTATTTCGTCACCATTAAGCCATTTGAAAAATCCCGAAAATTCAACAGGTGCAATGTAAACAAACTCTCCATTTACTTTTTGAATTTGTAGATGTCCAAGTTCATAATAACTCGTATTCGGTACTTGACCAAATGCCTTTTTCATCTTATTTCTAGCAAACTCCGGCGGTACACTTGCCGGTGTTTTGTCCTCATCAAATGCTTTAATTTCGACTGATTCCTTCATATCCGCATATTCGAATTTCTCGTTTGCATTAAAAAAAGGTGCTGAAATGAGATATATGCCAAATACTAAACTTCCTAAGAAAACAACGCCCTTAACTATTCTTTCCTTACCTGAAGCAATCACTGCTCCCAATGCAGAAACAACAATCATAAAAATCCATAATGATGATATATTGCGGTCTAAATTGCTAATGTAATAAAACGCAAACGTCCCGATCATAATGAGGGCGAGTAGAGTGCTAATTGCCCCTATACTGAGCGTTTTTTGAGCTGTTTTGGTTTCTTTCTTTGATGGCTTTTTCTTTGTAAAAGGAATAATTAGAATGGCTGAAACTAGCCCAATAATAAGAGAAAAGATAAGAATATTGATCATGATGCTCTCCCTTCGGTATGTGTATATTCTTAATACGGTTTATGTTCAGGAATGGTTTCAATTATTTTGTTGGAATCGTTTACCTGCATATTAAAACAGTTAAAAGGAGGGATTCCTCTCTTTCTTTCATTGGCATACAAATAAGGAGTGCATACAGTAACTCGACGATAAAAAGGATAAGTAATAAGCTTTATTATTCTTTTTTTTGATATATTTTCGATTATCTGTTTTATTTACTATTCTTCTAGTTTATTTTCGATTATCAAAATTTATTTACTATTTGTCAAAGTTCGACACACACTTACTTCAAATAACCTGCCGAGGCTAGTATGAGTTTTTATTTTAAAAAAAATTATATATTTTTTTAAAAAGTACGCTACTCCTCTTCCTAATTTTTATATATAGAGGGTGAAAGAAAACTTATCAGAAGAAAGGGTAGTGATAAAACATGGCTAGATACCGGATGTTGAACACTGATTTTTGGATGACACCGATTGTGGGGGAAGAGTTGACACCAGATGAAAGGTATTTATATATCTATCTTCTGACAAATTATCATACAACTCAAATTGGAATCTATCGAATCTTAAAGAAACAAATAGCAGTGGAAATGGGGCTATCGTTAGACCGTATTGAATCGTTAATGGAAAGTTTAGAACAGCAGCACAATTTGATTCGTTACAATCCAGAAACAAGAGAGGTTGTAATGATACATTGGGGAAATATGATTCATAGTAAAGGTGGTAAACCTGTCATGGATTGCATTGATTCAGAGTTAAGGAAGGTTGTAGATCCCTCGCTTATTTCATATGTTTTGGATTCTATTAAAAGACCTGAAATTCGTAGTCTTTACGAAAAGTTTTGTGATCGAAATGGTAAGAATTATCAGGCAGGGGACGATACGCTTGCACCAGATGAACCGAAACGTAGGCAAAAAAAAGAAGAAGAAAAAGAAAAAGAAAAAAAACAACAACAAAAAGCTCTTAAAACAAATATAGAGAATAATCCTAATACGCGAGAACAAAAGCAAAATCAAACACCAAACGATGTGAAAGAGATTATTGAGTTTTGGGACGATAATGGATTTGGCTTTTCAAACGTGAATGCTAAACAGCAGCTGTTAGCTTGGTTGGACGATTCTAACTTTTCAAAACCAAAAGACGTTATTTTAAAAGCCTTAACGATCGCATGCTCCAATAACAAGCGCAAGCTAAACTATGTTGTTGGTATTCTTAAAAACTGGGAGAATGAATCGCTTTTGACCGTTGAAGAAATTGAGGATTATCAACAAAGCAAAAAGCAGGACCAGAACACAAGAAATTCAACTCACTCTTTTCCAACCGGGAGAGATATCCCGCGTGGATTTGATCTTGATCTAACGGCTGGTGAAGAGTGATGAATCTTGCAGAAAAAGGTTTCTTAGGAACGTTGATGAAGGCTGAGTATCTGCTTAAAGATACGGTGATTCAACCTGAGCAGCTGGAGAGTACACGTCATAAAGAATTAATGCACAGAATGGTGAAGTTAAACCGAGCGGGAAAGAGCACGGATTTAGTCTCCTTGACAACCTTACCAGATCTTGAATCATTTGGCGGTATGACCTATCTTTCAGATCTTGAATCGTACGCAGATGTCGATAAATTTGAAGTACTAGAAAAGCTCATACTAGACCTTTGGAAGGAACGGGAAAAGCGTCATATTTTAAACATTGCGGCTGTGAATGATTGGGAGATTGCTAAGGTCATTTCTGAACTGGACAAAATTAATCAAGCCAAGATGGATGACCATACATCACTGGAACAAGCGTTGCTAAATATCTATGAAGCACCTTGGGAGGATCAACCATTTTCGAAAGGTGTACCAACAGGCATCAAAAAGCTCGACGAAATGACGGGTGGCTTTCAGAGTGGGGAAGTAACAATCATCGCAGCAAGACCATCAATGGGTAAAACTGATGTCATGCTTCACTTCGCCAAATGGGCGGGATGGGCAGGGTATTTACCTCTTATCTTCTCATTGGAAATGCCGGAAATCTTAATAACAAAACGATTAATTGCATCAACAGGTAACATTAACCGCAGTAAAATGAGGGAACCTAAACGAATGCTAAGTGAAAACCAAAAGATGAAATGGTCGGATGTCATTGGTGAACTGAATGAAACATCGATGCAGATTTTTGATGGAGCAGGACAAACAATCGCTGAAATGAGAGCGAAAACCAGAAAAATAATCAACCAATTTCCAACGAAAAAACCAGTCCTTTTGATTGATTATTTAACCCTCATTCAACCCAGTGAATCATATGGCGGGAATGCTCATTTACAAGTAACAGAAATTTCAAAATCACTTAAAACGATGGCAAAGGATTTTGATTGTGCCGTTATTTGTTTGGCACAGTTAAATCGCTCAGTAGAATCAAGAGCAATTAAACGGCCGATGATGTCAGATATTCGGGAATCTGGGAGTGTAGAACAGGACGCTGATGTCATTATGTTTTTGTATCGTGAGGCTTATTACGACAAGGAAACGGAAGATCGGTCACTTGAGCTTATTGTTTCAAAAAATCGTAATGGTCCAGTTGGTTCAGTCAATGTGAATTATAACGAGTTTACAGGAATGATTGAGGAGTAATCGAACTGAGTTTCGCTTTGAATGAGGACATAAAATTTTAAATAGAGGTGTTATATGTGATTGTAAAAGACCTTTACCGAGAATCTATACGTGATGAGGAATCTTCATTGGCCCACTATATCTGCCATTTACTTGAGGAACAGAAAATATTATTAGAAGACGATGTATCCAAAATAGACTTCGACCAAGCTGATCAGCGGAAAGTAGCGGAAATGATTGAAAAGAATAGATTAGGTTTTCATAAGGTGGGCATTTATTCATTGAAGATGAATGAGAATGAGTTTGTTTTTATTTTTGCCCGAAGCAAGGAACAAGCCACCCAATTCTATAGAAAAACATTTCAAGATTTTCCAATAAACTGTATTCAATATTCCTTGGATTTTAAGCTTACAAGAGGGAATGGTGTGATTTCGTTTCGGGAGATGAGGAAGGAGTTTGAGTGTTTTCCGGTTGTGGCCGGGTATTTTGAGAGGGAGTGGGTTAAGGAAAATATGACAGAAACTTTGACTGAATTTGCTTCTATTTAAAATCAAAGCTTGACCATTAAGGATTGGTTAGTAGGAAAAAGAAGGAAATGATCGAGTTTTGTAGAATGATCAATTAGATAAATACAGGATGGAGTGAAGAAACTGAATGAGATTAAAAATGATAAATAGTATAAAAACGAATAATTTTAGCGATAACCTCTTGATGGAAAAGATCACAGGTTTGTGGAAGGAAGCTTCTCATCATTTACCTGATCAAGATATGAATATCTATGGTGTTTATCATGATTACGAAAGTGACTATAAAGGTGATTACAGATTAAGTATTGCAATAGAAGATAGCAAAAGTGACCCTTCACTAGAAATACCGGATCATGAAAAGTATGAGATCTTCAAAGTGGACGCAGAAGATGAACAAGGTATTATAAACACTTGGAAAATGATTTGGGAACGTGAGAATTCAGGTGGATTGAAAAGAGCGTACACGTACGATTTTGAGAAATATGCTCCTGATGGAGAAGTTAAGATTTACATAGCGATAAAATAAATAAAAGAGGAATTTATTTGAGAAAATAGGGAACCAGTAGATAAAGGTTCTCTATTTTTATTTGAATTTGAGTTGAATAAAAGGGTGAAGAGAAGGATCCGAAAAGTGGTATGAATAAAAAGGTTCATGTCAAAGCTAAAAATAATAAAAGGAGTGATTTAATGAAAAAGTTAATCAATCTAGTCTTATTATTAGCAACTGTTTGCATTGTACAAGCTTGCAACAATGATGAAGTGTCAGATCCTCCACCGGCAGCTCCTGTGGAGAAAGATGATTCAGAAAATCAAGATACCGTTGACCAAAATGAAAATACTGATGCAACATTTAATTTTACTAATTTTGACTTAGACGTAGATTATCCGGATAACAAAAATTATGATGTTGATTATGATCATGAGCAGGAAGGTATGGAAGCAGAGATTGAAGATACGTTAAATCAAAACAATCTCTCAGGTGACGAGGCTTTTGAAGAACTGAGACCTAAATTTGAAAAGTTAACATTTGATCAAAACACAAAGAATGAAGATGTTTTAAGCGAAGTAATAGATGTCTTTGAGATTAATGATGATTATACGAGAATCAAAGTGGAAGTTGAGTTTGCAGATGGTACGGAAAAAGAATATGGTGAACAGAAATAAAGATGCAGATTTTTACCTGCATCTTTTTTGATATGTAGTTTTATTTGTAATTTCCAATAAATGGTGGGACGGTGAACCTGTCCCCCTGTCCAAATTTCATTATTTCAGATGCAGCGCGTTTGTAGCCGCCTTTTTCTTGGAGGAGGGTTCCGAATTCAGTGCAGTTTTGTTTGTATTTTTTATTGTTTAACAGGCTCATTAATGATTGTTTCAGAGTTTCCGAGGTACATTCTTTTAAATGGATGCCGCATCCTAAACGTTCAACTTGTTGTGCGATCATTTCCTGTTCTTGTTGTTGAGGATAGAGGATTAAGGGAACTTTAAAATATAATCCTTCTTGTGCACTGTTCATTCCTCCATGTGTTACGAATATATCTACTTTTTGCAGTAAGTCTATTTGGTTCACATAGCTATATAGAATAAAGTTTTCAGGTATAAAAGAAAAATCAGTTTCGTTCATTTTTTTTCCTAAAGATAGGATGAAGATTGCTTCGATATCTTTAAAAGCTTGAAAGCAGTCTTCGTAAAATTTTTTGTTATCTCCAAATATACTTCCCAAAGAAATATAAACGATTGGTTTTTTACTTTTAGGCAGTGTAACGGTTTCTCCTTCTTTTCGGTCCGATATAGAAGGGCCAACAAAACAATATGTTTGATCAAACACATTTTTGTTTGGAGTAAATTCCGCAGCAGTAAAAACGATATTCAATTTTTCTTTACTGCTCAAAGCATCTAGAAGAGGAGGTTTCTTCATATTGTATTTTTTGCATAAATGGTGTTGAATGCTTAATGCTTTAACAAGATGTTTTAAATCTCCTCGTGCAAATTGAAACACCAAATTGAGTAGCTCTTTTGGAATATTTAAGAATGATTCATGAAAAGGAAAGGTAGTTGTGGAACAAATGGTAGGAATCTTTTTAATTTGACCTACATATTTACCCCAAGTCGCTAAAGAATCATGAATAATATAGTCAGGTTTTTCTCTGTCGACTTCGTTTAATAAAAAGTCTAACATTTTCTCAGTGCTTTCGATACAAACCCTAAACACAATGGGAAAGTATTTCAGCTGTTCTTCTGTATAATTTGTATCCTCTAAACGGCTGATGCTATAAGGCATATATGTAGCACCAGTTTCTTCAATTTTATCCTTTAAATCAGGAAAAGAATAGTATAGTACTTCTTCTCCTTGTTGAATTAACTCTTCCACTAAAGCGAGAGTTGGGTTTGTATGACCATGTGCGGGAATATTAAAAAATATAGCTTTACCCAAGAGAATGTCTCCTTTAATTAAATAGTAATGTTTTCCTTATTATATAGGTCAATTATACACGTGATAACTGAAA
>Ga0180215_1000230_pt1 | contig 80284 bp, 77 predicted proteins | sample eDN3rd37CBELigBY_FD_128871 | JGI IMG/M metagenome (GOLD analysis project Ga0180215, IMG submission 128871) | Enriched backyard soil microbial communities from Emeryville, California, USA - eDNA 3rd pass 37_C BE-Lig BY (version 2) (version 2) | ecosystem: Environmental > Terrestrial > Soil >...
AAAATTAATACATTTGGATCATTGCGCAGTTCTGTACGTAACGCATCCGTGATTGCTTGAATCATTGTCATTTGCGCCATGGCTTATTTCGACTCCTTTGCTTGATAAATTTCATATTGTTCTTTTAAGTTGTTTGGCATTTCTTCAAACATAATTGACATTAAGTCTGTAACCTTTTGCTTCGGAGCAGTATCAGCTTTCTTAATAGCTTCTTTGATATCCTCTTTAGCCTGATCAATTACTTCATTTTCCTTTTCTTCACTCCATAAACCTTTACCCTCTAAGTATTTACGGAAACGAACAAGTGGGTCTTTCTTTTCCCATTCATTATCAAGATCAGACGTGCGATAACGAGTTGGATCATCGCCTGCCATTGTATGTGGTCCATAACGATAAGTTAATGTTTCAATTAATGTTGGTCCTTCACCATTTATTGCACGCTCACGCGCTTGGCTTACTGCAGCATATACAGCTAATGGATCCATTCCATCAACGAGAATACCCGGAATACCTGCTGCAACTGCTTTTTGAGCAAGAGTTTGGGCAGCCGTTTGTTTTTCACGCGGAGTTGAAATTGCAAATTGGTTATTTTGTACGATAAAGATAGCAGGGGCTTTAAATGCACCCGCAAAGTTCATTCCTTCATAGAAATCCCCTAGTGACGTACCTCCATCACCTGTATAGGTTATCGCAACAGCCTTTTGTCCACGTTTCTTTAATCCAAGTGCAACTCCAGCAGTTTGAACATACTGTGCACCGATAATAATTTGCGGAACGTATACATTTACACCTTCAGGAATTTGACCGCCTTCAAAATGTCCTCTTGACCATAGAAAAGCTTGGTATAAAGGTAGGCCATGCCAAACGATTTGCGGAACATCACGATATCCAGGAAGAATAAAATCTTCTTTTTCAAGTGCAAATTGAGAAGCTAGTTGTGAGGCTTCCTGTCCTGCTGTTGGAGCATAGAAACCTAAACGACCTTGTCTATTTAATGAAATGGACCGTTGATCAAGTATTCTTGTATATACCATACGGCGCATTAATTCTTGTAACTGTTCATCACTTAATTCAGGCATTGCTGTTTCATTAACAACCTGACCCTCTTCGTTTAAAATCTGAAGCATTTGAAACTGATCAGCAATTTTTTCAATTTGAGCATCAGCATCAAATTGTACATTCTTTATATTAGAAGCCATCCCAGTCATCCTTTCGTTTCTTTTAGACGTTTATAGAGTATCCAAAAATCAAGTAATCATAGCTTTTATATAGAAGAAAAAACTTTTTCAATATATAGATGCATTCCTCTTCATAAATAAAAACAAAGAAAATATCTTTACTTTGATTCGTAATACCTACACTATCTTTTTTAGTTCATGGTAAAGATAACATTTATAATTAATACCATTATAATGTGAACTGTATCAGTCAATGTACCACTAAATTATGATACACATTCCGAACTGCATTATTAGTTTACTTATAAAACCGAGTAGAGTCAACCAATTTGATTAAAGTTTTTCACAAATCTTTCACAAAGTATGCTCAATAATTATCAATCTGTTTCAATATTATCCCTTACCTGTACTATATAACATAATCTATAAATACAATCTGTTATAGGAAAGTGACTGTATAAAAACAAAATCTTTTCTTATATTATTTCAATAAAATAAGGAAAGATAAATAATGATTATTATTATGATAACAAATCGCTTTACCACTACATTTGCGGTGTTTACTACTGCGATGGACCATTATGTTATTATTTCTATTTATTTTTGTACGATACATAGTGGTATTCATGTCATTTCATTTTTATTAACTTTTTACCTTTTCTTTGTTAAAATTGGACTACATGATTTTTTAGAAGGAAGTGTTTATTCATGCTTACAATGGATGATATTATTCGCGACGGACATCCGACATTAAGAAAAGTTGCTGCTGAAGTTAGTCTGCCCGCTTCAGTAGAGGATAAGAAAATATTAATGGAATTATTGGACTACGTTCAAAACAGCCAAGATCCAGAAATCTCGGCAAAATACGGTTTGCGTCCTGGGGTCGGGCTGGCTGCTCCGCAAATCAATGTATCAAAACGAATGATTGCTGTTCATGTTACAGATGAAAATGATAAATTATTCAGCTACGCTCTCATAAATCCTAAAATTATCAGTCATTCTGTAGAGAAGTCTTATCTTGCTGCAGGGGAAGGATGTTTATCAGTAGATGACCCCCATCCAGGCTATGTACCACGTTATGCAAGGATAACAGTTAAAGGGTATAGTGCAGATGGTACCGAAGTAAAGCTTCGCTTGAAGGGTCTACCGGCAATTGTTTTTCAGCATGAAATCGACCATTTAAATGGAATTATGTTTTATGACCATATCGATAAAGCAAATCCGATGAAAGAACCTGAAGATGCAATACAAATAGGACGATAAACCATTATTCTGATAAAGGGCAGACAAACTGCCCTTTTTTTCTTTCAAAAGAGAACCATAAAGTAAATTCCATGTTTCTCCATGATAAATTCCCTGCTTTAAGACAAATAATATAAGTAAAAACAAGAATAAATCTTTTTTAAACACCCATTTCTGCTTTACTTTAGACTAGGATTGTTTAAAATAGAAATAAGGAGATGAGCCACAATGTTAAAGAAGCTGAAAAAAAAGCTTTTAAAACAGTGGAACGATATGTTGCGAAAAAAATCAATTGCCTGATTATTTGAGCCCTTCATTCTTTCGAAGGGCTCCTTCCTTATTTTTTTGCAATAGAGTCTAGATCCAGTCAATGTCCGGAATTTAACTTAATCATCTGATGGCTATACTAGATGAAAAATGGAGAAAATGAAAAAACATACATTTGGATTGTTTTTTTATAAAAATAAATTTAAGAAGAAAAAGGGATTAAGGAGTGATTTACATGATTTTTAAGGTTTTTTTCCAAGAATCAAAAAGCCAGGTGCCAGTTCGTGAGAAAACAAAAACAATCTTTGTTGAAGGTGAATCCGTAAGGGACGTCCGTCGAAAACTAAAGGAATATCCTTACAACATTGAATTTGTAGGCCCAATTGATGGAGCCTTTTTAGAATATGAAAAATTGAACGAAGATTTTAAAGTATTGGAGATATAAATAATGAAATTTGTTAAAAACGATCAAACTGCTGTATTTGCCCTGGGAGGACTTGGGGAAATCGGTAAAAATACGTATGCAGTACAATTTCAGGATGAAATCATCCTCATCGATGCAGGAATAAAGTTTCCAGAGGATGAACTGCTCGGAATTGACTATGTCATACCTGATTATACTTATTTAGTTAAAAATGAAGAAAAGATTAAAGGTCTTTTTATCACACACGGACATGAAGACCATATTGGCGGAATTCCTTACTTACTACGCCAAGTTAATATTCCTATTTATGGTGGGAAACTGGCATTAGGTCTGCTTCGTAATAAATTAGATGAACATGGTTTATTGCGTACAGCCAAGCTTCATGAAATCAAAGAAGATGATGTGGTTAAGTTCAGAAAAACATCAGTTACTTTCTTCCGTACGACACATAGTATCCCTGATTCATATGGTATTGTTGTCAAGACACCGCCGGGACAAGTCGTTCATACCGGTGATTTCAAATTTGATTTCACACCAGTTGGAGAGCCTGCTAATTTAACAAAAATGGCTGAAATTGGTAAGGAAGGTGTACTTTGCTTATTATCTGACAGTACAAACAGTGAAATTCCAAATTTCACGATGTCTGAGAGACGTGTAGGCGATACGATTCATGATATTTTCCGTAAGGTTCAAGGCCGAATCATATTTGCGACGTTTGCTTCAAATATCCACCGCTTACAGCAAGTAACAGAGGCCGCTATCGCAAATGGACGGAAAATTGCCGTATTTGGACGCAGTATGGAAGCAGCGATCAATATTGGATTAGAGCTTGGTTATATTCGTGCACCAAAGGATACCTTTATTGATGCACAGACCATTAACCGCCTCCCAGCCGACCGAGTTACAATTTTATGTACCGGAAGCCAAGGAGAACCTATGGCTGCACTATCAAGAATTGCAAATGGTACTCACCGCCAAATTCAAATCATCCCTGGTGATACAGTTGTATTCTCCTCATCTCCGATTCCAGGAAATACGATAAGTGTCAGCAGAACAATTAATATGTTGTTTAGAGCAGGAGCAGAAGTAATTCACGGAAAACTTAGTGATATTCATACCTCTGGCCATGGTGGACAAGAAGAACAAAAATTAATGCTGCGGTTAATTAAACCAAAGTTTTTCATGCCGATACACGGAGAATATAGAATGCAAATAATGCATGCAAAATTAGCCGTGGACTGTGGTGTAGACGAGAATAATTGCTTTATTATGGATAATGGCGAAGTCCTTGCCCTAAGTGAGGATCAAGCACGAGTAGCTGGCAAGGTTCCTTCAGGAAATGTCTATATTGATGGAAGCGGTATTGGTGATATTGGTAATATCGTGTTGCGTGATCGCCGCATTCTTTCTGAAGAAGGTCTTGTTGTAGTTGTAGTAAGCATTAATATGAAAGAGTTCAAAATATCCGCAGGACCCGATATCATTTCCCGTGGATTTGTCTATATGAGAGAATCAAGTGATTTAATCAATGATGCCCAAAGCCTTATTACTAAGCATTTAAATAAAGTTATGGAAAGACGGACAACGCAGTGGTCTGAAATAAAAAATGAAATTACAGATACTCTTGCCCCGTATTTATATGAAAAAACAAAGCGCCGTCCAATGATCTTACCAATCATCATGGAAGTGTAAGTCCTTTTATAGAAAAAAGAAGCACAGTGATTGTGCTTCTTTTTTTCTATAAAACCTTCTTCTCGAAACGGTTAATATCTGCGTCAGCACCAATGACAATCAGAATATCTTGTTCATGGATAATCTCATTTGCTTGTGGAGAGACAATGATCTCATTACTTCGTTTAATCGCCACGATATTAATTCCATATTTGGCGCGAATATCCAAATTAAGGATGGATTGGCCATCAATCTTTTCGCTCGCCACAATCTCAACAATACTGTGTTCATCCGAGAGCTCTAAATAATCAAGAACACTATTGGAAATCATATTATTCGCTATCCGTCTTCCCATATCGCGCTCTGGATGGACAACATGATCGGCACCAATCTTTAGCAATACCTTTTCATGGTAGTCATTTTGTGCTTTTACGGTAATATTTTTCACACCGAGTTCCTTTAAGATGATTGTTGTTAATATGCTCGCTTGGATATTATCACCAATTGCAACTATAACATGGTCAAAGTTACGAATCCCCAGACTTTTTAATACCTTTTCATCCGTTGAATCGCCGACAACTGCATGTGAAGCAATGGCCGAATAATCATTGACCCTGTCCTCATTGTTATCGATAGCCATTACTTCCATTCCTTGTTCAGCAAAAGTTCGGCAAATGCTTCCTCCAAAACGACCTAAGCCGATGACTGCAAATTCCTTTTTCACCATTCATTCCTCCAACAGTAATACAAAATAGGCTCTTCATATTTTAGCATACATACGATTCGCTATATGTATTTAATAAAGTGGAAAACCGTTCGTAAAAAAAACCGGTTACCCGGTTTAATAATTAATCACTCATTCCCTTTATATTCGATATATTGACAAATCATATTGATTGCCGTATCGAGCGCATCCTCATTCGGGTTAAGCTTTGAATGATGTAGCCCATAATCTGAATCAACACCAAGCCAAAACATAAATCCTGGTATTTCCTTCAACATATAACCAAAATCCTCACCCGTCATTGCTTCTTTACATTCAATCACATTCACGTCTGTATGATGCTCCACGAACTCCATAAATTCTCTTGTTAGCTTTGCTTCATTATAAACCTGATGATACATGACACCAAAATCGATTGTCGCTTCACATTGAAATCCGACTTCAATCCCTTTAAGAATTTCTTCAATCCGTTTTTTTACCTTTTCCATTGACTCTACAGACAGAGTACGGATAGTTCCTTCCAGTCTTGCTTTTTCAGCAATAATATTTTGCACGGTTCCACTAATTATTTTTCCAATGGTAATGACAGCACTATCAAGAGGATCAACATTTCTGGAGATGATGGTTTGCAGTTGCGATACCAAGGAACAGGCAGCAATAATCATATCATTTGTTTGATGTGGAAATGCCGCATGTCCACCCTTCCCCTTTAAATCAATAAACAATTCAGATGTGTTTGCAAATAAGAGTCCTTCTCTGGTTGCAATTGTTCCAACAGGGTACTCAGGGGCAATATGAAGGGCTAGAATCATATCAGGCATCCATGCCTTCATTATTTCTGTTTGTAGCATCGGTTCCGCACCGCCAGGCCCTTCTTCCGCCGGTTGGAAAATAAATAATAGGTCATCCTTGATTGGATGATGGACAAAGTGCGTCAAGGTACCAAGTGCAATCGTCATATGGAAATCGTGACCGCAAGCATGCATCTCAGTCTCGTGCTTTGAGTGAAATTCAAGTCCTGTTTCTTCTTCAATAGGTAAGCCGTCAATATCTGTTCGATATCCAATTATTTTTTTAGGGTTTGTTCCGTTTATCCTTACAAAGATACCCGTTTCCCATTGTTTAATTTCTAATCTCTCTTTTGGCAATGTTTGAAGATACGACAGGAGGTAGGCCTGTGTTTTAAATTCTTGAAAGCCAAGCTCCGGAATTTGATGAAGATCACGGCGAATTTGAACAAAAGAACTCACTTTGACACCTTCCTTTCTCTATTTTTCGAGAGCTAAAAATTTTTTAAAGAAAGCGTGGACTCATACGGTCCACGCCTAGTCCTATATTACAGTTGACGAAGCTCTTGTTTAATTTCAGTTTTTGATTTTGTTTTCTCATCAATTTCTTTAATGACGCGTGCAGGTGTACCTGCTACCACTGTATATGGAGGGACATCATCAATGACAATTGCACCCGCTGCTACAACGGCTCCTTTCCCAACCGTAACACCTTCAAGCACAACGCAATTTGCTCCGATTACTACGTCATCCTCAACAATTACTGGCTTAGCGGAAGGCGGCTCAATGACACCTGCCAATACTGTACCAGCACCAATATGACAATTCTTCCCCACAGTTGCTCGTCCACCAAGAACTGCATTCATGTCAATCATAGTACCTTCTCCGATTACTGCTCCAATATTAATAGAAGCACCCATCATTATGACAGCATTGTTTCCAATTTCCACTTGGTCACGAATAATGGCTCCAGGCTCAATTCTTGCATTAATATTTTTCATATCTAATAATGGAATCGCAGAATTTCTTCGGTCATTTTCAATCACATAATCTTCAATTTGACTCTTATGATTTTCAATTGCTTGGCTGATTTCTTTCCATTCACCGAAAATAACACCACTGTTTCCAGTAATAAATGTCTTGCTGCTCGCGCCAAATTCAATACCTTCCAAATTACCTTTTATGTAAACTTTTACAGGTGTTGACTTTTTACTGTTTTGAATAAATGAGATGATTTCATTTGCATCCATCATTTTCATTTCCATTACCCCCAAATTTGATTATATATTGCTAAAATTTACTTTATCAAACAAAAGCATTGAAAACAAGCAAAATTAACTGTGCAACAGAATGCAGCAGATTACATAAAAATGCTGACAATCGCAGAATTCAATCACTGCGATTGTCAGCATTTATCTACGATTGAATAAACAATTGTACCCATGCCCCGTTATAGAAGCCTACGCCGATTGCATTATAGCTTGAATTGAGAATATTAGCCCGATGGCCAGTTGAATTCATCCAGGCGTTCATTACCTCTTGCGGTGACCTTTGCCCTTTTGCAATGTTTTCCCCGGCAGAGCGATAGGAAATTCCAAAAGTCTTTAACATATCGAATGGACTGCCGTAATTGGGACTAGTATGAGAAAAATAGTTGCTGTTAATCATATCCATTGCCTTTTTTTCTGCAACATTTTTAACATCCGACCGGTGCTGAAGTGGGCTTAGCCCTTGTTTTGCACGTTCCGCATTTACTAAGCGAACAACCTCTTCCTCAAAGGTTCCTACGGAAGCAGCACTCTCTTTTAAGCGGATAATACCCCCAACCTGCATATTATATGGATCCGTGTTTGGGTTTAACTGCATTAGCCTCTTATAATCTAATCCATAACGCTTTGCAATAAACCAAAACGTATCCCCCCTTGAGATCTTATAGAATTCAAACGGAGGTTCTTTAAACATGGTAATCGATTGAGCATTCGTTGTTGGCGTTATTATACTCATACTGATTAACATAGTTAGTAAAAAAGAAACAATTCTTTTCAATGTAATCATCTCCTCACCTTTATTAGTTTGAAAAAAACGAATGATATTATGAGAAGATAATTGTGGAAATCTTTAAATGGTCAAGCCTGTTTTCCCCGAGGCAATAATAAGATTAGCACAAAACTAATTAAAGCGATAATCAGCACCACACAATAAACGATATGGAGGGAATACGTTAACCCATCCTGAAGGAATTGCAGCAGGCCATCAGGAAGCCTATTTCGTTCATCTTGATTCAATAAACTATTGATGGAGTCTACCGTAAGATTGGTATTCAAATCATGGCCTTTCTCCTTGAAATAACGTAAAATTTGGCTGTTTAAAATACCTCCAAGCAGAGCTGCACCGATTGTATTCCCAAAGTTTCTCATAAATGAATTAGAAGCAGTTGCAATCCCTCTTTGCTCCCAGTCGACGGCACTTTGGATAACGACAATAAACGTTGTCGAGGTTAATCCCATCCCAATTCCAACAATGAAAGAACCGACAGCTGCCCAAATTGGACCAATATTAGGGGTTAAGGTAATAAAGAAAACACTTCCTAACACAAGTGCCAGTCCTCCTAATAGAGAAGTTTTTCTATAACCAAACTTTAGCATAAGCGAGCCGGAAAATGTGGAGGCAATCGGCCAGCCAATGGACATGGTTGTCAGTGTAAAACCTGCAATGATTGGTGACTGCTCCATTACACCTTGCACAAATGTGGGCAGGAAGCTAGAGATACCAATAAGCATGATCCCTGTTGTTAATGATGTCAAATTGGCGATTAAGATGGGACGTTCCTTCCAGATGGAAAAAGGCATAATAGGTTCTTCTGCCTTCTTTTCTTGAAAATAGAAAAAAAGAAAGGCGACAACGCTGACGATTACTAAGCTTAAAGACTCAATAGACATCCAGGACCAGCGAGTTCCTCCTTCTACCAAGACAAACATGAAACAGGAAACTGAGATCATAATTAATAAAGACCCTACATAATCAATTCGATGCCTCTTCTTTGTTATATGTTCATGTAAAAACAGCCCAACTCCAATTATGGCTAATATTCCAAGTGGAATATTAAGCCAAAAGACAAATCTCCAGCTTACATACTCAACGAGAATCCCACCCAGTGCAGGTCCAGCGATGGCTGAAATCCCCCATACACTAGAAAGATATCCTTGGATAGTCGCTCTTTCTTCTTTCGTATACATATCACCGACAATGGTTGTGGCAATTGGCGTGATAGCACCCGCTCCAAGACCTTGAATAAATCGAAAGACAATGAGCATCGTCATTGATTCAGCAAACCCACATAGAATGGAACCAATTAAAAAAACACTAATCCCGAATAGTAAAATGGGCTTCCTGCCAAATAAATCAGATAATTTACCATAAATTAAAACGGTGACAGCGTTCATTAATAAGTATGATGAAAATACCCACCCATATAAAGAAAAGCCGCCTAATTCACCAACAATAGCCGGCATTGCTGTTGATATAATTGTTCCTTCGATCGCACCTAAAAACATGGCAAGCATAATTGAGGCAAGAACAATCGGGCGATTTGTTTTCTTTCTTGACTGTCCTTTTGTCAGCGCTTTCTCCATTAAAACAACCCTTTCATTTTCTACATTTTAATGAGCTAGCTACTTATGAAATAAAACAGAGGATGTCACTTGACATCCTCCCTTAATCAATATCACGTTGAAGGCCGTCATTTAACAAATGTAGTACAGCTCTTCTTGTTAAGATTCCCTCAAACAATCCATCTTCATTTTCAATACATAAAAACGGATGGTCCACTAGTAATGCTATTGTATTTTGAATAGAAGCATCAATAGAAAGATGTGGAACATTTCTGTTCATAACCTGCTCGACCCTGCTTTGTGCCAGCTTTTCATATTCGATTCTTTCGAGCCCTAGAATCGATTCCATAATAATTGGGGTAGAAATAAGTCCATGCAGCTTATAATGAGGATCAAGGACAGGTATTGCCGTGTAGCCACTTTTTGTTAATACCAAAAGAGCATGCTCCAGACTATTTCCCACTTGAACATGAGCTACACGCTCAGAAGGAATCATTAAATCGCGGAGATTCATCTTTAAAAACTCATTACCAAGATTATTCATAGCTGAAAACTCCCATAACTTAGTAATTTCATAAATAATATTTTAACACAGTTTATAACTTTTCGCTTCCATAACACAACCATTTTGAATTAGAACCAAGAAAAACTGCAAAAAAGGAACCAGCATGGTTCCTTTTTAAGAATTATTGAATTAAATCAAAGATTTCAATTGTAATCATATCAATATTGTCAAATTGATATCTCTTTGGCTTTTCTTTATCAAAATAAACCTCCAACTCAAAGGTTTCAGTCTTCGGTTGATACGTTACTTGACATTTCCGTTCACCATTCACCTCAAAAAAACGTTGTGAAGGTTCTCCATTATTTGATGTTTCCTGCAGGTTTTTTAACCTTGAAATAATACCTTGAAGCTGTGACATGCTCCCTCTCCTTTCAACAAAGCCAAATATCTTACTACTAGGTTTCTCATTTGACTTATTTCTAAACCATAAATCTAAAGTCTAAATTTTCCTATGCGAAAATGATTTAGCCAATATAAACAGCATAAAATAAAGTGAATAGATAACACAAGTAAAAGATGAAGAAAAATCGAGTTTTTTTTACATTATTACTATAATTTGAACTTTTTTCGACATTAATTCACAAGGAAGCTTTCAGTTTATTAAAGCAATGTATCATTTTTGTACAGGAAATCATAGGTTAAATCAATAAATAAATATTCATGGGCATTGATTGGATAAGAAAACGTTCTCGTTATTTCACCGGTTTCAATATCACAATATAAATCAGACAAAAGCCCTTTTTTATCATTACGCATTCTAATCATGTTTTCCAAAAAGTAAGGCCGCCAGCTCCAATTTTTTCTCATATATTCCGGCTGCATCTCCCAATCAATACCTTTTTTCAGCATATTAGGAGATAATTGAAAACCATCCTCATCACAAATATACATTCTCAAAGCAACCTGATCTAATTCTTTTCCCAGTGCTTTCAACAGCAATTCAAAATTCATTGTTTTACGATTTTTATTTATTATTTCCTGAATCTTCGTTTGAAATCTTTCAGTAACCTGAAAGACGGATTCCAGCTTTTTCTTTTCATATATAATAAATTCGTGAAATTCTGCCTTTAGTTTATCTTTTAAAATATCTCTAGTAATAAAATTGGATATTGGTTTCTCCAGATAATAGCCTTGATAATATCTGGCTCCGTGCTGCCAAGCAAATTGAAGCTGATAAACCATTTCAATATTTTTAAATAACAATGTTGCACCAATTTTTCTTGCTAGAATGGATAAGGAATACAAGATATCCTTATAGGCAGGCGGGGGATTCATTGAACGTAACGGCATCAAATCAACCTTTACAATATCAGGCTTTAACTGACCGATTTGATCTAGAAAACTGCTTCCCTCCCCCAATTTATCAATCGCAATCTTTATCCCAAATGTTCTGTAATAATTCAGCAAATGATCCATCTCGTCCTTTGGTTCATCCATTGATATTTCTAATACGATTCGCTTTAGACTAATTCCCTTCTCTTGGAACTGCTGCAGGAATTGTAAAAAAGCTTCACCGCTGTCATGAATTAATAGATCTGCATCTCTGTTCACAAAAAGCAGTACATCCTTATCTAGTTCAGTTGCGAGCTCAAAAGCCTTTGTTAATACCGCATTATCAACTTCTAATCGATATTCATCCGGTATGCTCTTATCTTGAAAAAAGGATCCTAGACTAATTACTTGACCATTATCATTATATCTTCCAAATATTTCATAACCAATAACGCGATGTTCATCTGCACTGAATACCGGCTGAAAATAGGGAAAACAACGGTCTAAGTTGGTTAAGATATCCAATGCGTCCATATTGAACCTCCTCGTGGATAATGAACAATTATACCATACTTGTTTCCGCAAGTTAGCAGCCTAAAATAAAATCATTAATAACGTAACACGTTTATGCAAAAAGCCATATATTTTCGCAAATGACTTCTAATCACTAAAATCGTTTGATAGTATAGAGTAAGGTAATTTCTATGATTGGTTGGATCACAATGTCAAAAAAAATTTCACGAAGAACGTTTATCAAAAAAACGATTGGCTCCTTATTCACTTTACTTGCGGCCGGTGCGGGCGGTTATTATTATGCTAGAGAAATAGAACCGAGATTACTTGATATCAACCGCTATACCATTAGGCATTCCCTCATTCCGAAAGGCTTTGATGACTTTAAAATTGTACAATTCAGTGATACACATCTCGGTTTCCAATATACGATTAAACAATTGGACAAATTAATTAATCGTATCAATCGATTACAGCCAGATATTGTGTTTTTCACTGGTGATTTAATGGACGAGCCCAATAAGTATCCAAATAGTGATGAAATTATTCCTATTCTAACAAAAGTTAATGCTCCTTTTGGTAAATTCGCTATTTATGGAAATCACGACCACGGAGGTTACGGTACTGATATTTACAAAAATATAATCGAGAAAAGCGGTTTTATGTTGCTGCAGAATGCAGCCTTTGAAATCAAGTTGCTTGATAACAGCATGATTCATTTAATTGGGCTTGACGATGCCATGCTTGGAAAGCCGGATTTAGCAAAAGCTACCGTAGATTTACCCTCTGACACTTATAAAATTCTCCTGGCCCATGAACCTGATATGGCTGAATTAGCAGTAACTGAAGGGATTCATTTACAACTAAGCGGGCATAGTCATGGCGGACAAGTTAAAATTCCTTTTATCGGTGCATTGGTTACTCCTCCATACAGCGAGCTTTATTATGAGGGTTTTTACAAAATAGGAGATAAACAGAATCCTTTAACCCTATATGTTAATAGAGGTCTGGGAACAACCAGACTGCCCTTCCGATTTTTATCAAAGCCCGAGCTGACGCTATTCACATTAAAACAAGATTTATAACCAACTGGGTTAAACATGAAATCAAAGAGAGCAGCACATTTTGTGCTGCTCTCTATTCTTTATGCAATTCAAAGGGATTTGATTATTCTTCAACATCTTCGATAACATAGTTTGATTTTTCAATGAGAATGGCCTGGCTGTCAATATCAGGCTCATGCTCCTTCTTTTGAATATAGTGATAAACACCTTCACTGTCCTGCTCCCGAGCCTTTAGATTATCCGACAATTGGAGAGCAAGTAACTCCTTTAATTTTTTCTTTAATTCCTCTTCAAAAATAGGGAACAAAATTTCTACTCTTTTTTCCATATTTCTTGTCATCATATCGGCAGAGGACAAATAAATTTTTTCTTCACCGTTAGAATTGAAGTGATAAATTCTACTGTGCTCTAAAAACCTTCCTACAATACTAATCACACGAATATTCTCACTTACATCTTTAATCCCTGGTTTTAGGCAGCAGATTCCTCGAATAATCAAATCAATTTTAACCCCTGCCGAAGAGGCCTCATATAGTTTCATGATAATTTTTTTATCCGTTAATGAGTTCATTTTGGCAATAATATGTCCATTATTGAATTGTTTGTGATTTTCAATTTCCTTGTCAATTAATAGAATAAATTCCCCTCGAATATCATGCGGGGCAACAACCAAATGATGATAAACCGGTTTTTGTGTATAACCGCTTAAATAATTAAAGAAATTTGTAGCATCAATACCAAACTTACGCTTTGTGGTAATGTAACCAAAATCCGTATATATTTTCGCTGTTTGATCATTATAATTCCCCGTGCCAAGATGAACAAATCGCTCGATCAATCCCTCTTTCCTTCGCACAACCAAGGTAATTTTACTATGGGTTTTCAAATGTGTCATACCATAAATAACGTGACACCCTGCTTTCTCCAGTTTCTTTGCCCATTGGACATTATTTTCTTCATCAAATCTTGCCTTTAATTCAACTAATACCGTAACCTGCTTTCCATTTTCTGCCGCACGTTTTAATGCTTCAATGACTGGAGAGTCTCCGCTTACTCTGTATAGGGTCTGCTTGATGGCAAGCACATCTGGGTCATTAGCTGCTTCTGTTACAAAATCGAGAATCGGCTGAAATGACTCATACGGATGGTGCAGGAGCATATCATGGTCCAACGCATTTTGAAAAATATCTTTATTACTATTGATTTCTGATGAAGGTACTGGGATAAAGGGCTCATAAGTAAGATCGTCTCTTCTCGACGCAAAAACTTTATAAAATGAAAACAAGAATGTTTTATCCAATGGACCTGAAATATAATAGACATCCTCTTCAGTAATTTCTAGTTCATCCAGTAAATAAGCTAGAATTTGTCTATCTAAATGCTCTTCCTTTAGTTCGAGTCGGACAGCTGCTCCCCATTTACGCTTCTTTAATTCTTTCTCAATAACCTGCAGAAGGTCTCTTGCCCCTTCCTCGTGTATTTCCAAGTCAGCATTCCTGGTAATTCTAAATTGTGTAACAGAAAGAATACGATAGCCATGGAAAAGTTTTGCAATAAAATAACAAATAATATCTTCAAGCAGCACAAAACAAGTCGTTCCATCAATAAATGGCACCTCGATAAAACGCTCTAATAATGATGGAACTTGTACAATTGCTAGCTGCTGTTTGAGCTGATGTTCGTTATCCTTTTCCATCTCTATCGAAACTGCAAAATTAATACTTTTATTTAATAGCATTGGAAATGGCCGGTACGCGTCAACGGCCATAGGTGTTAAAACAGGAAAGATTTGCTCATCAAAAAAAAGTTCAAGATACTTTTTTTGTGCTGCAGTTAATTCATCTACTTTCAATAAATGAATATTTTCTGCTTTTAATTCATGGAGAATTTGTTTTTGAAAGGTCTCGTCCTGAAGCGTAACAAGATGATGCGCTTTTTCAGAAATCTTTTCCAGCTGTTGCATTGGTGTCATCCCAGCTTTATTCTCTGGTTTCGTGAACCCTACCTTCACTTGATCCTTTAAGCCTGCAACTCGAACCATAAAAAACTCATCTAAATTCGAACTGAAGATAGCTGAAAACTTTATTCTTTCTAACAATGGATTTCGTTTATCTAACACTTCCTGCAGCACCCGCTCGTTAAAAGCAAGCCAGCTAATCTCCCGGTTATTATAATTTGATGGATGATTAAAATGACTATTATCCAATTAACCCACACCTTTTTTTTGCAATATTCGACATTTATAGCATAACAAAAAATAAAAACTTTTTGTCAATTCATTGTACGATTGAATCCTTTTTGAACATAGCGTTTAATAAGCGATCATTCACACGAAATAAAGTTGATTTGTATTGCTTTACGGAGTACCTTTTCTAACTGACGTATATGTTTTTCGGTCTCATATTGTTCCACAAAAGGGTTTCTCTGACAATAAACCATTAGCTGCAATGAATCATTGGCAGTTTCTTTTAAATGAATTTTTTTTACAATACCTCTCTTTGATGCATCTAGTGCAGCAGCCAGCTTGGCTACCGCTCCAGCCAGACGGATATCCTCCATTTCCTTTTTCGTAAACCAATCTGAAAATGGAGCAAAATATTGCTTTAATAATGTTTTATTTTTAAATGAAGCGATATATGCCAGCTTCAAGCGATCTTTATGTAGTAGTCCATTAATGGATTGGTTGGCTAACAAATAAAATGTATGCTGACTGCTGGAATCATCATCAATATACTGACCGAGATAATAAAGCTCTGCCCCTCTTATCACAAAGGTTCTTAATACTCCTTTATTCTCACAAGCATAATGTGAGCACACTTCATCAAATAATGTCTCTGCAAGCCTTGCCCGATGACTTGCATGTGCTGGGTCAACTCCATAATCAATCAGTAATTCCAAGACACTGTTATTGATTATTTGGTCAGTGGTCAGCAAGACATCATCCATCTCGCTTGTTTTCATCGAAATACCGTCCCTTAATCCCTTTTTACTAAACAAAAATGAATACGATTGACTATATTCGCAAAGTCCCACAAATACTTCTAGTGCAGGAACGATAATATCCGCACGATCCTTCGAGAGTCCCTCTACCTTTTCAAGCTGTTCAACCGTCAGCTGTCCAAGATACAATTGAATCTTCTGCAAATCAGAATAACTCATAATATATTGGTGGATCCCTGCAATCGGATATTTTTTAAAGTTTTGATCAATTTGGGCGATATTCCTTGCACTACCGCCAATGGCTATCACCGGAACCTGTAAATTTTTTAACCAAGGGAGCTGTGCAAAAGAAGCTTGGATAAATTCCGCAAGTCTATTTCTTTCTTCTACTGTTATAGGATTATTTTTCACAAACTGTTTTTTTAAGGAAACAACCCCAAATGGAAAGCTATGGTATTGCATTAATTTTCTACTCTCAAAATAGGTAATCTCTGTACTTCCTCCACCCATGTCAATGGTGATACCTGTGTCAATCGGAGTAGAATGTGTAACAGCATAATAACCAAAATACGCTTCCTCTTTTTCAGATAGAATTTTCATATCAAAACCTGTTCGCTCTTTAACGAGTGATTGAATCTCAGCTTGATTTTTTGACTGTCTGATCGTAGCAGTTGCAGTACAATAGACTGTCGTGACTTGGTGAAAAAATAGGATTTCTTTAAAACCCTGTAAAATATCAATAAGGAGATTAATTCCTTCCTGACGCAATTCATTTTTTGAGGTAAGAAACTGATTTAGTCTCGCAACTGTTTTAATATTTTCAGCTTCCTTATAACTACCGCTTTGACTTTTTATATAGATTACAAGGCGTATCGTATTTGAGCCAATGTCGATCACTGCCCATTTTTCCTTCATCATCCCCATTCTCCTTCCTGGTATTTTTCTATTTTAGTGCAACTGAAGTCTTTACCAAGCACATAAATATGTTAAACATAAATATATTCAATTTAACAGAAAAAAGTAACTTTTACCTCCTTCATTCATAAGAATAATCATAACCCAAATCGTGTAGGAGGAGAATGGAACCCTTGTTAAGATTCAATAAATATTCCACAGAATTACTTTATCCACCCATTTAAACTAAGCATAATTTTTCGAGAATTTATTTTCTTTTATTGCCAAAAGGGGTATAATAAACAATAATAATTTAAATTATTTTCCTTGACATTAACAATAGATATTAATCACGCTTTGCCCTCAAAATACGGAAAGGAGACATCACATTGTCCACAAATAGGGATTACTCATCAGAGCCTCAATTAAATCCAACAATTAAAAACCTCGCTCAAGCGATCTTCATTATCAATCGTCATGCAAAAACTGCCCCAAATCCAAAATTTTTATATAAGCTTAAATATACGGCACTGCACAAACTAATAAAGGAAGGCAAAGCAAAGAAGGTCGGTCTGCATTTTTCAAATAACCCTAAATATAGCCAACAGCAGTCTGACGTTTTAATTGCATGTGAAAATTACACGTTTCACTTACCTCCTTCAAAGAGTGATTTTGCAGAACTCCCACATTTAGGCAAGTTGGACAAACAGGTTAGAAATCCAAAAGCTTCACTTTCTTTAGCCCAGGCCAAAAAGATGCTATGCTCTTATACTGGTCTTAAGGAACATGAAAATAATGCAGTTCCTCCAAGAAAGAAATATAATAAGCCAATCTTTAAAAAGCTTGGCGAAAGTTATTTTTAATTTAAAAAAACTTCCATTAAGAATTTTAATGGAAGTTTTTTTATGTACCTGTCCAGTTCCAACGTCATTCGCTTTTTTTGTTTATAAAGCAAATTGATCGATCAATAGTACTAGTTCAGCTATTTCCGGTTTGCTCACTTGTGCATCTGCTCCCACAATTTGACCTTTATGACGTAAGTCATCCGTTATGAGCGATGAGAAAATAATAACAGGAAGCTTTGATAAATCACTATGTTCCTTCACTTTTTTCGTTAAATGGTGACCATCCATCTGCGGCATTTCAATATCTGTGATTACTAGCTGTACTTCTTTTTCGATGACTTTACCATTTTGCACAATGTTCTCCAAATAGGTAAATGCATCCTTACCATTTTCAAAAAACTCGATATTCATATAGCCTGCTTCCTCTAGCGTATCCTGAATCAGCTTACGCAAGAGAGGCGAATCCTCTGCAACCACTAAATGTTTATTTGATCGTTCTCGTTCACCAAGCTTTTTCAATCTATTAATATTAATCCCTGTATTCGGATTAATTTCAACGACGATTTTTTCAAAATCAAGCAAAAGAATCATTTCTCCGTTAAGCTTAATCACACCAATAATTTGGCTCTCTGACCCTTGATACATTTCAGCTGGTTTTTCAATTTGTTCCCAGGATATTCGGTGTATCTGAGATACACTATGTACATGAAACACAATTTTTTGCTGGTTAAATTCAGTTACGATAAATTTGTCCTTTTCCGGTGTTTCCGATGGTGGAAACCCGATTGCTTTTGCCACATCTACAACTGGCAAAACCTCACCGCGTAATTCAATAATCCCTTGTACATGGGGATGGGCATGGGGAACTTGAGTGACAGATACCGGATTAATAATTTCTCTTACTTTTATTACGTTTATCCCAAATTTATTTGGACCAATTCCAAATTCAACAATTTCTAGTTCATTTGTACCGCTTTCGAGTAAAATCCCTTTATTATTTTCCATAGTTTCAACCTACCTATCCCAATTTATTGAATTTGTTACCTTTACTATACCACGACAACAAGCTATATTTGGATAATTTTTAATACATTTCTTCACAAAAAAATACATCTGAGAAAGCCTCGAGACGTATTTTTGTGCGAATATATGTTGTTTATTTTTTTATGATCATCGTACCGGCAATTAAATCGTGCAATCCCTGTTTTTTCTCCGTTATACCTACCATAATATAACCAATAAATAAAATACCTGATAGAAAAGACATAGCTAAATATCTTCCTAAACCACGCCAGAAAGAAATTCGTTCCCCTTTAAGATCTGTTACCTTCAAACCTAGAGCTTTTTTTCCGATTGTCGCTTGCCACTTAGAAGCATGCAGTCCAGCAAAATAAGCTACTGCAATGATAATACTAATGATCGAGGTGACAATAATCGCGCCGAGATAAGTTAAGAGGAAAGAAAGAGCTTCCTCATCTGTCATACCTGTCTCCATATATGCCGGGTCTGCCATGATTAAATATGTGATGTCTGAAGTTCCGAAAAAGAATAGTAAAATGAGGAAAGAAATGATACTCAATGGAATGCCAATGATGATAGAATCAATTAAATAAGCCGCAACGCGAATCCAAAATCCCCCATACTCCTTTTTTTCTATATCAGGGTATACTTCATTTGTTGTCTCCATCCCTATTACCCCCTTGAAGTTTTTATTAACTAAATTATAGCATTAATTCAGTGAATTCTTTCTATTTCGAATAATTGTTTAAGATATATTTTAAATGACTTACATTTATGAATAATTTATTCATGTTCAAAATTAAACAGGAACGCATAAAGATCTTTTCATTATTTTTTAAGTTTAGCACTGCCCTATTTCACATATAGAATATTTACGTTACAATAACATTATTGTTTAGGAGGTTAAACTTGTGGAACATTTAATAAATCGTAAAGTCAAAGAAATAGAAATTTCCGGGATTCGTAAATTCTTTAATCTGGTTGCTGGAACAGAAGGAATGATATCCTTAACAATTGGTCAGCCTGATTTTCCGACACCTACACATGTAAAAGAGGCCGGTAAAAAAGCAATTGATCATAATTTCACCTCTTATACTCATAATGCAGGCGATATTAAACTACGAAGCGCTGCTTCTCAGTATATGAAAGAAAAATATAGTCTTACTTATGATCCGGATTCAGAAGTAATCGTCACAGTTGGTGCGAGTGAAGCGATTGATATTGCATTCCGTACGATTTTGGATGAAGAATCTGAAGTCATTTTGCCAGGACCTGTCTATCCGGGCTATGAACCAATCATTAAACTTTGCGGTGCTAAACCTGTTTATGCAGATATTCGCAAAAATGGATTTCGCTTCACTGCAGACGTGATTGAATCTTACATAACAAATCGAACAAGATGCATCGTGCTTCCTTATCCCTCCAATCCAACAGGAGTTAGTTTAAGCAAGGAAGAATTATTGAAGATAGCTGAACTGCTTGCAGAAAAAGAAATCTTTATTTTAGCTGATGAGATATACAGTGAGTTAGTATATGATCATCAGCATGTATCGATTGCTTCATTTTTAAGGGAGAAAACGATTGTCATAAACGGATTATCAAAATCACATTCCATGACTGGATGGAGAATCGGGCTGTTATTTGCACCAGAAGCCATTGCAAAACACATTCTAAAAGTTCATCAATACAATGTTACATGTGCTACTTCTATCTCACAAATGGCTGCATTAGCGGCTTTAACAGAAGGAAAAAATGATGCTTTGCCAATGAAAGAGGCCTATCTTGAACGCAGAAATTATGTTTATAACCGCCTAATTCAAATGGGTCTTGACGTCCAAAAGCCCGATGGTGCCTTTTACTTTTTCGTCAAGCTGCCAACCGACCAGGTTTCTTCTTTTGACTTTTGTCTTCAGCTGGCAAAGGAGGAGAAAGTTGCTGTTGTGCCGGGAAGTGCATTTTCAAGCTATGGAGAAGGATACTTTAGGCTGTCTTTTGCTTGTTCTAAGGAAACATTAGAGGCAGGTCTAAATAGAATCGAAGCATATATAAAAAAAGTGCAGGCTTAATGCTTGCACTTTTGTCTTTTTTCTATAAACCGCCTTTATATTTGCCGGCATTTTTTGATGCCTTTTCCTTTTTTGCTTTATCACTGTGAATCTTATTTGTATCGGTACTGCCAAATTCATGGGCAAACTCTTGATTAATTACAGCTGAGTCAAAGCCCTTTTTGTTTTTTTGCTGTGGGTCATTCTTTTTATTTTTCTTCGCCATGTTTAGAACCTCCTTGTATCATACACGATTAGTGTTGATTCCAAGGCAGCTCTTTATGCAATATTATTGCTGCCAATATTTATATAGCGCTTGTGTTCCGCTGTTTTCCTCTCCATTTTGCGCAAGTGTTTCATACATTTTTTTCGCTAAAGCAAGCCCTGGTGTCTCCATTCCCATTGCATCAGCCTCCTCAAGCGCAATTGTCATATCCTTAATAAAATGTTTGATGAAGAACCCCGGTTCAAAGTCCCCATTTATCATCCTTGGTGCCAAATTAGATAATGACCAGCTTCCTGCAGCTCCGGAGGAAATGCTCTTTAATACGACATCTGGATCAAGACCAGCTTTTTCTGCATAAACAATTGCCTCAGAGACGCCAATCATATTGGAGGCGATAGCAATTTGATTACACATTTTTGTATGTTGCCCTGCACCTGCCTTTCCTTGGTAGACAATATTTGTACCTAGATGGTTAAACAGCGGCTGTAATGCTTCATATACTTCCTTTTCACCGCCAACCATGATTGAAAGTCTTGCTTCCTTTGCACCTACATCTCCGCCGGAAACAGGTGCATCTACAGCATACATGCCCTTTTCCTTTGCTGCATGATAGATTTTCTCAGCTAATGTAGGAGTTGACGTTGTCATATCAACCACATATGTATTTGATTTCCCATGTGTAACAATACCTTCTTCACCCAAATAAACCTGTTCAACATCTTGTGGATACCCAACGATTGTAAAAATAACATTCGCTTTTTTAGCTATTTCTTTTGTCGAATCCGCCCAGTCTGCCCCTTTTTGTAACAGTTCCTCCGCCTTTTCCTTTGTACGGTTGTATACGATGACAGGATAGCCTGCTGCTAAAAGGTGGCCCGCCATACTTTTACCCATTACACCTGTTCCAATAAATCCGATTATCGTATTTTCTGGTGTCAACACTTCTTTATCTCTCCTTTCAAAACTCATTTCTATTGTATCATTACTATTTAAAGGAGAGGAACATTCATGTACTCTTTTGCCCTATTCAATAAACGAACCAATTGAAAAAAACCGACTGGTATTTCAGTCGGTTGGAAATTAGATAAATTTTTTCATTACGCTATAACTATAAAGTACTATTTTTCAATAGCCGCTTTCACTGCTTCAATTACATCATTTGTTGTACTCATTTGTAGAGCCTTTTGCGCTAACTCTTCCATTTCCTTCTTAGAAAGACGTAGAATTTGAGAACGGGCTTTTAGGATAGAAGTTGCGCTCATGGAGAACTCATCAAGACCTAAACCAAGTAGTAATGGTATCGCTGTTTCATCTCCTGCCATTTCGCCGCACATTCCTGCCCATTTACCTTCCTTATGAGCTGCGTCAATAACCATCTTAACTAGTCTTAAAATAGCCGGACTATATGGTTGATAGAGGTAAGAAACCCGCTCATTCATTCTGTCTGCAGCCATTGTATATTGGATTAAGTCATTTGTTCCAATACTAAAGAAATCAACTTCTTTTGCAAATTGATCTGCCATTACAGCTGTTGAAGGAATTTCCACCATGATGCCAAGCTCGATTTTGTCTGAAACTGTAACACCTTCACTGATAAGCTTTTGCTTTTCTTCTTCTAAAATAGATTTTGCAGCCCTGAATTCATCTAAGTTGGCAATCATCGGGAACATAATTTTTAAGTTACCAAAGGAGCTAGCACGTAATAAGGCACGTAATTGAGTTCTAAAAATATCCTGTTCTTCTAGACAAAGTCGTATCGCACGGAATCCAAGGAATGGATTCATTTCCTTTGGTAAGTCTAGATATGGAAGTTCCTTATCACCGCCGATATCAAGAGTTCTTACAACAACTGGTTTTCCCTGCATTCCTTCAAGAACAGCCTTATAGGATTCAAGTTGCTCTTCCTCTGATGGAAGTTCATTTCTGCCCATATAAAGGAATTCAGTACGGTATAGGCCGATTCCCTCACCGCCATTGTTGATAACGCCTTCTAAATCATTTGGAGTTCCAATATTCGCAGCCAGCTCCACATGTTCACCATCAGCTGAAACTGTTTTTTCATGTAATAGCTTTGCCCATTCTGCTTTTTGTTCTTCGTAGCGAATCTGCTCTTGTTTATATTGTTCAATTACTTCTTCACTTGGATTAATATGAACTTCACCTTTTAAACCATCTACAATGATTACATCACCATTTTGAATATCCTTTGTTGCTGTTTTAGTTCCAACAACAGCCGGAATCTCCATTGAACGAGCCATTATGGCAGAATGTGAAGTACGTCCGCCAATATTGGTTGTAAAGGCTTTAACATATTTACGATTAAGCTGTGCTGTATCTGAAGGCGTCAAATCCTCCGCTACAATAATGGCTTCCTCTGAGATCATACTAGGATTGACGATCTTAACTCCTAATAAGTGAGAAAGCATCCGTTTTCTAACGTCACGGATATCTGCAGCTCTTTCCTTCATATATTCATTATCCATTTGTTCGAACATGGAAATAAACATATCTGTAACTTCTTTTAAAGCATGTTCTGCATTCACTTTATCAGTTTTAATTTTATCTTCAATTGGGTTAATTAATTCTGGATCATTTGCAATAAGCAAATGTGCTTCAAAAATAGCAGCCTTATCTGCACCAAGTTCTACATTTGCTTTTTCACGAATAGCTTCAAGCTCAGTCTTCGTAATGGCAATAGCATCCTGCAAACGCTTGATTTCTTGTCCTTCATCTGTAATGACTGTCTTTTCGAATGAAAGATCCGGTTCAACTAAACGGTAGGCTTTTGCAATTGCTATTCCGCTTGACGCAGCAATACCTTTTAAAAAGCTCATTATTCTGCCAACTCCTCTTTATGTAAAGTTTCTATTAACGAATTTAATGCGAATTCCTCATCCTTGCCATCAACAAAAATGGTGATATCCGCTCCTTTTCCAATCCCTAAGGACATGACACCCATAATGGATTTTAAATTGACCTTTTTCCCTTTATATTCAAGATGAATTTCGGAATCAAATTTACCCGCAGCCTGCACAAGCATTGTAGCAGGACGTGCGTGTATCCCTGTTTCAGCAATCACTTTAAATTGTTTTTCTATCATATAAAATCAATCTCCTTCTTAAAAAGAAAAATTTAAGATGTCAGGGCAAATGGTTCTGTTGCTATTCTTGAATAACAAAGGGATAATCATATTCTTTTGTTACAGAGCAAACTATACACGTAATTTCCTATTTAGTATTATGCACCATACTAATTTTACTCCTGTAAAATTAATGTATCCCCTTTTATTATATTATTTAACTATACTGAACATCTCCTTGTAGTAGGATAGCATTTTCAACAAAAGCTATAAAGCTTTTTGATGCATGTTCTAATTTTCAATTATTAAACCGCTTTCATATGCTGTATAATATGGAAAAACTATAATAGCCTGTTAACTTCTCGCTTCTTCTAAATAATGATATAAAACGTCACCGCCCCTTTGCGCAATTCCTCGGAAATGTTTAAAATCATCTCGTTGCACTAAAACCTGCCGGAAAGCTAGGAAATCTTCTTTCTTAACCATAAACTCACTAAGTTCTCCGTTCCTTAATCCATCTAAAATTTGAGACACTTCTTCAGCAGTCATTTGATTCACTCCATCTAGTTAAAATTAAGAAATAATCGTATGGTCATTTCGAACATCATTATCATAGAAATATAATTAAATAAAATCAATGTAAAAAGGAATAAAAATCCTTTACGAATAATAAAAAGTAAGGCAAAATAGGTAGTAAATTCGTAAATGAAGGAGAGATAACAATTTTGAGAATAGCAGAGGTTGGCAATATCATTGAATTCAAAGAAGGATTACAGGGAATTGTTGAAAAGGTAAATGAAAATTCCGTTATTGTGGACTTAACCTATATGCAAAACTTTCGAAACCTAGAATTAGATGCACGAACCGTCGTAAATCATAAAAACTATAAGATTATTAAGGAATCAGTGAGTTGATATTCAGAATTTTCGTTCAATGAAATGAAAATGTTTTCATTTTTTTTATTTACTTCGTTGACTTAATCCTCCTGCTAATTTCCGATTTATATGCAGGAGGATTGACATGATGTTCTAATAAAAATCGTGGAACAAGCCTATCAGATCTTTAGCTGTATATTCCTTGCAGATGCGATTAGGATTCCTCCCCTTTATTTGCCAATTCCTTAAATGATTTGACTTTCCCGTGAGGATTTTGATCTTGCTTTCTTACGGTCCATGCTCTTTCTTTCTCCCTTTTTGCCCTAGTCATTTTGAACTCCCCTTTATTCATATTCCAACAACGTAAAATTTCGCTGTTGTTATCACTATCATTTGCTTTTATGTCCTAATTTATCACGCAAAGGCAGCAACGAAAGAATAGTAACTCTTTCTATCCCTTTTCTACCCACACTGCGTTATTTTTGGTAAAATAATGGAGGTCAATATGAAAGGAGCCTTGATGTGAGAAAAATTACGATCGATTACCGCATCCTATTTGGTTTAATTCTTGCCCATTTTTTTATGTATATAACTTTTCAAGATAAAGCAATTTTTTGGTATATGTTCACAGCAACGATGTTAATCTTAATGAGTTATGCTATCCTTCATGAAAAATCTGATCAACAGGCATCTTTTTTAACATTCAGTGTTTATGGAATCCTCTCCGGTCTTATTCTCTTTGCGTTTTTTTGGACAGGTAATTTCCTTATTCACTTTTTTCATTTACCATTTAATCAAGAAGTTTCAAGGCTTTACTTACATTTTGCGCCAAAACAAATTTGGCACTATATTGTTCTTTTACTCTTTATTGTTCCTGGAGAAGAGCTGTTTTGGCGTGGATTTATGCAAAAAAGAATGTCCAAATTAATGAATGTAAAATACAGCGTCCTGTTAGCTTCTGTATTTTACGCGTCTATTCAAATCTATTCAGGCTATTTTATCCATATATTAGCAGCACTTTTTGCAGGATTATTTTGGGGTGCTCTCTATGCGTGGAAAAAAAGTTTATCATTGGTCGTTGTATCACATTTGACCTTTGATGTTCTTATTTTTATTCTTTTGCCATTCCGTTAATAAAAGAAGTAAGGTAACATGAAGCTGTGCCGATAAGCTTATTACACATCGGATGAAACTTTATACATACTGAGGGAGGAGCATACATATGCGTCGATTCATACAATTCTTTATGATAATAGGAGTTCTTTCACTGTTATTATCTGCTTGCGGGACATCTGGTTCGGAGAACACAACTGATACAGCAAACAATTCTGAACCGGCTAAGGAACAAGATATGCAAGTCGAAACAAATGATAACCATATTGAAAAAGATGATAAAACGAATGAGCCATCACAAAAGAATGAACTGGAGCAAAATAAAAGTGAAGCTGGAAACAATAATAACGGAATAACAGAGGATCAGCTTCCAAATGATCAGAAGCTCGTGTATACGTTAAATGGAGAGGAAAAAGAAGAAACTGCTGTGTTTACCAATAGCGAAAACCAGGATTTCTCTATTTACATTCTGCCTGCATATGAATTAACAGCAGAGGAGCCTTACAAGGATTCTCTTTTCTTAAAAGAAAATGATCATGTTTTTATGAGAATTGAACTTTTATCACCCAACACTGATATCACATCGTTAAAAGAAAATACAACAGCACAGCTTAAAGTTGTTAATGAAGATGTTAAAAACATTGCTCCACCTGCAGATGATATGCTAAAAGATGCAACAGTTCTAGAAGCCTCAAAAGACGGAGAAATCGTAACTGCCTATTTAATTAAACAAGAAGAAGCCATCGTCAAATTAACTCTATTTACAACAGAGCAGTCTGATCACCGAGATGCTCTGCTGCAAATGGCAAAAACGATTAAAGCTGGAAAAGCAGTTGAATAATAGACTCATTAACTTTAAGGGTGTCTCCTAGACACCCTTATTATGATTATCCTCCGGTTTCATCCACAATAAGATAATAAACACTAAACTGACATATCCAAATAAGGGATATAAATAGGAAAGAAGCCGACTGTACTCAATTAGACTTAACAAATATGAAACAATAAAAATGCCCGCTACAATGACCATTTTTGGGAAAGGTAAGTACTGCTTTAATTGTTTTTCCAAACCGAAAACATTTCCAATCACAGAAGTGAAAATTTCCCCATAAATAATCAAGACAAAGATCCAATGTAAACCTGGTATTAAATTTTTCATAATGATTGCCATAGGAATTTCATATGAGGAAAAATTAGGCAGCATGATTAAAGTGAAGTGCCCGGCAATTAGGATAGCTGTTAATGCAGCACCTCCTAGTATTCCTCCCCATTTAATCGTTCGTTCATCTTTTACCTCAGATGCTACAGGCACAAGTACTGCCTGGGCCAGTGATAAATTCAAAGCGGTATACAAAAATGGGGAAGCAACTGCTGACCAGCCATCCTTTACATACGGAATATATAATAATTGCTCCATGAAGTTAGGAATTCGTAATGAACATACCATTAATATCAAACTAAATAATATCATTAGCGGAACAACAAACGTATTTACCGCAAACAGGCCTTTAATTCCCACTAACATAACAAAGATTGATAAGATGATTGTTATAAGAACACCAAGTACTCTCGATAACCCAAGCTGTTCTTCAAATACAGCACCTGCCCCTGAGAGCATCACAGCACATACTCCAAGCAGCATAATTAATAATAATAAATTGATCACTTTTGCTAACGTTTTTCCAAACAAATATTCATTGAATTCTTCATAGGACACCGCGTTAATTCGTGCTGAAATCACCATTAACTTAGAACCTAAAAAGATAAGAATGTAACCTGACATCAACATACCTATTAATCCTATAAAACCGAATCTGGAGAAAAACTCCACAATTTCCCTTCCTGTTGCAAAGCCAGCTCCTACTACCGTCCCTACATAAACGGCGGCGATTTGGACAGCTGCTCCCCAATTTGTCTTCAAATGACTCCCTCCCTTCATTCACTATATGATGGAAAGGACAAACTATGCCTTCCTGAAATTGGATTGACAAAAATCCACAAATTATTATGCAAACCTCTTGAAAGTCAAAATTGGTCAGAGTATAATCAAATCATCAAAGGTCAAAGATAGTCAAAGTCAAATTGAAAGGAGAATGTTTATGCTTTGTCAAAATTGTGAGCAGCGTATCGCAAATATCAATATGAGATTAGTATTTAATGGAAAGGAAAAGCAGATGCATCTCTGCCAGACTTGCTATGAATCCCAAAAACAAAAAATCGCCGCGAACTTTAGCCCATTCCATGGACTAAAAGGATTTAATGAAATGCCAATCGATGATTTATTTTCTACTATTCATCAGCAGCAAAACCCAAATCATCAAGACTTTCAGTTACATTCCTCTAATCATTCAGCAGGTGGGTTTCTGGATCAATTTGGGCGTAATTTAAATCAAATGGCGAAAGCAGGATTAATTGACCCTGTTATTGGCCGGGATGAAGAAATTGCTCGAGTGATTGAGATTCTCAACCGTCGTAATAAAAATAACCCAGTTCTAATAGGAGAACCAGGGGTAGGAAAAACAGCAATTGCCGAAGGACTTGCCTTACAGATTGAAGAGGGCTCGGTTCCCGCAAAATTAAAAAACAAACAAGTCTATTTATTAGATGTTGCATCATTAGTAGCAAATACAGGCATTCGTGGTCAATTTGAAGAACGAATGAAGCAGCTAATCAATGATTTACAAAAACGTAAGAATATCATTCTATTCATTGACGAAATTCACTTACTTGTTGGTGCCGGGTCTGCAGAAGGCTCAATGGATGCAGGGAATATCTTAAAACCAGCTCTTGCCCGCGGGGAACTGCAGGTTGTTGGCGCAACAACGTTAAAGGAATATCGTCAAATTGAAAAGGATGCCGCTCTGGAACGCAGATTCCAGCCCGTACAAGTAGCTGAACCATCTGTTGAAGCAGCAATCGAAATTTTAACTGGTCTGCAATCGAAATATGAGGCGTTCCATAACGTAGCCTATACAAAGGAGACATTAGAGGCATGTGTCAAGCTATCACATCGCTATATCCAGGATCGATTCCTACCAGATAAAGCCATAGACCTGCTTGATGAGGCTGGATCGAAGCTGAACCTAGCTTCAAGCTACACTTCTACAGAAGAAATTGATAATCGATTAAAGGAAATTGCAATTGAAAAAGATGCTGTCTTAAAAGCAGAAGAATATGAAAAAGCAGCCAAGCTTCGTGAAGAAGAGAAACAACTGGAAAAAGCCTTGAACACATCGAATCATCATGACCGTCCAATCGTAGATGTTCACCACATTCAAGAAATAATTGAAAAGAAAACAGGGATTCCAGTTGGAAAATTACAGGCAGATGAGCAGGTTAGAATAAAGGAACTACAGCAGAACCTCGCTGCAAAAGTCATTGGTCAAGAGGAAGCTGTAGAAAAAGTAGCTAAAGCAATAAGACGCAGCCGGGCAGGACTAAAATCTAAACACCGCCCAATTGGATCATTTCTTTTTGTTGGACCGACTGGTGTCGGAAAAACAGAACTAACCAAAACATTAGCTGAGGAATTATTCGGCACCCAGGATGCCATGATTAGACTTGATATGAGCGAATATATGGAGAAACATAGTGTTGCTAAAATTATTGGTTCACCTCCTGGATATGTCGGTCATGAAGAAGCAGGGCAGCTGACTGAAAAAGTACGTCGTAATCCTTACTCCATTATACTCTTGGATGAAATTGAAAAGGCACATCCGGATGTACTTCATATGTTCCTGCAAATTCTCGAGGATGGTCGTTTAACTGACAGCCAAGGCAGAACAGTTAGCTTTAAAGAGTCCGTCATTATTATGACAAGTAATGCCGGAGTCGGCGACAGAATGATCGAAGTTGGTTTTAACAATAATAGCGCATTAAAGGAATCAACTATTTTACAATCACTTGGTGATTACTTTAAACCTGAATTTTTAAATCGGTTTGATAGTATTATTGAATTTAAGTCATTAGAGAAGACACATCTTCTGCAAATTGTTGACATCATGCTTGAAGAATTAAATGATAGCTTAAAGGAACAGCAATATACACTAACTGTCAAAAATGATGTAAAAGAAAAACTGGTTGAACTTGGCTACCATAAGACCTTTGGTGCCCGTCCTTTAAGACGTGTAATTCAAGACAAATTAGAAGATAAAATTGCAGATTATATTTTAGAAAGTCCATCAAAAGCTGAACTGGAAGCTCTGCTTCTGGATGATCAAATTGTCATTAAAGAAAAATAACCTTTTAGAACAAGAAAGGAGTCACAGCTCGTGACTCCTTTTTAGTTCTCCATCAGTACTCTTTTAAAGACAGCCCTATTTTTTTCATTAAGGTTATGGCAGTTTCCTGCTCTTCACTTGTAAGTACAGACATAATTCGTTCGATCTCATTTCGATGTGATGGAAAAACCTGCTCAATTAGTTTTTTTCCTTGATCCGTAATGCGAGCAAACGTAACTCTTCTATCCTCTGCGCAAGCAACCCGAGTAATATAATCCTTTTTCTCCAATTTATCAATTACATACGTCATGCTTCCACTTGCCAGCAATATTTTTCCGCCAATCTGCTGTAATGGCTGATCGCCTTTGTGATACAGCAATTCTAACACTGCAAATTCAGTCGGATTTAATCCATACCGTTGAATTCGTTTATTTACATGTTCATTTACTGCGCGATATGCCCGCGACAGAACAATAAATAGTTTTAATGATTGATCATTTTCAGTTCCCATAGTGTAACCTATCCTTTTATTATAGTAATAGTAATAAATAAAGTATAAAGTATAAACAGAAAATAGTCCCACTCTTTAAAACTTAATTATAAAAAAATGACTATTCCATGTCAATTTATCCTGAAAGTATATTAGAAAAGTGTAACTATTAATTCTCCTATCGATACTTCGTTATTATTTTGATATAATACCAAAAGTACAACATTGGAGCCTACAGTATATGAAAAAAAGAAGCATTCTAACTATATTATACATCATGATTGTGTTACTGCCTCTTATTTCTACAACCTTTTATTATTCAAATGAGGTTAAAGAAAAAGATAAAACGGAAAGAATTCAGCATGCAAAATGGGTTGCAGATATTCATGAAAAACATTGGAATTCGCTAATTAGTGAGTCTGTTACAATCATGGATATGCTGTCTGTTACTGCAACATCCATACGCGAGATGCCTAATCAAATGGAAGGCATCCTATACGAAACAAATGAAACAGACCCACGGTATAGCGGGATTTATTTATTAGATTCAAATGGCAATGCATTAGCCGGGAACACATTACTGTTAAAGGATAAAAGCCTATCGTCCCAAACCTATATACAAGAGGTTATTCGTACGAAAGATACCATTATTTCTGACCAAAGTGAAAAGTTATCAAATGGACAGGATGTGGTTGGTATTGCCAAGCCCGTTCTAGATGAGAATCAGAAGCTTATTTTTATCATTGTTGCCTATTTAAACACTGACAACATTCAAAATGTGACTGAAATGTTAACACCTGATGATCAATTCTTCATTACAAATTCAGCCAATAAAACGATAATGTTTGTAAATGGTAATGGAAATAGTATGAAGAATCATGAGCACTATTCCCTTCCCATTGAAAGAATTCCTTGGAAAATTAATGTCATTATCCAGGATGCCGACAAACAGGCCCTTCGCTGGAAAATCATTAATTTTTCCCTAGTAATCTTTATTCTAGTCCATATTGTATACTTTTTAACCTATCATTTTCTATTGCAAAGACAAACAGCACAGCAAAAAAAGGAAAATGACCTTCATAAGCTTGAATTAGTTGGGACATTTGCCGCAAGTATTGCACATGAAATTCGTAATCCACTGACAGGAATCAAGGGGCTTGTCCAATTACTAAGTGAAAAATATACTTCGGAAAAAGATCAAACCTATTTTACCGTAATCGATCAAGAAATTAATCGTATTAATGAAATCGTTAGTGAATTTTTGATTTTAGGGAAGCCATCTGTCGTAAAAACCGATTCCATTAATGTAAATGAAATTCTGTTAGATTTAATGCCTCTCATTCATTATGAAGCGAAAAGGCATCATCATGAATGTGAATTTACTATTCCGGATTATCCAATTTTCGTTACATGTTCAAAAGATCAAATGAAACAGGTTATGCTTAATATTAGTAAGAATGCTATTGAGTCCATGAAAACAGATGGAAAATTAACCATTAACCTTGAGCTTATAACCAATGAATGTCATCTTTCAATTATAGATAACGGAATTGGTATTTCACCAAAAGAAATGAAAAAGTTATTTAAACCATTCTATACATCAAAGGAAACTGGAACCGGCCTCGGACTTGTTGTCTGCAAAAGAATCATTGATTCATTTGGAGGCACAATTACCATTGACAGTAAGATAAATAAAGGGACAACGGTTACCATTTCACTTCCTGTGACAGAAGAACATGACCTTCCTATTATGGATGGTAATTGATCCCTATGGCGGATGCTTTAAAAAGGTATCAGACAAGACGCAGATTACTCGCCTTGTCTGATACCTTTTTTTTCCTAGCATGCAATAAATAGTATATAATGTTCTTTAACTTAATTAGTTTCCTATTTTCATAACGTATCAGTAGAGGAGGTATATCTTTTTGAATCAATCGGCATCTACATCTCTCGCTCAAACGGTAAGTCAGTCGAAAACAACCTATAATATATTGGTGATTATGGGCCTTTGCCATTTATTGAATGATTCCATACAGTCGGTAATCCCGGCGATGTTTCCAGTTTTGGGAAAATCAATGGATCTTAGTTTTACTCAGCTTGGCTTTATTGCCTTTTCGTTAAATATCGTCTCTTCCATCATGCAGCCCTTTATTGGTGCCATTGCAGACAAAAAACCGCTCCCCTATGCACTGCCCATTGGTATGTTTTCAACCTTAGGAGGTGTACTTGGTCTTGCATTTGCTCCTAATTACAGTATGGTGCTACTTTCTGTCCTTTTTATCGGACTTGGATCAGCAATTTTTCACCCGGAGGGATCGCGTGTTGCTTATTTAGCTGCAGGTCCTCGAAGAGGCTTAGCTCAATCGATATATCAAGTTGGGGGTAACTCCGGCCAGGCATTAGCTCCACTAATTACGGCCTTGATACTTGTTCCATATGGTCAGATAGGTGCTGCCTGGTTTACAATTGTTGCTGCTGCTGCAGTAGGTTTGTTAAGTTATATTGCCATATGGTATTCTCGGAAACTAAAGGCGATTAATTTCATTGAAAAATCAACGGGGACAGCAGGCAGACAGGAGTCAACATCAGTCTCAAGAAAGCTGATATTTTCCGTTGTCCTTATTTTATTTTTAATTTTTGCAAGGTCCTGGTATGTAGCGGGCATTACAAATTTCTATACATTTTTTGCGATAGAGAAATACTCTTTGACCATTCAACAGGCACAAATGTATTTGTTCGCCTTTCTCATTGCGGGTGCACTCGGTACTTTCTTCGGTGGCCCAATGGCCGATCGGTTAGGCAAACGAAATGTCATTATTGCATCCATTCTTGGTTCAGCACCACTTTCAATTTTGATTCCCTATGTCCCTTCTTCGATTGCCTTTATTTTACTATTGGTTACTGGGTTTATTTTGATGTCGAGCTTCTCCGTAACCGTTGTATATGCCCAAGAATTAGTTCCAGGGAAAATCGGTACGATGGCTGGTCTGACAGTCGGGCTTGCCTTTGGAATGGGAGCTATTGGTTCAATCGCACTTGGCGTCATTGCAGATCATTTTGGACTTCTCACAACATTAACCATTACTGGCTTTTTACCATTACTGGGCGGTCTTGCATTTCTTTTACCGGCTGATAAGAAAGCTGCAAGTAATGCTTAATAGATAAATGTAAAAACAAAAAGAGCCGAAGAAGGAGGATCATCCGCTTCGGCTCTTTAAAATTCGATCATTGTATTCACTGCTTCGTTATTTTTACAAATAGCTCTTCTTTCTCACTATCACTGAAAAGTCTTTCTCCCATTGGAAATAACACATTTTCTTCCTTCATAAAATGGGAGATTAAAAGGGAATGAGCCTCGCTGACAAGCATAGAATGTGAAAGTATTTCCTCATCAGTTGCTCCTCTAACAGCTCTTGTTAGAAAAGCTTGAATCAAAGCCTTGGCCTGCTCATGCTCATATTCCATCACTGCAATTGGTCCACCGCTTTTTCCGATATAACTCTCAAGCATTGGAAAAAGAACATTCTCTTCTTTCTCTGAGTGTGTTTCCAGTTCCTTATAAAAGGCAGTGACCTTTCCTGTTAATGCAGCAAACGTTTCCGCTTTCTCATCTTGCTTATCCAGTAATTGAACCATTTGTAGCAGTTCATTTAATTGCTCCCTAAGGACAACATGCTCCTCCAATAGCTTTTCAAAGCCCCTGCTAAACTCAACCGGCCCATTTCCCATTAATGAACTCATACACCCTTCCATAATGTTTCCCCTTTCAGTACAGCAGTTTTCATGCTTCAGCATGTAATAAAATATACACAATTTGATTAACTCTGGTAGTGATAACTATCACACAAAAATTGCCTTCCTGTCGAAACTTTTTTTCTCTAAAAAAAATGTCTAATATTGCGATTCTATTTACAATATTGAAAATTATTGCAATAATTCAACAAGGGTAGTTTACAAAAATGAAAAATAGAAGAATTGTTGGGGCAGGAGGAAGTTCGTTGCAAGACAAGAAAAAGACAATATTAACTGAAATTCAAAAGAAACGAGAAAAGATGATAGATTTAGCCCAAAAAAAAGGTCTAACTAATAATGACACAATAAAATGCAGCCAAGAATTAGATCAGTTGATTTACCAATATCAATCTTCTTTTCGCAAAAATCGGCGGCAAAGAGGTGAAATAAAAAGTAAAAGAACGATAAAATATATGCTGCTATGGTCAAAGATAGCAGTTACCTCATAACCTATAAAGAATTCCCCCACTTTTACATTTCATCCAAAAAAAGTCGAGAATTGATGTACTGACTCATCAAATTCTCGACTTTTTTAATTTACTTTACTACAATAGTGGACTTTCGTGTTTGGCCTTAAGAATCTGCCATCTTCTTTCAATTTCCGCTTCAAAGTCTTGTAGTAAATGTTTATTTTCTTCCTTTAACATATGCTTAGTCTTACCCATAAACGCTAGCCAATCGGACACTGGAATCCGTTTCTTCTTGGCTTCTGGATCATACGTAATGGTTGTTTCTCCCTGCTCTACCTCATAGAGAGGGAAGAAACATGAATTCACTGCTGCTCCAACAATTTTTTCTCCATCGCGGTCGTTTGACTTCCAATTTAATGGACATGCGATCAGAATTTTCCCATAAACAGTACCCACATTTTTTGCATACCATTGTGCTTTTGCTGCTTTTTTCACTAAATCCTGCGGGAATGCTTCTGTTCCAGTAAAAACATAAGGAATATTCGTAGCAGCCATGATCTGCGCAGTGTCCTTATGATGGAATTTCTTCCCTTTTTGTGCACGGCCCACATTTGTTGTACTTGTCATATGACCTAATGGTGTTGAATAGGACATTTGCGATCCGGTATTCATGTAACCTTCGTTATCATACTCAAGCATGATTAGATGGTGGCCGCGCAATGCTGTTCCGATCGCAGAGCCCATACCAATATCCATTCCGCCATCACCTGTAATCATAACGAAAGTAGCATCCTCGGATACTTCAATTTCTCCGCGCCGCTTCATTTCAAGAAAGGCATCGACAGTACCAGACAGTGTGGCAGCACCGTTTTGGAAAAGATTGTGGATCATCGTTTGCTTATGTGATGTATAAGGATATGCTGTTGTCGTTACATAGGCACAGCCTGTTTGATAAAGAACAACTACATCCCCTTCAATTCCTTTAAAGAACAATTCTAGTCCACCAAAGATACCGCAGCCTGGACAAGCTCCGTGTCCTGAACCAAGGCGTTTTGGTTTTTCTGTTAAAGCACGCAACGGTGGAATCTTCACTTTTAGTTTATGTGTCTCCGGATCCGGTGTTACGTCAATCAATCCAGAATTATACACATCACCATGCTGTGGTTCGATAACAGGCTTTAACACTTTTTCAGGATCACCAGGTACAACTCCAAAGTAATCAAATGGTTTTTCAGCATATCCCTTTTCAACCGCTTCTAATGTCATTTCAAAGAACTTTTCAGCATCATCAGCGTAGAAGTCTGTTCCACCAAGGCCAAAAACTCTGCTTAAGACAATCGTCTGGTTCTCGCGATCTGATTGAAGAGCCGATTTAATTTCATGTGTTAAATTGGCTCCGTTTGCACCAAATGAATCTGCGCGCTCACCAACCAGCAATCCCTTTACATTCTTTAAGGCTGCACGAATTTCATTAGCCGGGAATGGACGAAGAATATTTGGACTAATGACACCTGCTTTTATCCCTTGAGCACGTAATTTATCAACGACATCCTTTGCAGACTCTGCAGCCGAATTTAGCAGAAATAATGCCACTTCTGCGTCATCCATTTTATATAAATCAAGAACAGGATATTCTCTTCCTGATAATTTTGCGTACTCAGCTGCGACTTCCTTGAATACTTCACCGGCTGCATAGAGTGCCTCAGATTGTTGGAAACGGTTGTTCATCAAGTCTTTGCCGTCCATATGTGCGCCGATTGTTACAGGCAGTTTCGGATTACGGGCAAAGTTATACTCTACAGGACACTCCCCAACAAAATCCTGTACCACTTTACGATCAGAAAAATAATTCACCTTACGTTTTTGGTGTGATGTCCAAAAACCGTCATAGGCAACAATTACCGGAAGTCGTACTTTTGAATGCTCGGCAATTTTCAAGGCCATGATATTCATATCATATACAGCCTGAGGTGTCTTTGCTGTTAAAATGACCCAGCCAGTATTTAATCCAAAATACAAATCAGAATGGTCACCACGAATATCAAGTGGACCGCTCACTGCCCTTGTCACGAGATTCAATACCATTGGAAACCTTGTCCCAGATTGCACGGGCAGCTGTTCAATCATATATAAAAATCCATTTGCACTTGTTGCATTAAACACACGTGCACCTGTCACCGCAGCACCATAACAAATTCCTGCAGAACCATGCTCACCATCTGCAGCAATTAATTGGATGTCATGCTCTCCTCTAGCCTTCATTTGGTCTAAATACTGAGCTACTTCTGTTGAGGGTGTAATTGGAAAATACCCCATAATGTGATAATTAATTTGTGCAGCTGCCATTGCAGCCATTTCATTTCCAGATTCAAACGTTGTTGTTTGATCAGCATATGAAATCACTTTTAATTCTTCTTCTTTAATAGCCATTACATTACCCCCCCAGTTACATATGGAAAGTTATGCTTTACGCGATTTTCTTCTGCATAACCAATGGTTTCACGTAAATCCTTCAATGCCGTTGTCGGACATGCCTCTACACATTTCAAGCAGCCTTTGCAATATTGATAGTCAATCCCCTTAAGGAACATTTGTTTTCGGCCGCGCTTATCCTCACCAGCTTCCCATACAAAGCAAAAATCAGGACAAACGGTATCACATTGAGCACAATGAATACATTCTTCGCGATTATATTGTGGTAAAAAGCCTTGTCTTGAACCGCTTAAATCCTTCAGAATACTGTTTCCCTGAGCGGTAATGGTTCCGCCAATCTCCTGGGTGTTATAGCCAAGTAGTGACAATGGCCGGGAAAATGCTTTACTTTCAGCATCCTCTGGTATTTCCAGCGTTTTAAATCTCACCTCATTATAGCCTCTATCAAATGTTCGAATATTTGGCTCCACTAAATGAGGATATTTCTTTTCAAAGGTTTTACGGATAACCATACGCATATCATCCGGGTTTAGAAAGTCACAGATTTTAAACAATGCACCAAGCATAGCAGTGTTTACCTTTGTTTTTTCCTCAACTGCAATTCCTAAGGCATCGACGATTGCCAATGTACCATATTCCAATTTTAAATCTTTTTTTACATCATCAAATTCTCTTGTTGTATTAACCAAAACAATTCCATCAGGAGTCAATCCACTGACAACATCTACTGTTTTATACAGAGCTTCGTGGAAAACCCCAACAACATGCGGTTCTTCAATCGGGCTGTGTGCGCGAATTTCTACATCTGCATCACAATAACGAACAAAGCTTTTAACCGGCGACCCTTTTTTTTCAGAACCATAGGAAGCAAAGTTAGAGCCGTTTAATCCAAGGCCGAGTACTCCAGCCTCTGCGAGCATCTTTCCAGCCAAATTCGCACCCAATCCCCCAATGGATTCTAAGCGAATTTCAAAAAATCCTAAATCATTCTTTTTTGGTAAAATAGACATTATTTTTCCCCTCCCATTGGCAATAACAGTCCATTCATATTGATTTGATTCTGCCTTAGCAAAAGACTTATACAAAAACAGTTTCCTGTAATTTACTAGAAAGCTATTTTCGAAGATAACGAATGGTTTAATCTACCAAGATTTATTTTAAGTGAAATTTTTTTTGTTAGCTGTGACAAATATCAATCATTTTTCAAAAATAATAATGTATGTCCCTTTATTTTTTTGTAAAATGTTTAATGGCAGGAGAGTTTACTACAATTTTATTATTCATTGACATAGGAATTATTATCATATGACAATTATTAGAGGAGTTTATAATTTTGTTACAAATGGCTGTTTTTATAGTTTTTTTCTCTGTTGTATGAGAGAATTTGTTTAGTTTTTTTCATTTATAACATGGATGGATTACTATTTTTTTGTCTTATTGGCTAATATGAATGATGGTTAGAAATTACATTTGGAGTTTACCTAAATGGGGGATTCGTATACTATATGAAACAGCGTGAATTTTATTTTGATAATGCAAAGTTTATTTTGATCGTCTTTGTCGTATTCGGCCACCTGCTTAGAACATTTATCGAAGAAAACGAGATTATCTATTCGCTGTACAAAGTGATTTACACATTCCATATGCCAGCCTTTATCTTAGTTTCCGGATTCTTCGCTAAAGGATTTAGAAAAAAAGGGTATGTAATAAAAATAGCAAAAAAGCTGATATTGCCATATCTCGTTTTTCAAACGATATATTCCTTGTTTTACTATTTTCTCTATCAGGAACCAGAGTTAACCATTAATCCACTTGATCCGCATTGGTCATTATGGTTTTTAATCAGCTTGTTTTTCTGGAATGTCATGCTGTATGGATTTACTAGATTTCATTGGATGTATTCTTTATCTATCACCATAATTATAGCGTTATTAATTGGTTTTGCTGATTCTGTTTCCAATTATCTAAGTCTGTCAAGAACTTTTGTGTTCTTCCCATTGTTTTTACTTGGTTACTATTTAAAAAAGGAACACTTTTATCTGTTATTACAAGGTAAATTAAAATTAACCGCCTGTATTGTTTTTTTCATTGTCTTTACAGGTTTTTACCTTTTTCCAGAATTGGAGTATGAATGGTTATTAGGTTCAAAACCATATTCCGAACTGGGCGTTGATTCCATTACCGCTATGTTTATTCGACTTTGTGTTTATCTTTTAAGTATGATTATGGTAGCTAGTTTTTTTGCTCTTGTTCCAACTAAACGCTATTTTTTCACAAATCTCGGCAGGAACTCGCTTTATGTGTATTTATTACATGGTTTCTTTATCCGCTTATTCCGGGTAAGTGATGTAAAAGATTACTTTACGGATGGCGAAAGCTTTTTGCTTCTTGCTGGCATTTCGATCATATTGACATTTCTTCTTTCCAGTAAAACCATTACATCTTTTGCACAGCCGCTTATTGAGCTAAAAACATCAAAAACAAAAGAGCTGCTAAAGGAGTTTTGGTGGATTATCAAGTTTTATCGAAATAAAATCTTGAATCACCATTAAGAAGAAGATCGTAAAAAGCTCTTCCGATTGTTCGGATGAGCTTTTTATTGTGCTGAAGGAAAAGACATTCTAACCAAATTTCGTTTTTCTTTGATTATCAGATACAATAGTAATACAGATTTTTTTGAAGGAGATAAAGGGTATGAAAATTATATGTGCTACGTTAAACGCTAAGTATATCCATACAAATTTAGCCATTCGTTATTTAAAGGCCTATGCACAGCCTGAGTATGATGTGGAATTGGCCGAATATACAATAAAAGATCCAATCATGAATATCGTAACGGATCTTATCCGTAAAAAGCCTGATGTAATTGGATTTAGCTGTTATATTTGGAATATTGAAGAGACCATTAAAGTAATGAGAATGATAAAAAAAATTAATCCGTCTATTACCATTATGGCCGGAGGTCCTGAGGTTTCATACGATGTTCAGGAATGGATGGAAGCTGTCCCTGAATTTGATTTCATTGTGATCGGAGAAGGCGAGGAAACCTTTAAATCACTGCTTGGTGAATTAAAGGGAACCAATCAATTTGAAACGGTCCCAGGTATCGCCTACCGATTGCATGGACAGATACAGATGAACCATCCGCTTCATAAGCTTGATTTACGTGAATTACCTTCACCCTATCGATTTGAAGAGGATATTCCCCATCTTAGTAAACGGGTAACCTATATTGAAACTAGCCGGGGCTGTCCGTTTAGCTGTCAATTCTGCTTGTCATCCATTGAAGTGGGTGTTCGCTATTTTGATCGCGAAAAAATTAAAGATGATATCCGATATTTAATGAAGCATGGTGCGAGAACATTAAAATTTGTTGACCGTACCTTCAATATAAGTAGAAGCTATGCAATGGATATGTTCCAATTCTTAATTGATGAGCATTTGCCAGGAACGGTTTTTCAATTTGAAATTACCGCCGATATTATGCGTCCGGAAGTCATTGAGTTTTTAAATGAAGAAGCCCCTCCAAATCTTTTCCGTTTTGAGATAGGTGTTCAATCAACAAATGATTATACAAATGAACTAGTCAAGCGGAAACAAAATTTTGATAAGCTCGCAAGAACTGTTACCCTTGTCAAGGAAGGTGGAAAAATTGATCAGCATTTAGACTTAATTGCCGGCTTACCTGAAGAAGACTATCAATCATTTAGAAAAACATTTAATGATGTGTTCGCCTTTCGTCCGGAGGAATTGCAGCTTGGCTTTTTAAAAATGCTGCGTGGTACAGGGTTACGGATTCGGGCAGAAGAATACCAATATATCTATAGTGATCATTCTCCATATGAAATACTTGGAAATCGCGTCCTTCCCTTTGATGACATTATCCGTATCAAGCAGGTAGAAGATGTACTTGAAAAGTATTGGAACGATCATCGAATGGATTATACTGTGGAATATCTTGTTAACACCGTTTTTCCTTCGCCATTTGATTTTTTCCAAGACTTTGGAAGTTATTGGGAAGCACAAGGATGGTCAAAGATCGGGCACCAATTAGAGGATTTATTTAAAAGACTTGATGAATTTCTTCAATCATATGGAGTAAAGGATAAAGAAATTATCTATGACTTAATGAAGTACGATTATCTTGCCAAGCATAAATATAAACCGCGAAAACCATGGTGGGAGCCTACCCTCACAAAAAATGAAAGATCTGCTTTTTATCAGACAATTATCGATGATCCTTCCCTACTCTCGAACCTGGAGCTCGAAGAAAAGGATTTGTTCAAGCATACGATATTAGAGCCCATTTCATTTAATATCGACCAATATATACGCAATGGGACGATTGATCGTCAACCGCATATGTTATTCGTTTATTTTGATCCAAAGGACAATATACCGACACTTATTTCATTAAAAAACCATTCTGCTTCATTATCAAATTAATCAAAAAAGAGGGTGCACATTGCACCCTCTTTTTTGAGATTATCTTATTTTCGGTCCTTTAGCTTACCTTTATTTGTCATAAATGGAATTTCGTATTGTTTACTTGCATTCATATCACCAAACTCCATTCCAAACTCCACATTTGATGATGTGTTTCCTTGTTGTTTCTGGGTTGACTTTTTAATCGGTGTCACGATTAGCCTCTCCCCTCACGGCCTTGCTTTGAATTGCGATTTGCCCCTTTAATTGGACTTTCACCATGACTAAACTCAGCAGAAAACTCTGTTTCTTGACGATTTTCTCTCGGTGTCTTGCTGTGTTTTACAGCTGCATTAAATTCCGCTTTTCGTTTTGCCACTTTTATATCCTCCTAATGGTTTGTCATGCTACGTTAATGAATCACAGAGAACGTAACGACAAGCATATTTTCTGCTCATGCAGAGGATTTCATGCAATTTGAGTGCTTCCTATTTTTTCAGTACATAAAAGTGGACGAACAGTTGAAAATAATGAAAAAAGGATGAGCATATTGAAGAAAAAACAACGAATCGATATTGATAATACACTGCCGCATCAAATTAACGCCCCAAGTTTCAAAAATACCGGAATGGAGATGCAGGCTCCATTTGTAAATTCCTTTGGCGTTACGATTGGGGATAGTAAGTATCTTTCCAAAAACTCACCTTTAGAAAATTGGAGTGTTGAGACAGATCCTGCAGTCATGTCCGGAAGTGAATGGGTGCATCCAACGAATGATATCGGCTGGAATACTCCCGAAAATGTAATGCTTCTTGAAAACCTAAAGCCCCCAAAGGCTAGCCCCTTTATGCATCCAACAATTGATGTGAGCCGGGATGCGGATTAAGCAAATAAAAATGTTAGAAGGCCTGCAAACAGGCCTTCTAACATTTTTATCATGAAAAAACAAATTGAATTCTTTTCCCTTGATCATCCCATATTATTTTAGCAGCAAACTCCTTTTCCTTTCCTTTAAACCCTTCAATGACCTCGGTAGTCCCTTCAACAAGAAGCTTTTTTACCTGTTTTTGTGTAATAGATTTCCCCTTAATTTTTTTTGAAATGGTAAATTGACAGCCTGTTTTTTGATAATTAGAACAGCCATAGAAACTCCCCTTATCGATAACATTTCCACCACAAAGCTTACAGGTACCTAATTTAGTGGGAGCCGATTTCTTAAATTGTTTTGGCACAAAGGATTCTGTTGTTTCATCATCAAAGCTCCACTCATTTGATTCCTTAACCGTAATCGAAATAAGATGAGTAATCATCTTATTTGTTAACTCCATAAACTGCTTTGGCGAAGCAGCACCCTCTGATATTTCCTTCAGCCTTTGTTCCCACTTTGCGGTCATCGACGGAGATGCTAATATTTCATTTCCAACAGCAGTAATTAGTATTTTTGCTTTTGCTGTTGCATAGACAAGATTTTTTTTAACCTCTATATACTTGCGATCCTTCAGCATCGTAATAATTCCAGCCCTTGTTGCTTCCGTCCCCAGCCCTTCCGTTTTCATCAAGATCTTTTCAAGCTCTTTATCATTATCATCCATGTGTTTACCGGCTGTTTTCATCAGGGTAATTAATTGACCTTCTGTGTAACGCTTTGGCGGCTGTGTTTTACTTTCTTTGACTGTTACTTTAGCAACAGAACCTTTTGCTCCCTTTTCTAATATAGGGAGCACCGGATCTTTTTCCTTATCATTAGAGGGAATCACCTTTCTCCATCCCTCCTGGAGCTGAACCTTTCCTTTTGAAATAAAGACTGCTCGTCCATCAACAAGTGTAGTAACAGTTGTATATTCTATAATTGATTTTTCGTAATGAGCAGCAATTAGACTTTTTACAATGATATCATACAATTTTTGTTCATCTGCACTTAATGAGTGAAGTACTGGAACTTGTTCAGTTGGTATGATCGCATAGTGATCTGTTACCTTTTTTTCATTAACAAAACGCTTATTCGTAAGGATGGACGCATTTGGCAGCGGGAAGTAGTCTGTATACTGCGGGATACCAGCGATTTTGTTCAATATGTCCGGAAACATTTCTGCTTCGCCCTCTGTTACGTATCGGGAGTCTGAACGAGGATACGATACAATTCCTTTTTGATACAGCTTTTGTAATGTATCCAGGGTTTTTTTAGGCGGAAATTTAAACAAACGATTCGCATCAGCCTGCAGAGCAGATAAATTGTACAAAAGTGGAGGCAGATAGTCTTTACTATCCGCTTGTATATCGACAACCTCTGCCGGTTTCTGCTCACAAAAACGGGCAATTTTTTCCGCCATTTCCTGTTGATTAATTCTTGATTCACCGTCCTGCTCCCATTTCCCCTTATATTTCTTTCCGTCTATTTTAAAATCGGCTAATACCTCCCAAAACGGTTCAGAAACAAATTCTTCGATTTCCCGCTCACGTTTAACAATCAGTGCGAGGGTCGGTGTCTGTACTCTACCCACCGAAAATACATCTGAAAACCCTTTTTGCTGGAGTAAGAGACTGTATAATCTGGATGCGTTCATGCCTACAACCCAATCTGCACATGCCCTTGTATACGCTTCATAGTATAGATTTCTTGTATCAGATTCAGATAATAATGACTGAAAGCCTTCTTTTATGGATTTGGGTGTTAGCGATGAAATCCATAGTCTTTTCATCGGAATCCGTGCTTTTGTTAAACGGAGGATATTTCTCACAATTAATTCACCTTCACGTCCCGCATCTCCTGCATGAATAACTTCAGTAATTTCTGGATTGGAAATCAGGCTTTTGATAATAGTAAATTGCTTTATTTTATCCTTCGTTACCTCATATTGAAATTGATCAGGTATCATCGGAAGCGTAGAAAGTGACCATTTTTTCCATTCTGATACATATTTTTCTGGATTAACTAACTGACATAAATGTCCTACTGCCCATGTAACGTAAGCACCGTTTTGAAAGATGTCGTTTGGAAAAATTTCAATAAACCCGGTATGCTTTTTATGTTTAAAAACAGAAGCCAAGGTTGATCCTTGGTCGGGCTTTTCAGCAATAATTAACTTCATAATTTAGTATGCTCCTTTATAAAGCAGTGTTGTAAAGGCGAGCAAATATTATTTTATACACTAAACCATTCGTACGTAAAGGCTAAGGTTTATTTACATGAGGAAAAGGAAGATTGTCCTAAGAGAAGAATAATGCAGCTCTTGTAATCTACATGGGGGTTTATTATATTAACATTCTATCAGTCTTTTTAAAAATTTGCATATAGAAATATATTGAATTAAATGGCCTCTCTCCGTTCTCGATTCTATTGGAGATTATGGAAAATATGCATGTAAACCTTGACTGAAAGCGTTTATTCATGTATATTATAATCATCATTAATCAGAATATATTTCCGCTATCACTAGATTTAGCCATTATATTTTGTGCAAATGATAATATTTATTTTTTTAGACGCTCGCTCGTCTTGAAAGGCTTAGGAGGAAATGTAAACATGCAAAACGGTAAAGTAAAATGGTTTAATAACGAAAAAGGTTTCGGTTTTATCGAAGTTGAAGGCGGAGATGATGTATTCGTACACTTCACAGCTATTCAAGGTGACGGCTTCAAATCTTTAGAAGAAGGCCAAGAAGTTTCTTTTGAAATCGTTGAAGGAAACCGTGGACCTCAAGCTTCCAACGTTGTAAAACTGTAATTATATATAATTTTAAATTTATGAGGCTGACGTTTATCGTCAGCCTTTTTTATCAACTTACTTTTCCTGAGTAAGCTGCTCACCGCACTGCTTAATTTTTAGGCCTACAGTGCACGTTGAAATACAGAAGCGATGAGCAAAGTTCCTCCCCCTATCCTTTCGATTCTGCTTATATAAAAAACAACCATTGCAGTAGTTGTTCATTATGGATTCGACTTCATTAATGATTTTCTTTCTCTCCATTTATCCATCACCCTTCGTTATTTCCCGTTAGATTAATTGCATTTTACTAAATATAGCTTTCCCTTCCAACGCCTGCGAGGCAAGCTTATCTGCTTCCTTATTTTCATTCCTAGGTATCGACTGGTAGCGAGGCTTTAATCCTAAGGATTTTATTTTCTCTTCAATCCGGTCCAGCCAGCGATTTAAATTATCTTCATAGCAAGGCCACTCGCCCTCGAGCTGTTTTAATACGCCTTGAGAATCCCCCTTAAAATCACATGGAACCTGGTGAACGCCAAGTTCTTCTAATAAATTTAGCGCATAGTAAAGCGCTGCATATTCTGCTTCATTATTTGAATCCATTTCATCAATCAGTTCATTTGCACGTAAACGGAATTTCTTCTTTCCTTGCCTAAAGTAAACGACTGCTCCAAGACCTGCCTGTGAAGTACTAATGTTAAAGCCGCCGTCAAAATATACCATTACTTCATGTGGATCTTCTTCAATTTCAACCGTTAGTTTCTTCATTTCCTTTAAGCTCCAGGATTGACCCATTTCGTCAAAAAAGGAAAGTTCACTTGCTTTCCCTGATTTTTCAATTTCCTCTCCTCCGGAAATGGCTGCCTCAGCATCAATCCAATCAGACGTAAAATAAATCCCTTCGCTACCTTTTAATTTGTACGTCCATTCTATTTTGTACTTCATAATGAATTCATCCCTTCTACTGATTCTGGCGTCCTTGTCCATTACGGTAATTTTTTCGGCGTTATGTATGAGTTCATCAATGAACCTTGTTCTTTCATGATATTGTTATTTAGTTTATACTTTCTTCATCAAGTAAATGCCATAAAAGGTGAATTTTTCATTATTATTGGCTGAACGGGGGTTAATTATGATAGAAGCTTATTTTGATGGTGCAAGTGCGGGTAATCCTGGCCCAAGTGGTGCAGGTGTTTTTATTAATGCGAACGGTCAGGTTGAACGCTTCTGTATTCCATTACCGGAAATGAGTAATCATGAAGCAGAATTTCATGCATTTATCGCTGCATTGGAAATTTGCCTCGAAAAAGGATATAAAACAGTGTCGTTCCGTACTGACTCTGAGCTCGTCAATCGAGCCATCGAAAAGGAATTTGTCAAAAATAAAGCGTATGCACCATTATTCGAAAAGGCTCTTTCCCTTACAAATCAATTTGATTTATTTTTTCTAAAATGGATACCTAGCCGTGAAAACAAAAATGCTGATGAATTAGCAAGAAAAGCAATTCAACAGGCAAAATAACAGGTTATTTTCAAGGAAAAGACGTGCCCATTTTGGCACGTCTTTTTTTATTGTGTGATGATATGTTGAGGGTTTATTCCCCTCGTTTATTGCTTGCTACATTAAATAGCCATTAATTCCCGTTCTTTAATGAAACGAATAGCAGCTCCGCGTGTACTGATCTTATTTTTTACAAGCATTTCCAACAAGGAAATATAGTAACTGCCATCAAATTCCTTTTGAGCTTTTAATGTCAACTCAATCGCAGTGTTTGTCAGCTCATCTGTTGCTTTTGTATATTGTTTTCCGAAGTGGATGAAGCCAATTGCATCCTCTCGCAATTGAAATCCTTTACTTTCAAGAAAATCGACATATTGTGCTACTGTTTTCAAATTGTACCCATCCCTCTCCCTAACATTTTCCCATTACCATATTACTTCAAATTCAGACAAATTTCTATCTTTTTTTTGATAATATATGTCCTAATGTTCCCGTTATCACACCCAGAATCGCTCCCCCTATTACTTCCTCTGGTTGATGGCCAAGCATTTCTTTCAATTTTTTCGGTGTTTTTTCTTCAAACTTTACCGATTTATCTTTGTTAACTTTTTCTATTAATTCCTCCATATCATTTACTTTTAACGTTAATTCACCCGTTTGGCGACGGATGCCTTGTGCATCATACATAACGATTAACCCATAAATCATGGATAGGGCAAAGTCAATCGTTGGAACCCCCCGATTTAAGGCAATATACGTTGTCAGCGATGAAACGCCAGCGGAGTGAGAGCTTGGCATTCCCCCAGTTTGCAAAAATAAATCAGGTTTCCATTTCCTTGTTTTCACATAATGAATCGGAATCTTCAAGCCTTGCGCCAGGCCAATACTAAATAACGCTATATAAACCCCTTTATTCATGAAAATCTCACCTCACTTCTATTAGTGTGAAGTTTGGAGAGTGGATTTATTCTTGTTGGAAATAATAGTATTGGAGGTGAATGAGATGGGCCAAAAAAAGCATTCAAACAGAGGCACAAAGGCACCTGGGGTAAACCCACAAGGATATGGACAGGATGCTGAATTTGCTGAAGAACCAAAAAGCCAGCTGGAAAACAGAGCGAAAAAGTCAAACACGAAAATTTAAAGTCATAAATAGCATAAGATGAGCCAGCATAGCGCTGGAGCTAGACATGAAAAAAGACAGACCCTAAAAGTCTGTCTTTCCTTTACCTTATCTTAATTCGCAATTTCATTTTCGAAATCGATAAAACGATGAAGCCCCTTCATTTCTACTTCGTTAAATTTAGCCCGAACCTTTTCTTCATCGAGAGTAAACCTTGCACTGTCAAATTCATAGTTGATTGGGACATCACATTTGATTTCAGCCAGCTTTTTGCTTAAATACAGCATGTCTAGATCGTTCTCTATCTTCGTTTTCTGAGCCTTTGTTAATTGATGTAAATTCGCTACGACACCGTCTACATGTCCATATTGCTGCAGCAGCTTCAAAGCTGTTTTTTCACCAATTCCTTTTACACCTGGATAATTATCACTAGGATCACCCATAAATGCCTTTAAATCAATCATTTGTTTCGGATTAATTCCCTTTTCAGCAAAAAACGTATCTTTATTATGAACCAGATAGTTTCCAAAGCCCTTCTTTAATAAAATAACCGAAATATGATCATCAATCAGCTGTAGTATATCCTGGTCACCAGTAAGAATATAAACATTCGCCTCAGCTTTTGCCTGAGTGGCAATTGTCCCGATACAGTCATCCGCTTCAAATCCCTCCAGTCCAATGTTTGGAACATCGAAGGCCTCTACCACTTCTTTTACGAGATCAAATTGAGGAATTAACTCAACAGGTGCTTCGGAACGATTTCCCTTATAATCATTAAACATCTCATTGCGGAATGTTTTGCTTCCCATATCCCAGCATACAATTACATGACTTGGTTTAAATGATGACACCGCCGTAAAAAAGTGCTTTACAAAACCATTGACTGCATTAGTGGGAATGCCCTTTGAATTAATCATAAACTGTCCTGTTACAGCTGTTGCAAAAAATGCACGAAACAAAAGTGCCATCCCGTCGACTAGCATTAATGAGGGTTTATTATTAGCTTTATGCAATGCTTTCACACTCCCTATCCTATCACTCAAACGTAAACATTATTATAGCATTTTTATGTATAAAATGTGCTGGTAATCATCTGATAGTTTGGCTGAAAGAGGTAATACACTATTAGAATGCAGAAAAAAAAGTGTCAAATCAAACGGATAGACACTTTTTCATCATGTTATACGAGTACCTTCGAGCTTTTCTCCATAATAACCGTATCGACAATATTCCCATCCTTATTAATGATGGTTTCTTCCTTTGCAATATCAAAATCATTTGAATGATAAAAATGAATATTATGTGGGGTATCCTTACGAACCCGGCATACTATTTTATTTTTTTGATTCTCACGAGCATATACTAACAGCCATTCAATCATCTTCTTAGCTAATCCCTTTCCCCTTGCTTCAGGAATGACCGATAGTCTGAAGAAATACAATGAAGTTTCATCCATTTCTTTAAACCGAACAGATCCAGCTGGTTGTCCATTTAAATAGCCAAGAACTGCCTGTTCACTCCCCTCATGAATAGATTTCCTTAACGTTGATAATTTTTCATTCATAGCACTAGAGGGTGTATCATATTTGCTATACTCCCTAAATGCATCCAGCATGATTTGATAGACATAGTCAATTTCTTGTTCATTTATTGCCAATTTAATCTCAAAATCCATACTTCTAGTGGCTCCTCTATCTCTTTGATCACAAACATAAAAGCTCCCAAATCCATTGATTAAGTTCATTTTCTATCGATTTCCCTTTTGATAAACTATGGGAATGTTCAAGTAATAGTTGCTTTTCCTGCTCCATCCTGACGGTTATTTCTTCTGCATCAGCAGCGGAAATAATCTCTCCTCGCATCTTTGCTCTCAATAGTTTTTGATAAAAAGAAACAGTTAGAGAGTCTTTTGAAGATATTGCATCAAAAGAACTATACAGAGCATCTTCCGGTACCTTTTGCTCTACAATAATTGCTTTTGAAAGGAGAAAGGCTCGAACAGCTTGGATTAACTGCTTCTGTTTTTTTTCCGTAAATGCCTTATCATGAATGTCCTTCAAATTCCGAGTCATTAAATAAATATAATGATGTAACAACGAAAGAAGTGAATAGCTTTCCTTAATATACCTTCGCAGCCTAATAGAAAAGTGCTGGCGATCTCGATACAGGATAGGAGAAAATGCCCATTCACACAGACCAGGATTCGACTTTTGCAGTAAATGAAATGCCTTATACAGGTCCCAGCCTTGAGCATCATAAGGCGCAGGAATGTCAATCGTTTCCTGCGCCTTTCTTAATGATAAATAACTTTTAACATCACGGTGCTTATAAATGAAACGGACATCATAATCAGAATGATTAGTGGCACCGCCCCATGCCCGGCTGCCAGTTTCCGAGGCGAAGAGAATCTCAATTCCGTACGCTTCTTCCAGTTCCCTTAACCAAGATTCAATCATTTCCTCCACCTCTTTTGTTTCAGACAGTTCAGACAAAGAGTTTCCTATTGTAAAACAAATTAGCACCGCTAAGAATCAAACCTTTATATTTTGGGCATTGATCAATAATTTTTGTTCAATTGCTCGAAGTTCGTCAATTGGTATTTCATTTGATATCGAAGCTAATACTCCTTGATAGTATTCTTCAACCTGTTCCATTACATACTCAATCAAACGTTGAAACTCTGATTCAAGCTGTTCACCATAATGTTGTTTTAACCGATCCTTGCCTTCTGCTAAATAATCATCAGCAGGCTGCTGCAGGTTCGCTTCTAATTCTTCCCCTAACAGCTTCCGTTCATTTTTTTCAAAAAATGACTTTGGATTTTTAAAATAGGCTAATGCTGTCTTAAAGCGCTGAGGGTCGAGTGATACAAACGCTGTTTCAAAATCAATCCCTTCTAATCGGTTCATTTCATAGGAGCTGAAGGAAAGCTCTGAATTATGCTCTTGTATTGCCGAAATGACTGAGCGCTCAGACTGCGAAAGGTTCTTGCGAATGAAAGCTTCAATCCGTAATGTTGTCGCTCGCAGCTCTTGAGCAAAATCATAGCCGAAATCTTCCAGAAATCCATCAAGTGCTGTTTGAAGCGCCTTTTTTAGGTTTCTTCCATCATCCTTTATAAGTGCGGGATTAAAAGCTTCCTTCAAAAAGTCACTGAACCTCAAAAATACACGCTGCTTAATATAAAAGACAAGCTCGTCTGCTTCCTGTGCCAATCGTTTCTGTAAAAATGCTGTCTGCTGCGATTGAACTAATTCTCTTATTTGAGTTTGTTCTGTTTCAAGCTGGATTCGTTTTTGGGCCTTTGTATCCTGATCTTCCTCAGCTGAATGAATAAAGCTTTGCAGCTGTGTTAAAGCCCGCTCCATTTCTAATTTTGCTGAATTAACTGCTATCCCTCTTAAATCATGCTCGATAAAGGAATAAAAGCGTTCTTCAAATAAACGTATACCTGATTGCTCTGTTATGCGTCCTGCCATTTTCTCTTTTAGACTCATTAGACTTGAGACAGGATATAAATGCGGCTGTCTGATTCCATATGTCACAAGCTGATCTTCCACATAGTCAAGTACTGCATTCATTTCTTCTTCATCATGCGCTAAGTCAATAGCATTCACAATGAAAAACATCTTATCGAGGGCGAACGTGTCTTTCACACGACCTAGCTGAATCAAAAATTCACGATCAGCTTTCGAGAAGGCATGATTGTAATAAGTGACAAACAAAATCGCATCAGAATTTTTGATATATTCAAAAGCAACACCTGTATGACGGGCATTAATCGAATCAGCTCCAGGAGTATCTACTAATGTAATCCCTTTTTTAGTTAATTCACATTCAAAATAAACCTCGATCCACTCTACTAAGCAGGATTGTTCTTCATTTGCAACAAACCCCGAAAAATTAGCCAAATCCGTAAGAATTGTCTCACCAAGCTGGTTCTGGTAAGCACCAATACCACGAACAAATGCTTGTAAAAAGGCTAAATGCATTTTCTCATAGGCATCAACATCATTATTATTTCCAATCACTGTCTGTGCTGATGTAACAGCCGTTTGAAGCGTTTCGGCATGCATACCAAATGCTGCTAGCGAACGGTTCACATCATCCATTAATGTTTTAAGAGCTTTTAACTTTACAAGCACTGTACCATGAGGATGCTCGGAGTCAACCGGCATAATTTTGTTAATTGCCGCTGTTGTTGGGTTTGGTGAAACAGGTAGCAGCTTCTCACCTAATAGCGCATTGGCAAAGGAAGATTTCCCTGCACTGAAAGCACCAAACAACGCAACTGTGAATGACTGGTTCTCAAGTCTTTCAGCTTTTTGACCAAGTTCTTCAGCCAGCTTTTTAAAGCCCGGTATTCCCTTTACTTGGTCTGCTGCAAACCTTAAGCTTGGAATAAGGGATTCTAATTCAGTCAAATTGGTCTGTTGACTGGAAACAACCGAACGAATCGAACGAGATTTTTTCTCTTTTTCAACATCTTTCTGTTTCGTTTCCTCACTGCTTGTTATAATTACCTCTGCTTCTTCGGTATTATCTATCGCCAATACCTTTATAAGCTCTTTATACTCTTCTTGATTAAAATGTCCTGTTAATACCTGTTCCATTTGAATATTAGCAAGCAGCTGATTTTCTTCAAGCGCAGCAATATCTTTATAGGCATTAAAATAAGCTGTAAGAGAGGTTAAATTCTCTTCAAGCTTCCGCTTCTGAATAGCCTGCTTCTCCTGCAATCGAGACAAAAGGCTAGATCTGAATGGCGCTAGCTGCTCCTTTGTTATCCTTTTTATTTCATTTGTAATATCCCTCGTATATGTTAACACATAGTCACCTGATAATCGGGCACCTGCTTTAACGGTCGAAACAAGAAGATCCTTATCAAACTCAACCTTGAAATTTTGAACAGCTGAAAGGAGCTCTTCATCTTCAATTTCATTTTCTTTTATATTTTTTACAAACAATTCCTTCATATGCCAATCAATTTGTGCAGTTACTTTCTCGGAAAAATCCGCAAAGAAACGGTCAAGTCTAAGGCTTCGTTCCTGCTCTGTTTTCTGTTTAGAAAATAACAAACCAACTTTGAATTCAGGCTGTCTTGCAGCAAGATATTGCTCCGCTAAATCACGAGTTTGGAATGGCATAACATATGCATTATCTAGTACACTGTCAATCTCATCATATAGCTTTTTTTCCTTTTGATTAAGAGAAGTACTTAATTCATTAAGCTGGTTTTGGAGCTCTGCAACACGTTCCGGAAGACTGTTCCTTTCTTCCTCTGTCAGCTGCGCTAAAACATCATTATTCCTGCGGATAGCTTCCTCGTCTTTTGCTGTTAAAAATAAGCGATGTTCTTCGCTTAATTTCATTAATGATTGGAAAACAGATTCAGGAAGAGCATCAAGACGACGACTAACCTTTTCTTCAATAAACTTTCTTAATGCAGGAAATTGATTATGCGGATGGTCCGTTTTCTTTAAAGATGTATAGAAGATTCTAGCCGGTTTCACACCCCATGAGGCAAACGAATTCTTCACACTTTCTTGAAATTCTGTGAAACTCAATTCCTCATCACGATGCTTATCAATCTGGTTAATCACTAAATATACTTCTTTACCTGCTTCCGTCAGCTCCTTGGTAAAAAGGAAATTCAATTCGCTCTGAACATGATTATAATCCATCACATAAAAGACCAAGTCAGCCAAATGTAATGCGGACTCAGTTGCAATCCGGTGTGCATCATCAGTCGAATCAATTCCAGGTGTATCCATAATGATGGTATCCTTCGGGATTGATGTTTTTGAATAGCTAATTTCAATCGACTGAATTTGATCTCCATCCTTGCAATACGATTTTACTTTTTCATAATCGTATGGTGCAGGATAAATAATCGGCCGGTCTTCCTTGAAGAAAACCTTTGCATAATCATCACCAGACTTTATTTTTACAAGATTGGCACTTGTAGGAATCGGGCTTGAAGGCAGAATGTTCTCCCCCATAATCCGGTTAATCATGCTTGATTTTCCCGCAGAGAAGTGTCCGCAAAAAGCAATAGAATACTCCTGTTTTTCAAGCTTAAGAGCTAAATCCTTTGCGCGCTCAGCCGACTGAACATTTTCTTGTTTATCAAACATTTCATACAACGCAGCGATTTGTCCCCTTAACAGAGCTGCGTCTCTTTGTATCTCAGTTTTAATCATGAATGACTACCCCTTATTTTTTCAATATACTAACTATTTTAAACGATTTTACGTTTATTTCCTACTAAAAAAAGCAGTTTCCTCTTATAATAAGCGGTATTTAATCAATTGACCCATTTTAGTCTATTATATGATATGTGTAGAAATGACAAATAAAGCCGAGTTTCTATTTAAGAATACTCGGCTTTATCAGTAGTTTCTGGTAATCATAGATTAATCCCTTCTTTACAGCTTGTCTGAAAACGTTTTCCAAACACAGTAAAAAATAGAAGCTATTTTTGAATTGGATGCGGCTTTGAAACATTATTTAGCACATGCTTTAATACAAAAGAGTAAACACCAACAGTTACTGCTATACAAACGGCTGTCATCCATTAACACCATCCTCGTAGTGATAATAACTCTCATTTACAATTAAATCATATCATGAATGATAATCCTTTTCAATACGAAATTAAAAAAGGACTAGACTTTGTTGGGATTTTTTGGACTTAATCTCCATTTAAGCCCAGTGGAAATAGGGTATTCTGTATGTTCGTGTAAGGCCTTTTCCTCCATTGGAATTCGAACCGCAAGAATGAATCCATTCAAAACGCTAAAGACGATTGCGGTTAAATACGCTTGGTACATGCATGGAATAATCATAAATTCCATGATCACCACCAAATAATTAGGATGTTTTAAGAATCGGTACGGGCCTTTTTCAACGATAGGAGCCTCAGGCAGTATGATAATTTTTGTATTCCAGCATTTCCCTAATGAAGCTATCGCCCAAACTCTAAGGAATTGCGTGAGAAAGAATAGACTTAGAAAAAAAGGCCAAACGGGAGACAATTCTGCATGACGTGCTTGTACCTCTATGAAAAATACAACAAAAAACATTGCATGCAGACAAACAATGATCCGATAATGCTCTTGTCCAAATTCCTTTGCCCCTCTGTTTTTCATCCACCATTCATTTCGTTTCGCTACAACTAGCTCGACAAGGCGCTGCATTATAAGAAAAGTAAAAAATAGATAAAAGGATGACAAGTTTACTCCCACCTTAATAATAATAATTCTGAACTAAACCCAGGCCCTAAAGCCGTACAAAGGCCCCATTCACCGGTACATGCTTCTTGTAAATATCCTTTTAAGACTAAAAGAACAGTTGCTGATGAGATATTCCCATAGTTTTTTAGCACTTCAAAGCTGATATCAATCGTGGACTCCTTCAGCTGTAATGCTTTCACATACGCATCTAATACCTTCTTCCCTCCCGGATGAGCAATAAAATGGTCAATTTGTTCCATCGTAAGCTCTTGTTCGTACAAAAATTGCCCAACGATTGGCTTTAACCACTTTTCCACAATGCTTGGTATGTTCTTTGAAAAAACAACATACAAACCATCATTCTTCACTTCCCAGCCCATTACATCAAGAGAATTACGCATGGTTGTTGACTCGGTGGCAAGAATTTTGGGAATCGACGGCAAGGAACAAATCATCTTTGTCTCTACTTTATCCCCTGTTACGAGTACACAGACTACCCCATCACCAAACAATGACGTTCCGATCAAGTTGCTTTTCGACAAATCATTTCGTTGGAAAGTTAAACTGCATAGCTCAATCGCCAATACCAGTACTTTTGCATCAGGATAAGCTCTACAGTATTCAAACGCACGTGATAATCCCGCCGCCCCACCGGCACAGCCTAATCCCCAAATTGGAATTCTTTTCGTCTTTTCTGAAAATGGCAGCACATTCATAATACGTGCATCAATGCTCGGGGTTGCAATGCCTGTGCTGGTTATAAGGAAGATGGCATCAATTTCCTCATACGCTACTTGCCTTTTTAAGAACAAATGATTATGTAAACAATTTGTTATCGCTCTAGAACCAAGTTCAATGGCAGATTCAATAAAAGCATCGTTTTTCTCAACAAACGTATGCTCCTGCTGATACCAGTCCAACTCTTTCACGAAATGCCTTTTCTGCACCTGCCCATGTGGGAAGGCATGTAACAATCGTTCAATATCATGAAACCTCTGAGAAAAAAGTTGACGCGAAAAGTGCATCACTTGTTCCTGCTGTAAAGTATTTGACGGAAAAGCATCTCCAATGGACAGAATGGCCGGCATTTTGTTTGCTCCTATCATTTGGTATATGCTAATAATTTCTCCATTAATGGCATTTATATACTATATCGACGGTACATTTGGTGGCGAACGATACGAAGACATAAAAAAATTCCCCGCATAAAAACGCAGGGAATTAAAGTTTTGAAGGATATTAAAATGTTGTGCACTTACAATATCTAGTATAAATGAATTCAGAGCGTTCATCACTCAACAATTATTTCCATTTCATTCGCCTTACTGGAACAGATATATTTTTTTACTAAAATAGTAATATTTCCTTAAAAAGTACATTTCTTCCCAAAAAAGTTATGTTAAAATTATGATTAATTGATTGAATGCTGGGGGAATGAAGAATGCCGTTGACGAAGCTTGCAACCGATATTTTACAAGGAACCATTGAATCCGTTAAAGAAATACTTCCATTTGAGATATCAATGGAGAAACCGTCATTGTTTACGCAGCCATACACACAACATTGTATTGGTGTACTGATTGGCATGACTGGTGATGTTAGAGGTCGATTGATCATTGATGGAAATGAGGAAACACTCGGGAAAATCGGTGAAGGTATGTTCGGTATGATGGTTGAAGGAGAAATGCTGGAGTCCTTTGCAGGTGAACTTGGTAATATGATTGCTGGAACATTATCCACATTTATCTCACAACAGGGCCTTGAGATGGACATTACACCCCCGACTGTTCTTGTCGGACAAGCGAAAATATACGGTTTTGAAAAAGCATTCCGCTTACCCATTACGGTTAAAGGTGCCGGAACGATTATTATCCTATTAATGATTGAACAAGAATTAGATCTTTAAATGAATACAGCATCCATTATTTTTTCACAATAAAAACCCTCTAATTCAAATTTTATTTTTAAATTAGAGGGTTTTTATAATACTATCATTTTACTCGTTAACAATCATTTTCGTAACATTGGTTTCCTTCATCTTAATTTTTGCTGGTTTCTTTCCTTTTAATTCATTAAAAACAATATTCATAATAATAGCTGTTAGACTCCCTGCGACAATTCCGTTTTCAGTGAGAATACGGATGCTGTCAGGCATTTGAGCAAATAATCCTGGAACTGCTGTAACCCCAAGTCCCAGCCCTACAGAGCAGGCAATAATCAGTAGGTTTTCCTGCGAGGAAAAGTCAACCTTACTTAGCATTTTTATTCCATTCGCAAGAACCATCCCAAACATTGCTATCATGGCACCACCTAAAACGGCTGCTGGTATAACTGTTGTAAGTGCCCCAATTTTTGGAAGAAGACCGAGTCCCATTAACATGAAACTCATCACAATGATCACTTTTTTCTCTTTTACACCTGTTAGCTGCAGGAGACCTACATTCTGAGAAAACGTTGTATATGGAAATGAATTAAATAAGCCGCCAAGAATAATGGCCATTCCTTCTGCGCGATAGCCTTTTGCTAAATCATTTTCTTTAATCTCTTTTTCACATATATCTCCAAGAGCGAAATAAACACCTGTTGCTTCCACAAGCCCCACTAATGCCACTAAAATCATCGTAATAATAGAGGATAATTCAAAGGTCGGCATGCCGAAGTAAAATGGTTGAATCATATGAAACCAAGAAGCTTCCCCAACCGCAGCAAAATCAACTTTTCCCATAAAATACGCTGCTACCGTACCTACTATAATTCCGATTAAAATACTAATTGAGCGGATAAAGCCAGTGAAAAAACGATTAATGACAATGATGACTAATAAGGTTCCAAATGCCAAACCAATATTTGATAAGCTTCCGAAGTCAGGGCTTCCCTGCCCGCCTGCAACGTTATTCATAGCTACCGGAATAAGCGTAATTCCAATAATCGTCACAACACAGCCTGTCACAACTGGTGGAAAAAATCTGACCAATCTGCCGAATGATTTAGCCACAATGACCACAAACAATCCTGAAACGATAATGGACCCGTAGATAGCCGAAACGCCATGCTGGGTACCGATTGAAATAATAGGTGCTACAGCAGTGAAGGTACAACCCAGCACGACCGGCAGACCGATGCCGAAAAAGCGATTGCTCATAACCTGTAGCAGGGTTGCTATCCCACACATAAATATATCAATTGAAACCAGATAGGTTAGTTGTTCTACTGTCAACCCGATAGCTCCACCGATAATTAAGGGCACTACGACTGCGCCAGCATACATCGCCAATACATGTTGAATACCTAATGAAGCTAATCTTAATGGATGCTGTTTCATTTCATGACCTCCGACGTTTTCTCCGAAACAAATAAGACTTTGCCTTCTTCTAAAGAGGCAATTCTAGCCAATGATTCTACATGAAATCCTTTATCGCGCAAATGCTGTCCGCCTTCCTGAAATGCTTTTTCAATGACAATTCCGATCCCGGCAATAGTTGCCTTTGCCTGCTGTACAATATCAATTAAGCCGATTGCAGCCTGCCCATTCGCAAGGAAATCATCAATAATCAAAACTTGATCATTTTCAGTTATATATTTTTGTGATACAGAAATTTCATTTGTTTCATTTTTTGTAAAGGAGCGGACGGTTGAGGTTAATAAATCATTGATTAAGGTCATTGATTTTCTTTTTCTAGCAAAAATAACCGGAACATTTAATTGCAATCCCGTCATCACTGCAGGCGCTATTCCAGATGATTCAATTGTTAAAATCTTTGTTATTCCTTTATTTGCAAACCTCTGTGAAAATTCCTTTCCAATTTCAAGCATTAGCTCAGGGTCAATCTGGTGATTCAAAAATGAGTCTACCTTTAGGACCGTATTTGATAACACAATCCCTTCCTGTTCAATTTTCTTCTTTAATAACTCCATCCTTATGTTTCCCTCCTCTTTGGTGTACGGGAAGATATTAAAGCGATAGACAACACAAAAAAGCCTGAAGTCCATTGCATCACATCCCAAAATAAAAATGAGTGAAGCAATGTCTTCAGGCATTCGGCGCAAAAGTAAGAAAAATCCGAATCATATTCATGACGACCATTGCTCACCCATAGTCAGACTATTTACGGTAGTCCGGTAGAAACTTACAGGCCATATTCCTGTGATTATATGAGTGACAACTATTAAACTAGTAACAATTATAACACCAATTTTTCATAATTCAAGATAAAGTACGAATTATTTCATAAATTTAATTATTAATGTTCGTGTTTCTTTTCAGATTAATCCTCATTTGTATCACTTCCTAACCCAGCTGAAAAAAAAAAACTTATGTTCCCATCATTCTTATTTTCACAATTCATTCACATTTCCCTTTATTCGAAGTGATATAAATCACCTATAAATCAGTTTTATACCATAGACATAGTGTTAATGTAACGAATGAACATTTTGTGAACCGTGTAAAACAATGTAGAATTTTCCCAATAGTCGAGTATTATGAATTTGTAATCATTAATCATTTTCCACTTTTCCGAAAGGAGGGACTAAAACAGATGGCACTTCATCAAATAGACACAAAAACTTCAAAAACGAAAGTTGAGGACAACTCTACTTTAAAAGGAACTTTAGCTTCTGTTTTCTTATTAGGTTTCTTTCTTGTTTCAGTATGGGTAAGCGTTTACTTTTTATTTCTAGATCGTTTTTAAGAAATTGGGGGTGGGATGAATATGCATATGCATAAGTTCGAAAAAGCTTGGCTCACATTTGGGATCGGTGCACTGCTTGTCTTCTTGACAGTCTTGGGGGTTAGTGCATTCTATATGGGGAACCAGCCGCCAAGCTGTCTAGTTACTATTGATCCTGAAAAAGTGGATACAACGAAGCCTTTTAATGAGCCCGGGCTTAAAAAGGTTGAGGGAAAAGATTGGGATTATGAGTTAGTCTTTGTTGCATCAGCCTTTTCATTTAATCCTGCATCAGTTGAAGTACCATATGGTGCAAAAGTGAAAATTATGGCCACTACAAAGGATGTTGTTCATGGCTTTCAAGTTGCCGGAACAAATATTAATATGATGCTTGAACCTGGTTTTATTAGCGAATATACCACTACATTTGATAAAGCAGGAGAATACTTAATCCTATGTAATGAGTATTGCGGGGTTGGACATCACATGATGACATCGAAAATTGAGGTGGTTAAAAAATGATAAGTCCTTCTATCTTAAATAATCCTACTGCACTGATAAAAATTGATCGTCGTGATGGTAAATTGGCTATGGCCCATTTTTATGTGGCTTTTACAGCCTTGTTAATAGGAGGGCTTGCCGGATTATTGCAGGTACTTGTCCGGACAGGAAAGCTTGAATTACCAGCGCCTATTACTTACTACCAGATTCTTACCGTTCATGGTGTTGTTCTTGGCCTAGTATTAACAACATTCTTTATTCAAGGATTTATGATGGCAGCTGTAAGTCGGACTGCTGGAACATTTTCCAACGGCCAACGACGTGCTGGATGGATTGGTTATTGGATCATGACAATTGGAACTGTCATGGCAGCTGCAATGGTATTGCTTAATAAGGCGTCTGTATTGTATACATTCTACGCACCGTTAAAAGCTCACTTTTTATTTTATTTCGGTTTAACATTGGTTGTTATTGGCAGCTGGATAGGCGGAGGAGCCATAATTATGGCTTATCGCAAATGGAAAAAAGCGAATCCAGGCCAGCCAAGTCCATTGTTAACGTTTATGTCTTTTGTCAATACAATCATGTGGATGGTGGCAACTCTTGGAGTCGCTGCATCCATGATCACGCAATTATTACCATGGTCATTAGGTTTGATTGATACAGTCAATATTCTCGTAACAAGAACACTTTTCTGGTATTTCGGTCACCCGCTTGTATACTTTTGGCTGCTTCCTGCTTATATGGCTTGGTATGTAATCATTCCAAAAGTAATTGGAGCAAAAATATTCTCTGATTCATTAGCTCGGATGTCCTTTATCTTATTCTTATTATTCTCGATCCCGGTTGGATTCCACCATCAATTGATGGAGCCCGGAATTGACCCAGCTTGGAAGTTTTTGCAGGTAATCTTAACGTTTTTAGTTGTCATTCCATCTTTAATGACCGCTTTCTCATTATTCGCGACCTTTGAAAAGCATGGACGTTCAATGGGAGCAAAAAGTCTGTTTGGCTGGTTAAAAATGCTTCCGTGGGGTGATGCCCGCTTTACCGTTCCGTTCATAGGCATGCTTGCTTTTATCCCAGCAGGTGCAGGCGGTCTTGTTAATGCATCACACCAAATGAACCAGGTTGTTCATAATACCATTTGGGTAACAGGTCACTTTCATTTGACATTGGCAACAGCTGTTGTCTTAACGTTCTTCGGCATCTCTTACTGGCTTGTTCCACATATTACAGGCCGTACATTAACAAAATCGATAAACAAACTAGCGATTATCCAAGGGGTAACTTGGGCAATTGGTATGACATTTATGTCATCCGCTATGCACGCAGCAGGTCTCCTCGGTGCACCTCGCCGTTCAGCCTTCTCTGAATATGGCGGTGCAGCACAGGCAGCTGAATGGATTCCTTATCAGATTGCACAGGCTGTTGGAGGTTCGATTCTATTTATCTCGATTATTCTTATGCTTTATATTTTTATCAACCTTGCCTTTTTTGCACCAAAAGGAGAACAGGAATTTCCTGTCGCTGAGGTTGACATTGATGCAGAAAGAACACCACTTGTATTTGAAAACTGGAAATTATGGCTTGGTATTACGGCATTGCTAATTATCTTTGCTTATACCATTCCGTTTATCGATATGATTCAAAACTCGCCACCAGGATCAAAAGGCTATAAGCTGTGGTAAGAACTTTGACTATTTAGAAAAGAACTCTGCTTTTAGGCAGAGTTCTTTTTGCTATTCCCTTAAGCCTCGTCTAATTGATATACTTGACTGTATTTCTCTGTCAGATATTTAATTAAATAATTTGCATTTAGGCCTTCACCAGTGACTTCATGCAATAGTTCAAGAGGCTCCTTCAGTTTTCCGAATTGGTGAATTTTCAAAGTTAACCATTCTTTAATCGGCAATAGATTTCCCTGCTCTAATAATTGATCGAAATGAGGCAGATCCTTCAGCATAGCCTGTTTAAACTGTGCCGCATACATATATCCCAGTGCATACGAAGGGAAGTAACCAAAGCTACCGCCTGCCCAATGTACATCCTGAAGCACCCCTTCACCGTTATTTGCCGGACGTACACCTAAATATTCTTCATATTTGGCATTCCATATCTCTGGGAGATCCTTCACTTCTATTTCATTATTAAATAATCCTTTTTCAATTTCATAACGAATCATAATGTGCAGAGGATATGTCAATTCATCCGCTTCAATGCGGATCAGAGATGGTTTTGACTCATTTATGGCTCGATAAAAAGCGTTAACATCAACCTCAGCAAACTGCCCACTACTATATTCCTTTAGTGACGGGTAATTCTTTTTCCAGAAGGAAAGATTACGTCCGACAAAATTCTCATAAAATAGCGATTGTGACTCATGTATTCCCATGGATGTGCCCGTACATAACGGCGTCCCCATTAAATCAGGAGAAATATTTTGTTCATAGAGAGCATGACCTCCCTCATGAATCGTACCAAAAACTGCCATTCGAAAATCAGCTTCATCATATCTTGTGGTAATTCTGACATCACTTCTATTTAGACCTGTAGCAAACGGATGCACGGTTTCATCAAGACGGCCTGCATCAAAGTTATAGCCCATTTGTGAGAGAATTTCGATACTAAAGAGGCGCTGTTTCTCTTTTGGAAACGACTGAAATAGAAAGTTGGTTTCAGGATTATGTTTAGAGCGTGCAATCCTTTGAACGAGCGGTACAATTTCTGCTCTTAAATCAGCGAATACCCGATCCAATACCTCCACTGTCATCCCTGGTTCATATAAATCGAGAAGGGTATTATAAGGATGTCCATTAAAGCCCCAATAGGTGATAAACCTTTTATTTTTTTCAACGATTTTCTCTAAATATGGCTGAAACAATTTGAAATCCGATTTTTCCCTTGCTTCTTCCCAAACTGATTCTGCTTGCGATAGTAGAATGACATATTCTTTATATTCATCTGCAGGGATTTTACGGTTATGGTCATATTCCTTTTTGCATTCTTTTACTAATTTCTTTGTTTTTTCTGAAATGACCGCTTGCGCTGCTTCAGTAGATAAGCTTTCTATGTATGAGGCCATTTCTTCCGATATAGACAGCTGGTAGACTTCAGAGGACAGAATTCCGATTACTTCTGAGCGCTGCTGCACCCCTTGCTTTGGAGCTCCTGTGCGTAAATCCCAATAAATTAAACCAAGAGCTTCATTATAAGCACTGATTTTTTTTACATATTCGGTGAACTCCTTTTCTACCTGTATGAACGATTGATCCATAGGTTACCCTCCCTTATTAATCCACAACACTTTATTTTATTCTGATTACTTGTCAGTTAACCATATAGAAGAAAAAAAGACAACAGGTAAGCCTGTTGTCAAAAGTAACTGATTAACTATTCAATTCTCCACGTTTCGTTGATACTTTCGTTGGTAAAACCGAAAGCACAGCTTCAAGCACATGTCTATCCTCATCTTTGTTAATTAAAATATGAACGGTCCCTTTGTCTTCATGCGTCCGTATCAAACGACCAATTCCTTGACGTAAACGAAGCAGCATATAAGGTAAATCCACTTCAGAAAACGGATCCGTAACCGCATTTCGTTTTGCAGTGAACACCGGGTCATTTGGAGGAAACGGTAAAGAAAAGATAATTACATTTTCTAGAGATTGTCCTGGAATATCAAGTCCTTCCCAAAGATGAAGCGTGCAAAGTACGGACTCTTCTTCGTTTTGAAATTGTGAAACGAGTGTGCTAATTTCAGCATCTCCCTCAAAATAAATCGGAAAGGATTGTTCTTTTCCTTGACAGTACTTTTTAAATGAAGATAATTCAGATTGTGTCGAGAATAAAATTAGCGCTCGTCCATTCGTTTGCACTATTTGTTCAAACGTATAGGCACATCTTGACAGATCATCTGCAAATGCCGGCATTTCGATAATCATATTTTCTTCATAATCAAATGGTGAAGCAACCTTGCAGGAAAAATAATGTTCAATTCCTAATGAATGCGCAATATAATCAAATGAATTATTTTCAGAAAGAGTAGCTGAAGAAAAGATAAATGGTTTCTTGATAGAGAATACTTCTTCTTTCATGATTTCCTGTACAAGCCGCGGCATAATGACTAAGGTTCTTTCCCCGTCGTTATCCTCCAGCCAGGTAATGCCATTCATCTCTTTTAAAAATAAGGATAATGAATAGGAAATTTGTTCAAGGTATTCCTCAACAATCTTTAATTCATAATCGTTTATCGTATACATTTCACTTTCTAGAACAAGCTCCTCCTCAAGAGTGTTTATAAGTGAATGCAATTGTTTACCGTTTGCCCTAACAGAGGCATTTTTTTCAATTGTAAGCTTATCAGAACCTTCATTCACGTATGCAGACTGTTTCAGCTCATAGAAGAATTGCTCATTTTGGACAAGCAGGTCTTCGATTGTATATAGTGTGTTTTCCCTTACATCATTTGCCATCAGCTTCGTTAACAGTGTTTCAAGAACCCGCTCACTAAACCTGTACGTTAAAGCCTTTTGGCTGGCAAACTCCAATAGATGTCCTTCATCAAAAACAACACAAGAATACTCAGGCAAGAGCGGTAATTGTCCTTCACGTTTCCGCGATTCCTTTGTCCAAACATGTTCCATATAAAAATCATGCGAGCAAATAATTAAATCCTTCGAGTGCCGATACCAATCGCGATGCAGTGTTTGCCCGCAGCGATGCCTGTTATCACAAGTAAAGCAGTCCTCAAGTGAATCCCAGCCGATTCTAGACCATTGTTCATCTGTTAATTCCGGATAATCTTTTCGATCACCATATTTCTCAAATGACTGCATTGATTGACTGCCATGAATAAAGTCAGGAAGCCTGTCATGAATCGTAAGAAATGCTTCATCATCACTGCCTGTGATCAGTTTATCTAGTTTATTCAAGCAAAGGTATTGATCTCTTGATTTGGCTAGTCTAACGTCTATATGTAAAGATAATGCTTTTTCAAGTTTAGCAATATCTCCCTCTTTTTTTACAAGCTGCTCAATTAATGTTTCATCAGCACATGCAATAATAGCAGGCTGGTTTGTATACCTTGCATAGCAGATAGCATATAAAAGATACACAATCGTTTTCCCTGTTCCAACTCCCGCTTCAGCAAACATGACACTTTTTTCTTTAAAAGCCTTTTCCAATTGAAATGCCATATAAATTTGTTCATCTCTTAATTCAAAGCCAGCTTCCGGTAGATTGTCATAAAACACATCCCCAATCCATTCGCCTAATTTTTCAAAAAAAGATTCAGTTTTTGATAGTTCAAAAGGTATCCGATTCTGCATAATTATTCCTCCATATCTAAAAGCGAATGCTCCCTAACGAAAAGCGAAAGCGTCTTTCGCTGAAAGACGCTTTTACACAACTGTCTTATTATAACAAACCATTACTATGAAATACATGTTTTTTCTAAAAGGGCAGTCAGCAATTACTTTTTATCACTTAGCTTATCATACCCATTACCATTGCGAAGATTTTTACTTCCACTATATAGACCTGAAGCTGACAATCCTACCATAAGACCAACAATGATGCCTTCTTTTAATGTATCCAAGTAGAAGATACCGAAAAACAAGCCTATTGCTAGTGCTACCAATGGTGCAAATCGTACCGGAAGACCAGCTCTTTTTACAATTTCAACCATTCCAATGATTAGTGGGATAACAACTAAATTTAAAAATTCATACATATGATTCCCCCCATTCTAGCTTTTCTAGTAATACTCATAGTACATATTACTCAGATTGGACAAGAATGGAACGGCATCTCTACTATCATTTTTTCTATTATTTTGTAACCAGCTTTACTTTTCGCGTGGCGGTCTTTTACCCCAGTATTGATAATAATCTGTCCGAATAAAGCCATTAAAAAGCTTTCGTTTTTTCGTTGCTTTTTTTCCATAAAAGGTTTCAAATTCCTCTTCAGAAGTCAGCATATAGATAGACCAAGTATCTAGATTACTGAAGGCCTGTCCCATTTCACGATACATTTTTTGAACCGCTGCTTTTTCCCCTAAACGCTCACCATAAGGTGGATTTCCTACCAATACACCATAATCTTTTTGAGCCGTAAAATCCTGGACTCGCATTTGTTTAAATGTAATAATATCCCCAAGACCTGACTCAAACGCATTTTCCTTAGCTATTGTGACGAGTCTGTGATCAATATCTGAACCAGTAATATCTAACGGCTGATCATATTTTGCAAGGTCCTCTACCTCTATCCGCGCGTCATCCCAGACCTTTTGGTCAATCCAGCTCCAGCCTTCAGAAACAAATTCACGATTAAAACCTGGAGCAATATTTTGCCCTATTAATGCCGCTTCAATTGGAATTGTGCCAGAACCACAGAATGGATCCACAAACGGACGGTCAGGGGTCCAATTTGTCAAGAGCACTAAAGCCGCAGCCAATGTTTCCTTTAATGGCGCTTCCCCTTGACCTACACGATAGCCTCTTTTATGAAGCCCGCTTCCGCTTGTATCAATTGTTAATAAGGCCATATCCTTATGTAGCGCAACTTCAATTTTGAACAGCGGACCATTTTCTTCAAACCAGCCGTTTTTTTTATAATGATGCTTCATACGTTCTACAATTGCTTTTTTAACAATTGCCTGGCAATCGGAAACACTAAAAAGCTTTGATTTAACCGATTTCCCTGAAACAGGGAATTCAGCATTTTCCGGCAGGAATTTCTCCCATGGCAGTGCCTTCGTTTTTTCAAATAATTCATCAAAACTGGTTGCCTTAAATTCCCCGACCTTTAGCTTTACTCTGTCTGCCGTACGTAACCATAGATTGCTTTTCGCGATTGCTCTTTCATCACCATTAAACGTAATCCGGCTGTTTTCCACTTGACAGTCATATCCTAACTCCCGAACTTCCTTTGCGACAATCGCTTCAAGGCCCATCGCAGAAGTCGCTATCAATTCATAATTCGCCATTTTTTCACCCTTATCATTCCTATTATGATATCTAACTCTATATGTATCCATGTTTGTCCCTTTGTCCAGTGTAACCCAAAACGACATTCAAAAAACGAGCCTGACCAACATCTATTAAAAGAAAAGCTCTCCTTCTCGGGAGAGCTGTTAAATCCTTTATCAGACATTAATAACGTTCTGTAAGCCATGTTTTGTTCCTTTGTACTGCAAGCGACCCAAAGTCTTGTACTCAGGCGGTAACCATCTATCTACAGATAAAGCATCATCTGTCCTTCTCTTCGTTCATTTCCTTCGAGAAGGTGCCCCTACCATAATTTGGGTTTCTCACTCGCGGGGTTTACCTCGTTCCACCCTTTTCATTTCTGAAAAGGCTACGTCACTGTGGCACTTTCAAGGTATTCATACCATATCTTATTAGACTTAGGTATTTTCCCTGCCGTCAACCGGAATACCGGCTGCCCTGGCTTATGGTTTCGCCAGGCACGAACACTACAGACATCTCAGTCTGTGCGAGCATGGACTTTCCTCTGCATGATTGACTCATACAGCGATTACCCGAACGCTATTAATGATCACAAAGATCATTATAATAAAACTTCATGTTAATAACAATAGTAATAATAGTTATTCGTACAATTTACTTCCAAAAACATGCTTTTCCAGATTGGATAATCGTTTCAAAATATCAAAATTAGTTGTGCCGGCAGTTTGCGTAGTCGGACGTTTAGCAGCGTCTTCCACTTGTTTGCGCAACCGCATATTTTCCTGCTGCAATTCTTCAATCTCCTGATGAAAGGTTTCGTAATCCTTAATAATGAGATCAAGAAATTTATCTACGTCCTCAGGCTTATATCCTCTCATCGCTGTTTTAAATTCTTTCTCCAAAATATCTTTCGCCGTCAATTTCACTTTATCAGCAAGCATCATTTTCACCTCAACCATTGCCCATGTAATCTATATTTTTTCAAAAATATGCGTATTTGTCAATTTTTCTTTACTAATATCATTGTTAACTATGATTGTTAACTTCCGTTCCAGGCACTTCGCGCACCTTAGGGCGACCGCCGAGCCTCCTCGACACTGCGTGTCTGCGGGGTCTCGACTGTCTCGCTTCTCCCGCAGGACATTGAATTACTTCCTTGAATTCGCCCACGCACGAGAAAATTCGATAGAATTTTCGAGGAGTCTTCGTGCCTTCCACTACAATCAACAAGCTAGCATAAAAACAACAATAATTCATTAACACAGTATATTAATTTAAACCATCATTATTCCATTGCTCTTCTTCTGCAAGCAATTGTAGATCATAGAATTGTATGGTTTGGATCTCATATTTATGCTTTTCCTGATAGCTCTTTGCAGTATCATAAATAAATTTGGGGCTGCCCTCTTTTTCCGGGTCATAGAACAGCAGCAGTGAATCACTTTTTTCAATATGAAATTGATTTTTCATACGGAATTGCCATGGCTTTTCATATGGCCGATGAGAAACAGCATCGACAAAATCAGCTTCCATTAAAATAGATTCATACCATTCTTTATTGGCCTCACTCCAGGATGTCTCTTGCTCTAGAAAAGGTGTAATCACAGCAAGCTTTAAATCGGGATACTCAGTTTCCCGCAGCTCATACACCACTTCAGCTGCCCATAGCTCTGTCCCGAGCTGGCCAGAAATTAATACCCATTCGAGCCCATCCTCAAGCATTCCCTTCAAAGCATTTTGAATAGCCTTTTTTATGTACGGAACGGCTGGATGATTATTTTTGAAAATTCCTAGTTCAAAGGGCTTATAACCTGAAACTGTTACAACTTTAACCATTTTCTCACCACCGATTCCGTTAGTCTAATTCCTATAATTCAATATCAGCAGGACATAAAGAAAAACAAGGGCTTAATAGGCCCTTGTTTGGATGACTATCTAAAAAAACCAGGTCTAGGTCCAAACCCCGGAGGACGAACACCAGGATATCCCATTGGTCCAAAGCCTGGTGTTGGTGCAGGCGGAGGACCTGGTACTGGACCGATGTCAGTTTTTGTCACCTCATTCACAAAAGATTGAGTATGAGGAAAATGATGTTGATACTGATAGTTTGTGTGGTTAACATTCGTTGTATGTGAAGGATGAACAACTGGAACGATGATATTTTCACTACTATGATTTACACAGCATTTTGTCGGACAAACAATTGCCGGTAAAACTCTTGTTGGTCTACAATACATTATATTTTCTCCTTTCATCATAGTTTAACTTACATTAATAACCTATGATAAACGGAGGATTCTTGTACTAATGAATATACCTAAATTTGTCTACCTTGCATTCACTTATGCCGGGTTCCAATTATTCGCATTTTAAAATAGTGCATAAAAATTATCTTTAAAGCTTGTAAAAATAATGGCAGTTAAACCAATTACAACAAAAAAGAGATACAAAATAGCTTTATACATTGTTTCCCGCCTCACTCATTTATATCTTAATCAAATTCGCCCACCGAATTTGCGTCCGAAGGCTAAACCTCATTCAGCCTGAATGAAGTTAAATCCAACAATTTATTATTTTACTCTCTAGCGGGAAGACAAACAACTGTTAATTAGCCTATAAAGCAGCAAATTAATGATAATGACATTATTTTGTCACAATTAATCATATATTCCTTTGTTTCCTCTTCAGTCTGTTGAATCTTTTCAATAATTCATCATGCAACCGTTCATTTTCTCTACTATGAATGTCAAGTGCTCTTTCTGTATAAAAAATAGCTTTTTCGAATGATTTGCAGTGATGCTCAAAGAGTTTTGCCAACTCAATACAAGCATCTATTTGGATAAGCAGGTCACCCTTACTAACAACCTCTTCCCATAGCTTGGCTGCAGCCTTCCAATTCCGTTTCTTTTTCAATTGAAAAGCTAAGGCATGCTTTGCCTTTACTGCTTCTGCATCATTTCCTTCTGATAGCTTAGAAAAGACTATTTCTGCAGCTTCTGTTTCGCCGAGATATGAATACCAGCGGCCCACTTCAAACGTTTCCTTCCCTGTCTGCGTTTGATCAATACCTAAAAGCTGGAAGGTAAGATGCGTATATAGTGAAATTAACGATAAAATATCCTTTTCATTATGCTGAAGAATACCAATCATGCCCTCTGGGTGCTTCCGCTCGACAAAATCAAAATAGATCATCGGTGCTAAAAAACCAGGTATGTCATCCTTTCTTTCAAATGCTAATATTTCTTTTTCTACAGTCGAAAGCTTAACACTTTCCAAGCGATGTTTCCAGATTCTTCTTGCCGCATGATATAGATCAAAATGACCAAAAGGCGGGAGCTTTGGAACATGCTCCCTTATCAGCGTGTGTCTAGTTTTAACCTGCGGCCAATCAAAGGCCTTGCCATTATAGGTAACCATCTTCGCATAATCAATATTTTCTAAAAAGCTCATATATAATGGCACTTCCGAACCTGGCTGTGGCAGAATGTGTTGTTTCAACACGATTTCCTTCCCATTAAAGCTCGCATGCCCAAGCAGGAAAATAGTATTACCCGTTCCCCCACCGAGTCCTGTTGTTTCAGTATCGAAGAAAAATAATTCATCAGGCTGATGGCCTTTCGCAGACAGCGGATGCTTCAGGCTGCTATTGTTCCATGCATCTATTGCGAGCAAATAGTCAGCAAAACGGTACTTTCCGTGCAGTGTCTCAAGCGGAAATGTTACTTCCCTAATTAAACAGTAATCCTTATCTGTATAATATGGTGACACACCGTTCTCTTTCCAAATATTTAGGAACGGTATATCACCCCTTTCAACAACAGATCGTGTTGGTTGGGGTTCTGGTGCCAATTTATCTGATTCGGTTTTCAAGTGTGGTTTTAAGCGATTTAATTTATTTTTAATAGACATGATTCATTCACCTAGGAAAGAGTTGAATTTTGAAATAAAGCTAGCAGCTTTATTGTATCATGTTTGGCCGATTCCGTTTGTGCATCCATTCCAATGCACGACGGGCAGCCTTGGTCACAAGGACAGCTATTGACCATTTTTTTTGCTTCAAATAAAATCGTTTCGATTCCTTGATAGATTTTATCACTTAATCCAATTCCTCCGGGATACCGGTCATAGAAAAAAATCGTAGGCTTCTCATTATGAGCAGCTTTAACCTGTGGTACAACGTGAATATCCTGGGAATCACACATAACAAACAGCGGCGCAATATGTTTTAGTGAATGGGCCATACCAATTAATCCTTGATCAAGTCTTTCCTCACTAAGACCGCTCATTTCTTTATTTAAGGAAATCCATGCCGAACTCGTATGCAGCTCCTCCTCTGGGAGGGAAATTGGCCCAGAACCGATATTTTCATGTGTCTCAAATTTAATTTTTTTAAAAATGGTCGCCATCGCCAAAACACTCACATCGCCATATCCGATTTCCAGCTGTTCGTTCTTTCGCTGTTTATCAACCTCAAGTACCTTTAGCTCAACAGCTAAATTTGCATCTGTATAGTAATCAACTGCCACTTCGCGGACAAATGCCTTTTTTTCCTCCCAATCAAGTATTTCAACTTGGTATTGAACACCTTGATGCAGGTATATCGCTTCTTCATGCAGAAGAGTCATTGCTGAAAAACGGTCCATTTCACCAATCACCCTCGCATTGGCACTTTCAGAGATATCAATAATTACAACATTCTCTTGTGAAGCAGAGCGCAGTGAAATATTATGGGCTGGGAAGGAATCATTCATCCAATACCATTTATCACCATTTTTATATAAAACTCGTTCCTCGCTTAAATATTCAAGTATCTCACTTGTTTGAAAGCTGCCAAAGTCCTCCCCTTCTTTAAACGGTAGTTCATATGCAGCACATTTCATGTGATCAATTACTATAATCAAGTTATCCGGATTAATCCTGGCACTTTCCGGACTACGGTTAAAGAAATATTCTGGATGTCCAATGATATACTGATCAAGCGGACTTGAACTGGCTACCATTATAACAAGCGATTCTCCGTGCCGTCTCCCTGCTCTTCCAGCCTGCTGCCAAGCACTTGCGATAGTCCCCGGATAGCCTGTCATAATACAGACCTGCAGCTGGCCGATATCTACTCCGAGCTCTAAAGCATTTGTACTCACAACACCATATATATCTCCTGAACGCAAACCATTTTCAATTTCACGCCGTTCCGTCGGCAAATAGCCACCCCGGTAGCCTCTTATCGCTTTTGGTCCCAGCTGATACTTAACGAGCTCTTTTAAGTAGGTCAGTAGAATTTCGACTCTGACTCTGCTACGGGCAAAAACAATCGTTTGAATTTTATTTTTCAACAATTCAGCTGCTAATTTTCGTACCTCTAGTGTGGCGCTTCTACGTATATTGAGCGGTTTATTGACAAGTGGCGGGTTATAAAATAGAAAATGCTTAACCCCGCTAGGTGCCCCATTGTTATCAATAAGGACCATTTGTTTTTCTGTTAAGGTTTCGGCAAGCTCAAGCGGGTTGGCGATTGTGGCAGAAGTACAAATAAAAGTCGGATTACTTCCGTAATACTGGCAAATTCTTCTTAAGCGTCTTATCACATTGGCTACATGGCTCCCAAATACACCCCTATATATATGGAGCTCATCAATAATGACATATTGTAAATTCTCAAAGAGTGAGACCCATTTCGTATGATGAGGCAAAATAGCAGAATGAAGCATATCAGGATTCGTGATCACTATATGTCCTGCCTTCCTTACCTTTTGCCGGATGTTTGCTGGAGTATCACCATCATACGTATAACTATTAATCGAGAGTCCTGCTTCCTGAATTAATTCATTCATTTCACTTTTTTGGTCCTGGGCAAGTGCTTTGGTAGGAAACATATATAATGCCCTTGCATTCGGGTTACGGATAATCGTTTCAAGAACGGGAAGGTTATAGCATAATGTCTTCCCTGAAGCTGTTGGTGTTACTGCTACAATACTTTTGTTTCCCATTACTGATTCATACGCCTCTCTTTGATGAGTGTATAATGTATGAATGCCCCGGCCCTGTAACGCAGCTTTAAGTGAAGGATGGATCGAAGCAGGAAAGTCAACTGTCTTTGCTTCCTTTGCCTCAATGGTCTGCCAATGAACAATATTTTCTTTATATTTATCTGTTAGTTTCAGTTGATTCATTATTTCTTGCAAGCTTTTTCGAAGATTCATTCATTCTCACCTCATAACCCTATTTTATCGAATGAACGTTCGCAATAAAAGAGCTATGATGCATATTATTTATTTTTTCAATCTTAATCATGAATATAAGACGTTTTGTTATCAATTTTTTGTTACAATGGTACTAAGAAATGTGACCGAGGTGTTAGCATGAACAAAGAGCAAATCGAAAATGTTTTATCTGAGTTTTCCCTGTTCCGCGAACTAGACAAACAAGAGATTGATAAAATAGTCGAAATTTCAATTTCAAGAGAGTGGAATAAAGGAAGTCATGTATTTTTACAGGATGAACCTCTTGAAAATGTTTATTTTATATATGAAGGCAAAATTAAAATATATAAAACGGATATTAACGGGAAGGAACAAATTGTTTCGATATTAAAAAAGGGGGAAATGTTTCCCCATGTCGGATTCTTCCGTAAAGGAGGCTATCCTGCATTTTCTGAGGTCCTAGAAAATGCCATACTGGTAGTTGTTCCGATTATCCAATTTGAGCGGGTATTAATTGATAATCCAGAGCTAAGTATCAAGGTTTTTAAGGTATTAGGTGAAAAAATTGTTGATTTACAGGAACGTTTAGAATCACAAATCCTAAATAATACGTACCAGCAAATTATTAAACTTTTGATAAGGCTTGGAAAAGAACATGGACAAAAACTAGAGGACGGTAGAATACTTCTTAAAGGTGAATTTACAAATCGTGATTTGGCTAATATGATTGGAACAACACGGGAAACTGTGAGCCGTACACTAACAAAGCTTAAAAAGGAAAACTTAATTGAAACCGATATAGATAATGATTTATTATTTGATCCAGATATACTAGCTGAGGAATTATTTTCTTGAATAAAATAGTAAGAAAGAAGAGAGCCAATAGACTCTCTTCTTTCTTATATTAATTTAATTGCAGCATTTCTTTCATGTCTTCTTCAGCAGTTCCGATTAGCTTCAAATTAAACGTCTCTTGTAATACATTCATAACACCCTCAGAAATAAATTCAGGTGGTTTTGGTCCAATTCGAATGTCCTGAATTCCAAGGCTGAATAAACCTAGTAAAATAGCAACCGCCTTTTGTTCAAACCAAGATAGAACAATACTAACAGGTAATTCATTGATCTCACACTCGAATGCATCTGCAAGTGCTTTGGCAATTTTGATCGTCGAACCTGAGTTATTACATTGACCTAAATCAATATAACGAGGAATGTCTGTTCCAGGGACCGTGCCATAATCAACATCATTAAAACGGAACTTTCCGCATGAGGTTGTTAAGATTACTGTTTCTGGAGGGAGTGATGTAGCTAATTCACGATAGTATTCCCCGCCTTTTCCAGGAGCATCACAGCCTGCAATGACGAAGAAACGCTTGATTTTGCCTTCCTTAACAGCAGCAATTACCTCTGGTGCTAATCCAAGAACGGTTTCATGATGGAAGCCGGTAAGTAATGTTTCATCTGAATCTATATTTGCTTCTGGAAGCTCTAAAGCACGGTTAATCAATGGACTGAAATCATCATTCACAATCTTCTGGACATTTTCAAGACCAGCCACTTCATAAGAGAACATACGGTCAGCGTAAGTTCCTTTAATCGGCATAACACAGTTTGTCGTTGCCAAAATTGCTCCTGGGAACTTTTCAAATAATCGACGCTGGTCATACCAAGCTTTCCCAATATTTCCTTTCAAATGTGAATATTTCTTCAGTTGCGGATAGCCATGAGCAGGAAGCATTTCGGAATGAGTATAAATATTAATTCCTTTTCCTTCTGTTTGCTTTAACAATTGCTCAAGTGCAAATAAATTATGTCCTGTCACAACAATACTTTTTCCTTCAATCTTGTTTTGGGAAACACGTACAGGTTCGGGTACTCCAAGTAGCTTTGTATGTGCTTCATCAAGTACTTCCATGATACGGACAGCAGATTTGCCGACCTTCATGGCCATCTCAATATGCTCTTGAACATTAAAGTTTGAATTTGTCAATGTCATATACAACGCTTCGTGAGTGGTTGCATCAACAAATGGATCTGTATAGCCTAATTGATTAGCATGTGTCCGATAAGCAGCAATTCCTTTTAAACCGAAAATAATGGTATCCTGCAAGCTGGCAATGGTTTCATCTTTTCCACAAACACCGATTACTTTACATCCCCCTGTAGGTGTTTGCTCACATTGGTAACAAAACATTTTACAAATCCCCTCTCTCACTATCATTCTTTTACAGTTTACTTTCCAGATATTCACACGTACGTGATTTACATCACACCTTAATCGATTGTCATAAATTATTCACTATTAACCCCGTATTTTTTGAATAATTTGTGACAAGTTGTGATTAAAATCCTATCCCCCAAAAAATCACACCGATAACGCTGGTCTATGAACGTGACTTGAACAACAAAAAAACGGTCTTAGATAGACCGCTTTCCACCACTAGTATAAATTAGACTTTAAACATACCGCCGAAGCCCTTTACAACTGACGAAACCTGACTGACGGCATTTATCATCTGCCCGGCAGTGTCCACCATTTTATTAATATCTAATGATCCATCCTGTGATTTAAACGAATTTAATACTGATTTCATACCTGATGGTGGTTTAGCAAGAAAGGAGCCCTTTGGGTATGGATTCATATAAGAGTAACCGTTCGGCTGTACCTGCTGCTGCATTTGACCATAAGTTTCTTGTTTTCCTTGCAGCGGGTTATGGAAAACATTTTGTGAAAAAGAAGAATGGGACGGTACTTGTTGATGATATCCAGCAGCCCCTTGGGCTGGTGGATAAAAATATTGACTTCCTTGAATCGTATAGGGATTCATATATGGAAAATCAATTGCAGGCTGATTCCCATTCATTCCCTGTATGATTGGGTACGGGTGTTGCCTCATTGGCGTAGATTGATAGCCAACGTAATGACCTTGTCTTAACCTCGGACCATACATGGGCATTATCCCTCCTTAAAACTAGTATTATACATTAAATATATGATATGGATGCCCAGATGGTGACAGTGTCAAAATTGTTGTTTTTTTGGGATCGGAGGTTTCAAATCGTGTCTACTGGTGGGGGTTTCTGTCGGAAGTCTAAATATTTTAAAAATATTAGACTATTCCCAATTCATGATAAAATGTAATAAAAGGTAAAGGAGGAGTAAATTATGACTATTCACGAACTTAAATTGAAGTTTCTTCAAATTCGTGATTACTTAACTGATGATGTCAATGAGTTATTGGACTTTACAAAGAAAGAGTATATACAAAATAAAATTTCGATTATTGAGTACCGAAACCTTGTTCGTGAATTAGAAAAATTAGGAGCCAAATTTCCTGATATATTCATCGATAAATCTCTTTTTCATTAAAACCTCAAAAACATAAATAACCCTTCAATCATACAACTCATAGAATCAGCATGACAAACGTTCCTTTAATTGATCCTAACAACGTCTTGGACGGATGAATATAGTAAAAAAGGAAGTTCCCTTCATGCGGATACTTCCTTTTTTTCGGTTTCTATCCATAAATTCCACCATTCTTTTGCTTTCATTCCTTATCTATACTTAATAACTAAGCGTTAATCGTAATGATGTTTTTTTAAGCTGATCTTTACGTTCTATTGTGGAGGACATACTCATTTCAAGGGATTCCAACTGTTTGTCACAAGTATCAAATCGTGCTTCCTGTTTTCTTTGCCATTCATACTGTTGTTGTGACATATTGGTCTTTATTGAAATCTCCAATTGTTCCAGTTGATTATTAATATTCTCAAACATGTCAATTAGTTCTTCTCTTCCAATAACAGTTGTTTTCATTATACTTCTGCCTCCCTTTGAACTTTAGTAATAATAGTAATTCTCCCTATCTTCTTCTCTTCCTTCCTACCTGACAAAACTAGTTATCATTCGGCAAAGGTAGAAGAATTTTTCCTTTATTAACTCTCCTTCGACAAATCAAGAAGCATGAATCCATTCTCAATGTACAAACTAGTAGTGGAGGTGTTGACAATGGGGCAAAAGGAAAAACAAAATAAAGTCCAACCTAAAAAACTTAATGAAACAAAACCAGGCTATGGCGACAAAAAGCTTGAAGGTCCTGATCGTCCTTCAACATAAGTAAGCACTATTAAAGTAAAAAGCAAGGAGTACTCCTTGCTTTTTTCCGTACTTATTCCATTACATGTTTTACTATTGCAAGCCTTTGAATCTGCCTTTGCTTTTGGAAAAACCATTCATTTAATAAAATAGGGTGACGGTGTATCGGTTGATCATACCATGATTTTCTTATTTTCTTTCCGGATGACCAGTCTTCGTACTCCCACAGCTGATGCGCCTCGGGTTCAATAATAGGGAATACCGTACGTAAAAAAGGAGTATCTCTTTTTTTTTGCTTCATAAAATAACACTCATAATCATATCTTGAGCCTGTATGAATAGTTTTAGAAGCAAACTGATAAAAAGAAGGAAAAAGTTGTTCATTAAACAGAATTGAGGCAATTCGTTTACCAAGATCAATCCTTTTATGGACATTCTTAAATCCATTGACGCTTGCCCCATATACATTTCCTGAACAGGTTGGCAGCAGGATTGAACTAAAATGAAGAAAGTCCTGGAAAAAATAAATAAATGTTCGAAATACATTTTTTTGAAAATACGGATGACAAATAACCGGCTTATGAATGACATGCTGTTCATTAACAATGAGAGAAATAAGTAATCGCTTATGATTTCGATGGTTCCAGAAATAATTCCATTCCCTTTCCATAAATGCAGAAACATGAAAGTACTTTAATAAATGAAACATTGCCTTTTTACCTTTCGTCGAATAATGATATAGCAATAGCTGTGGAAAGGCATCTTGGAAAATCAGCCAATTCGCTATTTCATATGTGTAGAAAAGCTTATCCCTTACTCCTTTCTCTAAAAGCAGAGGAAACCAGAGCCCCTCGAGATCACACATATTCCATCCGGCATTGCGCGAGACCATAGAAGCTAGAAAGGCCCAATGAATTTCCTGATGCTGCCTATAATAACGAAAATAAGCATCCGTCCGGGATATGTTATCAAGATTATAGGTCTTTGTTTCATTTCTAATCGTTTGTATCAGTATTCGCTCATTTGCTGTTAATGTTTGTGGTGCTGGAATTAGTCTCATTCTCCTATTCACAACCTCATATTTCTGATAATAAACAGCTGTAATCTAAGGCTTCATCGCAATTAGTTGTACTAGTATCGTTTGTTAAATGATTCTTTTTATTCAACATGAACGGGCAGATATTTGTTATTATTAGTAATAGCATGTGAGGTGAATAGAATGACTTTCCATTATCCAAATGGTAAGCGATATGTAGCTGCTGCATCTGAAACAGCTGGCCGAAATTCTACGGACAAAAAATGGTCCTACGGAAAAAGGGGAATGACATTAGAGGAGGACATAAATGAAACAAATCAATATTATTTAGATCGGGGGCTTGCTGTCATTCATAAAAAGCCTACACCCGTTCAGATTGTGGATGTGAACTATCCAAAAAGAAGTGCCGCAGTTATAAAAGAGGCATATTTTAAACAGGCATCAACAACTGACTACAATGGCATATATAAAGGAAGATACATTGATTTCGAAGCAAAGGAAACAAAGCTTGAAACCTCTTTCCCGCTTAAAAACTTTCATGAACATCAGATTGTACATATGAAACAAGTATTAGCACACGGAGCGATTTGCTTTGTCTTACTCCGTTTTTCATTGACAGACGAAGTTTATTATCTGAAGGCAGAGCATCTCCTGTTTTTTTGGCAGAGGATGTTGGATGGAGGAAGAAAATCGATTACAAAAACAGAAATAGAAGACCTCGGGTCCTTGATTCCCCTTGGTTTTCAGCCGAGAATTGATTATATTAAAATCATCAATAATTTATACAAATTTTAAATAAGAATGAATCGTATTCACGTTGGTTTTATTAGAAAGGAAGGAATGAGTTATGACTGAAAAATATCAATCGAGGGAGGAGCGTCGAAAACAGCAGGATGCTGCCAAAAGCAAGCAAAAAGGAAAGAAAAAGTCTAAGGGCTCATTAGTTAAACGGGTTTTTCTTATATTAGCAGCCCTCGGTATTATTGGAATAATTGGCGGGGCAGCTACGTTTGCTTTCATGGTAAAAGACGCACCAAAGCTTGATACAAATACATTAAAAGCGGCAATACCTTCGGAAATTTACGATACAGATGGAAAATTAGTCACCGAAAT